>Ga0207714_1002028_pt1 | contig 12613 bp, 12 predicted proteins | sample PonA232FremontCA_2_FD_187270 | JGI IMG/M metagenome (GOLD analysis project Ga0207714, IMG submission 187270) | Marine sediment microbial community from Fremont, CA, USA - Pond A23 Sediment 2 (SPAdes) | ecosystem: Environmental > Aquatic > Marine > Unclassified | place: USA: Fremont, California... | reverse complement strand
ACCCGCTACGCCGTGTTCTCCCGGCTGTTCGAGGGGGTGTTCGACTACGAGCCCCCGGCCTCGGGTATCTCGTTCAAGAAACTGTTCTCCCAGGTAACCGACCACCTGGTCGAGAACGACGAGGTGCTGGTGGTAGCGCTCGACGACGTGAACTACCTGTTCTACGAGTCGGCGGCCTCGGACACGCTGTACTCGCTGTTGCGCGCCCACGAAGAACAGGGCGGGGCGCGCATCGGGGTCATCGTTATCTCCTCTGACCTGGAGCTGAACATAATCGAGGCGCTCGATAGCCGGGTCCAGTCCGTGTTCCGTCCCGAGGACGTGTACTTTCCCAACTACGACGAGCCGGCGATCGCCGATATCCTGGGCGAGCGGGTCGACCGCGGTTTCCACGACGGTGTCCTCGACACGCCGGTGCTCGACCGTGTCGCAGAGCTCACCGCCGACCAGGGTGGTGACCTCCGGGTCGGTATCGACCTGCTGCGCCGGGCCGGGCTGAACGCCGAGATGCGCGCGAGCGACACTGTCGAGTGCCGCGATGTCGAGGAGGCGTTCGAGACCTCGAAGTACGTCCACCTCTCGCGCCGGTTGGCGGGTCTCTCGGAGTCGGCGGCGGCGCTCGTCGCGGTCGTCGCCGCACACGAGGGTGAACAGGCCGGTGACATCTACGAGGCGTTCCACGAACAGACCGGCCTCGGCTACACGCGGTACGCCGAACTCACCAACAAGCTCGACCAGCTCGGCATCGTCGACACGGAGTACGCCGATGTCGAGGGCCGGGGTCGTTCGCGGGCGCTCTCGCTCGAGTACGACAGCGAGGCGGTTCTGGAGCGGCTCTGAAGCGGTCACCCCTGCAAGTCTTTTTTGTCTGCGCCCACAGAAATCGAGGTATGGGCGACAACGAGGGCCGACAGGACCTCAGGATGCCGGAGGACGACGAGCTGTTCGCTGTCGTCGAGGACATGCTCGGCGCGAACCGGGTCCGTGTCAGGTGTATGGACGGGGTCGAACGCACCGCCCGCATTCCGGGAAAGATGCAGAAACGGATCTGGATACGTGAGGACGACGTGGTGCTCATCGACCCGTGGGACTGGCAGGACGAGAAAGCAGATATCACCTGGCGCTACGAGAAACAGGACGCAGACCAGCTGCGTGAGGAAGGACACATCCAGGGGTGACCCCGACGGGGGTGTGTCGAACACTAACCCGGCACGACGTGTCCCGTCCGTTCCGGGCTGCTGTGGTGTCTCACGGTGATACCGGCCGACCTGTCCGTGTCGACCGGTCCGGCTCCGGTCGAGACTGCCCGTCAGAAAAGGCTTTACACGAGCGGTCGCGTAGCAGGAGACAGTAATGGTACTCGACAATCTCGGCAGTTCACTCCGGAGCGCCCTGAACGACCTGCGGGGAAAATCACGCCTCGACAGGGAAGACGTCGAGAGCATTGTAAAGGAGATCCAGCGGTCGCTCATCCAGGCGGATGTCGATATCGCGCTCGTACAGGAGCTGTCGGACAACATCGAGACCCGCGCGCTCGAGGAGGAGCCGCCGGCCGGAACGTCGGCGCGGGACTGGGTGTTGCGGATCGTCTACGAGGAGCTCGTTGACCTGCTCGGGGAGTCGACCGAGATTCCACTGGAGGGGCAGACAATCCTGCTCGCCGGCCTGTACGGCTCGGGAAAGACGACAACCGCGGCGAAGATGGCGTGGTGGTTCTCGAAGAAGGGGCTCCGGCCGGCGGTCATCCAGACCGACACCGACCGTCCGGGTGCATACGACCAGGCAAAGCAGATGGCCGAGAACGCCGAAGTCGAGTTCTACGGTGACCCCGACACAGACGACCCGGTTGCGATCGCGGAGGCTGGCCTCGCCGAAACTGCCGATGCTGACGTTCGTATCGTCGACACGGCCGGCCGGGACGGTCTGAACGAGGAGCTGATCGCACAGATAGAGCGTATCGACGCGACCGCCGCCCCCGACCGGAACCTGCTGGTGCTCGACGCCGCGATGGGACAGAGCGCAAAGGAACAGGCCCAGGAGTTCGAGAACTCGATCGGTGTCGACGGTGTAGTCATCACCAAGCTCGACGGAACCGCGAAAGGTGGTGGTGCCCTCGCCGCGGTCGACCAGACCGACTCGACAATCGCCTTTCTCGGCACCGGTGAGACGGTAAAGGACATCGAGCGGTTCGAGCCCTCCAGTTTCGTCTCCCGACTACTCGGGATGGGGGACCTGAAACAGCTCGCCGAGCGCGTCGACCGCGCGATGGAAGAGACCCAAGACGAAGCGGAAGACTGGGACCCCGAGGAGATGTTGGAGGGTGATTTCACCCTCAAGGACATGCAGCGCCAGATGGACGCCATGAACCGGATGGGTCCGCTCGGCCAGGTGATGGACATGATACCGGGGATGGGCGGCGGTCTGATGGACCAGCTCCCCGACAACGCGATGGATATGACCCAAGAGCGGATGCAGAACTACGACATCATTATGGACTCGATGACCGAGGAGGAGCTCGAGAACCCCCGTGTCGTCGGTGCCAGCCGGCTCAAGCGCATCGCCCGCGGCTCCGGAAAACCCGAGGAGCAGGTGCGGGAGCTGCTCGAACAACACAGAATGATGGGGCGGGCGATAAAACAGTTCCAGGGGATGGGCGAGGGCGACATGGAACGGATGATGCAACAGATGCAGCAGGGTGGTGGTCCCGGCGGCGGAATGGGTGGGATGGGCGGTGGCGGCGACAACCCGTTCAGCTGAGGACCGCCACCGAACGCCGTGTTCAGGTATCGACGGGCCTGCCGTCCTCGGTCGGCGGCGCGACCTGGGTGATGAGCTCCTCGACACCGGGCTCCTCGACGCTGACCCGGACGGCGATGGTACCGAGCTCTCCCGGCTCGTCGACGACAAAGTTGGCCACGCCGACGAACGCGGCCTGTTTTTTCAGCCGAAACGAGACGCTGTCGCCGCGACGGTTCCGGAAGAACACACTCCGTGCGGTGTCGAGAATCTCCTGCCGGTGGAGTAGCTCGGAGAGGTGTTCGAGGTCGTGGACGGTGGCACGGAGTTCACCGTGTTCGAGCTCCGGCTCCGCGTCGGGAAAGATAGCCGCGATGGCGTCACTGACCCGCTCTTCGAGCTCTGTGTCGTACACCGGCGCGGTGACCTCCACCTCGACGACGTACTCGTCGCTCATCGGTCACCTCCGCCGTCGGTCAGGAGCCGCCGGACACGCCGGTGAAACGCCTCTAGTGACCCGGTGTTCTCGACGACGATGTCGGCACGCGCCATCGCCGCGTCCATACCGAAGGCGAGTTCGCGCTCGTCACGCTCGGCCAGTGGCTCGCCACCCGCCTCGGTGTCGGCGTCACGGCCACGCAGGTTGAGCCGCTCGGCACGCGTCTCGAACGGAGCCTCGATACGGAGGAGGGTGAACGCGTCACCGAACGCCGTCTCGAACCGCTCGACCTCCACGTCAGAGCGGATACCGTCGACGAGAACGGTGTCGTGTTCGTCGAGTGCCCCTGCTATCATCGGCAACGACGCCTCGGCGACCGCGGCCGGACCGTTCTCCTCGCGGAGTTGCTGTGCGATCTGCCCGTGGTGTGTCGCCGGGTCCAGGCCGCGGTTCCGACAGGCCTCGCGGATGACGTCGCCCATCGTCACGACCGGCACCCCGAGCTCTGTTGCGACCACGGCGGCCTCACTCTTTCCACTCCCGGGGAGACCGACCGTTCCGACGACGGTCCGATCCGCGTCTCGCTGCATTACCACCACGTTTGCTCAGGCAGCGCATAAGAGCTGTGTTCGACCCGGCCGAGTCTGACCCGGTGGATCCGTCAGTTTGTTCTGCCTCTACCCGCAACCATCTGTCATGGAGCAGTGCCCGCGCTGTGGCGAGACCGTCGACCCCGGGGACGCGTACTGTTTCGAGTGCGGCACGGTACTCGGTGAGTCGGACACGAACGGGGGTCGGCGAACCGGCCGCGGCGGAGCCAGCCGCGGTCAGCCGGCCTCCCGACAACGTGCACCGACCCGGGCGGAGCAGTCCGACACCGGTGTCGAGAGCCTCACCACACTCTGGATTGCGGTCGGGCTGTCACTGCTCTCGGTGCTCGAAAACGGGGCGATAATCGTCTTTGCCGACGACCTGGTCGCGTTCATCGAGGACGAGGGGCTCGGGTTCGCCACGGACATCTCGGCCGAGACGATCATCGCACAGGGCGCGGTCGGCCTCGTCGTCGCACTCGGAGCGGTGGCGCTCTGTGCGTACTACTACAGAGCGGGTCGCCTCGACCGGCGGTTCTTCTGGGGGCTCGTCGCCATCGGTGTCGTCGGGTTCTTTTTCGGCGGTGGGCTCTCGGTTGTGTTGCTCGCCGTCGTCGGGGCGTACGGGCTCCTCGTCGTGCTTCGACGCGACCGGTCCGACCCCCAGCCCACCCGCGGTTTCGATGGACAATGACGACCAGACGGGTCCCGGGTCTGAATCCGGTGGGCTGAAACCCGCGCCGCCGCTGTCGGAGATATGGGCACGCCGCTCGCCGACCGCGCCGACCAGACCGCCGAGACTATCGACCGCCTGCACGAGGAGTACCCCGACACGACCATCTCGCTGCGCTACTCCAACCGGCTCGAACTGCTGGTGGCCGTGATACTCTCCGCACAGTGTACCGACAAACGGGTAAACAGTGTGACCGCGGAGCTGTTCGAGACCTACCAGTCGCCGGCAGACTACGCGACGGCACCACAGGAGGAACTGGCCGAGGCGTTGAACTCGGTCACCTACTACAACAACAAGGCGAGCTACATCCGGGAGAGCTGCCAGCGGCTGCTCGACGAGCACGACGGCGAGGTGCCTGACACGATGGACGAACTCACAGACCTGCCCGGTGTGGGTCGCAAGACCGCGAACGTCGTGCTCCAACACGGTCACGACGTTGTCGAGGGGGTGGTGGTCGACACGCACGTCCAGCGCCAGACCCGCCGGCTCGGTCTCACCGACAACAACCGCCCCGAACGCATCGAGGCGGACCTGATGACGCTGGTTCCGTCCTCCGAGTGGCAGGCGCTCACACACCTGTTCATCAGCCACGGTCGCGAGGTCTGCACGGCCCGCAACCCAGACTGCGAGGCGTGTGTGCTTGCCGACATCTGCCCCTCGGAACGGGGTGACGCCGCCGTCGACCTGGCGAGTGGCGAGCGCTGGGACGAGCGGTAGGCCTCGCCGTCTCCACCACCTTTTTGAGAGCAGTCCTGAAATGCGGTGTATGGTGACGGTCCGTGCGCCGGCGACGAGTGCGAACCTCGGTAGCGGGTTCGATGTCTTCGGGGTCGCGCTCTCCCGGCCGGCCGACATCGTCCAGGTCCAGAAAGCCGCCGAGACCTCGATCGAGGTAACCGGTGTCGGCCGGCAGTTCATCCCCGAGGACCCCGAGGAGAACACCGTCGGTGCCGTCGCCGACGCGCTCGACGCGCCGGCCCATATCGAGATCGACAAGGGTGTTCGGCCGGCCTCGGGGCTGGGTTCGTCTGCCGCCAGTGCTGCGGCGGCGGCGGTCGCCCTCGACGCGCTCTACGGACGCGGCCACAGCCGCGAGGAGCTCGTCCCGGTCGCCGCCGAGGGGGAGGCTGTCGTCTCCGGTGTCGCCCACGACGACAACGTCGCTCCGGCGCTGCTTGGTGGGTTCACCATCGCGACCAAACGGGGTGTCACCCGCGTCGACGCCAACGTCGCCCTGGTGGTCTGTCTGCCGGATATTGTCGTCTCGACACGTGATGCCCGGGCGGTGTTACCGGCGGACGCTCCGCTCGAGGCGCTCGTCGAGACGGTCGGCAACGCCGCCACGCTCGTCGCCGGGATGTGCCGTGACGACCCCGACCTGGTCGGCGCCGGGATGTGTGACTCCGTGGTGACACCCACCCGAGCAGCGCTCGTCGAAGGGTACGACGCTGCCTGCACGGCCGCACGGGACGTGGGTGCCACCGGAGTCACCATCAGCGGCTCAGGCCCGGGTGTGCTCGCGGTCTGCCGGTCGGACACCCGACGGGTGGTGGCGTCGGCGATGCTCGATGCGTTCGACGGGAACGGTGTCGACGCCCGCGCATACCAGACACGTGTCGGCGACGGCGCGGAGATTATTTAAAAGCCTCGGGCCACCCCACCCGACGCTGTTCACTACCGGTCCGTGACCGTCTCGAGTGTGGCGTCGGACGCCACCGGCCGTTCGACTATCACCAAGTGGGCGTCCGCGACGACAGCCACCTCGCAGTCCGGGGGCTTCTCGGCACGGTACTCGTGATACTGTGGCGGGGTGAGGCTGTCGTGCTCGCCGACAACCGCGAGTGTCGACAGGCGTCTCTCCTCGAGTTGCTGGCGAACATCGAACGTGTGACAGGTCAGAACGTCCCGCCGGGTCACCCGCTGGCCCGCCGCGTGCATCGCCGGTTTGGACGCGTCCCGGACCTGCTCGCCGGGGTCGCAGAGCAGGCGGTCGTCTTGGTGGAGCCGTTCGACGAGTCCGTCGAAGCCCTCGCACAACAGCCGCCCGGGTAGTCCTGTCGGCAGCCAGTTTCGCACCCGTTTCGCGAGCACCGCCGCTCCCGGTTCGAACCGCCCCGGGAGGCTTGAGACTGCGGGCCTGTCGGCCGACGGCGGCAACGAAACTGTTTCCACGTATCGGGAGAAACAACCGATATGCACGTCAGTGGGCTCGGGCCGCCGCTCGTGACACCGTTCGACCCATCCGGTGATGTCGACCACGACCGCCTGCGCGAACTCGTCGCGTGGGTCGAGACGCGCGGTGTGGACTTTCTCGTTCCCTGTGGGTCGACGAGTGAGGCGGCGCTCCTGACCAGCCGTGAACGCACCCGGGTCGTCGAGACTGTTGTCGACGCGGCGTCTGTGCCGGTCGTCGCGGGAACCGGCCACCCGGGTCTGCGGGAGACACTCGCCTCGACCCGGGCGGCGGCCGACGCGGGGGCAGACGCCGCGCTCGTGGTCACGCCGTTCTACTACGACCACGACCAGCAGACACTCGCCGCCTACTACCGCGAGGTCGCCGACAGTGCACCGCTGCCGGTGTATCTCTACGCCGTGCCGGGCTACACTGGGGTCGACCTCGACCCCGACACCGTCGGTGCTCTCTCCGAACACCCGAACGTCGTCGGTCTAAAAGACTCCTCGGGGTCACTCGGTGCGCTCACGCGGCACAACCGCCGGACAGACGAGGGGTTCAGCCTGCTGGCCGGGAGTGTGGACCTGCTCGCGAGTGGGCTAGCGCTCGGTGCCGCTGGCGGCATCCTTGCGGTCGCCAATCTCCGCCCGGCGGTCGCGGCCGAGGTGGTCGCCGTCTACGACCGGGACCCGGACCGGGCACGGCGGCTCACGGCCGACATCGGGGAGCGACACGCGGCGGTGTTCGAACACGGTGTCTCCGGGCTGAAGTGGGCGATGCGCGAGCGCGGCGCGCCGGCGGGTTACCCCCGGTCACCGCACCGGCGACTCGACGACGGGACACGAACCGCGCTCCGGGCGACACTCGACGACCTCGGCGAGTCACCGCTGTGAACTGCTCCCGCTCCGACAGCCTACCTGTTTCGTCTGTAGACCCGAGTATGTCACTCGTCGAGTGCGTGCCAGGAAAGCCGGGGGTTCCGGGCGGCATCGACCTGGTCGATACGGCGGGCGGCAGTTCGCCGTGGTGCCGACGCGACTGTCGTCTCGTCCTCGTCGGCGACTGCGTTGAACGCCGCGGCGAGCTGGTCGAGTGTCCGCCGGTTCTCACCCTCGGTCGGCTCGGTCATCAGCGCCTCCTCGACGGTCTCTGGCCACTTTGTCGTTGGCGGGTGAACACCGTAATCGAGCATCCGCTTTGCCACGTCGGCGGCATCCTGTTCGCCCGCGCTGGCGACAAACTCGTGATGGAACGGCCCGAACGGCACCTCGTAGTCGAGCTGTTCGGCTAGGTAGTTCGCGTTCAGCACCGCCTTTGCACCCGCGTCGGCGAGCCCCTCGTCACCCAGCCGCGCGATGTACGCACCGGCCTTTACGAGCACCTGCCAGTTACCCAGAAACCCGTGGACCTTCCCGATCGTCTGCTCGGGTTCGAACAGCTCGTGCGCCGGTTCGCCCTCGCCGTCGACCGGACGAACTCGCGGTGCCGGCAGAAACGGTTCGAGCTTCTCGACCACCCCGACTGGGCCGGCACCCGGGCCGCCGCCGCCGTGCGGGGTTGCGAACGTCTTGTGGACGTTGTAGTGCATGATGTCGAACCCCATATCCCCCGGCCGGGCCCGCCCGAGTAGGGCGTTGAGATTCGCCCCGTCGTAGTACAGCAGTCCGCCGGCCTCGTGGACCATCCTGGCGATGTCGACGATGTCGCGCTCAAACAGGCCGAGCGTGTTCGGGTTCGTGAGCATCAACAGGGCGGTGTCGTCGCCGAGTGCACTCTCCAGGGCGTCTATGTCGACACGGCCGTCGTCGCCGCTCGGGAGTTCGACGACGTCGAATCCGGCCAGTGCCGCGCTGGCGAAGTTTGTTCCGTGGGCACTGTCGGGGACGAGCACCTCGGACCGGTCGTCGCCGTTCTCCTCGTGGTAGGCCCGTGTAATCATAGTGCCGGTGTACTCGCCGGCCGCGCCCGCGGGTGGCTGCAGTGTGACCCCGTCCATCCCGCCGATCTTTGCGAGATAGTCAGACAGCTGTGCGAGCACCGCGAGTGTCCCCTGCATCGTCTCCGGGTCGCGGTCGGGGTGTATCGCCGCGTCGGGCAGCCCGGCGATATCCTCGGTGAACGAGGGGTTGTACTTCATCGTACACGAGCCAAGCGGGAACGGGCCGCTCTCGACGCCGTAGTTCATCTGTGACAGCCGCGTGTAGTGCCGTGACAGCTCCGGCTCACTCAGTGCCGGCAGTTCGAGCGAGTCACGGGTTACCGCGTCGGGAAGCGGCGTCTCGACGTCGACCTCGCGGCTGCGCTTCTCCGAGAGCAGCGGCTCGTAGCGGTCGCCGTCGGTGTAGCGGGCCTGGTCGTAGCCGTTGGCCCCCGGTGTTCCGCCGTTTCCCGGTTCGTCGTCGCTCATGCGACCACCTCCAGGGCGTCGACAAACTCGTCGACGGCGTCTGCACTGGTCTCTGTCACACACACCTGCAGGTGGTCGTCGTCGAGCGCGTGGACGGCGAACCCGTGGTCGGCCAGGTCTGCGGCGACGGTCCGTGCGGACTCGTCGGTCCGAGCGGCAAACTCACGAAAGTGGTGTCGGTCGTGCACCGGGGCTTCGACCCCCGGAACGGTGTCGACCCGTTCGGCGACCCCTCCGGTGTGGGTCACACAGTCGGTCGCCAGTTCGACCAGTCCCTCGGGGCCGAGCGTAGCAGCGTGGATTGCGGCCCGGAGCGCCACCCAGGCCTGGTTCGTGCAGATGTTGCTCGTCGCCCGCTCCCGGCGGATGTGCTGTTCGCGGGTCTGCAGTGTGAGCGTGTACGCCCGACGGCCGCTCTCGTCTTCGCCCGCACCGACCAGTCGGCCAGGGACCTGCCGGAGAAACGACTCCCGGGTCGCAAACAGGCCGAGCCCCATCCCGCCGGCGGCACCCAACCCCAGCGAGGCCGCGTCGCCGATGACGATATCCGCTCCGAGCGCCGCCGGTTCCTCCAGAACGGCGAGCGCGACCGGGTCCGACCCGAGGCAAAACAGCGCGTCGTTTCCGGCGGCGACCCCGGCAACCGCCGGGAGCGACTCCTCGATGACACCACGGACTGTCGGGCTCTCGGCGTACACCAGTAGCACCTCCTCGTCGGCGATCTCGGCGAGCGCGGTGGTGTCGACGGCCCCGTCGTCCATCGGGTACGGTTCGACGGTCAGGTCAGTCCCGCTCGCGTAGTTCTCCAGCACGCGGCGCTTACCAGCCTGCATCTGTGCGGGGACCAGCACGCGTGACCCCGAGGCGTCCCGAACCCGGGTGGCGAGGGTGGCGGCCTCGCCCAGTGCCGTCGCGGCGTCGTACAGCGAGCAGTTCGCCACCGGCAGACCGGTCAACTCGACCAGCATCGACTGGTACTCGAACAGCGCCTGCAGGAACCCCTGTGCTATTTCAGGCTGGTACTGCGTGTACGAGGTGAGAAACTCCTGGCGGTCGGCCAGGTGGTCGACTATCGACGGAACGTAGTGGTCGTAGTGACCCCGCCCGAGCAGTTCCACGAGGTCGGTGTTCCGGCCGAGTGTGGCCTCGAACTCCGCCCGAACCTCCCGCTCACTCCGGGCGTCGATATCGAACTGCCCGTCGAACCGGACCTGGTCCGGGATGTCGAACAGATCCTCTTGACTGTCGACGCCGATGGCGTCGAGCATCTCACGCGTTTCTGTCGGTGTGTGCGGCGCGTAGGGACTGTCTCCCATCTTTGCTACGGTTAACGACTGGACCCACGAATACCTTCGGTTCCACTGCACGGCGAGACGGCGGGCGGACCGCTGTGCTGTCGTGAGCGGTCCTGGTGAGAACAGGAACAAGAACTGTCCGAAGACGGGAGCTGCCCCGTTGAGTCAGGCCGGCTCCACACGCCAGGTGGTCGCGCTCGTGTACGACCACTTCTCTATCTCGACCTCGGTGACCGAGTCCTTTAGCTTCACCATCAGGGCACCGATCTCCTTCGGGGAGAGGCCGACCTCGTCCGCGATGAACTTGCTCTTGAAGTACATCTCCCCGTCCTCTGCCTTCTGCGCGAGGTACGCACGCAACCGGTCCTCCTTTGAGAGGTCCTCGTGGCTCTCGGCATCGAACGTCTCCTCGTCCTGCGTGGACTGTGTCGCGCTCATGGCTTGTCTCGCCTGTATCTGTATCCCGGATAGGTATATAAACGCAGGATGCTTTGTATCCATTCGACCGCTTTCAGGATGAACAGAGCTAAAAGGACATTTTACGAACGACTCTGAGGTCGTTAGACATTTTATACCGCACGCTGAACCGATGAGAGGGAATTGGTCACCCCCACACCTATCACCACACAGACACCGGCCGCTGGCGGGCATCCTCTGGCGTCTACCGGATGTTGTTGCTGCTACTCTCCGGTCTGTGCGGGGTTCCTCAGACCGGGCGCGCGACCGGTTGCCCGACCGTCGGCGACATCACGGGTTGCCCGACCGTCGGCGACATCACGGGTTGCCCGACCGTCGGCGACACCACCGGCGCGGACAACAGTCTCACCGTGCCGCGGCAACCTCGTCGAGCGCGTCGGGGTTCTCGATGCTAGAGAGGTCACCGAACCCTTCCCCCTGGTAGACCGCCTGGATGAGTCGCCGGACAATTTTCCCGCTCTGTGTTTTCGGGAACTCGTCGACGAACAGCACCTCCCGCGGGCGAAACGGCTTGCCGAGCTCCGCGCCGACGTGTTCGCGCAACGTCGCCCGGAGACTGTCGGTCTCCTCGTAGCCGGGCTCCAGTTGGACGTACGAGACAATAGCGGTCCCGGTGGTCTCGTCCTCGGCCCCGACGGCGGCGGCGGCGTTGACCGCACCGTGGTCGATCAGGGCCCCCTCGACCTCGGCGGGTCCGACCTTCCGGCCCGCGACGTTGAGTACGTCGTCCGAGCGGCCGTGGAGAAACCAGAACCCGTCGGCGTCTTTCTGTGCCCAGTCACCGTGGTCCCAGGTGTCCTCGAACCGGCTCCAGTACTCCGCGAGGTACCGGTCGTCACCGCTCCACAGCGACTTGCTCATCGAGGGTGCCGAGGAGTTTGCCACCAGATACCCCCGTTCGTTGTCGTCGGCGACCGACTCGCCGTGGGCGTCGACGATGTCGATATCCATTCCCAGGGCCGGACCGCCGAGCGTGCAGGGCTTGAGCCGGTGGGTCGGTACCGGCTGGAGAAAGCAGCCAAATATCTCCGTTCCACCGGAGATATTCATGATGGGCGTCTCGCCGTTGCCCACGTGTTCGTAGAACCACCGCCAGGACTCGGGGTCCCAGGGCTCGCCGGTCGACCCCAGCAGCCGCAGCGTCGAGAGGTCGTGCCCGTCGAGCCACTCTGTGCCGTGTTTCTGGAGCGAGCGGATGGCCGTCGGCGAGATACCGAACACGGTCAGCCCGTGACGGTCTATCATCTCCCAGTACCGGTCCGGCTCCGGGTAGTCGGGTGCCCCCTCGTACATGAACACAGTCCCGCCGAACACGTGGTTGCCGATGAGCGTCCAGGGCCCCATCATCCAGCCGATGTCCGACACCCAAAAGAAGCGGTCTGCAGGCTTGTGGTCGAAGGAGAAGTGCAGTTCCTTTGCCGGCTGTACCAGTCCGCCGGCGTGTGTGTGGACAATCCCCTTTGGCGCACCGGTCGTTCCGGAGGAGTACAGCAGCATCGACTCCTGGTCGGCGGGCAGTGACTTCGTCTCGTAGCTGTCCGACGCCTCGCCGACCGCCGTCGACCACCACTCGTCGCGGCCCTCCTGCCACGGGATGTCAGCGCCGAGTCGGTCGTAGACGATGGTGTGCGCTACGTGTCCTGCCTCGGCGATTGCTTCGTCTGCGGCCCGTTTCAGGGTGATCTCGTCGCCACGGCGGTAGAACCCGTCGCCGGTGAACAGCACCCGACAGTTAGCGTCGGCGATGCGGGTCGCTGTGGCGT
>Ga0207714_1002027_pt1 | contig 12617 bp, 11 predicted proteins | sample PonA232FremontCA_2_FD_187270 | JGI IMG/M metagenome (GOLD analysis project Ga0207714, IMG submission 187270) | Marine sediment microbial community from Fremont, CA, USA - Pond A23 Sediment 2 (SPAdes) | ecosystem: Environmental > Aquatic > Marine > Unclassified | place: USA: Fremont, California... | reverse complement strand
GGGAGGGTCTTAGGCGTTGGTCGATTTCACCCGTGTCCGGCTCCATGGCTTCAACAACCTGACCAAGTCGTTGAGCTTCAACATCTACGACGTCTGCTATGCCAAGACCGAGGAGCAGCGACGGGCCTATATCGAGTATATCGACGAGGAGTACAACGCCGAGCGCCTGACCGATATCCTGACCAATGTCGCGGAGATCATCGGCGCCAACGTCCTCAACGTGGCCCGGCAGGACTACGATCCGCAGGGCGCGAGCGTCACCATCCTGATCTCCGAGGGGCCCGTTACCCCCGAGGAGGCGGAAGAGGGCGCCGAGGCGCGGCCGGGGCCGCTGCCCGATGATGTCGTGGCCCATCTGGACAAGTCGCACATCACGGTGCACACCTACCCGGAGATGCATCCGGACAAGGGGGTGAGCACCTTCCGGGCGGATATCGATGTCTCCACCTGCGGGGTGATCTCGCCGCTGACGGCGCTCAACTACCTGATCCACTCCTTCGACTCGGACATCGTGACGATGGACTACCGCGTCCGGGGCTTTACCCGCGACGTGGAGGGGCACAAGCACTTCATCGACCACGAGATCAACTCGATCCAGAACTACCTCTCGGAGGATACCAAGGAGCGCTACCAGACCCTCGACGTGAACGTCTATCAGGAGAACATCTTCCACACGAAGATGATCCTCCGGGAATTCGACCTGGATAACTACCTCTTCGGGGAGTCGAGCGCCGACCTCAGCGAGGAGGAGGCGAACACCATCCGCAGGCACCTGCGCCGGGAGATGATGGAGATCTTCGCCGGCCGCAACCTGCCGGCCACGCAAGAAGTCTGAGCGCCGCGCGCCGAGGCCGCCGGTGGTGGTGGTTGCGAAAGACGCCGGCCTTGGTTAATATGCGCGGTCCTCGACGGAGAGAGCGAAGCGATGAAGACGTATAGCGCCAAGCCCGCAGAGGTCCAACGCGACTGGTATCTGGTCGACGCCACCGACAAGACGCTCGGGCGGCTGGCCAGCGAGATCGCCCGCCGCCTGCGCGGCAAGCACAAGCCGGTTTTCACGCCGCACGTTGATGCGGGCGACTATATTGTCGTCGTCAACGCGGACAAGATCCGGCTGACCGGCAAGAAAGAGCAGGACAAGCAGTACGTCTGGCACACCGGGTACCCGGGCGGCATCAAGAGCCGTAACGTGGCCGAGGTGCGTGCGCGCCACCCGGAGCGCCTGATCGAGCACGCGGTGCGCGGGATGCTGCCGAAGAACCGTCTGGGCCGCGCGATGCTGAAGAAGCTCAAGGTCTACGCCGGCAATGAGCATCGGCACCACGCGCAGCAGCCGCAGCCGCTGGAGCTCTGAGGCTCTACAACCAGGATCGATCGAGACCATGGCCAAGCAGCAATACTACGGAACCGGACGCCGCAAGACCTCCTCCGCCCGCGTCTTCCTGACCCCGGGCAGCGGCAACATCACCGTCAATGGGCGCCCGCTCGAGGAGTACTTCGGGCGCGAGACGGGGCGCATGATCGTACGCCAAGCCCTGGACCAGGTGGATGGCCTTGACAAGTTCGACGTCAAGGCGACAGTCTGTGGCGGTGGCTCCAGCGGGCAAGCAGGCGCGGTGCGCCACGGCATCGCCCGGGCGCTGGTCGACTACGACGACGAGCTGAAGACGCCCCTGCGCCGCGCCGGTTTCATCACGCGCGATGCGCGCATGGTCGAGCGCAAGAAGATCGGGTTGCACAAGGCCCGTCGCGCGACGCAGTTCTCCAAGCGCTGACGCGTCGCGGCCAAGGTTTCCGCTGGGGGATCGTCTAGCGGTAGGACTACGGACTCTGACTCCGTCAGCGGTGGTTCGAATCCACCTCCCCCAGCCACATCGCCAGCCCACGCCGCCGTATCGGCGGCGCTGCCGAGGCCGGATCCCCGCAGGGGTCCGGCCTCGTCTCGTCCCGGTACCCGGGTACCGATTCCTCCCTATCGAGCGCCCCTAGGCCGGGGCGTAGATGTCGAAGCGGATTGCACGGCCGGGGACAGATCGCGCCGGCGCCGGCCCGTCGACGGGGTGTGCCCGTTGCGGCCGCTTGACTACCACCTGCCGGGTGGCGTGCTCCCGGGCCGCCGCCAGCAGCTCACCGTCGGTGGCGCCCGCCGTGCCGCCGTGGAGCTGGCGCAGCGCCTGCGCCTCCCGGCCGACGCCGCCGCGGGTGGTGCCGCTGGGGTACATGGGGTCCAGGTAGACGACTTCCCGCTCCGCAGCCGGCAGCTCGCCCAGGACCTGGCGCAAGTCCCCGGGGTGGAGCGCGAGCCGCTGCGCCGTCGCGCTCAGGCCCGGCTCGTTGGCGGCCCGGTCCAGGGCGCCCCGGAGCAGGACGGCCAGGGTCGGGCTCGCCTCGACCCAGGCGACCCGGGCGCCGAGGTGGGCGAGGATCCAGCCGTCCCGGCCGAGGCCGGCGGTGGCGTCGACTACGGCGGTCCCCGGTCGCCGGTGCAGCCCGACGGCCCGGGCTAGCGGATCGCGGCGTACCGTCGTGCCGGCCGCGCGCCGCTGCAGCCGCGGGTCGGTGAAGTCGAGCCGCACCGGCCCCGGGGCCTTGCGCCCGAGGATCTGTAGCGCCGGCGGCGCCTCGGCCACCAGCGCCACGCCGGGGCCGTCGGGGTAGGCCTCGAGCAGCGGCACGCCGAGCCGTTCCGCCCAGGCCACCGCCTCGCCGGCCGAGGCCCGGCCCCCGGGCATCACGCCGCGCAGGCCCCGGTCCAGGTCCGCGTCGCACCGGTCGCCCCCTTGCATTATGATGTCCCCCTGAGAGCACAGCATGACCGGACCCGAGATCCCCGAGCGCGAGGAGCGGTATGGCAGAAGAGAAGGGCACCCGGATGCCGGAGGTCGACTACGAGGCGCTGGCGCAGACCCTGTCGGAGGTGACCACCAAGAGCCAGGAGCTGGTGCAGGCGTTCCTCCGCCAGGAGCAGTCGGCCCACCACGTGACCGTGGAGGACGCCGCGCAGATGGCGCAGCTGTTCCAGCAGCTGGCCTCCCGCCTCATGGCCGACCCGGGGCGCCTGATGCAGGCGCAGGTCTCGTTCTGGCAGGACTGCATGAGCCTGATGCAGAGCACGACCCTGCGCCTCTGGGGCCTGGAGCCCGAGCCGGTAGCCGAGCCGGGCCAGGGGGACCGGCGCTTCAAGCACGATCATTGGGAGGATCACCCCTTCTTCGGTTTCGTGAAGCAGTCCTATCTGCTCGCGGCGGATCACACCCACAGCGTGGTGCGGGACGTCGAGGGGCTGGATGATCAGACCAAGAAGAAGGTCGACTTCTACACCCGGGCCTTCATCGACGCCATGGCGCCGTCGAACTTCGCCGCCACCAACCCCGAGGTGCTGGAGAGGACCGTCGAGACCGGCGGGCAGAACCTGCTCCAGGGGCTGAGCAACCTCCTCGACGACCTCAAGCGCGGCCGGGGGCGGCTCGATATCAAGATGACGGACCACGACGCCTTCGAGGTCGGCGTCAACCTGGCCACGACCCCCGGCAAGGTCGTCTACCAGAACGAGCTCATGCAGCTCATCCAGTACGAGCCGATCACCGAGCAGGTCCACAGCCGGCCGCTGCTGCTGGTCCCCGCCTGGATCAACAAGTATTACATCATGGACCTCAGCGAGGAGAAGTCCCTGGTACGCTGGTTGGTCAGCCAGGGCCACACGGTCTTCATCATCTCCTGGCGCAACCCCGACGAGCGCCTGGCCGACAGGGGCTTCGAGGACTACATGCTCGAGGGGCCGGTGGCCGCGCTGGACGTGGTCCGGGCGGTTACCGGCAGCGAGGAGGTGAACCTGGTCGGCTACTGCCTCGGCGGCACCCTGTCGGCCTGCACCCTGGCCTGGCTGGCCGCGCGCGGCGATCACCGCGTCCGGGCCGCCAGCTTCCTCACCTGCATGCTCGACTTCGAGTATCCCGGCGAGCTCGAGGTCTTCCTCGACGAGGAGCAGATCAGCGCCCTGGAGCGGCGCATGGGCGACAAGGGCTACCTGGAGGGCCGCTATATGGCCTCCACCTTCAACATGCTCCGCGCCAATGACCTGGTCTGGTCGTTCTTCGTGCACAACTACCTCAAGGGCGACGAGCCCTTCCCCTTCGACCTGCTCTACTGGAACTCCGACTCCACCAACATGCCGGCGAAGATGCACAGCTTCTACCTGCGCAACATGTACCAGCGCAATCTGCTCAAGGAGCCGGGCAGCATCGAGCTGGCGGGCGAGCCCATCGACCTGGGCCGGATCGATGTGCCGGCCTACTTCATGTCCGCCCGGGAAGACCACATCGCCCCGTGGCAGAGCACCATCCGCGGCCCGCGGCTGCTCGCCGGGCCGACGCGCTATGTCCTCGGCGGCTCGGGCCACATCGCCGGGGTCATCAATCCCCCGCACAAGAACAAGTACGGCTACTGGACCAACACCGCCAAGACGGTGGACCAGGACGAGTGGCTCGCCGGCGCCGAGGCCCACGAGGGCTCCTGGTGGAACGACTGGGGTCAGTGGCTGGCCGAGTACGGCGGCGAGCTGGTCCCCGCGCGCCCGGTAGGCTCGGAGCGCTACCAGCCCATCGAGGAGGCGCCCGGCAGCTACGTCCGGCATGGTGTCCTCTACGACGAGTGAGCCCGCAGCGGGCCGGGTTGGCGCCCGGCATTAACCCGGCTAAACTAGCCTGCGCGGCCTAGCAGGACGCCCGGCCCCAGGGCCCATCTACGCGGGACCCTGGGGCCATCCCGTTCCTGATCCCGCGCCTTGTGCTACAATCTCTGGCTTTTTGCGAGTGGACCCGTTATGACCGAGGCGCAGCCGCTAGTGGGCGTCGTGATGGGGAGCCGTTCGGACTGGGATACCCTCTCCGAGGCCGCCGAGGTGCTACGCGAGTTCCAGGTCCCCCACGAGAGCCGAGTGGTCTCGGCCCACCGGACGCCGCAGCTTATGGCCGACTACGCCGCCGAGGCGGAGCAGCGCGGCCTGCGGGCGATCATCGCCGGTGCCGGCGGTGCTGCCCACTTGCCGGGCATGCTCGCCGCGCAGACCCTCGTCCCGGTGCTCGGGGTGCCGGTGCAGTCCAAAGCGCTCAGCGGCCTCGACTCGCTGCTGTCCATCGTGCAGATGCCCGCCGGGGTGCCCACGGCCACCTTCGCCATCGGCACCTCCGGGGCGCGCAATGCGGCGCTGTTCGCCGTCGCCATGCTCGCCCGCGAGGAGGCGGGCTACGCCGAGGCCCTGCGGGCCTACCGTGAGCAGCAGGCCGAGCGGGTGCACGGCGAGGAGCTCCCATGAGCGCGGCGCCCATCCTGCCCGGCGCCGCCATCGGGATCCTCGGCGGGGGGCAGCTGGGGCGCATGCTCGCCGCGGCCGCCCGGCGCTCCGGCTACCGCGTCCACGTCATCGCCCCGGGGACGGCCACCCCGGCGGGGCAGGTGGCCGATGAGGTCCACGACGCCGAGCCGAGCCCGGAGCTGCTGCGCGGGCTCGCCGGCGAGCTCAGCGTGCTCACCTACGAGTTCGAGAATCTCTCGGCAGCCGCCGTCGAGGCCGCCGCCGAGCACCTGCCGGTACGCCCCTCGCCGCACACCTTGCGGACGACCCAGGACCGCGCCCGGGAGAAGGCCTTCCTGCGCGAGCAGGGGCTGCCCACGGCGCCGTTCGAGGCGGTGACCGGTGGCGAGGCGGCCGCGGCGGCGGTGCAGCGTATCGGCCCCCCGGCGGTCATCAAGAGCGCCGGCCTGGGCTACGACGGCAAGGGCCAGGCCAGGGTCGATAGCGCCGACGAGGTGGCCGCGGTCTGGCCGAGCATCGGTGCGGAGGCGGTGGTCGTCGAGGCCTGTATCGACCTGGCCATGGAGGTCTCCGTCGTCGCCGCCCGCGGCGTGGACGGCAGCTTCGCCCATTACGGCGTCACCGAGAACCGGCATCGGGACCACATCCTCGACCTGTCCGTCAGCGACGCCGAGCTCGATCCCCGCACGAGCGAGGAGGCGGTGGCGATCGCCCGCGCCGTGGGCGCGGGGCTCGACGCCGTCGGCACCTACTGCGTGGAGTTCTTCCTCGACGGGTCGGGGCGGCTGATGGTCAACGAAGTCGCCCCGCGCCCGCACAACTCCGGCCACCTGACCATCGAGGGGGCGGCGACGTCGCAGTTCGACCAGCAGCTGCGCGCCGTCTGCGGCCTGCCCCTGGGCAGTACCCGGCGCCTGGCGCCGGCGGCCATGGTCAATCTCCTCGGCGACGTCTGGGATGCCGGCACGCCGCCGTGGGCCGAGGCCTTCCGCGACCCCGCCGCCACCCTCCACCTCTACGGCAAGGATGCGCCGCGCCCGGGGCGCAAGATGGGCCACATCACGGTCCTCGGCGACGACCGGCAGGAGGCCGGACGCCGGGCCCTCGAGCTACGCAACCGGCTGGCACCGCATGTGGTTTCGTAACCTGATCCCGTACCGGCTGCGTGAGCCGGTCGCCTACGACCCGGAGAGCGCCGACAGCCGCCTCGCGACGCTGGCCTTCACCCCCTGCGGGGCGCTGGAGCCGAGCCGCAGCGGCTTCGTGCCGCCGCTCGGGCCCGGCGCGCCGCTGGTCCATGCGGCGGCCGGCAGCCTGCTGCTCTGCCTGCAGGAGGAGACCAAGCTCCTGCCCGCGGCGGTCATCCGCGAGGCCCTGGACGAGCGCATCAGCGCCGTCGAGGCCGCCGAGCACCGGAAGGTGCGCAAGCGCGAGCGCGACCGCATCCGCGACGAGGTGGTCACCGACCTCATGCCGCGGGCGTTCAGCCGGCACAAGCGGACCTGGGGGTATATCGACACCGAGGCCGGCTACCTGGTGGTGGACGCCGGCTCCGACAAGCAGGCCGAGCACTTCGTCGAGCAGCTGCGCGAGGCGTGGGGCGACCTGCCCCTGGCTCCACCGGAGACGGAGGAGGGGCCCGGGACGATCATGACCCGCTGGCTGGCGCAGCAGCAGCTGCCCGGCGACCTGGAGCTCGGCGAGGAGGCCGTGCTCGAGGACCCCAACGCCGAGGGCTGCGAGGTGCGCGTCAAGCGCCAGGACCTGAGCGCCGGGGAGATCCGCGCCCACATCGACGCCGGCAAGCGCGTCCGTCGCCTGGCGATCACCTACGACGAGCGGATCAGCGGCGTCCTCGATACCGATCTCCACCTCCGCCGCCTGAAGTTCCACGACGTCGTCCGTGACCAGGCCGGCGACCGCGATCCGGAGAGCGAGGCCGAGCAGATCGACGCGGACTTCTCGCTCATGGCGCTGGAGCTGCGCGCCCTGCTGCCGCGGATGCTCGAGTGGTTCGGGGGCGAGCGGCAGCGCTGATCCGCTACCGGTCGAGGAGCCGGCGCAGCTCCTGCCACACCGTCTCGGCGATCACCGGCTGCGCCGCCGCCGTCGGATGGATGCCGTCTTCCTGCATCATCCCCGCCTCGTCCCAGACGTCCTCGAGGAGGAAGGGGACGAGCGGCGCATCGTGCGCCTCGGCCAGGTCGGGGTAGATGGCCTCGAAGCGCTCGGTGTAGGCCTGGCCGTAGTTCGGCGGGATGCGGATGCCGAGCAGGAGCACCCGGCTCCCGGCCTGGCGGGCCTGGGTTATCATCTGCGCCAGGTTGTCGCGGACCCGCGCCGGCGATTGCCCGCGCAGGGCGTCGTTGCCGCCGAGCTCCAGGAGGGTGATCGTCGGCTCGTAGCGCGCCAGGGCCTCGGGCAGGCGGCGCGCGCCGCCGTCGGTGGTCTCGCCGCTGCGGCTGGCGTTGACGATGCGGTGGGGGAGGTCGGCCTCCGCCAGCCGCGCCTCCAGGAGAACGGGCCATGCGCGGTCGCGGTCGAAGCCGTGGGCGGTGGCCAGCGAGTCGCCGAAGATCAGGATCGTGGGCTCGCCGGCGAGCAGCCAGGCGGGCCACAGCAGCAGCGCCGCGATCGCCGTCCGCAGGGAGCGGCGCCAGGTGCGGAGCCGTGGACCGGCAGCAGCAGCCATAGGAGTGAGGACCCGATGCTGAGTGACGAGACCCCCGCCGTCGCGGATGCCGCGCAGACGGCCCTGGCCGCGCGCGGCCTGGGGATGCGCTTCCGCGGCCCCGACGGCGAGGTTGCGCTGTTCGACGGTCTCGATCTTACCATCCGCCCGGGGGAGAGCGTCGCCATCCTGGGCGCCTCCGGCTCCGGCAAGTCGACCCTGCTGGGGCTGCTCGCCGGCCTGGAGCAGCCCTCGAGCGGCCGGGTCTGGGCCGACGGGCAGGAGCTCACCGCCCTGGACGAGGACGGCCGTGCCGCGGCCCGCGCGGGGCGGATCGGCTTCGTCTTCCAGGCCTTCCACCTGCTGACCGGCCTCTCGGCGCTGGAGAACGTCCGCCTGGCCCTGGAGCTGGCCGGGCAGGGCGGTGACGGCGGCGCTGCCGCCCGCGCCCTGGAGCGGGTCGGCCTGGGCCACCGCCTGCACCACCCGCCGGAGCGCCTCTCCGGCGGCGAGCAGCAGCGGGTCGCCATCGCCCGTGCCTTCGTGACCGAGCCGCGGCTGCTGATGGCCGACGAGCCGACCGGCAATCTGGACGATACCACCGGCGCCCGCGTAGTGGCGCTGCTCTTCGAGCTCAACCGCGCGCAGGGGACCACGCTGCTCGTGGCCACCCACGACCCGGAGGTCGCCGAGCGCTGCGACACGGTCTACCGCTTCCGCGAGGGGGTGCTGCTGCGATGAGCGCCAGCGCTACCGTGCCACCGTCCGGCGCCACCGCGTGGCGCCTGGCGGTGCGCTTCCTGGGCCGCGATCTGGCCGCCGGCCGTCTGGGCATCCTCGCCGCGGCGCTGATCGTGGCCGTGGCCGCGGTGACCGCCGTGGGGTGGCTCGGTGACCGGGTCGAGGCCGCCACCGCCAACCGCGCCGCCGAGCTCATCGCCGCCGACCGCCTGGTGCGCACCGACGAGCCCGCTCCCGAGGCGTGGCTGGCCGAGGCCCGGGAGCGCGGCCTGGCGGCGGTGCGTACTATGGCTTTCTCCACGGTGGTGATCGTCGACGGGCGTAGCCAGCTGGCCTCGGTCAAGGCCGTGGAGGCCGGCTACCCGCTGCGCGGCGAGCTGCGCATCGCCGAGGCGCGGGATGCTGGGGACCGGGTCGCCGCGGGCCGGCCGCCGCCCGGCGAGGTCTGGGTGGGGCCGCGGCTGCTCGATCTGCTCGACGCCGAGCTGGGCACGACCCTGCAGGTGGGGCGCTCGAGCTATCCGGCCCGACGCCTGGTGACCGCCGAGCCCGATCGTGCCGGCGGGTTCGGCAACATGGCGCCGCGGCTGCTCATGGCCTGGGAGGACGTCGCCGGATCGGCCCTGGTGGGGGCCGGCTCGCGGGTGGACTACGCCCTGCTCCTGGCCGGCCCCGAGGAGGCGCTGCAGGGCTTCGCCGACTGGGTGCACCGCGCCGATGGCCCCGAGCCGGAGGTGCTCACCGGCGAGGAGGCGCAGCCGGCCATCGGCGAGATCGTCGGCCAGGCGGAGCGCTTCCTGGGCCTGGCGGCGCTGATCACCGTGGTGGTGGCGGCCGCCGCGGTGCTGCTCACAGCCCGCCACTACGCCGCGGCGCAGCTCGACCGCGTGGCGGTGATGCGGGTCCTCGGCGCCAGCCAGGGGCGGGTGCTGGCCGTCCAGGCGCTCATCCTCACCCTGGTCGCCCTGGCTGCCGGCGCGATCGGCACAGCGGTCGGCTTCGGCCTGCACCTGGCCATGGTGGCGGCGCTCGCCGACGTGCTGCCGGCCGATCTCCCTGCGGCCGGTCCCCTGCCGGCGCTCTACGGCATCGGCCTGGGCGCGGTAGCCACCGCGGGCTTCGCCCTGCCCACCGCGGCCCGCCTGCGCCGCGTGCCGCCCATACGGGTCCTGCGGCGCACCGCCGGGACCGGGGTCCTGCGCACCTCCGTCCCCTACGCGGTGGCGGCGGCGGTGATCGCTGCCCTGATGGCCTGGCGCGCCGGCGATCCGGCCCTCGCAGCCGTCGTCCTCGGCGCCACCGCGGGCACCCTGGCGGCGCTCGCCGGCGCTGCCTACGCTGCCGTGTACCTGGCCGGCCGGCTGCGCGCCCGCACCGGCTCGCGCCTGCTGTGGCTCACCGGGGTGAGCCGGCGGCCAGCGGCAACGGTCCTCCAGGTCGTGGCGGTTGGCGTCGGGCTGATGGCCCTGCTGCTGCTCTCAACGGTACGCCAGGACCTGCTCGATACCTGGCAGGCGGGGCTCCCCGAGGATGCGCCGGATACCTTCCTCATCGACGTGGCCCCCCAGGACGTAGAGCCGCTGCGGGCCTTCCTCGCCGAGGAGCTGGACGCCCGGCCGACCTTCTACGCCACCGTCCGCGGTCGGCTCGACGCCATCGACGGGGCCCGTGTCCGCCCCGAGGATCTCGGCTCGGCGCGCGCTCGCCGGCTGGTCAATCGCGAGCTGACCCTCACCTGGACCGAGGCCTTGCCCGCGGGCAACACCGTCGTGGCCGGCGCGTGGTGGGGCGACGACCCCGGCGCCGAGTGGTCCGTGGCGGCGGGCTACGCCGAGCGCCTCGGCATCGGGATCGGCGACGAGCTGACCCTGGTGATCGACGGCGAGCCGGTCAGCGGCGAGGTCACCTCCCTGCGGGAGGTGGCGTGGGACAGCTTCAACCCCAACTTCTTCGTCATCGCTGCGCCGGGGCTGATCGACGCCTACCCGGCGTACCTGACGAGCCTCCAGCTCGGCGACGCTGCCGGCCGCATCCTGCCCGCGCTCAACGAGCGCTTCCCCGGCGTTACGCCGGTGGACGTGGGGGCCATCCTGGAGACGGCACGCCGGATTGTCGGGCAGGGCGCCCGGGTCGTGGAGCTGATGGCCGCGCTGACCCTGGCCGCCGGCGTGGTGGTCCTGCTCGCGGCGCTGCGCACGGCGGCCGCCGAGCGGCGCTTCGAGGCCTCCCTACTGCGCGCCCTGGGCGCCTCGCGGCGGCGGCTGGAAGCCCTGGCCGTGGTCGAGCTCGCCGCCTCCGGAGCGCTGGCCGGCCTGCTCGCCGGAGTCGCCGCCGCCACCGCCGGGTACCTGGCCGCCGGGCAGCTCTTCGATCTCGCCTACGCCTTCCCGTGGCCGGTGGTGGCGCTCGGCGTCGCCGTCGGCGCCGCGACCGTCGCCGGCGCCGGGTGGCTCGGCGTCCGCCGCGACTGGCGCGCCAGCCCCATGGCGCTGCTGCGGGGCGGCGAGGGGTAGCGCCAGGCGGGGGCAGGCGCCGCTACGGCTTGACAGGGGCGCCTGTCAGGGCAATATTGTGCAGTGCCGCACAACGCTGGCTGGCACTGCACATCCCCCGCAAACGTCGAGGAGCTACCATGGTCCACTCCCTGATGCCCGAGTTCGATGAAGGTGAGCGCCAAGCGCTGACCGTCGATCGCCTCTTCCACGCCGGTATCGGGCGGGCCACGGTCGGCCTGTCGCCGGCGGCGGTGTCCCTGGCGACCTTCGACTGGGCCGTCCACCTGGCCAGCCATCCGGGCAAGCAGTTCGCCCTGATGGACGAGGCCATGCGGAACACCATGCGCCTCAACGCCTACGCCTTCAGCCGCATGACCGGCACCTGCCCGGAGCCCTGCGCGAAGCCGTGGACCGGGGACGACCGCTTTGCGGCGGAGCAGTGGCAGCGCTTCCCCTACGACATCATCGAGCAGTGCTTCCTGCTCACCCAGCAGTGGTGGCACGACGCTACCGTCGGCATCCGCGGCGTCACGCAGCACCACGAGGATGTAGCCAACTTCCTCGGTCGGCAGGTGCTCGACTTCTACTCGCCGTCCAACTTCCTCCCCACGAACCCCGAGGTGCTCGAGCACACCCTCAGCCAGGGCGGCGCCAACCTGGCCCAGGGCTTCGCCAACCTCCTCGAGGACGCCGAGCGCAACCTCAGCGGGCGTCCGCCGGCGGGCGGCGAGCAGTGGCAGGTGGGCGAGAACCTGGCCGTGACCCCGGGCAAGGTGGTCTACCGCAACCGGCTCATGGAGCTCATCCAGTACGAGCCGGCCACCAAGACCGTCTACCCGGAGCCGGTCCTCATCTCCCCGGCCTGGATCATGAAGTACTACATCCTCGACCTGCAGCCGGGCAAGTCGCTGATCGAGTACCTGGTGGAGAAGGGGCATACGGTCTTCGTCATCTCCTGGAAGAACCCCGATCGGGATGACCGGGACCTGGGGATGGAGGCCTACCGCCGCGAGGGCGTGATGGAGGCCCTGGATGCGGTGACCACCATCGTCCCCGAGCGCAAGGTCCACGCCGTGGGCTACTGCCTCGGCGGGACCCTGCTGATGATCGCGGCCGCCGCCATGGCCCGGGACGGTGACGACCGGCTGGCCACCATGAGCCTTCTCGCTGCCCAGGCCGACTTCACCGAGCCCGGGGAGCTGGAGCTGTTCATCGACGAGAGCCAGGTGACCTTCCTCGAGGACATGATGTGGGAGGAGGGCTACCTGGACGGCTCCAAGATGGCCGGCGCCTTCCAGCTGCTGCGCTCCAAGGACCTGATCTACTCCCGGATGGTCCGCGAGTACCTGATGGGCGAGCGCTCGAAGATGATCGACCTGATGGCCTGGAACGCCGA
>Ga0207714_1002026_pt1 | contig 12620 bp, 6 predicted proteins | sample PonA232FremontCA_2_FD_187270 | JGI IMG/M metagenome (GOLD analysis project Ga0207714, IMG submission 187270) | Marine sediment microbial community from Fremont, CA, USA - Pond A23 Sediment 2 (SPAdes) | ecosystem: Environmental > Aquatic > Marine > Unclassified | place: USA: Fremont, California... | reverse complement strand
CGGTCCAGCGCCGCCGAAGCAACGAGCTCCAGCTCCCTCCCAACGGAGACGGCGGCCGACCTGCCGGTTCGGCCTCGTTCGACGAGTCCACGGCGCTTGCCCTGTACGAGGAGGGGAAGACGGACGCGGCGATCGCCGACGAACTCGGCGTCCATCAGACGACTGTCGGGCAGTTCCGCGCCCGCGAACAGCTCGAACCGAACGGAACGGCGGTCAAGACGGTCCAACAACCGACACAGCTCACCGAGGAGCTCGCCGAACTTGTCGGTCTCTGGGTCGGTGACGGCTCGTGGCACCAAGACGGGGTCCGATTCCACGTCGGCCGCGAGAGCGTCGCCGACTACATCGACCAGCTCTCCGAGCAGCTGTTCGGCACGCGCCCCTCCACGTCGTTCGCCGACGGTTGCTACGAGGTCACGATCAACAGCCACGAGATCAAGCGGTGGTGGGAGGCGAACTTCGACTGCAAGCCCGACGGCGCGCAGTCTGCGACCGTCCCGCGATCGGTCACGAACGCCCCCGCCCCCGTCGTCGAGGCGTTCCTCCGCGGCTACTTCACGGCCGACGGGACGCTGCTGAACGAGACGTATCCGAAGCTGTACAGCGCCTCAGAGCGCGCCGTCGACGACGTCGCGACGCTGCTGCTGGGACTCGGCTACCCCGTCAAGAAGTCCGTCATCCGCGACGACGACGCGCACCCGTACTACGGCGTCGTCCCGACGACCGGAGACGGCCGCAAGGCGTTCCTCAGAGACGTCGGGTTCATCGACGAGCGCCGCGAGACCGGCCTCTCGGGTATCGAGTCGACGGACGCGCGGGATTCGTACACCGCCGGCGACGAGTACACCGTCGAAGTCGACGGGAAGCGTTTCGAGGTCGAACTCGAAGACCGTGGTGGGGTACCGATCCAGCGGGAACCCAGTAGCGAGCAGACACAGCGCCCGGAGCGCGCTGGCCCGGGTGACGACGACTCCGAGAGTGCGACTGTCAGCGCGGAGGGTGAGACCGTCACGGCGGAGATGCAGGGAACGATCCTGGAAGTGAACTTCGAGGACGGTGACGAGGTCGGCTTCTCCGACGTCGTCACTGCAACGGTCTCCGTCCGATGACTCTTACACACGACGCGGGCGACCTGATCGCAGACAGATACCAGCTGGACAGCTTTATCGGCGAGGGTGGAATCTCGAAAGCCTGGCAGGGAACCGACACGGAGACCGGCCGCCGGGTCGTCGTCAAACACCCGAACTACGACTCGGAGAACTCGGCGGCGGTCGTCAAGGAGAGCATCGAGCGGGAGATCGAGATTCTGGAGGCCATCCAGGATGCCGGCGGCCATCCGAACCTGATGGGACTGGTCGAACGGACGACGACGCGGGGCCATCCTGCCATGGTCGTCGAACACGCCGATGGGGAGAACCTCTACTCGGAGGTCAAACGTCGCAACGGGTTCACGAACGCGGAGGATGTCCGCCAGGTCGGGATCGCACTCTGTGAGGCGATGTCATTCCTCCACGAAAACGAGATTATCTACCGGGATCTGAAGCCGGACAACGTAATGTTCCAGCCCGACGGGACGCCGGTGCTGATCGATTTCAACACCGCGAAAGGGTTCGTCCCGGACGCCGCCCACGACGGCGACACGCGTTCGGGGACTGTCATCCCGAACCCGACGTACAAGCCACCGGAACTCAACAACGACCCCGACCTCGTGGGGTACCGGCAGGGGCCCTGGTCGGACGTCTACTCCATCGGCAAACTGTTGCTGTTCATGTTCGCCGCGAGTGCCCCGCGCGGTGACGGCGTCGATCCGCGCGAGTTCCCGGGGAGCCGATCGGTTCCCGGCTACCTGGCCGAGAGCATCGAACGCGCGACCCAGGCACACAAAGACGACCGGTACCGGAACGCGACAGTGTTTGCACGGGTGCTCGAAGCCGAGTCCTCGGTCCCTCCGGCCGTCGCATCGATCACCCACCTCGGGCGCTCGGAGTCGTACGATATCTACCCGGGGGACACGATCGGGCGGGACAGTGCTGACGGACCGCGCCCGTCGGTTGCGGTCGAGGATCCTGACAGCTACATCTCGGCGGTCCAGCTCCAGTTCGACAGGGACGGTGAGGAGTGGCTCCTGCGTGACCGGAGCCTGAACGGAACCTGGGTCAACAGCGGTGACGGCTGGCGGCGGATCCTCTCGCAGCGGGGCCGCGAGCGCCTCCAGGAACGGTCAGAACAGTCCGCCCAGGATCTCGAGGAGCTTCCGGCAGAGACGACACTCGAGGAGGGCGACCGGATCGCGCTGGTACACCCGAACTACGACGTCTGGCTCCGGTTCGACGGGGAGGGCACACCGTGATACTGATTATTGCGGTAATTTTCAGCACGGTTACGAAAACTAGCTGTTCAGGCACTCACAGTCTCTCGTCACCCGGCGTCGACGGCCAGTGGCCGTCTGCTCGGGAGACGGAGTCTCCCCCCGGGAAAGACTCGCAATAATCAGTATGAGTATCAACTACGCGACCGGACTGGACATCGGAGAGCGGAAACGGAAAGACGGCCGGATCAACGAGGACAGCATCGCCGTCAACGTCCTGGAGGACGGACACCTCGATACCAACCGCAACGCAGGTGTGTTCGTGCTGGCCGACGGTGCGGGCGGCGAGAACGCCGGTGAGGTCGCCTCGTACATCGCCACTGTCGAGGTGACTCGACGGCTCACGCAGACGCTGTGGGAAAACCAGTTGCTCGACGGTTCGGAAACGCCGCGTCTCCCACTCGACGGGCGGGCCGGCGAACTGCCCGTCCAGAACGACGATCCTGACTGGGTGTTGAACACCATCGAAACGGCGATCAGGAGTACCCACACGCGGATCCTCCAGTTGGTCCGGGAGCTGGAACTGGAAAGTGCGTACACGACGATCGTTGTCGGTGTCAAGATGGGCAACCGGTTCTACTACGGATGGGTCGGCGATAGCCGTATCTACGTCATCAACCGGCATCCCGGCCGCGAGCGGAGTCGGCAACTCACGCTACTGACGCGGGACCATTCGGTCGTCCAGCGCCTCCAGGAACGAGGTGATATCGACGAGGTTGAAGCACACGTTCACCAGCGGGGGAACCAGATTACCCGGGCACTGGGAGGGACAAAGGCCGACGATCCCGCCGACAGTACCGTCCAGATCGAGAGCGACCACGTCCGGTTGTTCGGGGACGACGTCGTACTCCTTACCAGTGACGGGTTGATCGACGCCTACGCCGACGCGGGGACACTGCACGAACAGTACAAACGGGCCGATTCGACGGCCGAAATCGAGGCGAAAATCCTCGATCACGCCGTGACCGACAACGAGATACGCGACGTCGTGCTGGCCGCCGAGACGCTCGACGACGCCGTCGAGCGGTTCCTGTCACTCGCGAACCGGCGCGGTGGCAAGGACAACCTCTCGCTCATTCTGGCAGCGGACCCCTCCCTCGATCAGTCACCGGCGGGGAGCCTGCCCGACCGTGGCTACGGCGCCCGCAACGAACCGCTCGGGGACAGGGGCACGATCATTCGGGATGCAGACGAGTGACGGCGTCGCACACTCACTCCAGTGAGGTCCCACAGACTGCACAGAACGTCGCGTCGGGATCGAACCGCTCCCCACAGTTCGGACAGTTCCGGTTCGACTCCGCTCGGCTGCTTTCCTGCGTCTCGGTACGGGTCGGTTCGGTACCCGCCGGCTGTCCAGCGAGGACGACCGCCTCCCTGGCTGCTCGGCCGAGCGGTTCCGGAGCGGCACCGTCTCCAGCGAGCGCACGGAGCGCCGCGGGTTCCAGATCAGTGCTGGCTGCCGATATGTCGGCTGTCTCGAGTGCATCGGACACCTCGTCCCGGGCAGTTTCGACGGCGTCGGGGAACTCCGCCTCGAGTGTCGCCAGCGCGTCGAAGAGGTTTCGGCGGACCCGCGGGTCCGTATCCACACACTCCCGCGTGAGTCGCACGATGTGGGGTTCGAGGACGGCAGGGTTCTCCCTGGCGACCGACGCGACCACGAAGGCAGCCTGCTGTCTCACCGTCGGATTCCCCGTGCGGAGTTCGTCCAGGAGCGGTTCGATGGCGTCGTCGTCGATACCGTTGGCCGCTGCCACGGCGGTGAGCGCGTACGCAGCAGCCGACCGCACGCCCTGATCCTCGCTGTCGAGCAGGGTACAGAGCGCGGCGAAGGATTCGATCGCTGGAGTCGGGTGTCGGTTCGTGAGCCGACCGAGCGCGTAGGCTGCGTTGCGTTGCACGGTCGGCGAACTGTCCGTGAGCCGGTTGCCGAGTTGGGCTCCAGCGTCGGCGACGGCGTCGGGCGCCACCGCAGCAACATCGCCGATCACCTTGGTGACGTTCGTCCGGACTGTCTCGCTGTCGGCACCGAGGAGTCGGGACAGTTTGTCGAGGATCCCGGGTTTGGCGAGGGCAGCCGGATCGTCGTCCCCGATCGCCGCCAGCCCAGACGTTACGTGGACTGTCACCGGTCCACCGCTATCGAGCGCTGCGACGAGCAGTGGGAGTTTCTCTTCGACTGCCGCTGGCTGGGCAGTTGCGACAGCGGCGACCGTTCGTGCAGCCGCTGTCGGGAGTCCCGGTTCGTCAAGTAACTCGGCGATCGGTCCGACCTCGTCTGCAACGGCGCCGGGATACTCGACGGAGAGTTCCGCGATCAGTTCGAGCGCCCGCCTGCGGACGTACTGGCTCTCGCCGGAGAGCAGTTCCACGAGTGCTGATAGCCGACTCCGGCGTTCGGGGAGGGGCAACTCGGAGAGTTTCTCGACCCGTCGTCGACCGACCCCGCCATTCGTTCCCATGCGTGTCCCTCGTCTGATTGGAATAAAAAACTAGCTCATCAGTTCTCCGACTCCGTCTCACTCTCCTCGTCGGCTCCCTCCGTCGAGTCGTCTGTATCACTCGCTGGATCCGTCTCCGCGGTTCCCGTGTCCGGGTCGTCCGACTCGATTACTGTCTCCCGCTCTCCCATCCCCGCGGACTTGCTATCTGTTTCGTGATCGGTCGTTCCGCCGGCCGTCGCCTCGGAGTCGATGACCGTTTCGGTGTCACCGACCCCCTCGGACGGCTCGTCCGAGTCGATGACCGTCTCCTGATCCTCGACGTCGTCTGTCTCCCCGTCGGAGTCGATCACAGTCTCTCTGTCCTCGATTTCGTCTGTCGACTCCGTCGACTCCTCGAACGCGGGCTCTTCGAACTCGTCGTCGAAGTCCGAATCGAACTCGTCGCCGATCGGCTCGAAGACGTTGGTGTCGCCCGAGACGCCCATCTCGTCGGACGACTCGGGAGTCCAGATCTCCTCGCTGTCCCCGCTGTCGTCGTCGCTGGGTGAGACGCCGGTCTGGATGGCCGTCGACGCATCCTGGAGGCGTTCGGCGTCCAGGTCGACGGCCGGATCGCGCTGGAGTCGGCGGAGCCGGTCGGCCGCTTCGGCCTCCTGTTTGATCAGCCCCGGATCTCGGTCCGCGACAGTCGAGATCAGATCCGCGGCCTGTTTGCGGACGACCGCCGAATCGTCGTCAAGCCGGCCGATAATCCGGTGGACGTCGGACTCGATAGCGTCCGGAATCGCGGTACAGACGTTTCGCAGCGCAACCAGGGCCGTCGCCCGGACCCGGGGGTTGTTGTCCTCGATCGCGACGAGCAGGTGGTCGACGTACGGTTCGACGGCCTCGGGGTGGTAGGCCGCCACGTTCGCCAGCACCTGTGCCGCGTCGCGTCGGATCGACATGCTGCCCTCCTCGATGCCGACGGCGGCGACCTGGACGGCCGCCTGTGACTCGGTCGGGAACTCCTCGGAGAGAACCTCCAGAACACCGAGAACACTGCCGAGTGTGGACTGATCCACGGCGGTCGCGAGGTCGAGCAGCGGCTCGATGACCGGCTCACCCTGGCTCGGATCGAGCGTAATGACATCCTCGACGATACCGACAGTGACCGCACTGACCGTGGCTCCTCGAACCAGGAACGGGATGGATTGCGTGTCGACCGGTGTCTGGTTCCGGAGCCCCCCGGCCAGGTCGGGAACGATGTCGATGCCCGCGTCGGGATGCTCCCCGAGGATCTCCGCGAGTGTCACCGCCGCAAGGACACTCTGTCGTCCCTCGACCCCGAGGTTCGCTCCGAGCCCTTCGACGAACTGCTGGCCGTTCTCTACACTGTGATCGACGATCACCGCGACAGCTTCCAGACAGGCGACTCTGACACCGGCGTCCCGGTGGGTCAGCCCGGCCTCGACCGCCGCCCTGACCGACGCCTGCTGGGAGACACCGCGGGACGCCTCCACGAGTGACCGGAGTAACTGTGCGGCCGCTCCGGCCACGACCGGGTTCCCCGCCTCGACGTAGCTGGCGACCGTCAACGGACCGCTGGGGTGGCTGACCAGCGCCCCGGCGTCGAGTTTCGCGAGCGTCTGCAGGACGCTTCGCTCGGTTCTGCCCGGGTTCGCCTGGTTCTCTTCGAGATGACGGAGGAGCCGATCCCGCAGCTGGGAGCCACGGTCCGGGTCGGCCTCGAGCAGTGTCACGAGCGTCGCCGCGCCGATGCGTCGCACTGCCGGTGAGGGGTCTTCGAGCAGGGCAGCCAGTCGTTCGGAGTCGACGTGGTCGGCCTGCCAGCGCAACGACGAGCGAACGACGTGGGCCGCCATGTACCTGGTTTCCGCATTGGGGCTGTCGAGGTTCTCCAGGGCCAGTTCGAACCGTTCCTGGTCGGCACGGGCGTGCTCGCCCGTGACGGCGAAGGCGATTTTCCCGCGTGTGTACCCGTCACTGTGATCGGACATCCGGAGGGCACTCCCGAGGAGGTGCTGGAGCCTGTCGTCGGTCCTGTGCACGTCGTCCCCACGGGAGAGTAGATACCACAGCGACGCAAAGTACTCCGCGACAGCACCGATCAGCTGTGGATCGTCGGTGTTCGACTCGGCGACTCCGTCCAGTTTCGACACGTGTGCTCGGTCCAGCCGTCCGGGCGAGACGGACTGCTGTGCCCCGATTTCGGCTGCATACACACGCGCAAGCGCCTGTGCTGCCAGCAGCTGTGTCCGCTCGTTCTCACTGTCGAGATACGAGGCGATCAGCTCCGGCGTGTCAGCCGATGCCAGCCGGTCGTACGTCTCCGTCGACCGATCGTAGCCCAGAAGGACCGTGATGCCCCGAAGCCCGGCGTGTACGATTTCGTCCTCGTTGCTGCCGATCGCGTCCTGCATGACCCCGATCGCCTCCTCTTTTCTGTACCGGGTCGTCCCCATCGCGCTGGCCAGTCCACTGACTGCCGCGCCGCGGAGGCTATTGTCCCGGGCGCGGCTGTAGATGAACAACCGATCGACGGTACTCTCGTCGAACGCGTCGTCCGCTGTTTCCAGACGCTCCGAGTACGCGGACAGTTGCCTGGCTACGTACCGTCCCACGAGCCAGTTGCTGCCGTACGCGGCGGGGATCGCGACCACCGGATACCCCAGCGCGACGGCCGCAAGCGGCTGGTCGGTCCCGAGCCCCTGTCCCAGCGCCAGGAGGACGAGGAAGCCACCAGCCAGGCCGACGATAACGGCATCGACGTTGTCACCGACTGTCTCCGAGAGTGAGCTGACAGTTGTCGTCGTCCTGGCGAGGAGGTCGGCACCGACCGTCGCGGCGACCGCAACCCCCGCGAGCAGGGATAGGTCGCCGACCGGAACTGTCCCGACTCCGGCGATCACGGCGACGACATAGAGCACGTACACCGCCACCGGAACGATCACGTTCACCCGGTCGAGTCCGTGGAACGGCGCCGAGAGACCCCGGTATCCGACGACTTCGGGGACAGTCATATCGTCGTACTTCCCTTGCTGGACGAGGAGATACGAACCGGCAACCGCCGCGGGAACGCAGATACTGCCGATCACGAGGGGTTCGAACGCGTCGCCGAAGACCACCGCGAAGCCGGTGGTCGTCTGCAGGGTCAGACCCACTTGCTCGCTGACTTCGAGCAGTGTCGGTTCGAACACCTCGTACAGCGGCCGCATATTGAGCACTGCAACCCACAGGATCGCGATCGGAATCCGACACAGCGCGTCCCAGATCGTCGCCCGAACCGCTGCTGCCGTGGAGGTGAGGCCGACCAGCAGGCGCTTGCGAAGCTGGAGGCCAACGTAGGAGACAGCCGCGACCGGGAGGATCACCGCAACCCAGGCCAGCACGGCGACCGGCTCCGTCAGAACCGCGTTGAAATCCGTGAACTCGACGGCGGGGAGCGAGAGAAAGCCCCCGAGTTCCCACTCCTCCGGAAAGAGAAACTGGGTTGCGATCAGGACACCAACCGTCACGCCGACGGATCCGAGGACGCCGTACTCCAGATTGTCGTACTGCACAGTGAGACTGTCGTTCGTGTACGCACCGACCCGTCGTCGGTAGTACCGGAACATGTAGGCGACGTACACCACAGCAAACGCCGTGATGACCGCAGTCCACGGATAGAAGAAAGTGCCAAGCGCAACCAGCCCGAGAACGACGATGCTTTTGAGGACACGGATCTCGACGATGCGGTCCGCGAGGTGCGAATCGGACGGATCAGTCGGGCGCATTAGTACCCCTGCTGTCTGTATCGGCCTGGAGCTGTGACACGTTCTACCACCCCATGGATTGTATTATTCGTAAATAGTTACAACATCCTTATAATAAAAACCTTCCTCCGGCTACCCCGTGTGGGGGAGATACTGCCACGTTCGTTCTGTTCACCCAGCAATGCTACTTGCTACCGAGCAGATTCGCCATACAACAGAGGCGAAGTAGCGGGGAATGGCGATTTCAACCTTGATAATCGTACGGAATGATTTATACTAATGTTTACGCAACGGCAAGCTATGTCGCTCAGGGGGAACGAACGAATCCGGGTGCTCCACGTCGACGACGATCCGCAGTTCACGGACCTGACGGCGACACTGCTCGAACGCGACGACGACCGTTTCGTAATCGAAACGGCAACGAGTGCCGGCGAGGGGCTGGAGATGATCGAGGACGGTCACCCCGACTGTGTCGTCTCGGATTACAACATGCCCGGGATGGACGGGCTCGAACTCCTGGAGGCGATCCGCGACGAGCACCCCGATCTCCCGTTTATTCTCTTTACCGGGAAGGGCAGCGAGAGCGTCGCCAGCGACGCCATCTCGGCCGGTGTCACCGACTATCTGCAGAAAGCGAGCGGGACCGAACGGTACGAACTACTGGCGAACCGGATCCGCAACGCCGTGCAGTCCAGACGGACGACCCGGCGGGCAGCCCGTCAGAAGGAACTGATGCGGCTGACCGAGTTCGCTGGCGACACCGGGAGCTTCGAACTGAATCCTGAAACCGGCGATATCATTATCACCGACGGTGCACGACGGATCCTCGGCGCCCGTGACCGAGCGGAACTCACACTGGAGAGTAGTTTGGAGTTCTTTCGCCCCGAAGACCGAACAGAGATCGTACACACGATCGCTCGTGTACACAGAACAGGCGAGAAAGACCAGGCCGTCTGGCCCTACCAACACCCGGACGGCGACCAACGGCTCCTGGAGGTGACCTACACGCCGACCGTCGAGCGGGAGATGACAGTGCTCTGGGGGATTATCCGCGATATCACCGAACAACGAGAGCGCCAGCACGAACTCAAACAGATAGAGACACTGTTTCGGCACGCACAGGATCCACTGTTCCTGATCAACGTCGCGGAGGAGTTTACTATCAAGCGGGTGAATCCAGCCTGGCAAGAGGCGATCGGACTGCCGGCGGACAGCGTCCGCGGACAGACCCCCCGGGAGCTTCTCGGCGAGCAACACGGGAAAGCAACCGAGGAGAAATACAGCCAGTGCGTCCAGCGCCGAGAGCCACTCCAGTACGAGGAAGAGGCAGAACTCGCCGGCGAGGTGAGACAGTGGAAGACCAAGATTGCACCCGTCGTCGTCGAGGACACAGTCGAGTATCTCGTCGGATCTAGCCGTGACATCACCGAACAGAAAGAACGCGAGCAGGCACTCGAAGATCAGTATCAGTATCTGTTCGAGGAGGCACCCATCATGGCAGTGGTTACACGAGCCGAGAACGGCCGGCCGATCATCGAGGACTGTAACCAGCTGTTCGTCGAGGCGACGGGGTACGAGAAAGCGGAGATACTCGGGCGGAGACTCGAAGAGTTCTATGCCGGGGAGTCACGGCAGCGATTACTCGACGGGGGCGGCTACGACCGTGCCCTCTCCGGCGAGTTCGTCCGCGAGGACCGGACGTTAGTGACCGCGGAGGGGGAACATATCGAGACGCTGTTACGCGCAGTTCCCCGGCCACGCGCAGACACAGACGGAACACTCGCTTTCTACGTGGATATCAGCCAGCGTAAACAGCTGAAACGGAAAAAAGACCGGCTCGAAGAGTTCACCAGTATCGTCAGTCACGACCTCCGGAACCCCCTCACCGTGGCCCAGGGTCAGCTCGAACTGGCACAGGAAGACTGTGAGAGTGACCGCCTCGCCCGGGCAGCCGACGCAGTCGAGCGGAGTCAGACGCTCATCGAGGACCTGTTGACACTGGCTCGGGAGGGCGAGGCGGTCACCGAGGTCGAACCGATCGAACTAAAAGCGGTGGCGAAACGTGGCTGGCGGACCGTCGATACGGGAAGCGCCACAGTCGAAGTCGACGGGGGACGGGTCATCGAAGCCGACAGCGGTCGACTCCAGCAACTGTTCGAGAACGTCTATCGGAACGCGGTCGAGCACGGTGGCGAGGCGGTGACAGTGACTGTCGGCGAGATGCCGGACGGCTTCTATATCGCGGATAGCGGCTCCGGGATCCCCGAGGTCGCCCACGACGAGGTGTTCGAGGTTGGCTACTCGACCGTCGAAGACGGAACCGGGTTCGGGCTGCGGATCGTCGAGCAAATCGCCGACGCGCACGGGTGGGAAATTGCTATCACCGACAGTGAAGCGGGCGGTGCCCGGATCGAAATCACCGGTGTCGAGCCCGTGGGGTGACGGATATCGCTCGCCCTGGAGGTCGTCGATTACCATGGTGAACGAGCGGACACACAAACCCAGGAGCAGGGCCGCTACACCGGAGACCTGGTCTGTCGGTGTAATCCTCTGTATACGACCACGGTGTTGTAACCGATACCAATTACGTTACCGAAACCAGATAGAACGATCGATTAGTGTAAGGGTCAAAAGTTACATAAGAGGGGGAATAGTTAAGTTTGTAACGTATTTTGGTTATAGAAGAACTCATGCAACGACGTACCTTTCTCGCTGCGACTACTGGCGGGGTCGCGACAGCACTCGCCGGCTGTCTCGGAGCTGGTGGCAGTGATGGGGGAGAGGGCGCAGCGGTCATCGGCGAAACGCTGACACTCACCACCACGACAAGTACCTTCGACACGGGGTTACTCAACGCGATTCACCCCGACTTCGAGGAGATGTACGGCGTGTCCGTCGACGCTGTCCCGCAGGGAACGGGTGCCGCCCTCGAGACCGCACGCAACGGTGACTCGGATGTCGTGATGGTTCACGCCCGGGGGCTCGAAGACGATTTCATGCGCAACGGGTACGGAGTCAACCGTCGCGATCTGATGTTCAACGATTTCGTTATCGTCGGCCCGGCGGACGATCCGGCGGACATCGAAGGGATGGGTTCGGCGACAGAAGCTCTCACCGCCATCGCCGACGGGGAGGCCACCTTCGTCTCACGGGGGGACAACTCCGGAACACACACCAAGGAGCTCAATCTCTGGGAGGAGACTGGAACCGAGCCGGGCGGTGGCTGGTACCAGGAAACCGGTTCCGGGATGGGCGAAGCACTGAATATCGCTACCCAGCAAGGGGCGTACACGCTCTCGGACCGTGGGACGTTCATTTCACAGCGCTCGGAAATCGACCTCGTGATCCTCGTGCAGGGCCCGATCGAGGGTGGACCTGCAATCCTTGCCAATCCCTACGGTGTGATGGCGGCCAACCCCGGCGTCCACAGCAACGCCAACTACGATCTGGCAATGGCCTACATCGGGTGGATCACCAGTCCCGGGGCACAGGAAGCCATCGCAAACTACAGGATAAACGGGGAACAGTTGTTCTTCCCCGAGGCGGTCTCCGAGGACCCCAACTTCCAACAGTACGTTCCGGAGGGATGGAGTAGCAACGAGTAACTGTGCTGCTCGAGTCAGTTGTACAGACGGTGCCGGCGTTCCTGGACCTGCCGTTCAGGGACGGGTACCTCCCGAGTATCATCTACGTGTCACTGTATGTGAGCGTCACTGCGGTGACGTTGAGCACGCTGTTTAGCATCCCCGTCGCCATCGTGATGGGGTTTACCGACTTTCCCGGCAAGCAGTTCGTGAAAGCGGTGATCAACACGGGGATGGGGTTTCCCAGCGTGGTGGTCGGTCTCGCCGTGTTGTTTCTCGTCTCCAACCAGGGACCGCTCGGCGAGTTCGAACTGATATTTACCAAGCAGGCGATGATCATGTCGCAGTTCGTGCTCGCGACACCACCGATCACGGCCATCAGTCTCGCAGCGATCACCGGCGTCGACGAGAACGTCCGCGACGCCGCGCACGTGCTCGGCGGCACCCGTCTCGACGTGGCAGTTGTAGT
>Ga0207714_1002025_pt1 | contig 12624 bp, 19 predicted proteins | sample PonA232FremontCA_2_FD_187270 | JGI IMG/M metagenome (GOLD analysis project Ga0207714, IMG submission 187270) | Marine sediment microbial community from Fremont, CA, USA - Pond A23 Sediment 2 (SPAdes) | ecosystem: Environmental > Aquatic > Marine > Unclassified | place: USA: Fremont, California... | reverse complement strand
GTCCTCGGGGTCGACGCCGAACGCCTCGCGGATGTTCTCGCTGATCGACGACAGCGACCACCCCTGCGGCTGCGTCAGCGTGTCGAGGACGTGGTCGGCTATCGCCGTCGGCAGCGCGCCGGGGATCGAGTCGAAATCCGGCCATATCGACGTCGGCGTGACCCTCTCGATGGCCGACAGAACGAACTCCGGCACCGTGTCGTCCTCATCCCAGAACGGCTCGCCCTTCGTGGTCTCGTCCGCCCATACGATGTGCTTAAACGCCTCGTCGATGGTCTGCAGCTGGTCGAGCTTCTCCTCGGTGGTGAGGCCGCCCGCCTCACCGCCGTCCGCGTTTCCCGAACCACCGCCGCCCTCCTCGACCCACGACCCCGATTCGGTCCGCTGCTCGAACGTGGGGCGGGCCTCCAGCCACGAGCCGGTGCCGTCCTCGTAAGCGACCTCCACCACGCCGTCGCGGTCGGTCTCGCTCACGGCGTACACCTCGTCGTTGAGCTCGTCGCGGTAGGTTCCGATACGACGCTCTCTCTCGCCGTCTCGCTCGCCGCGCGCTGTCGCCGGCGTCCGCTCCGTGCCGTCGGTCTCGGAAGCAACAGCGCCGCCCGCGTCCGGCCCGCCGTCGCCCGCGTCGGCGCCGCCCGCGCCGGCGCCCGGCCCGTGCTCGTCCTCGACGGCCTTGAAGTCGGCCGCGCTGCCGACGGAGTCGATGTATTCCAGCGAGCCGTCCGCGACGGTCTGGAGGTCCGACAGGTTGCCGTACACCGATACGTGCGGCTCGTCGAGCCCGCCGTCGGACCACGCCGCGCGGTGCCAGTCGCAGTAAACGTCGTGCTCCGGCATGTCGACCGCCATCCCCAGAAGGTCGTGGTCGTAGTCCCCGCCGTCCGGCGCTACGATGCGGTACACGTCGATCTCCGCGCCGTCCGCCTTGTGCTCGACGACGTCTTCCAGCCCGCCGAAGTCGCCGCTGAACAGCGCCCCGAGCCCGCCCTCCTCGCCGCCCTCCGGCGCCTCGAAGTCGCCGTCGTCCACGACCGCGCGGCCGTCCTCCAGCCTCGCTTCGAGCCCGGCCTCGGCGGCCTTCTCGCCGGTGGCGATCTCCTGCTGGAGGTCCTCGGCGTCGGACTCCTGGGGCGGGACGAACTCGTATATCCAGTCGTCGATACCGAGCGCCTTCGACAGCTCGTCCAGCGGCCCCGCCACGGTGTCGCGCATCGCCGAGGCGATCTCGCGGTCGGTGACCTCCATCTGCAGGCCCTCGTTGTTGAGCCCGCCGGCGTCCTCAAGCTCCGACTCGAAGACGTCCGTGACGCCGAACTGCGTCCGGATGTCCTTCTTGTACTGGTCGCGCAGCTGCTTGTTCTGGCCGATGAGGTCGTCCTGCATCAGGTCGATGGTCTGGACCTCCGGCGCCGACGAAGACTCCGGCGAGTACTCGTTGTACATGATCTTCTCGGCATACGGGTTGTCCCGCGCGTCGTCCTCGGCCTTCTCGAACTGCTTCTCCCACGCGTCGGGGTTCGTGGTGTGGACGACCATGAACTTGTTCGGGTACGACTCGCTGTCGGGGTCGAAGAATGCCGCGCCGTAGATGTCCATCCACCGCAGCACCGCCTGCTTGATCCAGACGTGGTGCACCGGCGACAGGCCGTCGAGACCGTGGAGCCGCGGGAAATACCGCGCCCACGTTATGACCTCGTCGGAGAAGTAGTACTTCTCGACGGAGCCGCCCGACGAGACGTACGACGACCGGCTCGGGCTCTTGCGCTCGACGAAACGGACCTCCCGCAGCTCCGCGCCGCACTCCGGGCAGCGGTCGCCCTCGGCGTGGTTCTCGTCGTCGACCAGCGCGCCGTCGCGGTGGACCGGGCAGGTCCACTTCCAGCCGCCCGCGCGGCCGTCCTCGTCGGTGACCGGGACGACGCGCTTGGGGTCGCCGCGTATGATCTCGTCGGGCTCCTCCAGGATGATGTCGCCGCGGTCGAACCCCACCGAGTCGCCGGCCGCCACGACGTAGTTCTTCCGCACGACGACCGTCGAGACGCCCAGGTGGCTCTGGTGGTCCTCGGCGGACTTCATCAGCTCGCGGAGCGACTGGCCCTCCTTGTTGACCGACTCCGCGAGGTTGCGCGCCTCCTTCTTCTCGGCGGGGTCGGGGCCGCGGACCGGGTGGTCGCGGTACTCGTCCGGGATGGATTCGGGCTCCGACGGCGGGCGGGCGACGCCGTCGGCCAGCATCTCGTTGCGGGCGCACTCCGGGCAGAAATCGAGGTCCTTGTCGTACTCGGCGCCGCAGGACTCGTCGACGCACTTCGAGGCGAACCGCGGTTGCACCAGCGGGAACTGCGACCGGTACATCTCGTCGCGCAGCTTCGAGGTGGCCGAGGCGATCTCGTGGCCGTCGAGCCCGAGCGCCTCCAGCTGCACGCTGCCCAGGGAGGTGAAGACGTCGTTGAACCGCCGTATCGGCCCCGGCTCCGAACGGTAGTTCTCGGTCCCGTCGGGCGTCGGCGTGGACGAACCGCCGCCCCCGCCGCGCGAACCGGACGACTTGGGGTTGACGCCGTCGGCCACGCTGTCGGCCGCGTCGCCGCGCGTGTACGGCACCATAAACATCTGACCGCCGCCGCCGGCGCCTATCGGCATGGCGCCGGGGGGTCCGGGGATCTTCGAGCCTTCGTCTTCGTCGGTGCTCATTAAGCAGAAAGGTTGACCGTTCCGCCGAGCGTGGGGCGGGTGGCGGGCGGCGGGCCGGCGGGTGGGAACCGGCCGCGGCCGCCCGCGCGCCCCGGACTACGACAGAGGAACCTCCGGCGCCCGGCGGTCGGCCGGAAACACACAATCCGGGTCAGGCTCTGGTTCGACAGCCGCGCTCAACGTCCGCGGCGGCGCCTCGTGACGGGACGCCGCGCGGCGTTCGGTGTGGTTGCCCCCGCGGCGGACCGTTGGTCACCGGCGGCCGAGCCAGTCCTCCGAGTCGGGCGCCCGCCACGCCGCGATGCCGACCCACAAAAGGAACGACGCCAACGTGGTCGCGAACGTCAGCCACAACCCCAGCGAGGCGAACGCCGCCAGCGACGGCGGGTAGAAAGCGGCGTTGACCAGCGACGAGCGGCGGCTCCAGGAGGTCTCGCCGTCCGACAGCGCGTAGGCCTTCGTGACCAGCCCGGCGGCGGACCCCGCCGCGATGGCGGCGTCCTGCCACGGCACGCCTATCATCCGAGCGGGAGGTCTCCCATGCTGTGGCTCGACGACGATACGGTGTCGGTGCCGACGCCCCGCAGCATTATCTCCGCGGAGTCGAGCCGGTCGTCGTGGGCGCCGGTCGGGAACGCCGCCCACTCGTTCGTGAAGCCTCGCCAGGGGTCCTCGGTGCGGACGCCGTTGCCGCGGTCGGCCTCGTCGGAGCGCGTCGGGTCCCACAGCCGGACCTTGCCGGACTCGAACCGGCTCGACATCGAGATGATGCGGTCCTCCTTCGAGCCCGACGAGTTAGACTTGGTGAAGCGCAGCCCCTCGTCCCTCGCGGTCTGGACGAACCACCGCTGGGCCTGGTTCGACTCAACCATCACCTTGTTGGGCGCGTACGGCGCCGTCTTCGCGTCGACCCACCGTATCGCCTGCTGGAGCGTCATGCCGCGGCGGCGCCAGTTGTCGATCAGGTACGTGATGCCGGTCTCGGAGTCGTGCCCGCCGACGGTCACGGACCAGTAGTCGGCGTCGTTGCTCGCCGCCTTCTGGGGGTCGTCCTCGATGCCGATGTCGACGCCGGCGTGGAACGCCAGCCGGCGGTTGTCGTCGGGGTGCCCGCCCGGCAGCGACTCCTCGAAGTGCAGCATGTCCTCGCCGAGCACCCGCCCCATCAACGCCTCGGGGTCGTTTTGGTTCTCTCGCTTCCAGATCAGCGAGCCCTCGCCCTCGCCGCCCATCGACGCGACGTACTTCTCCAGCAGCTTCGACAGCGGGTACCGGTCGGGCCACAGCACCGGCACCTCCCTCTTCGGCTCGACGCGGGTGACCGTCTCGTTGCGCGGGTCGATGTCGCCCAGCTCCGAGCCGTCGTAGCGGCGCCCCTCCGCCGTGACGACGACGAACTCGCGGCGCTCGACCACGGACCAGTCCGAAATCGCCGGCTTCGTGACGACGTCCCACCCGAACGACTCTTCGAGCTGCGAATACAAATCCTGTGGGTGCTTCCGCGTCCCGAGCACCAGGTACACCGACTCGCCCTCGCTGCCGAGGTTCTGGCTGTAGTCGCTGAACTGGTGCCACGCCTTGTTGCGCCGCGCCTGGGTCCGCTGGGTCTTCCACGACACGACGTCGTCGAACACCAGGAGGTCGTAGTGGCCGCCCGTGACGCCCGTGTCGAACCCCGCCGCCCGCACCGTCGGCTCGCGGTGGGTCGCCTCCCGCTCGAAGGTCAGCTTGCGGGCCGTGTCCTGCCGCACCGACAGCCCGTGGGCCTCCGCCGGAGACCCCGGCACCACGGAGCCGTCGTCGACGCCGATGGTGTCCTTGACCTGCTGCATCAGGCCCTTGGCCTGGCTGGCCGTCTCCGACATGAGGAGGACGCGGATCGACGGGTCGCGGCATATCGACCACGACGGCACGGTGCCGGCGCCGGTCGCGGACTTGCCGTGCTCGCGCGGGTAGATGCGGCACAGCTTCTTGGGCGCCTCGGGGTACTCCGGCGACATGCCGCGGAAGACGCCGCCGCAGAGCTCGCGGAGGTGCGGCGGGGGCGCCTCGCCGTGGTCCTCCCAGCGTATCTGCCACGCCAGGGGGTGCGCGCCCGGCCGCTCGGCGGCCAGCCTCCGCAGCGTGCCGTCGTCGGCGGCGGACATCAGCCGCCCCCCTCGCGGTCGGCCTGGGGCGGGCGGACGGCGCGCTCGCCCGGCGGCTCCGAGTCGGCGCGGCCGAACCACGCCTCGACCGACTGCCGCGGGCCGCCCATCCAGGTGTCGTCGGCGTGCCCGGCGAACGCCTCCGCCAGCGCCCGGTTGACCGCCTCCGAGCGGGACGAGTAGCCCTCGGCCTCGACCGCGTTGTCGACGGCGTCCAGCATCGGCCGCGGCATCTGGACCACCAGCCCCCACAGCTGCCCGCCGTGGTGCTCGTTGTTGTGGCAGTCCTTGCACACCGGCTCCAGGTTGTCGAGCGACTCGTTCGAGCGGTCCCGGTCGACGTGGTGGACCTCGACGTCGGACCACTCGGCCTCCTCGCCGCACCGGAGGCAGCGCCCCCCGAAGCGCTCGCGGGCCTTCTCGCGGTACCCCACGCTAGTTTACCTCTCGGTAGTCGGCGTTGATCACGTTGTCGCCGCCGTCGCCGCCCGCCCCACCGCCGTCCGCGTCGGTGGTCAGCGCGTCGAGCTTTTCGAGGGTGTCCTCGTCGAGCGACTCGCCGGGGTCGGTGTGGTCGTGGTCGACGTCGACCTCCCCCTCGACGGTGATCCGCTTCTCGTCGGCCGCCGAGGCCACCTCGCCGAGCTTCCGGAGGTGTTCGATGGTGTCGTCGATGTTCGAGTCCGCGGCCTTCATCGCCCGCACCGCCGCGTTGATGTCCTCCGTGTCGGCGGCGCGCTGCCCGAGCCTCAACAGCTGCTCGCGGACTTCCTTCTTCTGGGCGATCGACTCCAGGACGACCGCCTCCGCGTCCTCGACGCCGAACACCCGCCCGATCCACTCGCCGCGGTCGCGCCAGTCGCGCTTGACCGTGGACTCGGCGACGCCGTACTTCTCGGCCAGCCGCTCGGCCACGGCGCCGGGCTCCTCGCCGCGCCACCTCGCGCGGATCAACTCTCGGCGGCGCTGGGCGACGTCCTCGTCGGAGGCCCGCTCGGCCAGCTCCTGGCGCAGCCGCGGCGACACCGTCGGCGCGTCCGGGTACTTCTCCTTGTAGTCGTCGAGCGTCTCCGGGTGGTCCTTCCGCAGGCGGTCGTCCTTGTCGTAGCGCGCCACCGACGCCTCCTCGGTGTCGACGTACCGGCAGCGGTCGGTCCTCAGGTGCTCCTGGTTGACGCGCCTGACCATGTTGCCGCACTCGCGGCACTTGATGACGTCGGCCGGCTCCAAGTCGGGGCCGGGGTTGCCGACGCCGTCGGCGTCCCCGCTGTTGTCCTCGGTCATTCGTGTTCACCGCTGTTGTGCGGCGGAACGAGCCGGCCGTGGTCGAGGTCGTCCAACGACGCCCACTTGGCGCGGTCCGCGCGGCGCGGCCGCAGGTGGTGTCCGCCGGAGCCGTTCTCGGCCGGCGAGCGCCGCACCGCCGCCAGCGGCCGGAACCACCAACCGCCGTAGGAGGTGTTGCCGCCCGGCGGCCCCACCCAATAGAACGCCAGGACCGGCTCGGCGTCGAACGACACCGACCACCGCCGGAGTTGGTCGGCCTCGCCCTCGCGGACCGTGTAGGCGTCCTGGCGGGTCGACTTCGCCTCGATAGCCAGCGGCGGCATCGGAAGCCCCGCCTTGCCGACGAGCAGGTCCGGCCGGTCTGAGTCGGTCCCCGAGCCCGACGAGCCCGACGGCAGCGTCTTCCACCCGCGGTCCTCGAAGGCCCGTACCAGCTTACGCTCGTAGCGGCGCCCGCTCACGGGTCTCCGCCCCCGTTACCCGGCCCGCCCCCGCCGTCGAGCTCCTCGTAGTAGCGGCGCTTCCACCCGATCGATATCGACGCCTCGACCAGCACCGCCGTGCACAAGACCGGTATGACGGCCGCCGCCGCCGGCTGGCCGGCGAACCAGTAATGCGGCGACGTCGCGGCCACGACGAGGAAAAAAACGACCTGGAGCGGGCGCTCGGTGACGACCGCCGGGGCGCGGATCACGGGCGCCCCCGCTCCGCCTGGGGCGGGCGGCGGACCGCCGGCCCGTCGCGCTGCTCGCCGCCGCCGGCGGCGGTGCGCTCCAGCGACACCAGCGGCCCGAGCGCGGTCCTCCGCGTGGTCTCGTAGACCGCCTCCACGGGCTCGTCGGGCATCGGGGCGCCGCGGCCCAGCGACAACTCCGCCGTCACCGACACGACGACGTCGGCGCCGGGGTCGCCCTCCGGCCGGTAGACCACCACCGCGTAGGTGTTCTTGGCCGGCCCGTTCTCGCCGGTCAGCAGCCACGGCATCGCCGCGCCGCCGTCCCGCACGACGCGGGCGACGGTCCCCGACCGCGACACCTCGTTGCCGGACCGGCGGCTGGCGTAGACGGCGCGCGCCGAGTCGCCGGGCGTCACCGGGCAGTCGCGGGTCACGGCAGCAGGTCCACCCCCTCGTCGTCGGCCGGCGCGCCCAGCGCCCGGAACCCGTGGTCGGGGCCGCCGTAGTCGCGCCGCCCCACGACGACCAGCGACGCGCCGCACGAGCAGCAGAAAGGGAACTCCAGCCACGACGCCAGCGGCGCGTCGTCGAAACGGTCCGGCCCGTGCTGGTAGGCGCAGGAGCCGCCGCGGGACGGGCAGGTCACCAGCACCGAGCCCGCGTCGTGGAGCCGTTCGAGAGGCCCCACCTCCGCGGTCGCTAGTTCGAGCCCGCTCATTCCGACACCTCCGGTTTCGGGTCGAAGTCGTGGTACGCCTCGACCCAGTCGTCGTAGCCGCGCTTCCACGCCTCGGCGTCGAGGAACCCGGCGAACGCCTCGCGGCGGGATTCTCTGGCGGGGAACGGGCCGGAGGTCATCATAATGTCGAGCATGGCGCGGAACGCGATGTTGTCGACGGAGTGCCTCCGGCGCTGTTGGGCCTCGTGGTACTCGCGGCCGTTCATTCGGGACCACCCAAACAAACCGGACAGAACCACGCGCCGGCGTGGGCGTTCCACATCGGTTCGACGCCGGCGCAGCACGGCTCCGGGGCGCCGCCGCCCGGGCCGTGGTCGGCCGGCTCGCCGCCCGAAATCGCCGCCTCGCCGGCGGGCGTGACGACCCAGACGTGCTCGCCGGGGTTGAACGGGTACTCCCTCGACTCCAGCGCCGACGCGTTGCGGAGGTCCGACAGCGCGCCGCCGTACGTGTAGTCGTCCTCGGCGCGCACCCGGCCGCCCCTCGCGGCGCCGCCGAGCCGCGCCAGCGCCGACAGCGCCTTCCGGGCGGACGGCTTGAGCCCGCCGACCCCCGCGCGGGTCCGGCTCACCGCCGGACCCCCGGCGGCGTCGTCGCGGTGCCGCCCCACGGCCCGCCGCCCATCGACCTGGCCGTCTCCTCGTGTTCCCGCCTCATGCCGAGCAGCCGGCCGGCGTCGCCGTCGCGGTGGGCCTCCAGCGCCTCGCGGAGGTCCGCGTACGAAACCGGCCGGAGGTCGTAGACGCGCGACACCCGCCAGCCGGGGGTCGCCGCCTCGGCCGTGTCGGACGGCCGCACCAACGGCAGCCCGCGGCCCTCCGGCACCAGGACGACGACGAACGGGCGGCACTCGCGGAACGCCCGCCCCACCGCCTCCTGCTTGGCGCGGTCGAGCGCCTCCAGCGCCGCGGCCGGCGCGGCCGGCAGCGGCCCGGTCCCGCGGCTCACGGCTCGCCACCCCTGCCGACCGCGGTCTCGGCCGCCTCGACGACGCGGTACGGGACGTCCTCGCCGCACCAGGAGCATCCGAGGTCGCCGGGGCGGACGTCGGTCTCGCGGTAGCAGCTAGGGCAGGTCACGCGGACGGAGTCGCGGGTCACGGCGACACCCGCCTCCAGGCGTCCGGGTCGACCCTCCGCGTCTTGCACGCCGAGCAGCCCATCGCCGGGTTGTCGCCAGAGCCGGGGGGCGAGCCGGTCGGGTCCGACTCGGTGGCGTAGACCGCCGAGCAGTTCGGACAGGCCCACAGGTCGTGGTCGCTCACGCGGAACCACCCCCGGAGCCTGGGGCGGGTGCCGACGCGCCGTCCTCCGCCCCCGCGTCCTCCTCCTCGTCGGGGTCGGGGTCCGGCCCGAAGCGGTCGACGTCCACCAGCGCGCCGCACGACGGGCAGACGACGGCGTCGGGCGCGGAGCCCAACTTGGCGGTCGAGCCCCTTACCTGGCGGAACGAGCCGGGGCAGCCGGCGGCGTTGTGCCGGCCGGCGTCCGCGCCGCTCACACGTACACCTCCGGCGCCGAGTCGGGGTCGTACTGGTCGATCATCTTCTGCAGCAAGCAGTCGTAGGTCTCGCCGCCGCGCTTGAGCGACTTCAACTCGCGCCGCGTGGCGTCGGAAACGGCCATGCGGGACGCGGCGTCGCGGGGCTCGACGGCGCTCGGCTCCGTGTCTGGCATCGGTGTTCAGCGCTGTTGTGCGCCTGTACGAGTCGGTGGTCAGTCGTCGTCGTCGTCGTGGGCGCCCCACCCGCGGCCCCCGAAGCCGCCGCCGTCGTCGTCGTCGGAACCGGCGTCCCGCGGGCCGCGGCCCGAGAAACGGGCGCGGCGCCGGCCCGGATACTCGGGCGGGTCGTCGAGGTCCTCGGACTCCGCCATCCACGTCCCGAGGTCGTCGACGTACAGGACGAGGTCGTCCAGCCGCATCCGGACTTGCTCGTGGCTCTCCCGCACCTCGCCGCGCATCTGTTGTATGTCGCCGCGTATTTCCTCGCGGGCCTCCTGCGACTCGCGGATGTGGCCGGCCTCGCCGCCGTTGTAGAGGTCGTCCTTCATCGCCTCGACGTCGCGCTTCAGCGGGAAAAAGTGGTAAAGCAGGAACACGAGGACGCCGCCGACGATGGTGATGATCACGGCGGTATAGGCTATCAACAGTTCGACGGTGCCGGGGTCCGCGGCCTGGGCGAGTGTCACGGGCGCGAAACACCCCTCGGGGCGTTGTGGTTCACGGTCGTTGGTTGTGGGCCGGCGGACGACGAAACAATCACCCGACGGGCGCGGGACACGGCGCCTTCTCGCGGTCCGCGCGTCAGCCGCCGTTCCGCCGGAGCCGCGCCGCGGCCGAGAGGGCGGAGCCGGCCGCCCAGCCGGCGACGTAGTACCACGGCTCGGCCTCGCGCTCCGCCTCCGCCTTGGGCCCGCCGAGCCTGGGGCGGGCGCCGGCGCCGCGGTACAGCCCCAACGCGAACGCGTGCCACTCGCCCTCGTGGCTGAGCACGCCGTCGTAATCGGAACCGCCCTCGTCGTCCGGCGGCGCCAGGATCGTGGCGGCCGCCCGCCTCAGGTCCCGGAGGTCCATGGGCGTGGTGTTGGCCGGCGGCGCGAAAGGGGTATCGCGCCACGATGGGATAACGGGCGCGCGCGGCGGGACCATTACACGCCCGTCGCGGACCACGCCCCCGCCGCTTCCGCCCGTTCCGCGGTCCGCCCGCGGTCCGTTCGCGGTCTTTCCGCGGTCCCCGCCGGGACGCCCGCGGCCTCCGGCGGGACGCCCGCGGTCTGCGCGCGGCCCTCGAAGCCGGGGTTTTGCGGTTCTCGGACGAGGCGGTCGTGCCTAAAATCCTGCACGCTGCAGGTATGTGTTCGCACCGGCGCCGTATTGCGGTCTTCGGTGTCTCGAAGCGGCGGCCGTCTCTATCGGCTTTTTTTAAAAAAACAAAACGCGATAGAGACGCACCCCCGCGCCCAACCCCCCGAGACCGCACGAAGGAACGGCGGTCGAACCATACCTACGGTATGCCGTAGCATCCAATAAGGCGCGGCGGTCGCCGCGGAGCTGTCGGTGTATTATACACCCGACGGGCGCTGTCCGCGCCCCCCGGAGCGCCCCGTCGCGGGGGCCTCCGGCGGGGCCGCGGGCGGCGTCGGGCGGGGCCGCGGGCGGCGCCGGCGGGAACCGGCGAAAACCGGCGGGGGCCGGCGGGAACCGGCGCGGCGGCGGTGGGGCGGGCGGCCGCGACGGAGGCGGCGGCCGCGCGCCGCGGCGCTTCAGTACCGGCGCTCGACGGAGAGGCCGGCGATCCGCGTCTCGATGCGCGGCGGCTCCGGCAGCCCGGCGGGGTCGGCCTCCGGCGGGTCGCCGCCGCCCCAGCCGTCGCCGGTCTTGAACAGCGTGGCGTGCGCCGGGACCGGCGGCCGGTCCTCGCCGGCGCCGGGGTGCCGGTCGATGGCGCGGCGGACGGCCCGCCGGACGGCGGCCAGCCCCTCGACGTCCAGCGACAGCATCACGACGTGGGGCTCGCTCCAGGAGGGGTACGCCTCGAAGCCGGACGTCCGGACGCGGTTGCCCCCGAGGGCGGACGCGGCGTTCTCGACGCCGCCGAGCGCCCCCTCCGCGGCGCTGAACCCAGGGTGCACGGTCAGGTGCGGTTCGACGCGGTGGTGGCCCGAGGCGGGCGGGCGCGCCGATTCGAAGGCCTCGTCGCGGACCGCCTCGAAGGCGGTGGTGTCGGCGAACGACGCGGTCAGGTAGTAGGGGTCGCGGTCGCTCACGGCCGGTCCTCCCTGACCACTTCGACGCCGTCCGGCAGGAACGACAGGAACGACCCGACGCTGCGGACCTCCGACCGGTCGTAGTGGATCTTGCTCTCGGTCGTGTGGACGACGAACGCGTCCTCGCCGACGACGACCTTCTCGGGCTCGCCCCGCGGTTCGCCGAGGTGGTACCACTCGCTCACGGGTCGACCACCACCCCGGGCGTCGCGTTGCGTACCTCCTCCAGCGCGGCGGTGCCGGTGGGGGCCGGCGAGCCGCGGGCGGTGCGGCGGCCGCCGGGCGTCCACCCGGCGTCCCGCAGCGGCCGCAGGTCCTCGATCCCGAAGCCGGCGTTGCGGAACCGGCCGCGGACGGTGGTGCGGGTCACGCCGAAGGCGGCGCCGGCGGTGTCGGCGCCGAACCCGCAGGCGTACAGCGCCGCCATCGTGTTGGTCTTTTTCGCCGACGCGAGGCCGGCTATCTTGTCGCGGTCGATCTCCTCCGCGTCGAAGACGTGGCCGACCGCCATGCCGTCCTCGACGCCGAACACCGGCGACATCGACCGGCACGAAAGTCCCAGCGCGGACAGCCGCGCGGCGGTGCGGGCCCTCTTCTGGCCGATCCGGGCGCGCATCGACAGCCGCCACGACCGTCGGCAGTTCTCGGTGTGCTCGTGGGCGCCGTCGACGGCGGCGCCGGTTTTGTTGGGGTCGGGCTTGACGGCGAGGGCGCCGCAGCGGCACCGCCCCCAGACGCCGGGGTATTTGTGGGCGTGGACGTAGCCGGGGTTGACGAACTTCCGGGTCCGCCCGCGGGTCGCCGAGTAGAACTCCGGGACCTTCCAGGCGCCGCAGAAGTTGACCACGAGGTCCGACGCGTTGGTCGCGTGGCTGCGGCCGACGATGTCGGACGCGCGGAAGGTCGCCGAGGTCTCCGGCAGGTCCGCGATGCCGTCCCGCAGCGCGGCGGCGATGACGGGCGCGTCGCTGGGGCGCCCGGCGCCGGTCTCGCCGCGGTCGTTGGGGGTCTCGACGGGAACGAGCCAGTCGTAGCGGGGCCAGAACGGGTCGTTCACGCCTCGTCCTCCACGAACAGGTGCGGCGCCGACAGGGCGCAGCGGCCGCAGCCGTCGCCGGCGGGGTCCAGCGGCGGCTCGGCCTCCTGGGGGTCCGCGAGCCGGCGGATGCCGCAGTAGCCGTAGCAGACGGAGTCGCCGGTGGGGTTCTCGCCGACCGACCGGACGGCGTGGACGGTGCCGGCCTCGGTCCGGAAGAACGCGGCGGAGCCCTCGGGGTCGCGCTCGGTCCAGGGGTCGCCGGGGTCGTTGAG
>Ga0207714_1002024_pt1 | contig 12625 bp, 13 predicted proteins | sample PonA232FremontCA_2_FD_187270 | JGI IMG/M metagenome (GOLD analysis project Ga0207714, IMG submission 187270) | Marine sediment microbial community from Fremont, CA, USA - Pond A23 Sediment 2 (SPAdes) | ecosystem: Environmental > Aquatic > Marine > Unclassified | place: USA: Fremont, California... | reverse complement strand
GACGACGTCGAGCACACAGCTGTGTTCCCGCCGGCCGTCCGCGACCTCACGCCCGCGACAAGCGGGTGGGACTGGCGCCACTCCGCTCAGGCCGACGACACGCTGACCGTCGACGAGGCGCGCGAGCGGACCGTCGAGGCGATCGCCGAGGCGTACGACAGCTACGACCACGTCCTCGTCGAGGCGCTCCCGACGATGGGCAAGTCCTACGGCGCCGTGAAAGCCGCCGCCGAGACGGGCGAACCGGTGACGATCCTCACCGGTCGTGGTCGGAAAGAGCAGTACGCACAGTTCAAGGAGTGGGCCAAGGAGCACGACCTCGACGTCTACGAACTCCCCGCGTTCACCCACGACTGCGATACTGCGAACGGCGAGCACGGCCAGGACTGGGCCGAGACGGTCCGCGACTGGTATCACCGCGGCGCGACGCCGAAAGAGATCCACAAGTCCGCCGAGTACGTCCTCGGCGAGCCGCTCCCGTGCCAGCGCCACGAGGGCCACGACTGTCCCTACAAGAGTAAGTGGAATTTCGACCCCGACGACTACGACATCCTCCTCGGTCACTACTCGCACGCCCACAAGAGCAAGGTGACGGCCGGGCGGTCGGTCGTGTTCGACGAGTTCCCCGACGCCTACGAGAAGGACCTCGTCGTCATGCAGGGCGCGATTTCCTACTGGCTGTCGACCGTCGACGGCGTCCCCTTCGAGAACTACGCCGATCTTCGCGATAACCGCGACGACGAGCAGCGGCGCGCTGACGCGCTGCTGTGGTTCGACGAGCACGGTGTCGAGCCCGACGAGGGCCACGTGTTCGACGACTCGAAGGCCCACGCTGACGCCCCGCTGGCCGTGTTCACGCTGGTGGCTGGCGAGGACCTCGGCAACGGCTTCGAGCAGGCCGACCTCGGCGAGAGCGGTGTCGGTGTCTACAACCGCGAGAGTGACGCGGTGTCCGTCCTCCGCCCGCCGCCGCTGACCGACGCGCCACCGTCGCGGAAACCTAGCGGGATCGTCGCCCTCGACGGCACGCCCACGAAACGCATGTGGGAGCTGGCCCTCGGCGAGCGCCTCACCCACCGGCCGGTCCTCCAGGACGGCGAGCGTGCCGAGTACATCGACGACGCCCTCAATCTCAATTTCGTCCGGACCACCGAGTACATCAAGTCCTACAACTCCAGCGACCACGTCAGCGTCGCGAAGGACGCCGCGCTCCTCGAGGCCGTCGCCGACGAACACGGACAGCGCCCCTCGCTCATCACGACCGCGACCGCCGAGGAGGAGTACGACGCCGCGGGCGTCCTCGACCTCGTCGACGAGACGAAACACTACGGCAACGTCCTCGGATCCAACGAGTTCGACGAGACGCGCCTCGGTGCCGTCGTCGGGTCAAACCACTACGGCGACCACTACATCCAGAAGTGGGGCGCCTACGCCGGCGAGGCCGTCGAGCGTGGCGAGGGCAAGGGCGCCGACCTCGAATACTCCGGGTTCGGCGACGACGTCCTCACCCACATGCGGGAACACGACACCCTCCAGGCGGCCATGCGGTTCGGTCGCGACGGCAACGGCGCCGTCGTCTACGTGCACACCGACACTCTGCCCGACTGGGTGCCCCTCGCCGGCGAGGCCCGCGTGGTTCGCACCCGCGACGACGGCGAGCGCCAGGTCCTCGACGCGATCGAGGGGCGCGAGTCGTGGACCACGACCGAGATCGCGAACGCCGACGATGTCGACGTCGGCGAGCGTCGGGTCCGGCAGATACTCGACGAACTGGCCGAACAGGGCGCCCTCGAGAAAGGCGTCTCCGAGGCCGACGCCCGGGCCGTCGAGTGGTCAGACGCCGGTGTCGACGACCTCGCCGACCACGTCGAGCTGCCCGACGTCGACGATCCCGAGGGTGAGGGAAACGACGATAGAAGTTGCGGAAACTCCCGTATTGAACATAACTATACGTGGGTTTCCGCAACTTCGCCGCCGGATCGCCTCGCCGAGTGGCGCGAACGGGGTGAGTCGCCCACCCCTGCCGACGAGCGCGTGGCTGACGGTGGTGTCTCGGGCGGTCCACCCCTGGGGTGACGTCGATTATGAGCACGTCCGACGCCCCCGGCGAACAGCGACGGCTAGAGGAGTTCCTCGCCCGGGACGCCGACCGGTGCCAGGCCATCTCGGTTCGGTACTCTCGCCAGTGTCGGCATGACGCACTCCCGGGCGTGCCGTACTGTCCGGACCACTACCACCTGCTCGGTGAATGACGGACTGAGGACGCGCGACAGACACGCTCGCCGACGCACGCTCCGGCGGGGGTAGTGCCGAATACCCGCCGGTGGTATGTCTTCTTAAGACGCAACCATCCGCAAAATATGACCGACGATCTCCCGGACTACAGCGCGCTCGAACCGCCGGCCGAGAAGCCGGCGGCTGAGTATTCGCACCACGAGCGCCGGGCCGAGATTTTGCGGCTCCTTATTAAGCGTGGCTCGCCGAACGCGGTCAATCAGTCGCGACTCGCCGACCGCTACGATGTCCATGATTCGACTATCTCCAGGGACATGAACCGGCTTCGAGAGTCGGTGAACGACCACCTCGGCAAGTCGGCGAAGTTCACCACCCGGACGCTGTATCAACACGTCGTCGAGGAGCTCCTCGAGGAGGACGACTGGCGGGCCACGAAAGCGGCGTGGGACGTCGCGATCGAGTGGAATGAGTGGCTCCAGGACGTCGGCGAGCAGCATCGCGAGCCCGACCGCGTCGAGGCGGATGTCCGGAGCCGCGCAACCGAGGTTCAATACCGCGTCGTCCGTGGGGATCCGGACGCCGACGCTGTCGCCGAGGAAGGCGACGAGCTGGCGACGGTCGAGGGCAGTCAGGACTACGATGACCTCGGATTCACGGCCGCGCCTGGCGGCGAGGTCGACGTCGAGGCCGTTGAGGAGGTCGAGAAATGACGGACGCGGACAGCGGCGACGCGGTCGCGGAGAACGTCGAGGTGATTCGGTCGCTGTGGGAACCCCACCCGGCGCAGGGCGTCGTCATGGACCACCCGGCACGCTTCAAACTCGCTGCATGTGGCCGTCGCTGGGGCAAGAGCGAGATGGCCGCGCACCTCGCCCTTGAGTACGCCCTGGAGAACGGCGACGCCGTGGTGTGGTGGGTCAGCCCGGACTACGACACCTCAAACGACTTCGGATTTGACAAGATCAAACCCCTCGTGTCGCCGGCGGTCCTCGCGGACAGCCCGAAGCTCACGAAACCCCGCGGCTTCGAGTTCAAGAACGGGTCGACCATATCCTTCCGGTCGGCCGAACGCCCGGACAGCCTTCGCGGTCCGGGGATCGACTTTCTCGTGATTGACGAGGCGGGCAGCGTGCCCGAGCGCGCCTGGACCGAGGAACTCCGGCCGGCGCTGTCGGACACGCTCGGGGAGATGCTCGCGATCGGGACGCCACGCGGTCGGAACTGGTTTTTCCGGTGGTTCCAGCGCGGGCAGAATCCCGATCACGCGGACGTCGCGAGCTTCCAGGCGCCGACCTATCAGAACCCACACGTTCCGGACAGCGAGATCGACGCCGCGGAGGGGGATATGCCAGAACGGAAGTTTCGGCAAGAGTACCTCGCGGAGTTCGTCGACGACACCGGCGGCGTCTTCGAGGACGTCCGCGACCACGTCGCGGAGTACGACCTCCCGGTCGACCCGGCCGACGCGACCGACCCGTTCGCTGTCGGGGTGGACTTCGCCCGCCTGGAGGACTTCACGGCGATCGTCGTCCTCGACGGCGACGGCCGGCTCGTCGCGTTCGACCGACTGCGGGAGACGACCTGGCACCGGATCCAGACCCGCGTCGAGGACCTCGCCGAGGAGTACGCGCCGAACGCGGCCGCGGTGGACGCGACACGGGATAACAAGATCGTGGCCGACCTGGAGGAGGCCGGCGTCGGCATCGAGCCGGTGAGCTTCGGGAGCAAAAAGCAGGTCCTCATCGACAACCTGGCGACGCGCCTGGAGGCGGGCGAGCTGACGCTGTCGGCGGACGCGCCGACACTCGTGAACGAACTGGAGGTCTTTGAGTACGACATCACCGACAGCGGGACCGTCCGCTACGGCGCGCCGGCGGGCTTCCACGACGACTGTGTCGACGCGCTGGCGCTGGCCGTCGAGGCGGCCGGCACCGCGGCCTCGCCGACGGTCCGGCGCAAGAGTGGCTCCTCGCCGACGAAAGGATCCATGCGGAACCGGGGGCGATCCCGGCGATGACTCCGAGCCTGCGCACCTCGGACGAGCCCGACGCGCGTCGGACAAGGTCGTCCTTCAGCGCTCCCCACACCCCAGAAGCCGATCCCACCCCACGCACCGGCAGCCGGGGGCAGGACCCCTCCGGTCAACGCCGGATTTTCAAGTACTGCTCGCCGACGAGCGGGCACTGCCGTTTTTCGCGACACGACGAGGTACGAACTCATGAGTTCGACTGACAACACCGACGACCTGACAATAGAACAGATCGACAGAAAGCTCGAGCACGCCGCGGCGGCGCTCCCCGACAGCCGCGTCGAGGCACTCCAGCAGAAGCGCGCGGAGCTGACCGGCGAAGCCGACCCCGACGACAGCCCGGGGTTCGACGTCGACGCGGCGACCGTCGAGGAGGCGCTCGCCGAGTTCGACCGCGAGGCACTCCGGGACGCTGACGCGCTCGAGGAGGCCATCGAGCACCGTCAGCAGAAGCTCACGCTCGCCGGTCGCGCGCTCCCGGACAGCCGCGTCGACGAGGTCCGCGAGGAGATCGAGGCCCTTCGCGCGGCACTTGACGCGCACTCGGAGTATCGGATCAACACCGCCGACCGCCTCGCCGACCGCGCGGAGGTGGACGGATGACTGATTTCGACCCCGCGACGGACCCGGCGAAAGGGATGAACAAGGCCCGCGTGAAGGACGCCTACGAGAAGGCCCTCCAGCGTGGAAACGACGACCTCGCGGGGGAGATCCGGGCGGCCGAGACGCTGTCGGAAGCCGACCGACTCCGGAAGAATATGCGGGCGTTCGACCCGCTCCACGACGCCCCCACCAACTCCGCCAAGGCCCGTCTCGCGAAGATTTACGAGACACTGCTCGAGCTCGGGCACCACGAGAAGGCCGAGGACCTCCGGCTGACCGACGACCTCGGGGCACAGGAGCGACGAGCCGACGAGATCCTCGCGGAGATCCCGGCGGAGGTCGACCGCGTGACCGGCGAGATCAAGAGCCGACCGGAACCCGACGCGGCCGACGCCGAGGAGGTGTGATATCACATGGTCCTGCCAGCGTTGGCCGCCCCGGCCAGCCAGATTGTAATTCGGGTCGTGGGGGCGGCAGCGAAGAAGGCCGCCGGCGCGGCGGTCAAGGCCGCGGCCAGCGCGCTGAAAGGTGCTGGCAGCGGCGCGTGGACCGTGACGGTCAACGGGATCGGTCAGACAGAGGCCGTCCTTCAGTCGCTCGCCGAACAATACGGCGGCGACGCGGTGTGGGTTGCAGGCCCCACGGTGAGCTATGCCATCCATAACGAATACGGCACCTCGAAGATGGAGGCCCGGCCGTTCATGCGTCCGGCGGCCGAGCGGGTCGACGCCAACCTCGAGCATCACCTAACGAAGATGGCACAGTCGAGCGGGCTCAGCCTCACCTCGCACGACGATCTCGTCCGCGCGGCCGCCCTGGCCGTCCAGAACGAAGCGAAGAAAATCGCCGACCGGAAGGACATCCGGGACACAGGGGCTTTGATCAATTCGATAAGCGTCGAACGGGTCCAGTGACGCCATGCCCGACGAGACACCGCCCTGGGACGAGTTCGACGACTGGGGCGCGACCGAGGATGTCGCGATCGCGACCGAGCCCCAGGGTGACGGGACGCCGGCGCGGATCCATCTATTCACGTTCGACGACGACGCGCTCGACTGGGACCGCCGAGCAGTGCTCACCGAGCCGGAGGCCCGCGACGCCGTCGGGTTGCTCGCCGACCTGTTCCCCGACAGCGCAGCATACGTCCACTCCCCGCAAGAGGCCCTCGCCGAACACCACGACGCGCTCGAAGCCGCGACGACGGAAGCCGAGGCGCTCGACGCCGCCGACCCGATCCTCGAAGCCTGTGCGCTCCACGTCGGGACGCCGCCATACGACGAGCTCCCGCCGGGTGGGATCGTCCCGAAGGAAATAGCCGACGTGACGCCGCTCGACGCCGCAACGGTCCGCGACGAAATCGAAGCGCGCGCCTGGGAGCTCGTCGACGACGTCGCGACCGACGAGTGACCCCCGACGGGGTGAGACATCACCCACACAAATAAGGAGTATTAGCAGTACACCGGGCGCCAGATTCACCGGCGCCTGCGGATCCTGCCCCGACGCCGTCCGGCGTGTGTCTTCGCTTATCTATTCAATCTGACCACGAAAAACGCCCGCGACCGCTCGGGTGACGTGACACGTTCGCACCGTGACCGCGGGGCCACCTCCGGCGCGGTCGGCTCGCGTCGCGTGTGTGGTAGGTGGACCTGGGGGGCGTCCGCGCCGGACTCCGTGACTCAGTTCGACAGCCGCCGCTCGACGACAGCGGCCAGCGCCTCGCCGTCCTCGGTGACGAACTCGGTCCGGCGCTCGACCCGGTCAAACGCGGCGTCTCGCGCCTCGTCGACGGTCGGCTCGTCGAGGCTGGCCAGCTCGTCGGCGAGCGACTCGACGACCGGCTCGGGGAGTTCGATACTGTGCTCGGTTTCGGTTCGTGGTTCTTTGAACGACATTTCACACCACACACCGACCAACGCACGGGAGATAAATAGTATTTAGGAGTTGCCATGTTGCCACCCTGGCGGTGTGGTATCCCACCGAGTCGGTATCGTGGTGGCGAGCGGGGCGTCGATGCGACGCCGTCGAGAAAGAGTGTCGGTGTGTGGGCGTTATGCGCCGTCGCCGCCGGCGGGCTCGTCGAACCCGTCCCGGTAGCACGGCCAGCACGGAAGCCCGAGGCCGGCGTTCCAGTTGCCACAGTCGCACTCGTCGGGGCGACCGTCGCCGTCGGTGTCCTGGTCGTCGTCGCTCTCGTCGAGAATCTCGCCCTCGTCGCCGGCGTCGATGATCCCGCCGTCGGACGTCGCGACGACCGGGCCGGGCGCGGTGTCGCCGAGCGTGGCGTCGACGTCGACCGCGGCGAGGACCTGGCTGTCGACCGGCTCGAGCCCGAGGGCCGCCCGCGCTCGCCGGATATGCTTACAGTCGACGTCCCGGTGGGTGTGGTCGGGACATTCGCACCGGCCCATTTCGGCGTCGACGTGGTAGCTCTCGCCGGAGTGTGAGACGACCAGGACGACGGTGTCGTCCCGGCTCTCGACCGGCGTACCGTCGAGTGAGACGACCGACAGCGGCTCGCCGAGCGCGCGCCGGGTGCGTGGTTCGACGTCGATACTTTCGTTAGCGTGGGTGTGTTCGTTCGACATGGGTTGTAGCTTCCAAGAAGCAACCCGGCCCGGCGTCCCTAGCGCCGGGCGTTATCTGATTCAAACGCCCCGGAGGGCCGGGTTCCTTCTTACCTATACATACAACGGCATAGGTAATAAAGCCACCGATACGACGTAACTCGGCAATATACACACAACGGAACACACAAAGGCACAGGACTTATGCCGTTATGTGTTCACGTTGTAGGCATGGGACCAGAGCCCGACACCGACGACGACCGCGACCGGAACGACCAGGGGCGATACGCCGACCGGATCCCACCCGAGGCCGTGCTCGACGTGTTCGACGCTCGCGACGACCAGTCTCGGCCGCTCACCGCCGCCGACGTCGTCGACGAGCTGGAGATCGCCCGCCGGACGGCGCACAACAAACTGAACGCCCTCGTCGAGCGGGGCGTGCTCGACACGCGGAAGGTGGGCGCCCGAGGCCGGGTGTGGTGGACGCCCGACCGCGACGGCGACCTCGCCGACAGCGGGCGTATCACACCCGACGAGCGGGCTGTCGACGAGCACGCCGAGAGCGCGCGCGAGCGCGACGAGAGGCGCGCCGAGGACCAGGCCGACCCGTCGGCTTCATCGCCCGCCGCGACCAGCACGAACGCCGACACGCCGGCGCTCGACGACGCTCTCATAGAGTGGGAGCCGGACACCGAGGCCGACGCAAAGACCGCGCGAGCACAGACCCGCCGGACCGTCGAGTATCTCCGAGAGCGCGCGCCCGAGCGGTTCAAGCGCGGGGGGCTGCAGGACGCCCTCGCCGAGGACAGCACATACAGCCCTCGCAATTGGTGGGAGCGCGCGGTTCAACCCGGGCTGAGACACCTCGGCGACGTCGGGCTCGTCGAGTACCGCGCCGGATACCATGACTATCGGTGGAGCGGCGACGGTACCGACACATGACCGGCGACGACGACGAGCCGGAGGACACCGACCCCGAGCCGGTCCCAGATACCGACCCTCGACATATCGACCCCGCCGGCGACCTCGCCGACGCCGTCGAGAGTGGCGAGTTCGATATCGAGCTCGCCGCCGACCAGGACGCCGAGGAGTTACGGGAGTTCCTCGACGCCGCCGAGCGCGGGGAGCTAGGGCCGGCCGACCCCGGGCTCGAGGCGACTGTCCGGGTCGTCCGGGCGCTGCTCGACGACCTCGACGGCGACCAGGACGGCGAGGGCGAGGCGTGACCATGCCGGAGTGCCAAAACTGTGGCTCGCACGTAACCGAACGGTACGCCCGGGTGTTCACGCCCGACCACGTCGACGACCCGCGCGCCTGTCCCCGGTGCGAGGACATGACTCGGTCCGGCGCGGATCCAAGACAGAAATTCTAACAAGTGACGCCGGCGCCGTCGACGCGATCCCGACGACCGGCGCTGTCGCTCGCGAGGTGTTGAAGGGGCCGAGGAGGCAGCCGCTGTATGCGTTTTATGATATTGGCCCAGAGAATTAATAACTTGCGGTTATTCCAAGGCAGCCGCTCTCTGTCGTGTTTGGGCGCCCCGGGGAAAACTGTGGACCGCGACCCACGACCCCGAGGAGGCAGCCGTTGTATGCGTCTAGCACAGTGGTATCGTGCTAACTTAACGATGGTGGTATTACGGGCATCTGGTAAGTCCCCGCGTTTGTGGTGTGGTGTCGTGGTGTCTACCCCGGTGCTGTCTTGCCCCACGACCGAGGAGTTTTAGGGGGGCACCGTTTATGGGGTGATAGACCGACACACGCGAGGAGGCAGCCGTTGTATGCACTTGGCTTCCTCCTCTGCCTAAGATCGGTCCCGACGCTCGCCAGCCCGACCGAGTGTGAAATCCACCCGGTCCGTCGGGGCCGAGTTTTGTCGGCAAACCGACCATGTCGACGAACGCCGACGCCCACGACCCCGACGGAGCACAGGACGCCAACCACACCGCCGACCAAACGCCCCGCGCGCTCGACGCCGTCGAGATCCGCGACTGGAACGGTGGCGCGTTCGACCCGACACAGGCGCGGATTTTCTCAATTCTCCCGCCGGTTGACGCCGACGAGGGCTATTGCGTCCGGCATGACGTCGAAATGCAGGCGCTCGACCCCGTCGTACACTACCGCGGGGGGCTCTATACGACCGCAGACGGGTGGCACGTCTATTCCTGTCCCTACTGTCGCCGGGAGATCGGGTACGCCCGCGCCGTGCAACACTACCGACAGTCGCTCATCTTCACCTTTTTCGCCTGGGACGATCCCGACACCGACGGGCTCGACGGTGCGTTTCAGTTCTTGCGTGAAGGGACGGCCGAGGACCTCCCCGACGACCTCGCGACCGCGGCGACCACCGGAGGTGAGGCCGACGCATGACCGAGCGCGAGCCGGTCGACCGGAGACAGATACCCCTCGACAACATTTCACCGACCCCGCGGAACCCCCGCGAACACGTCGAACCGTCGAAGATTGAGGACCTCGCGGAATCTATCGACGAGCAAGGGCTACTCCAACCCGTTTTGGTTCGACCCGTCGGCGACGGCTACGAATTAGTCCACGGCGAACGCCGGCTTCGGGCCGTCGAGAGACTCGGCAGAGAGACGATTGGTGTTGAAGTGCGTGATTTGACCGACCGGGAAGCCCTCGAAGTGTCGATAACCGAAAACCTGCAGCGCGAGGACGTGAACCCGCTCGCGGAAGCCCGGGCCTATCAGTCGCTTATCGACGAGTTCGACCTCACTCAGGCCGAAGCCGCCGACCGGCTCGGGAAAAGCCAAGGCCACATCTCAAACGCCCTCAAGTTACTCAACCTCCCCGACATCCTGCAGCGGGATATTTTACATAAAATATTCTCACCCTGGCAGGCCCGCACCCTGGCAGGCGTGTGGGGAGAGTATCACCTTCGGGACCTAGCGCTCGATTGGGACCTGTCGGTGAGTGACATCCGGGGGGTGATTGAGGACCTCGAAGCCGAAAAGCGATACGTGTCTGTGATGGACACCTGGCCCCGCGACGCTTTCGACGGGGAGTTGTCGGACCACAACGGCGAAATTGTCCCGCCGGAATTTGGCACGGACCACGCGGGGCACGACCTCTCTCACGGGCTTCGGTGGGCCGACCGGACCCTGCCGGTCGACGTTGGGATTGAATACGACGCCGACCCCGGACCTATCATTTACGAATGGGTCGGCCAGCAGATCGTACTCGGCTACCACCGGCTACAATTATCTGAGTGGTACGACTATACTGGTGAGTTCGACGTACAAATTGAGTTCCGGCGGGAGATGTTTGAACCACCGACCCAGGACGCGCCCACCGCCGCGGGAGGTGAGGCCGACGCATGACCGACGACCGCGACCCCGTCGACCGGATCGACGAGTACGTTAGAACGAACCCCGACGCCGACCCCGTCGAGGTGCTCGGGACGCTCGGGCTGTCGCCGGAGTACCGCGACGACGTCGAGCGCGCCCTCGGTGTCGAGAGCGACGACGGCCAGGACACCGGCGCCGACGACGGCGAGAGTATTAACTACAATCCGGGGTGTGACACCGGCGATGTAGTTAAAACTGAAAGCCCCGAAAACCGCCCGCCGGAACCCGATTCTCCCGACGCAAACCCCGGGGAAAACGCCGACGCGAGCGGATCCACGACACCGAGTGACCCCCTCGCCGCGTTTGCCGACGCTGTCGAGTGGTACCACCAGCAACTCGACACCGAGATCCCCGTCGACTACGCCGACACCGCTCGGGACTACTACGAAACCGTCCGCGGGTGGGATCCCGACACCGTCGACGAGAAACGACTCGGGTACGCGCCGGGTGACTCGAAAGACGAGCTGCTCGCATACCTCTACGACCAGGGACACGACCGCGAGGCCATCCAAGCGTCCGGGTTGTTCTACGAGGACGACCTCTACCCACACTTTAACGGTCGGTTCGTGCTCCCCTATGCCGACGCCGACGGTTCGCCCGTCTATGCGATTAGTCGCTCCCTCGACGAGGACAACGGCGGACACCCGGCCGACCACCACGGCGACCAGAAGTATACGAAGGCCATCAAGGGCAAAGACTACTCCAAGATCGACGAGCCGATTTACGGACTGTCGAGCGTCGACCAGGACACCGACCGGCTCCTCGTCGCCGGCGGGATCGCCGACGCTATCACGCTGCACGAGGCCGGGTATGCGTGTATCTCGCCCGTTACGACGGTCCGGTTCAAGAACAAGCACGAGGCCCGCGTGCTCGACCTCGTCGACACATACGATATAGACGGTGTCTATATCGTGAACGACGCCGAGCGCCCGACTAACGACGCACAACATGACGAAGGGGTTTACACTGCCAGCACGCCCGACCTCCCGACTGTTGAGGACCGTATCAAACACGGGTTTGAATGGCTTTTTGACACCGTCGAACACGACACGATAGGCGACGTTTTAGCGATACAGGCTTGGGGGGAGGGACTCCGGGGCGCGTTTGGAACCGCCGAGTTCCTCGCGAAGGCCGACGTCGACACCTATCTCGTCGACCTCCCCGGTGGCGACGACGACCTCCGAAAACTCGACCCCGACGACTACCTCAAAGAAGGGTGGGGATCCGTCGAGACGCTCCTCGCGAGCTCCAGGCCCGCCGACGAGCACCCGGACTATGCGAAATGGAAAGACAGCCGCCGATCCCGCGCCGTCGCGAAGGCCAGGCAAAACGACCCGTCGAAGGCGAGCACCGACGGCGACGCGAGCGCGCTGTATGACCTCGGGTTCTGCGAGGTGTCCGGGCTCTCGGGTGGGTTTAGAGGGACAAATCCGCTCGGCCACCACGGCGAGAGTGAGGATTATTTCGTCGTCATCGACGACCGGAACACCGAGCTCGGGTATGACCACAAATACGGTGTTGCGTACAACGGGCTCACGTACCTAGCGTGTGAGGCCGGCGAGCGACGGGCGAACGACCCGCAAGGGTCATTCACGCCCGACGAGATTCTCGGGACCTGGGTTCACGCCAAAGACACCGACGAGATCGACGACGACGACCCGATCCCACGCCGCGCGCTCCGGGCTGTCGCTCGCGACGCGACCGAGTGGGACGGCGACCTCGTCGAGCACGAAACCCGCGACGGTGGCACGTTCGACGGACTCCCCGCCGACGTCTATAACGCCGCCCTCGACGCCGTCCGCGAGCAGTACGACCGCGAGCCGGGGCGGG
>Ga0207714_1002021_pt1 | contig 12636 bp, 13 predicted proteins | sample PonA232FremontCA_2_FD_187270 | JGI IMG/M metagenome (GOLD analysis project Ga0207714, IMG submission 187270) | Marine sediment microbial community from Fremont, CA, USA - Pond A23 Sediment 2 (SPAdes) | ecosystem: Environmental > Aquatic > Marine > Unclassified | place: USA: Fremont, California... | reverse complement strand
CGATGTCCAGTCGGTCGTCCAGACGATCAACGACGAGACGGAAGCCTTCGATGGCACCGAGGTTCCCGTGACGATCACCTACGAGGAGGATGGAAGCTTCGAGATCGACGTCGGAGTGCCACCGACCGCCGAGCTCATCAAGGACGAAGCCGGCTTCGAGACCGGCAGCGGCACGCCACAGGAGGAGTTCGTGGCCGATCTCTCGGTCGATCAGGTCAAGCAGATCGCCGAGCAGAAACAGTCCGACCTGCTCGCGTACGACCTGAAAAACGCCGCCAAGGAGGTCGTCGGTACCTGTACCTCGCTTGGCGTGACCATCGAGGGAGAGAACCCCCGCGAGTTCAAGGCGAAAATCGACGCCGGCGAGTACGACGACCACTTTGCGGCGGCCGCCTGAGACAAGTTCGACGGCCGTCGATAAGGAGTTTTATTATCGTCGAAGTTGTGTCTCCGAGTATGGCGGCCGTCCTCGACAGCGAGACACGACAGCGACTGATGGCAAAGATCGATTCAACGACAGCCAAGCTGGTCTTTCACTCGCTCGCCCTTGAGGGGGCGGCGACGGCGTCACAACTACAGCGTCGGCTCGACCTGCCACAGTTGACGATTTTGAGCGTGCTCGGCACACTCGCGCAACGTGGCGTCGTCGACACCGACACCTCCGGCGAGCAGGTCCGGTATCGTGCGGCGATCTAGAGTTCGATCCGCTCGACGAGGTCCTGGCCCTCTGCCTCTTGGGTGTTGATCGCAACGATCCGGACATACTCCTCAAGGCCTGAGCCCTCCAGTTTTGCCTTGAGCAGCGAATCGACCTGGTAGACGCCAACGGCGCTGTTCATCTCAATCTCGGCGGCGACCGGGACATCGTCTCCGGGTTCAAGTGCAACCCGTTCGATCGCCCGACTCGAGAGCGTGTTGATTCCACGGCCACCTTTCTCGTAGGGCGTCCGCGACCGCCCCCGTTCCATGTCGAGTGCGTCGGCCACGCGAATAACGCCGGCCTCGGTCGTCAGCGGCTGCTCCTCGGTGTGGTGACACAAGATTGCGTGAAGGACCTCGGCCTTGACGCGAATAGCCGTCGCCGGGTCATAGAACTCCGGAAGAATGTCATCGAGCAGCGGCGTTGCAACCGGAATCGAGTAGTACGGGTGGTCGTGTCGGTGGACGATGTGGCCAACATCATGCAGCGTTGCCGCCAGCGCGATGATGACCGGCTCGTCAGCCTCCGCAAGCCCCTGCTGGCCGGCACCGTTGAACCTGACGCCAGCACGCTTGAGCAGTTCGTATAGCCGGAGCGCTCGGTCACGGACGATCGCGATATGGGTCGGCCCGTGGTCGTTGTAGTTCATCCGGTCGACCGGGTTCACATTCTGGGCCTCAAGATAGGCGGCGATCACCTCGCTATCGGCGATGTACGCAAGGACGCGGTTGAGCCGCTCTTCGGGGAACGGGTGATCCGCCGTCGGGTCGTAGGTTCGGGTGCGCTCAACCAGATCGGCGGGCAACTCGTCATCAGGCATACCCATGATAGTATAGCCCGGACACACAAAGCCCTGGCCTACCGCTCAAGGGCGTCAGCAATCGCATCGTACGGCGGTTCGACGGTCGGATCCTCACCGATCCATCGGTAGGTGATCCGGCCGTCATCATCAAGCAGAAACACCGCCCGCTTGGCGATCCGGTCAAGCCCGATATCAGCGAAGTCGGTCACCACATCATACTCCGCCATGATCGTCGCGTCGGGGTCGGCTACCAGCGGGACCGATAGCCCCTCGGCGTCGCGAAAAGCGTTCAACGCGAAGGGGAGATCCCGGCTGATGCCCACAATCGTCACCGGGGCGTTGCCGAATCGCTCCTCAAGGGCATGCATCTCACTCGTACAGGTTCCCGTGAATGCTCCCGGAAAAAACGCCACCAGTACTGGTGGGTCGGCAAGCAGGTCCGCAAGGGTCGTAATGTGGATCCCACCATCGGCCATCGGCGCAGAAAATCCCGGGGCAACGTCGCCACGTTCGAGCATACACACGACTTGAGCGCCAGAAAAATAGCCGTTGCGGCCGCGAGCGGACGGTTCGGAGAGGCAAAAAGACTATAATTGCCACCAGGCTACACACGGTCGACAATGGTGATGGACACGTTCGTGCCGATGTTCGGTCTTCCCGTTGGCCCGGAGGTGCTAGTGATCGTCCTCATTGCGATCCTGCTCTTTGGTGCCAACAAAATCCCGCAGCTCGCCCGGTCGAGTGGGGAAGCCATCGGCGAATTCCAGAAGGGGAAACAAGAGGTCGAACAGGAACTTCAGGAGATGCGCAGCGAGGATTCCGAAATCAGCGAGGGGGCTGAGACAGAGCCGTCGGCCGATCGATCAACGAACAACAACTGACGCGTTTTGTCGTGGGCGTGTGGCCTAGCGGACAGGGCGAGGGGTTCCTAACCCCTCGATCGCGGGTTCGAATCCCGCCACGCCCGTCCGAGTTCTGAACGAACTACACTCGGTAGACTGCGTCGGGACACGGGTGACATTCTCCTCGCCGTAAATCGGCCCGGCCGGGGATTAACCGAATCGACAGGCGGCTGGATCTCGGCGAGTGTCAAATCGGTCGTGAGTTCCGATCCTTCGTCGGAAGCCCTATTCCGAAACAGTCGAAGCTGTGCTCACAGCGTGCCTCAGATCAGACGGTGACCACCGGCCACGATACCCGTCCGGCCGTGGACAAGGGAAATTAGGCGCGACGCCAGTGTGTGTCTGCCCTTAGATGCCACAGATATACGGGCGCCCGAACCGGCTATCTTTCCGGGAGAAACGGAGTCGGATCGTCGTGGACGAAGGTCACGGTATCATTATTGAGCCGACGACAGAACAGGGTGAGCGTTCCTGCCTTTCGGATCGACTCGATGGTGGTGGCTCGCGACTGTGCATCGTAATAGGCAGGAATGAACACCGCAGTTTCCTCGTCGGGATCGCATTCGATAATCAGGAGGTGAACGATCGGCTCGCTGTCGGCACGAAATACCTCAACCTCACGAAACGTATTGGTATCAAGCAACGCTTCAAGTTCCTTGTACTCCGGCCCTGGCAATACGACATCAAGGCCGGTCCGTCGCTCCGAGTTAACGAGGACCGAGTCACCCGGATGGAGTTCGAGCGTCGTCCATCCTCGGTCGCGATAGGTTGCGGCCGTCGCTTCCATATCCTCAATGACGGCGGACCAACGTCCCTGTGCTTGTACGTTGGTCGGTGGCTGCTGAGGCTCGCCCATACGCCACTCCGTCTGGCGAGACAAATAAAACGTTTCTCCACGGTCCACAAGGGTTTTTTCTCGCAGACCATCAACGCAGAGCAGTGACTGATCTCCTCTCGATCTCGAACCTCCGGACGCAGTTCAGGACCGATCGGGGGACTGTCAAAGCTGTCGATGGACTTGATCTCACAATCAATGAAGGTGAAACCGTCGGCCTCGTGGGAGAATCCGGTTCCGGAAAGAGTGTTACTGCCCTCTCCGCGATGGATCTCATCGACGATCCGGGGGAGATCGTTGCGGGTCGGGTCACACTCCACGATCCGGACATGGCGACGCTGCTGCTTGAGCAGTTTGATGACGCGCTTGTTCCCTATTCGTTCGCACGCGTCGATGAGATTGCGAAGCTCAGCCGCGAGTTCCGCACCGGGCGCGGCGATGCTCCATCACAGTCAACACTCCGAACCCACGCCGACGCGCTCGCCGATACCCCTGACCCGGGCGAGCTTGCTTTGACACTTCGAACCGCAGCAGACCGGTTGGCCGACCACGAGGACACGGAGGTTATCGGTACGATGCTTGAGGAGGCTCTTGAAACCGCTGTTGACGGGTTCGTCTATGTTGATGATCGGGCCAGAGCACGACTCCACGAGGGCGTGACGCCAGCCAATCTCAGTCTCTCGGAAGGGGTCGTCGACATCACTACCGCGCCGGAGACGGCTGTCAGAGAGATTCGCGGTGGTGCAATGGGGATGATTTTCCAGGATCCGATGACCTCATTAAACCCGGCGATTACCATCGGCGAACAGATCGCCGAGTCGCTTCGACTCCACCGATACGGTGGACAGAAGCGAGATTCATGGCTTAATGCTATCCGCGAAATCCTCCCTAGTCCGTTTGACGAAGATGATACGATCACCGAAGAGGTCATTCGACTCCTTCAGGAAGTGGGCATTCCAGAGGCCAATCAGCGTATCGACGACTACCCACACGAGTTCTCCGGCGGGATGCGCCAGCGAGTACTGATTGCCATCGCACTGGCATCACAGCCGGATCTCCTCATCGCAGATGAACCAACGACCGCTCTTGATGTAACGATTCAGGCCCAGATTCTTGATCTCATCGACGAACTCCAAGACGACCTTGGCATGTCGGTGCTGATGATCACCCATGATCTCGGTGTTGTCGCCGAGACGTGCGACCGTGTCGCCGTGATGTATGCCGGTGAAATCGTCGAGGAAGGGCCGGTTGAGGAGATCTTTCACAATCCGAGTCACCCCTATACGTATACGCTGTTAGAATCGATTCCGACGGAGGACAAGGAACGACTGACCCCGATTGAAGGAAACGTTCCGGACCTGATCGACATGCCGGACGGGTGTCATTTTGCGCCGCGGTGCCCGTGGGCTGAACCGCGCTGTACTGAAGGAGAGATTCCGTATCTCCAGCACGGCCCAACGGATATTGATCATCGCTCGAAGTGTGTTCTTGAGTCGTTTGACGAGTCGGAGTATGGGGCCGATGGTGTTACTGCCGAGACCAAGACGACGATTGGCGATACGCTCGTTGATATTGAGGGGATGCGCAAATACTACGAGCAGGAAGAGGGGATGCTTGACCGCGTGCTTGGGAAGCCCGCTCCAGGCGTTAAGGCCGTTGACGGTGTCGACTTAGAGATCCGCGAACAGGAGACCCTCGGGCTCGTCGGCGAATCCGGATGCGGCAAGTCAACCGCAGGCCGGGCCATTCTCCACTTGGATCCGCCAACTGACGGTACTGTTGTGTTCGCTGGTGATGATCTCGGCGCGCTCTCAAAGTCCGAGCTTCGGAAGCGCCGTAGGGAGATGCAGATGGTCTTCCAAGATCCCATGTCAAGTCTCGACCCACGTATGACAGTCGGACAGACGATCATAGAGCCACTGAAGATTCATGACCTCGCTGAGGGCCGCCGCCGAGAACGGGTCTTCGAGCTGATGGACGCCGTTGGACTTGAACGTGGACAGTATGGCCGGTATCCGCACGAACTATCGGGGGGCCAACGCCAGCGTGTCGGGATTGCTCGTGCCCTTGCTGTCGACCCTGACTTCATCGTCGCGGACGAACCGGTGTCGGCACTTGACGTGTCGGTCCAGGCCCAGATTATTAACCTACTCGAAGATCTACAGGAAGAATTCGGGCTTACCTACCTGTTCATCGCACACGACCTCAGTGTCGTCCGACACATCTCTGATCGGGTCGCCGTAATGTACTTGGGTGAGATCGTCGAGATCGCCAAAACGGACGCGCTTTTTGAGTCGCCAAAACACCCCTACACACGAGCACTCCTGTCCGCTATTCCGGAGCCTGATCCGACCGCCAATACCGAGGAGCGAACGATCCTCAAAGGCGACGTTCCTTCGCCGATTGACCCTCCCTCAGCCTGTCGGTTCCGCACGCGATGTCCCTCAATCATCCCTCCAGACGACTTGGACATTGACCAAGAGCGATACCGGGAGGTGATGGATTACCGACAGCGGCTCGAATCGGGTGACATCGACCTTGAGAGTATCGAGTCAGAGGTCCGTCTTGACGCCGATCCACAGCCGGCCGCCACCACCGATGGAGGCGAGCACCCGATATTATACGAGTACTTTTTTGACGGTCCCCTTGCAGATAAGGCCGCCGACGCCGTCTCTGAGTCCTTTAGACATCTCAAGGATGACCAATGGGAGCAGGCCGCCGATGTGCTCCGAGACACCTTCGAGAGCGTCTGTGAGTGTGACCATCCAACCCTCGAAGATCGCGATCATCCGGTGGCGTGCCACCTGCACGACGATTGATGATTCGATCCGGATTCTTGAAGCCACTAGTATTAATTGGGTAGTCATCCATACTACAATTGTGCTCTCTGATACCGAACATACCTCACGACGTGGCTTCCTAAAGCGGGCGGGGAGTGCAACGGTTGCGACCGCGTCGGTCACGACGCTTGCCGGATGTAGTGGCGGGGACGATGACGCCGATTCGTCGGACGCTGGTGACAGCGGGACAGATAGCCTTCGATACGGCCGCGGTGCTCACTCAAGCACTCTGGATCCACAGAACACAACCAGCGGCGAGGTAGCCAAGGTGACCAATCAGGCCTACGAAGGGTTGATCAGCTTCCAGGTTGGCGAGGCAGCGCTTACCGAAGCCCTAGCAACCGACTGGTCAATGGAGGGCGATTCGGTGACCCTTACACTCCGCGAGGGCGTCACCTTCCACGATGGATCGGAGTTTACTGCGGATGACTTCATCGCGACGTACCGGCGGTTTGTCGATGAGGAATACGAGTACTACTTTGAGGACGCCTCGGCGTACGGCCCGTTTACACTCGGTAACTGGATTGACAGTGTCGAGGCCTCGGGCGATTATGAGCTCTCGATCAGCCTCAATCAGACATACGCTCCATTCCTTCGCAATCTCGCGATGTTTGCGGCTGTCGTCATTTCCCGTCAGGCCATCGAAGGAGAGGTGAACCTTGACGAGGAGATGGTCGGAACCGGGCCGTTCCAACTGGAGACCCTTGATGACGCCAACAACCGGATTCAACTCACTGCCTACGAGGACTACTGGGGGGAGTCCCCGACCGTTGACGAAGTTCTCTTTTTGACCCGGGGACAGAACTCAACGCGAGCTCAGGCGCTCGTTGAGGAGGAACTCGACATCATCGACGGTCTTGACCCTGATAGTATACAGATTATCGAGGGGTCTGATACTGCCGAGACCCGGACCGTCCAGGGCATCAACATCGGGTATATGGGCTTTAATCTCTCCCGTGTTGAGGCATTCCGTGACCGCCGTGTCCGTCGAGCGATTAGCTACGCCATCGACACGGAGGCAATTGTCGAGAATATCTACTCGGGGATCGCTGCCCCGGCCGACCAGCCTATTCCGCCAGCGTTGTTCGGTCACAACGATGATATTAGCCCCTACGAGTACGACCCCGAAGAGGCTCAGCGTCTCCTTGATGAGGCCGGCTACGACGACGGGTTTGCCTTCACGCTGACGACCTTCCAGAACCCCCGTGGATACAATCCAGCCCCGCTCCAGACTGCACAGACGATCCGATCAAACCTCTCGGACGTCGGTATCGAGGTAACTATCGACGACCGGCAGTTCTCCGATTATCTCACCTACACCAGTCAGGGGCGACATGATGCGACCCTCGCTGGATGGTACACGGACAACGCCGACCCCGATAACTTCTGTTACGTGCTCTTACACCCCCAGACTGAATCGCCCGATGATCAGGACTGGGTCCCCTGGGATACCGACGGCTACAATACGTCGAACAACACCGCGTGGGCCAACAGCGAGTACATGGAACTTGTTGAACAGGCTCAGACGACCACCGATCAGGAAGAGCGCGCTCAGCTGTACCAAGAGGCATCACAGATCGCACACGACGAGGCACCATGGGTGTTTATTGATTATGCTGATGAGGTCCGTGGCGTGTCAGACCGTGTGAGCAACTATACTGTCGCCGCGATCGGTGGGCCGTATCTCGAAGCCGTCGAACTCGGGTAACGAGCGTAGTACTTTTCACTATCTCACGAAGCAGTTGTGCTGAATGGTTTCGAGACGGTTCGTCCTGAAACGGCTGCTTCTGTTGTTTCCCGTGCTGTTTGGGGTAGCGACGGTTGTGTTCGCTATTCTTCACCTGTCACCGGGTGATCCAGCAGTGACGATCGCTGGGGAACGGGCCAGCCAAGAGTTCATCAACGAGATTCGGTCGGATCTCGGGCTTGACGATCCACTGTGGCAGCAGTATCTCCGGTTTCTTGGCGATGTCGCGACGCTTGAGTTCGGCCAGTCATATCAGATCAACCGAGGCACCCCCGTGAGTGAGATTCTTGCAAATCGACTCCCGATCACAATTGAACTTGCCCTGTTGGGCGAACTAGCTGGGCTCCTCTTCGGTCTTCCTCTTGGCATCCTGAGTGCCGTCAAACAGGACACGTGGACCGACCATCTTACGCGCGTGGGTGCCCTTAGCGGCATTAGTATCCCAATCTATTGGAGTGGCCCGCTCCTCATTCTGTTGTTCGCACAGTTCTTCGGTCTGCTCCCGACAAGCGGACGAATCGGCTCAGAATACTTTATTGAGCCGGTAACGGGATTTATTCTCGTTGACACTCTTCTGGCAGGGAATATTGCTGCCTTCCAGTCGGCGGTCTATCACCTGTTTTTGCCGGTGGTGGTGCTTGGAATCTACCAGATGGCGTTGCTCTCACGCATGATGCGTTCGTCGATGGTTGAGGTCATCCGCCAAGACTACATGAGAACTGCCCGAGCGAAAGGACAGGGATCGAAGATCACAATCATGAAACACGGGCTGCGAAACGCGTTCATCCCGGTTATCACCGTCATCGGTATCCAGTTCGGCTCGCTGCTCGGTGGAGCCGTGCTCACCGAGACCGTCTTTGAGATCAACGGGATTGGCACCCTCCTTGTTGACGCAATTAGCCAGAGTGATTATCCGGTTGTGCAGGCGACTGTGCTGGTCTTCGCCGTCTTATACACACTGGTTAACCTTGGGGTTGACATCACCTACTCTATCCTTGATCCGCGTATCGAACAATGAGTAGCAAAACACAATCGGCCACGGTTGATCGGGGATTCATTGAGCGACTTCGTGCGAGCCCATTTCTTTCCCAGCTACTATCGAATCGTCTCGCGGTCGCCGGGCTCATCATCATCGCAGCGGTCGTTGTTTTGGCGGTATACGCCCGGCTCACCTACGATCTCAGTAATCTGCTGGCAACTCAGTTTGGTACCAATCCTTCAGAGGCCCCTCCAAGCCTGCAGTATCCCTTCGGGACGGACGGACAGGCGCGCAACATCTTTCCGCGCGTGCTCTATGGGGCTTGGTACGCGGTGCTTTACGGCACGGTCACCGTCGCGGCGTCAACGGTACTTGGTGTCGGATTGGGTATTATCGCAGCCTACTACGGTGACCTAACGGACAACATTATCATGCGGACGATGGATGTGTTGTTGTCGTTTCCATCGCTCCTGCTGGCGCTTGCACTAGTCACCATCTTTCCGGAGGAATTTGGCCTGTGGCGGGCGGTCGGCGCCCTGACACTCGTGTATACGCCGCGATTTGCGCGAGTCGTCCGTGGTGCAGCGCTCAAGGTGCTTGAGGACGAGTATACCGACGCAACACGAGCACTCGGTGCGACCGATCCACGGCTACTCGTTCGCCATGTCCTCCCGAACTGTCTCGCTCCGATCACCGTTCAATCGACGCTGAACTATGGTCTCGCAATCATCGATATCGCAGCGCTGTCGTTCCTCGGCTTTGGCGCCAGCCCGGGCGAACCGACGTGGGGAATGATGCTCTCGAATGGTGTCGAGTACGGCCTGTTCTCCGGCGCGTGGTGGTGGTCGTTCTTCCCTGGACTGCTTCTCGCGTTGACCGTCTTAGGGTTCAACCTCCTTGGAGACGGGATGCGCGATGCACTTGACCCCCGAATGCGCGAGACCGTTGACTAAGTTCAATCGTTCACTAAGCCGGTGGATTGGTATCGGAGCAGCCGTCGGGCTCGTTGTCACCGGTGGCCTCAGTCCCCTTACCAGCATGAAGGTGGCCACCGACACATCATTTGCCCTCGGCGTGCTTTTGTTCGGATTTGGCCTCGCGACGTGGGCGGGGACTGTTGGCTTTAGTGAGTCTCTGACGGCCGTACAGGCTCGATTTAGCAGCAACTCAGAGTGGACGCAGGCGGGGGCACAACGGGCGTTTGCCGTGCTGACTTGGATCGGCGTCGGATGGTCAATGACGGCTGTCATATCCTCGATTCTTTTCGTCGGGATCTGAACTCGGCCTGTACACTCTTGCCGGTCGCATTTTGATAGCCTCTCTGAACCCCTCTTTTCCGATCACTCAAGAATCTCCTACCGCTGGACCCCGGGGACTTCTCAGATCCTCAACCCACGAGCTACGTGGTTGACACGGACTACCACCGCAGCCAGACGATGTGATTCCTGAATGCTCACTGGGACAAACGCGATCGTCTGATCCTCCTTGATACCGCCGGCGTATCGCTCGTGGTCTGCACTGTACCATACGACGGTGGTCTCGTTACTCGCAGCTCCATGGGATCCATACGCCTGGTACGCGGCCGGCGCCCTTCTTGATGTCGAGGTAGTCGAGCGGTTTTTCGAGGTCGTTGCGGTGTTCGATTTTGCGCCCAGTTGTGGGTTGTGTGGATTAGTTGTTGGTCGGTGCGTCTACAGCCGGGGATCGTCAAGACCGAGGAGGCAAAAGAGACCCGTGCTATGGCGGTGGGTGTTCTGGAGGCGATGCAGCGTATCGGGATCAAAGAAGACGGAATCGACCTGACTGAAGAGTTGCGAAAGCGCGAACTGGTTGAAATGAACAAGGAGATTGTTCAGTATCTCCTCCAGAAGGCGAAGGCGGACGAACCACTGAACGAGGCGGATCATGCGCTCATCGACCTGGTGGTCAAAATCGAAGGCGCCCGTGAGGAAGGTGGGGCTGCAACGGCCATCGCTGAAGGGCTCTTCGGGGAGGTCGAAGAAACAACGACTGAAACGACAACTACGGAGACATCGACGAACGAGAAGAGTGCAGGGATCAGCACCAGTATCGAAACGACCGAGGAGGAGCTGTAACTACAATGAGCAACCCAACCGCACGAGTTCCGGCTGCACAGCGAGAAAATAAAGATTCAGAAGAGATCCCAGGAAGCCGAACCGCTGGAGGTTTTGGCGCAAGAACTTGGAAGGGAGGCGGGCGCGCGAATCGGTAATGCGCTCGCTCAAGAAATACACGAAGATCCTGAAGTTCGTCGAGCAGCAGCCGCTGGTGCCGGCATCAGTATCGGTGTTGTTGTTGTTGGTTTAGGGTTGCTGGCACTCGCCACCCAATAATTCTCGTTCGACTTGTGAGAATAAAACGGGCCGATAGTTCTAATGCTTTCCCAGATGCCGGCTTGGATAGTGAGAAGGGCGAGAGAGAGGCCAACAAGCAAGGGAGCAAGAGCAATACCTCCGACTAGTAGGCCTGATCGAGCACCCCCCGGACGCCCCTCCTGATTCCCCCGGAAGTGACTCCAATATATTGGGCTTGTCCCCAGAGTGTATGGTACTACGTCGCGTAACCACCACCATGGTTGAGTCGTGGACCGATTCGATGACCGCCCGGGAACGGGTTGAAACGATTGCGACAACGCTCTCCGAGCCACGAACCGCCAACTGGATCGCCGAGCAGGCCGAGGTCAAGTGGGATACAGCGAAGAAGCATCTCGACGATCTCGTTGACTCGGGTGAACTCCTCGTAACGAGCGACGACAAGTACGTCCCAGACCCGACGCGAGCGTACTTCGATCAGTTACGTGAGCTTATCCTGACCAACGACAAAGAGGAACTCCGCGGTGAGCTCGAAGCGATCGCTGACCGCATCGAGGAGTGGAAAACGACGTACGATGTTGACTCACCGGAAGAACTCGAAGCGACGCTGGCAGACGACCTCCCGGCCGACGAAATCAGCGAGCGACGACAGGCACTCCGCCGCTGGGAGAACAGCCTCCATTCCCGTGACACCATCCAGACCGCGCTCCGCCTCTACGACGACATTCAGTTACTCACCGACGAAGTCCCCGACAATCTCCGTCTCGAGAGCGCGGGGTGACTGACTTTGGGTCCAGTATTCGGGGTGTGGCAACCAGTCGAGCCGAGACTCCTTCGTCGCGTCCACGATCGCCTCTCCCGAACCGGTGGCTGTGACACTGTGTGGTACGAACCGTCTCGGAGAGACGCCAACGAAGTCGTCGCCAAGATCGATCCCGTATCGTTTCTCAAGCGCGAGTACGCAGCTCCGGAAGCCCGGCTTCGGGTTGAATTCGACCTTGCGGGAGAACGGCCCCATTATTGGATCCAGTGGTGGAAACCCGATAGTGGTCGTGGGTTCGGCTGGCATGCTGACGAGACAGAACCAGAATACGGGCCCGTTCACCTCCAGATTGAGTATGCAGACGGGACGATTGATCGCCAATCGGCGGAGCACGTAGAAGACGAACACCCGTATCGAACGTTCGAACGGCGACTCGTCAGTATCCCGGAGCAACTCTCAGAGATCCAGTGGGAATAGCATATCTTCTGGACGGCTCGTGGTTCAATATCGACTAAGAGGTGGCTGTCAAACCTGAGCCAGAGAATCATCAGCTCTTCAGACGTGCGATTCTCTGCTGATGACAAGTGAACTGCTCCGGGGTCAAGCCCCGAGGCACTCGGCCTGTCCCGCCTGTAGATCGCTCTCGACGTACACAGTACTACGCTCTCTCTTCTTCTTTCGCGTCGTGGTCCTCCCGTTCGCGGGCTATCTCGTCGCGACCCTTCCGCCGGGCTT
>Ga0207714_1002020_pt1 | contig 12638 bp, 10 predicted proteins | sample PonA232FremontCA_2_FD_187270 | JGI IMG/M metagenome (GOLD analysis project Ga0207714, IMG submission 187270) | Marine sediment microbial community from Fremont, CA, USA - Pond A23 Sediment 2 (SPAdes) | ecosystem: Environmental > Aquatic > Marine > Unclassified | place: USA: Fremont, California... | reverse complement strand
AACTGGCCAAAAGCCTGTGAATTTGACAACGATCCTTATAAAAATATCTGGTATCAAATGAGCAATTTTGAAAAACTTTGTTGGGCATGGTCTAAACTGAACTCCTTTGCATTGGATTGCTTAAAACAAAATCCTAATGCAACATTGGTTCGCTTCGAGGACATTTTTGAATCCGAGAACGGTTACGAAAACCTCAAAGCTGCAGTTGATTTTGCCACCCATTTTAATGACGGCACCAAGCTGGAATACAAACCTTTGGATGGATGGTTGGAAAACAAGGTACACAGCAGTGGAAAAAAATCTTCCTCTGATAATTGGACAAAACAACAAAAAGAAACGTTTCAAAGAATGTGCGGCCCCTTGATGGAAGAACTCGGATACGAGATGGATTGATTACAGCATCTGCAAAATGAAGAATAAGTTCTCCAAAAAATACCTTCCGATTTCTGTTATCATAACAGTTATACTGTTATTTGTTTATTACATCTATGACAACTTTTCCAGATTACACTATTTATTAAACTTTTCAACATCTTCCCTTATTATAATCCTTGTATTAAGCATTGTTTTAATCTTGGGCAGGGGTGCTACAAACTGCATCATCTACAGGCTCTTCTCTGTAAAATTATCTTTTATAGAGGGATCAGGAATCGCAGTTTTAAATAGACTTGGCAATTTACTTCCTTTCTCCGGGGGTTTAATAGCCAAAGGGATGTACTTGAAAACCAAACACAATCTTTCCTATGGGCACTATTTCCCTGCCACGATCACCTTGTTCATCGCCTTTCTCGGAATAAACGGCCTCATAGGGCTGTTAAGCCTGGCTTATTTAACCAATGGATTCCGGGAAAACACCTCCTTGATACTGCTTATCGGTTTTGGAATCATGCTCCTGGGCACCCTGCTGTTATGGATCCCCCTGCCAATAAATATCTTTCCCCAAAAATGGCAGGAATTGCTACAAAAAATCAAACAAGGATGGCAAGGGCTGGGACAAAACAAAACCGCGTTTTTGCTTATATGTGTTTTACAGGTCATATTAGTTTCTACAATGGCAGCAAGGCTATATCTGATTTTTCAGATGCTTTCACAAAATGCGGGCTACCTTCACTGCTTGCTCTTTTGCTCTGCATCAATTTTAACCAGATTTGTGACAATCGCTCCGGGTGGAATAGGTGCTAGAGAGGCAATAGTCGGTGGGTCGGGATATGTACTGGGATTCGAGTTCGGCATGAGTGCATTGGCGGTGATGATAGACCGCATCTTCGGCATATTGGTTTGCTTTCTTTTAGCCTTTGTTTATAGTCTTTTTGGAATAAAACTGATCCAGAGCGTCAGATGACAATTAATTATCAGAGGAATTCAGAGCGTTGCGTACACGCTCCTGCCACTCTGCTTCCAAACCATATCCGAGTTCCTTCATTAGGGAGTCACATTGGCGGTACAAGTAGAGTATGTACTTATCCTCCCACTTATGCCAGGCAGGGAAAACCTTGTCTGAGGTATTTTGGGATGCACTGGAAATATTGGCTTGCAGAATGTCCTCTATATTCTTATCCAGTGCATAATTATTAAAAGAAAGTATGTCTTCTATAAAATTAAAAGGATTTTGAATCAAATCTTCGAATTTAAGCAACTTGTAATTTGAGGTCATTTGTCTCATACCAAGCAGGGTTGTATGAGAATCTATCCAATTTTGCAGGGATATTTTAAATATCTTATCTTGTTTGTTATCCCCTAGATATGGATAAGAAGGCGGCTTTGGACTCCAGTAGGGTATGTTCAGTTTAAAGAACCTATTGACAGGTTTGTCGCTCACCCAATTAACCCCGCTTCTCACATGGCTTCTGGGATCCCTGACAATGTGAATATAATTAGCTTCTGGAAACTCTTCCATAAAATAGCGCAAATGCGATTTCAATGCCGGACTTATCTCAAAGTGCAGGATATTCTTGTCAATATTGTAAAAGGATTTATGGTAAAATTTTTTCAACAAGTCATCCAAAAGCTTTATTGAAATTCCTTGCCTACCCAGGTTCTGTATACTTCTAAAAAATCTGTGTCCCCTTTCGTGCCGGGAAGTAATTCCGGGAAGCTGAGATAATACATTATGGAGAAATACAGTTCCGGTTCGTCCAGTAAAAGAATAAACGCCAGCACCTATTGTTTCCCCCTTTTTAAGTAATTTGCACCTACTAAAGACATCTCAAATAGAATTCTTGAGCACGTTTTAACATCACTACCTTAGCTGTCTTTATTTTTGCAAAACTAATCACAGGTCATCTGGTACGTCATTGTACACACTCAAATGGCCAATCTCAGCACCCCAATCCCCGGGATCCCCAGAGGTATTAGGAAAAAATATATTGAGCCACTCTATTCTTACAGACAGTTACTCAAAATTCACAAAATCAAGTCATATTTTCTTGACAATTAGATTGGAGTTAGAGATGATTTTTATAATAACTTGAAGTATTATAAATAGACACTTTAAACCACTTACTAATCATTTGCAATATTTTATAATTCGGTTTCACTAAATCGTTTTATTATTTTACGTTAACAAGCTAGGAGATTTCCTGTCTCCCTTAACTCTTTACTGGTTAATCAATTCCCAAGTGGGAAAAACAAGTAAAAACAGGAGGTTAATATGACATGATTTCCAGGAAATCCATTCTCAAAATCTTTATAATTATCTGCACGATTATATTTTTTGCCCCCTCCAGCTCTGCTGAAAAAATCCTGCTGACCAACCCTGAACTCGACCAGATCTTTGCTCGCTCCACAATCATCCTGTCTGTTTACAACCTGCAAATTGATCAGCACATAGAGGCATTAGCCTACGCAGACCCGGACGATGGCGGTACAATAGTAATGGAGGATGTATCCACCTCATTTAGAATACACGAGAACCGCTGGCAAGACGTTCTAAGGATTGACGTTGCCCAGGTAGGCAAACCCATTTTTAATACAGATACCCCTGTCCCCACGGTAATTACACAGATAAATGATTTGCATATATCCAACTATGAAATGTCTTTTACTCTGGGAGTGCACGACGATACCAACCTGTCCGACGGTATAAGAGAACTGGAAAACAATGAAAAATTCGGGGAAGTTCATATAAAAGGAGACTTTAGGATTGCGGATGCGAAAATATACATAACCGCCCACTAGGCAAGGACGTTGTTCTAATCCGTTTCCCCTGGATAAAGAAGCAACAAGAACCTTCTTCCTAGAGATCACCCGGTTAACAGCCTCAAGTGAGCCCTGGAGCAATCGGTTTCGAGACCTTGTGGAAACACTACTTGTTAACACGCTTCAAATATGCTATTAAAAGTTTGCAGAACATAAATTAGTACTCAAGTTCTATTGCTAAATTTTCAGACTCGATTTATACTTGATTTAACTCCTTTTCAATTATATCAACAAATCTTAAACTTTTTACAGAATGTGGAGCTATGAATAAAAAAATTTCACCAATTATTATTTTGATCCTGCTCATCTTCGGTCTGTTAGGTGTTGCGAATGCTGATATGCAAAAGATGAGTGATGACGAATTGAGTAACTGCAGGGCAGTGGGATTTTCCGAATTCACGCTGCAAAATCAGATCGCTACGGCTGAATTCAATATCCATACTGACACCTATACAGAGATAGATTCCATGAAAATGGGATACTGGAACAACGGTAACAGCATGGGATGGGACCAGAATTGGGAATCCGTGGACATGGGCTCATCTATTAATGACTTGAACATGAACAATTTTATCATGCAAGCAGAGTTTGAAAATCTCAACAATTCGGATCCCAAGGAATTAAAAAGTCTAAGAATAGGATACAAAGATGTTACCGGAGAGATATCCGCGGACTTTCAAAGCCTTTCCCGCTCCGGCAATTCAGCAAGGCAAAGCGTGGGCCAGGAAACTTACGAATTTGATCATGACAAGTTGATTCTTGAAATAAATCTGGATGGAAATATTGATAAAAAAGGAATCAGGGTTGACTTTGGCAACGCACAGCCGCAATAAAACACCTCTACCCTGCGCATACCCAACCTCTATAGACGTAAGTTAAAAAATCTAGGAAGAACTTGCGGACGAGAGCTTCTCTAAGCAATATTGGCAGTCTTTTTTCCCGTGCCTGAATCTTGTTCCGCAACCTTTGAATCCCGCCGTGTACCCCTCGGCCTTCCGCCCCAAAAGACACCCTTAGTTTGGCCTATTCCATGGCAACACTTGCTTATAGATAGTAAATTTTTCAGATCTGGATTTACCCCTTAGCACGGAGCAAATGATCAGGGATACAAAGATTAAAGCATTAAAAGTCTGTCCCTTAATTCTTTCTTAATTCTTTTTTCAGTCTATGCTCTGGATTTAGTAAATTCCATTCATTGACTTTGCGCCTACTTTCAATGTATAAATTATAACAATGTTATGCTGAACAAACTAGGGGGAAGAATGTATAAGGACAAAGCTTCACTAGATGAGCTTTACAGGGAAATCGAAAGGCTAAAGGAACAAAACCGTATTCTTGAAAGACAACTTACGGATTCCACGGTAACTGAAAGAAAATATTTGACAATACTGGAAAATGTAGCTGAAGGCTATTTTGAACTCGATTTTTCGGGCAATTTTATATTTTTCAACGAAACCGTGTGCGAGGCCTTTGGATACTCCAGAGAGGAACTTCTAGGCATGAACAACCGGGACTACTGTTCTAAGGAAACTGCCGAACAGATGTACCAAGATTTTAGTACGGTCTACTCTACCGACCAACCGCTCAAGCAGAGGGAATATGAAATAATTACCAAACAGGGTTCCAAAAAGACTGTGGAGATCTCTGCTCACCTTTTGAAGGACAAAGAAAACCAACCCATGGGTTTTAACGGTGTGGCCAGGGATGTTACTGAACGAAAACAGTCGGAAAGGGCACTAAAGGAAAGAGAGAAAAAATACAGATTACTTGCCGACAACATAGGCGATGTAGTCTGGACTGCGGTCATTCAAAACGACGGCTCTCTGTTATGCACATACATCAGCCCCTCTGTTCGACATGTTCTGGGTTATACACCAGAGGAGGTCATTAACTACAATTTAGACTTTAACAGGATTTTTAACCCATCCTCCAGTTCGAAAATGTATGAACTGATGAAAGAGATCCTTGATGGACAGAATCAGGCCACCGAACATGAGAACTTCCCGAGGAGGATCGAGGTTGAATATATCTGTAAGAATGGTCTGCCCATATGGTGCGAGATCATAATCACCCTGCATAAAGATGACAAAGGACGTCTAATCGGGATTCAGGGTGTTACAAGAGACATCCACGAGCGCAAGACAATGGAACAACAACTCAGGGAATTGAACCAATTTGACTCCATGACCGGACTATATAACCGGGCTGTATTCGAACACGAGATGGAAAAGCTACAGAATAGCGAGCAGTCGCCTATAGGCATAATTATCTGCGATGTGGATGGGCTGAAGTGGATTAATGATACTCTGGGGCACCAAGCAGGGGATGAACTCCTTATTAAGGCCTCGGACATAATCAAGTCCTGCTTCAGAAAGAGGGACATAGTGGCCAGAATAGGCGGCGACGAATTCGCAGTCCTACTCCCGGAGACTGATGAGGAGGATATAGAAAATGTCTGCTCAAGAATTAGGAAGGCGGTGGAATTTCATAACAACCAGGAGCCCAAACCACCTTTGGCCTTATCAATAGGCCATGCCGTCAATAATAACAAGACTCTCCATAACCTCTTCAAAGAAGCAGACAACAAAATGTACAAGGAAAAGCTACATAGTAGCCAAAGCAGCAGAAGCGCTGTTATCGAGACATTGACCAGCACTCTTGAGGCCAGGGACTATCTGACCGAAGAACACTCCAACCGCATGGAGGAACTTGTTATCAATATCGGAAAATTTATTGGATTGTCAGAAGACAAGCTGAACAACCTGGCCCTTTTAGCCAAATTCCATGATCTGGGCAAGCTGGGGATTCCGGACAGGGTCCTCTTTAAACCGGGACCTTTAACCGATGAGGAATACCAGGTTGTCCAACGCCACTCCGAGATTGGACATAAGATAGCTCTTTCAGGCCCAAAATTGAAGCAGGTGGCTGATTTTATCCTCAAGCATCACGAGTGGTGGAACGGGCAAGGTTACCCCTTTGGACTTCGTGGTGAAGAAACACCTCTGGAATGCCGGTTGCTATCCCTCTTGGATGCCTATGACGCCATGACTAGCGACAGGCCATATCGAAGGGCCATGACCAAGGAAGAGGCTTTGGAGGAAATAAAGAGGTGCTCCGGTAGTCAGTTCGACCCCAGATTAGCCGAATATTTCATCGAATTTGTAAATATGAATTATTGAGCAATTTAAACCAGTTATATGAAATATCTCTATGTCGCTTTTTGATAGTGCGACGGTAAAAATAGATTCTTTCCACGGAATAATAAAGTGTCTGTTCTTAATTCCTTATATTAATTGACGATCTTGATATTATTAGAAGAAAACTTGGCAAAACCTCAATTTGATTAATCAAATACATATAACAAATTGGGGAGGTATTAGAGACGACTTTCACAACTAAACCACTTGATCAAGATTTTTTAGATCCTGCTCTAAATCTTCCTCAGTATAAAATAAATAAACCTTGTTCTTCGTCCCTTAATTCCAATGAGTCCCAGAACAGTTACTTGGAAAAGTTAGTGCTTATTTAAGCAATATTGGCAGTCAATTTTCCTGTGCCTGGATCTTTTTCCGCAAGCTTTGAATCCTGTCTTCCACTGCTGCGATATCAAATCCATCCAGATCCCTGCCAAACTTTCTGGACTTTTTGGCATATTCCAGGGCCTGCTGGTATTTCCCATTCCTGGTCAAGGCCTCGGCCAGGGTATCCAGCACCACCGGGTCCTGATAATTTGTGACCTTGGCTGCCTTTTGGGCCAAATTAAGGGCTTCCTCTGTATCCCTGACCTCGGGATCGCTGCTCGTGGCCAGCCACCAGGCCAGGTTGTTCAGGATATCCTTGTTTTTGGGGAGATAATTCAAAGCCCGGCGATAGTACTTTATCCCGGTTTCCAGGTTATCATTTTTTACAGCCTTGTTGCCGGCGGACTTGAGGACCTTGGCAAATTTGGACCTGGTGGAATTATCTGCTGAATCCAGGGATACCGCCTTTTCCCCGTACTTTATCGCCTTGTCCGCATTACCCTTTTTCCAGTGGACAAGCATAAGCCCGGACATAACCGGGGAATATCCTGGTTTGAGATCCAGGGAGCGTTTATAATAGTCCAGGGCTTGATCGAAATTTCCCTGCCTATACTCCTTGTTCCCCATAAGCCCGTATGAACTGGCAGCGTTTTCCCTAAAATCCCGGTTATAGGAATGATACTCCAGTCCCTGCTCAAAATACCTGGCAGCCAAGTCGAAGCGGCCACTCTGGAGCATGGCTTTACCCAGAAAATCGTAGGTCTGTATAGTGGGATATTTTTCCGGTTTAGCGGTTTTGGCAAATTCTATCGCCTTGTCTTTATTGCCCAATTTAACCTGCACAAAACTCATCAGGGCCATGGTCTTCATCAAGACATCATCTGCCTGATAATTTTCCAACTCCTGCCTATTCATGTCCAAAACTTTGCCAATGTACTTCTCTGCCTGTTCAAAATCCTGGGACTTGACAGCCAGCTTGCCCAGTCCCCAGTAGGGACGCCACCAGTCGCTCTTTAGCTCTGCAGCTTTTTGAAAATAATCCCTGGATTTGTCTTTCTGGTTCTCCACCAAACAAGCCTCTGCCATGTTGTAGGTGGGCCTGGCATCGTCAGGATAGAGCCTTAAGGTGTGTTCCCATATACCTACCCGAGTGTCCCAGACCTGGTTGTAGCGATAGGTCTGCACAGACAAGACTGCCAGGGCCACTAGGCAAATTCCCAAGAATCCGTATCTGTAAACTTGCTCTCTACCCTCAACCCTACCAGTCAATGCATAAAGTGAAGTAATCGCGGCAAGGGGAATAAACATGGAAGGGACATACATGCGATGGTCGTACATAAGGTCCAGGCCTGGCACCAGGACCTCTATGGAATGGGCCAGGAAAAACCACAAGACTGTCAGGGAAACCAATGGCCATTTCTTCCTGACCTTAACACCGAAGACAATCAACCCAAGTATCAATAGTATGGCAGGTATGGTGGTCCAGGGATCCAAGAGGTGGTCTGAGAGGTCAGGGTAGCGTTCCAAACTGTAGAAACGGATAAGTGGGATAAAAAAGTAGGCCAGGTATAGGCATACTACCCTGGGCTGGGTGATCAGCCTTTCCCAGGGTGTAAATCCCTTGCTAATCCCGGGGATCACATCGTTTTGCAAATAACGGCCCAGGGTGTTGTGGATAACATCGGGTTTGGACAGGGCAACCAAGCCCACAGCCACTAAAAACACCACTCCAAACGACAACAGTACCCTTTTGTTCAGGATGAAATCAAAATTGCCCTTTTGGATCAAAACCCCCTCCAGGGCAAGTACCAGCAACGGAGCCACTGCTGCATTTTCCTTGCACAGCATCCCAAGTATAACTGACAGGAAGGCCCCGCCGAAATATGCCCAGATTCTTCGTGACGAATCACTTTGCCTGGCCCGGAGGTAAAAGTAGAGGCAGAGGACAACGAAGAACCCGGACATAGAGGTCATGCGCTGGACTATGTAGGTTACGCTCTGCACATTCATGGGATGGACAGCCCAAATAAGCGCGCCCGCAAGGGCTATCCAGTCCGCCTTGTCCTCAAACCTGCCCTGGAACACCGGCAACCTGAGAACGCGCCTGAGAAAAAGGAACAAAACCAGAAAGGTAGCCAAGTGCACGCAGAGATTGAAAAGGTGATAGCCGAATGTATCCTTCTGCCCAAAATAGTAGTTCAGGCCGTAGGTCAGTCTGGCCAACGGGCGGTTATCCTTAAAGGAAAAGGCGGCATCCTTTAGTTCGGACAGGCTGAGTTCCTGTACCCAGACTCCCTTTGCCTGCAGAATATTGGCAGTATCGTCAAACACCCAGCTGCCCTGAAAGGAAGGCAAATAAGCTAGACCTATCACAAAAAAAGCTATAATAACTAGCCCAATAGTCCTGATTCTCATAGTAACCTTCCTGCCCTGTGGGTATAACTCAGCATGAAAATGCTCTTGATTGTTACATATAAGTTTTTAACTCTCAGTCTTAAGTAATCACTTCCACATGGAAATCTCGACTACAAAATAGCGAGAATCACGTAACCACGTCTTTACATGTTATAACCTGGCAATTCTTTAGCTTTACTTCAACCTCATCCTCAAAACTCCACCTTGACCCGGAAGAATTCGGGTTCAGGCAATCTCAGGGCCAGGCCGCGAACAGTATCGTTGCCATCCCACTGCAGCGGCACACCCTTCAAGAAACCGTCAAACTTTTTTTCACTTTTTTGGCCGTTGACAGCTATAAAGGACTTTCCCTTCAAAGCAGCCACATAGGCGATGTTCTTACTGTTGGGACTGAAATTGACAGTGCCTATCCAACCATAGGGTCCATATTCGTGCCCGTCTACTACCAAAAACCACTTTTCCCCTTTGACTGCCTTGTATGCCATGTGTTTGGAATCGGAACTAAACTTGGGCTTTTTGACTCCATCGTAAGACTTGCCCTTTTCACCGTTCTTTACTATGAACCATTCTTTGCCTTCTCTGGCCCTGAAGGCCAGGTGCTCGGAATCCGGGCTAAAAACCGGCTGGCCCATGGAGCCATAGTATTTGCCCGGCTCTCCGTTTTTCACCAGGGTGGTGGAGTTGTCCTTAACCCCCATATAGACAAACTGTGAAGAATCCGGACTAAACATGTACGCACCTACCTTGTCGAATTTTGGCCCCTTTTTCTTGTCCTTGACCATATAGAATTTTTCTCCATCATATCCGGTATAGGCCAAGTGCTCGGAATCAGGACTAAAAACCGGTCCCCCTACTATCCTGTGCTTGGGATGTTCCTTGCCGTCCACAACAATGCAATACTGCTGCTTGCTAATCTGGGCTATATATGCCAAGTGCTCGGAATCAGGACTAAAAGTGGGTTTCTTTATTTTTTTATAGCCTTTATTCCCTTTCTTACCGTCCTTGACCAAATACCATTTTTCATCAATTGTTGCAGGATAGGCAAGGTGCTTGGAGTCCGGACTAAAAACAGGCTGTAAAATGAGCGGGGCGGAATACCTTTCCTCTCCGTCCACTACCAACACCGATTCCTCCTCGCTTTTTTGGGCCACATAGGTGATATGTTCGGAGTCTGGGCTTATTATTGGACTAACCTTTACTGCCACCCCCTGATAGTGAGTACCTTCCTTACCGTTCACAACTACAAACTGTTCATCACCTTGTTGGGCAACATACAGTATCTTGGAGTTGTCCGGGGTGAACATGGGCTTTACAACTCCATCGTATTTTTTCCCTTCTTGGCCATTCATAACCATAAATGCTTTTTCGCCTTCCTTGGCCAGATAGGAGTAATACTTGCCATTAGGGCTGAACCTCTGGGAGTTCTTGCCTATGGCGTCGTATTCAGGATCTTTCTCCCCATCTATAACCGCCTGCATACCTTTGTCCTTGTGCCTGACTACAAATAAAAGACGGCGGTTTTCAGGACCGGGTAAAAGAGATTCTGCTATAAGAGAGGAATTCTTGGGAGGAGTCCCAAAGGAATGCAGGCTCTGTTTTAGTTCTAAATCCTGATTAAAAGGAGTAGCCCAAATGGCTTGTGGAAAGGCTGCTATTATCAAAGCAAGCGTAAACACCAGAAAACAACAAACTTGAGATAGTCTCCTAAATATCATTCTTAACTCCTTCCTAAGCGTGCATCGATTCATCTGGTTATTAAAAAATTACAATCTGAAAATCTTGCAATTGGCTTGATCAGATTAAATTGTTACTACTTACCTTCCGAGTTAATCCAAGGATTACGCGCTTGAGCGAACTTTTCTACTGACTGTCAAGACAGCAGGGATATTTTCGCATATTAATATCACTTAAAAAGTTAACAAGATCCCGGGAGCAAGAACTTATGTATTTTTTACCTTTTGGCTTCAACAGATGCCCTTAATGGAGAATCACCCATATTGATTATAAATATAAACGGTATCAAGTCTAGAACCAGCATTGATTGTTTTCAATATACTGTCAGGATTTGATTAAATAGCATCTTTAACTGCCATGGTCAAGCTGCTGCCGCTTTTTTTAAAGCAATTCCATTTTTAAAATCTGGAATTCACTTGCTCAAACAGTTAGGGCAGACAACGATCCATTTATGATTTAAACCACGAAGGGGTGACTTATATAACCCTGGGGCGAAAGCCCTGGTATTAATGGTATTCTGATTTTTTTAAATCCTTACCACAGGCAACTAGGATCACCTCCAGCCCAGGATCCGTGGCTTCCCGCCCCAGGATCACCCTTGGTTTGGCTTTTCTATGGTAACACCTACTTAATTGATAAATTAACATTTTACCTTTGAATTTACCCCTTAAGACCGGCTATGATAGGGAGATTCAAAGGTGACCTAGTTTGAATCAGCTCATGGAAGGGATAGAGGGGAGTAATGGAGGCTGGACACAAAAAAAGCCCGGTAAATGAAGCTAAATATCACTTACCGGGCAATTATATTTGCCTGTCTGTGGGCAGAGCTATATTAGTGGGCGGTCAAACAATATTGTCTGCATTTTGATGGCTAAATCCTGAAAAAATGGTATCTGGCTATAGGTTTGGGTTAACTGTCTGAATTACAAGTGTTTATGATTTTAACACCCTGTCAAGCTCTTGGGAAAATTCTTCCAGGCTATTCACTTTTCTGGCTTTCTTAAACAATCCCCTCAAAATCTCGTAAGAGTTAATAGATCTAATATTGTCTATCATAGACTGAGAAGGTACATCCAGTTCATCTTCAAGTAGTTCTAAAAGTAAATCTTGGGTATTCTCAATCTTACCTTCCTCTTTGCCTTCACTTTTCCATACTTCGGCCAATGTATTCATGATCTTGTCACCTCCCTCTGGAAGCATCCTCAAAGCTTGGGCGTAATCTTCCTCACCCACTACTTCTGTGGATTTAACCAGATATTTGAAAAATATTTCTATATACTCCAGAGCAGTCCTTCTTTCCAAACTCTCGTTCAAGCCCTTTGTCAATCGGGGCAAGAAACACATCTCCAACAAATTCCTTAGTGTCAATAAAGTGTCTGTCCCCTATTTCTCATTTAAATAAACGAAAAGAGGTATCTGGATATAGGTCTGGATTATAATATGGATTATTCTTCTTCGCTAATAACTTTATCTACCAGCTCTTTGAATTCATTTTCGTCCTTTACAGAGAATATCTGGTTAAATAGGCTGTTCAAGGATTCTATTGATTGTATTGAGCGGATTTTAGATGCCAACTTTGGTTTTACTACACCAAATCTGTTTTGAAATGCTGATATTAACATTTCCTGAGTGGCTTCTATTTTACCCTTCTGAATACCTCTCTGTTCACCTCTTTCCTCACCTCTCTGCTCACCTTTTCTTTCAAACATTTCTGCTATGGTACCCATATACTCATCTCCTTGCGAGAATTCTTCCTCGGCTACTTTATAT
>Ga0207714_1002019_pt1 | contig 12648 bp, 12 predicted proteins | sample PonA232FremontCA_2_FD_187270 | JGI IMG/M metagenome (GOLD analysis project Ga0207714, IMG submission 187270) | Marine sediment microbial community from Fremont, CA, USA - Pond A23 Sediment 2 (SPAdes) | ecosystem: Environmental > Aquatic > Marine > Unclassified | place: USA: Fremont, California... | reverse complement strand
TGGCTGAGGAAGATCGACACGACACACTGCTCGTGAACCTCTGTGGCCGTGGCGATAAAGACATGCAAACGGCTGCGGAGCACTTTGATCTCGCAGACTAAGGGATTTCGTCGGTACTAGGCCTCTCGCTGTATATTCTACGTCGGCGTCTCCGCCGTGATCTCCCGGAGCTACTGGACCCGATTGTCTCGGATGGTCTATGAACCGACAGCTTCGGGAACAGTGGGGAGATCCTTAACCAACGGATTCTGTTTTTCGATCCGGATTGTTGGTTAACACTCCGTAGGTGCCTACTACTGAGTTCAGACTGACAACGCGTGTCCTCTAAGGATATCGAGAGGAGGGGTTGTTGTGCTGTCTCTCTTGTATTGAACCCCCGTCGGGCAACTTTGAGTGGGTTTAACGTCTCGAGTTCGCGGGGATCGGGGTTTCGTTCGGCATCTTCCGGGAGAGTGCGGCATCCAGCGAGGCGTTCTTGACACAGAGTCATTCGTGGCTCTTTTCGGTACTCCCGAATTTCCTCCACTCTCCCGTGGTCGAGTAATTTTAGCGAAATAGTGGTGAGCCGGCAGCTCGTCGTGGGCCGTCGACTGCCGGTGGATGTCGATGGTGGCGCCGAGATCGTCGAGGATCTGGTAGACCGTCCGGAAGTGGGTGTAGTTCCGCCAGCAGTTGACGTAGGTGGCCTCGACATCGAGGACTGCTTCCCGGAGTCGTTCGGTAATCAACTTCGAGACACGGGTTTTGTCGACGCCGGTCGGGCCGGTAAGGATGGTGGTGTCAGCGGGTTCCCCGGTTCGTAATTGGTTAGAGAACGCTTGAGAGGTGGTTGATCTCGGCGTCGCGATGCTCGACTTTCCGGGGACGAACCCAGCGGGGAGAACGCGAGCATCGTAGATTATCTATCGGCGGCGAACTATCCTCTGGATAAACTGCTCTGTTGAATCCGCAGAAGGTGTCGGGACCAGGTCATTCTGTGCTCGGTTCAACACCCCTACCGAGAGAATTTGGAGATGGAATCTTGGTAGAGAGCAAGAGGATCGAGATCACCGAGTAGATCGATCCGATTCATTAACGACTAAGAGTGAGATGAACGCACCTTCAGAGACTGAGACCCCCGTTCGTCATCGGATTCAACAGAGCTCATCATTCTCCAAGTCCGCGTCAGCCACGTCCATCTCCTCGTCCGTCAGGCTCGACGCACCAATCTGCGAGAGATGCCCCGTTTCAATATGGAGGAAGTCAGCCTATCAACCTCCTCAGCAAGCGCTTCAGCGCACTCATACTCTTTGTCCCCAGTGCGCTGCCCGTACGGCGTGTGGAGGAAGTACGGCTCGTACCCTTGCTCCATCGCCTCGTAGACAGTCGTCGCACTATCCATCCGGCCAGATAACGTCATCAACCGTAAATAATCATAATAGATGCGCCTAGGTAGATCAGATCAATATATTATGCATCCGGAAATTTCTGTAGGAACCGTGCAGTCGTCTCGATTCCGTTTTGGAAACAATCTAAGTCGAGGTGTTCGTTCGGCGAATGATTTCCTTGATCGGGATTCGCATACGGAACGACGAGCACATCGACGTCTAATTCAGACCGGAAGTGAGCTGCCGGAAGGCTTCCCCCGAGAAGCGGCATTTCGACTGGTTCCGTGTCCCATGCCGCTTCAAGTGCGGCGAGAAGAGGCGCGGCAGCCGGAGTGTCGAGGGGTGTCTTCATCGGCGGGAAGGAACTCAACTTCGTCACCCTCACGCGTGGGTTCACCCGTTTGACGTGTTTCGAAATCTGTTCTAAGACGCGGTCGGGATCTTGATTTGGTACAAGACGAGAATCGAGTTTGGCGGTCGCTCGGTGGGGAATAATTGTTTTTTTCCCTTCCCCTTCGTAACCGCTTGAGAGCCCGCTAACGGTCAGCGTCGGTTCCAACAACAGTCGCTCGTAGTAATCGTCATCAGTGGCGAATTCGTCAATCCCAAGGTCAGATTTTAACGCCTCCTTGTCGACCGGAATATCAGCAACCATCGCGCGGTCGGCCGCCGAAATCTCGATATCTTCGTGGAATCCGTCGACAGTTATTTTGTCACCTTCAAACATCGAGGCGATGACCGCGATCAACTCGTTAGCCGCATTCGGGGCTGGACCACCAAAGTTCCCCGAATGGAGATCCGAATCCGCCGTTTCAAGATCGAGCTGGTATGAGATAATCCCGCGATTCCCGTATATGAGCGTCGGCCGTCGAGAGGCGTGCATCGGCCCGTCCGCAACGTAAATCAGATCGCTATCAACGATCTCGTTCGGATCGTCACGGAGATACTCGATAAGTCCGGTGCTTCCGCTTTCTTCTCCACCTTCTATGAGGAGTTTGACGTTCACGTCAGGTTCCTCCTCGAAACGGCTCAACGTGTCGAGCGCAAAGACGTGTGTGAGGAACTGCCCTTTATTGTCCCCGGCACCTCGAGCGTAAATGGAGCCATCTCGAACCGTCGGCTCGAACGCCGGCGTCACCCAGTCTTCCTCTGCCCCTGGTGGCTGAACGTCGTAGTGTCCGTAGAACGTCACCACCGGTGCAGATTCATCCACGATGTGCTCGGCATACAATAGCGGGTATCTACTCGTCTCGATGCGCTCGATCCGGTCAAACACGGAATCCTCAAGCATGGACTGGAGAAGATCTGCGCACTCCGACATTCCCTCTCCAGTCGTACTGATGCTTGGCTGCGCCAAGAGTTCGAAGAGATCGGAACGGTACGCAGATAGGCGATCTTCGATTATCGTGTCAATATCAGTCATCAGAATCACCCCGTTCATCGTAAATGCGCTCGCTGAACGCAGCCACGATTCGATCGGTCACCTCTTCACCTAATTCGAGCGTCGCCTTGGTCGGATCTCCCATGTGCCCTAATTCCGTTACCGCGTCGAGTCCGTTCATCGTCAGCGTTGAGTTCGATACGTCACCGATGTATCCCGGCGTAAATTCCTCCTCACGCACGAGGTCCGGGCGGAGGTGCCACACGGACGCGGTTACCGCAGCACCGCCGTGCCCGCGCGCGTCGGCCGTAATTCCCATCTCATATAAACTGTCCATCAGCGGGTCGATGAGCAGCTCCTTGTCGAGCAGCGTGATGAGCTGTGCGTCGACTTCGTCCGCGATCGACGGCAGGATCGCATTCATCGCCGGGAAATTGCCACCGTGAAGCGAGAACAGGACGATGTGTTCGAACCCGTGCGAGTCGAGGCTCGTACAGTAATCCTCAAGCACCCGCATCAGCGTCTCAGGGCGGTACGATATCGTCCCGCTGAAACCCATATGGTGCTCCGAACATCCGGGTCTAATTACCGGAGCAACCAGTGAATCACCGAGCATCTCCGCTAGCTCGATGCCGATCGCCTCCGCCCACGCGGCATCCTTAAGAATGCCCAAGTGCGGCCCGTGTTGTTCGACCGATCCCGCCGGGACAATCACCGTTGTGACCCCTTCATCTATCGCCGATTCGATTTCCATCCAAGTCAGCTCCTCTAACAGCGTTGATCGAAGTTCCATTATTTTGTTACCGCATATTCCGTCGATCCGTCAACGGGATGGTCGTCGTACAGTACACAGCGTGCCGATCTGTCTTCATCGACCGCGTACATCGGCGGCTCACCGTCTTGACACCGCGGTATTGCCTCTGGGCAGCGGTCGTAGAATCGGCACTGGTTCATCGCTTGTGTCAGGTCAGGGACTTCACCCTCCAGATGCACGGGTTCTCGATCAACGTCCGGGTTGATGATGGGCATCGACCCGACCAGCGCTTTCGTATACGGGTGTTTCGGATCGTCGATGATGCGCTTGGTTGGGCCGACCTCAACGAGTTTCCCAGCGTACATCACGCCGATCCGGTCGCACATGTGTTTTAAAAGCGAGAGGTCGTGGCTGATGTACACCGCTGTGAGCCCGAACTCCGCTTGCAGTTCTTTGAACAGGTCGAGAATGCTGGCTCGGATGCTCACGTCAAGCATACTCGCCGGCTCATCGGCAAGGAGGAACGAGGGATCTAACGCGAGTGCCCTGGCGATTCCTACCCGTTGACGTTCTCCGCCGCTCAGCTCGGACGGGTACTCTTCCGCATAGGCCTGTGCTGGCCGGAGTCCGGCCTTTTCGAGGGTCTCATACACCTTGTTTGCACGCTCTTCGGCAGTGCCGATATCGTGGACGTCAAGCGGTTCCCGTACCCACCGGTACACCGTCCACTTCGGATTCAGTGACTGATACGGATCTTGATGGATGACCTGTGCCTCTCTGCGGAAATCGAACAACTCAGAGTCCGATAAACTGCTCACTTCCCTGCCGTCAAAGAAGATGCGGCCGTCTGTCGGTTCGTGGAGACGGATCGCGGTTTTCCCGAGCGTCGTCTTTCCGCATCCGGACTCGCCGGCTAATCCGAATGTCTCCCCCTCTTTCACCGCTAGGCTGACGCCGTCTACCGCGTGAACGTGTGTGCCTTTTCCTCGGCTGAACAGCTGGGAAATGATCCCCTCGTTCATCGGGAAATGCTTGACGAGATCGTCAAGGGCGAGCTTCGCGTTTTCCATGTCGATCGATTGCGACTCACTCATCGTGACCACCGTCGGTAACGGGCTGTTCCCTGTTTCCAGCGTTCTGCTTCCACGTTTCTCGTTTGCTGGCCTCTTCGCGGAGCATCTCCGCCTCATCGGCTCGATGACATTCGACGACGAGTCCATCGTCGTACTCCTCGGGTTGTGGTGTCTCCTCCCAACACCGTTCTTCGGCAAACGGACAGCGGGGCGCGAAACGGCATCCCTCGTCAGGATCAACGAGGTCGGGCGGAGTACCTGGAATCGAGATCAGTTCCTGTGAGTCCGCTGTGATGTCCGGGAATGCGTTCCGAAGCCCGAGCGTGTACGGATGTCGCGGTGTTTTGATGATCGTGTCGGCGTCGCCGACCTCGACGACGCGACCGCCGTACATCACTGCGATCGTGTCACAGGTCTCTGAGACCACGGACATGTCGTGGGTGATCATTATCATCGCGGCGTCGTACTCGTCTTGGAGATCGGAGATTGTCTCCAAGATTCGATCTTGAATGACGACGTCGAGCGCGGTCGTCGGCTCGTCCGCGAGGATGACGGACGGGTTCACAGCGAGCGCTAACGCGATCATCGCTCGCTGAGCCATCCCGCCGGAGAACTGGTGCGGGTAGTCATCGATTCGGTCTACGTCAAGCCCTAAATCTTCGAACAGCTCTTTGGCTCGTGAACGAGCTTCGGCTTTGGTGGTCTCATCTTCGTGTGCGCGTATCACCTCGATGATTTGAGCCCCAACAGTGTGAACGGGATCGAATCCGTTCATCGCGTTTTGTGGGACCATCGAGATCTCCTTCCAGCGGAGCTTCCGCTGGATATCTTTCATCGACATTTCGGTGACGTCATCCCCGTTGTATTCGATCGTGCCATCGATAATGTCGCCATTGTCGGGAAGTAACCGGATGATCGATTTGGCGACCGTCGTTTTGCCGCTGCCGCTCTCACCAACCAGCCCCAGCGTCTCATTTGGGGAAACGGAGAGTGAAACACCGTCTGCCGCGGCGACGTTCCCGTTTTTTGTCCGGTAATACGTTCTCAGATTGTCGATCTCTATTAGGTTCATTCTGTTAGCTACCTCTCGACGTGGCGGCTGCTGGACGGGATGCAACGGTTCGACTTCCGATACCCGCGTTCGATTTGTGTTCGTCGCTCGGGTTCGATGGTTGTGGTTTTGCGATCATATCACTGGGAATGGCGGAGCTCGGGGTTTGTTAACTCCTCTAGCGCTCGTCCGATGAAGAACACGGACATGACTAGCAGCATGATACAGACTCCCGGTGGTACCACCCACCACCACGCGGACCTGATAGCCCCTGCGCTGTAAGCATTGAACAGTATCTGGCCCCACGACGTCATGCTCGGGTCACCGAATCCGAGGAACGAGATGCTCGCCTCCGCGATGACGGCCCACGCGACGGAGAACGAGCCGTACAGGAACGCGAGGGGGAGCACGTTCGGAAGGATGTGATAGTACATGATCCGCATGTCGCTCGCGCCGATAGATCTCGCCGACTCGACGTACGGACGCTCCTTGTGACTGAGCACCTGTGACCGGATGACGCGTGCTGTCGAGCGCCAGAGTAAGACGCTGATCACGATGGCGATACTCCACAGACCCGGTCCCAGAAGGAACACCAACACGAGGACGAACGGGAGGAACGGGAGCCCGTACGCGATGTCGGTGAGACGCATCAATGCGTCATCGACCCATCCCCCGAAGTATCCGCTTATGAGGCCGATGTTCACACCGATGAACACGGCGATGAACGCCGCGAGGACACCGACAAGTATCGATATTCGGGCGCCGATGATGACCTGTGACAGAACGTCTCGGCCGAGGTTCGTCGTTCCGAACGGATGCGCAAGTGACGGTTCAGCGAGTCGAAGTGCAGAGCCGTCACCCGCACGGTGGATCCGGGTGGGATCATACGGGGCGAGATACGGACCGAACACTCCCAACAGCAGGAAGAATCCGAAGGTTCCCACTCCTACTTTTCCCAAGCGATTCTGTCTCAGGATATTGACGACGTTCGCCAATCGGTCTTGGAAGCGTTCGACTGGGGAGCGTCCAGTGCGTCTGGTTGAGAGGTCCGTTTGGTCGCTATCAGTTGCCATTGTTGAGCCTCGTTTGGATTGCTTCAGTCATACTGCACCCGCGGATCGAGTATCCCGTACGCGAGGTCAGCAACGAAATTCATGATGATGACCACAGACCCCATCAGGAAGAACGTCCCCATGGCGACGGGGTAGTCATTGTAGTTGATGGACTGAACCATCTCACGGCCCATTCCCGGCCAATTGAACACGGTCTCGATGATCAACGAACCACCGATCGCTTTGCCCGATACGAGCGCGATCACCGTAACGAGCGGTAGCACGGAATTTCTGACCGCGTGGTTGAACAGGATCTGGTGCTCTGGCAGTCCCTCAGCCTTTTTGATTTCGATGAAATCGGCTTTGAGGACGTCCAGCATCGTGTTTCGCATCAACAGCGTCGGCGTCGCCATGTAGTAGATTGCGCCGGCAATCACGGGAAGCACCATATGATACGCGAAGTCCCAGTTCACGTACCGCGTCATGAAGCCGCCACTCGTCGTCGCGCCGATGGTTCGCATCCCTCCGGAGGGAAACAGTCCGAGCCAGAAGGAAAAGACCGACAACACGAGGATACCGGTCCAGAATTCCGGCGAGGAGCGGGCCATCAGCGCGACGATGATACCTCCTCTCTCGAACTTTGAATCTCGGTACCACCCCAGCAGGGCACCGAACGTGATCCCGATCACGTACGCTACCACGAGCGCCGTGCCCATCAGGAGCACCGTGTTCCAGAACTTCACGACGATGATGTCCCACACCGGCTCGTTGTATCGAAACGACGTTCCGAACTCACCGGTGAGCAACTGCCCGAAGTAATCAAAATACTGCACGTATAACGGTTCGTCTAACCCGAGACGGCTTATCATCTCTTCGCGCGCTTCTGGAGACATTCCCTGGGTGACGAACATCGAAGTTGGATCACCCGGCGCGGCTCTAAACAGAACAAAGAGGATACTAACGAACACCCAAAAAGTAAAAACGAGCTGGAGGAGCCGTCGAACGACGTATTCTTGCAGCCCCATTACCGATCCGCCTCCAGTGTCGGATCGTCTTGGATCCCACTCACAACCGTGATGCAGCCGGTCTCAGATAGGGGAGGCGATGCTGTTTGTAACATGTTATTCCTCTGGGTAGTGGAGTCGCCCATCCTGTACCGTGTACCCGGCCTCTTCGAGCGTTGTCTGTGCGCCTTCGAGATCATCGCCGAACTCCATGACGTCCGGGTTGTGCCAGAATTCGTTGACCTCTGCCATGAACGTGTGAGTCACGGTCCCCTGGCCGTCCATCACGATATCCACGATGTCCTGTTTCGGAATCGCGTCTGCGAGCGCGTGTCTAACGGCGATATCGTCGAACGGGGCCCGATCGAGTTGGTAGTTGATGTGGTACCAGCCGTGGCTGTCAATCGAGTTGACGGCAGCACGGTCGACCTGGTTCCGGAGCCGGTTTACGGTGTCCGGCCCCGGAACCCACCCGATCATATCGAGCGATCCGTCTTCGAGTAGCCGAACCAGACTCTGTATATCGGCGCCTGGAATCTTAATGAGCTCCGGGATGTTCGGCGGGTTGAAGTGATCCTCGTTAGCTTGAAGAATCATCTGTTCGTCGCGGCTCCAGCTGACGAACTCGAACGGACCACTCCCGACGGGTTCCGGATTCTCCCATCCGACCGGCTCCGAAACGCCGTCGAGATCTTCCGGAACGTCTTCCCAAATGTGTTGGGGAATGATGAACACTTGACCGAGGGCGGTTGAAATGAACGGTGCGAACGCCTCTGACATCGAAAATTCGACCGTTTGGTCGTCGACGATCGAGGTCGATTCCAGCGGACCCATGAACCCGCTGAGAACGGCCGAATACTCTTGCAGGTAATCGAAGGAGAATTTCACGTCCTCGACCGTCAGGTCCTCGCCGTCGTGCCACTGTTGGTCGGTCCTGATCGTTGCTCTGACCGTCGTATCGTCGACCGCCTCAACGTCTTCGGCGAGCCAGTTCGTTACGGTTCCGTCCGTGTCGATCCGGACGAGTTTGTCGTAGATGAGACGCATCGTCTGCGTGTCGTGCGTCGCCGTTCCGTCGACTGGGTTGAGGTTGTTGACGTCGGACGGGTAGCCGAGACTGATCTGGTCAACTCCGTCAGCCGGAACCGAATCAACGGCCGTCCAGAACGACATGAGCCCTTCCCCGATCATGTCGACGATCTCGTCGAAGCTGTCTTCGAGGTACGGCATGTTCTGGGTCTGATTGGCGATGGGCGTGCGCGGCTGGTCCTCGGCAAAAATCTCTTGACACCGCAGGACCGCGTCTTTCCGCTCGTCCTCGTCGTACGTCCGTCGCTGCTCTTCGGCGTACTCGTCGTACTCCGAATTTTCGTAGTTCACCATGTTGTTCCCACCCGATTCGGTCTGGGAGGAGTGGTGTAGCGAGTAACAGAACGGGTCGGGGTCGAGCCGCTCGGCGCGGCCCGCCCAGTTGAGTGTGAACGCATCGAAGTTCTGTTCGTCGAACGTGCGGCTGACAATCGTGTTCCACGCTAGCGGGTTAACTTCCACCTCGAAGCCCAGTTCCCGCCAATTCTCGGCAATAAGGTTCCCGAATTCGTAGCGGACAGGATCGTAACTCTGCGTTGTGACGATGAACTCTATCGGTTCCACCGGATCACCGGCACCTGCAGATCCTCCGTCGGAGCCATCGGAGCCGTCAGAGCCGCCACCCCCGTCGGATCCGTCGGAATCACTCCCACAACCAGCCAAGGCAACGCTCACTCCAGCTCCGCCAACGGCGAGAGCCTCTCTCAACACTCTTCTACGACTTTTGGTATCGTGTCGCATGATTGTGCCATCCCCGCATGGATATTTAAAGATTTTCATAGTATTTCTTATAATTTAATGATCCAGTGTTTTGACCCTGACTAACAGTATATAATAAATGGATTAGCTACTCAAAAACAGAAGTATATTTGGAAAATAGTATCAATTTAGGAACTACACTACCTGCGCACAAAATATTGGGGGTGTATATACTTTTTGTATTCCTAGTATTTATAATATGGTCTGCGTGGCGGTGTTTATATATATTTCAGCGAGTGTAGCCAATTTAATGCCGGACCACTCATTCGACACATTCGACGAAATTGACGGGGTAATACTGCAAGAACTCGCCGAGGATCCGCGAATACCATACTCCGAACTAACGGACATCCTCGCCAAGTTGGGGTACGAGATGAGCGCAGAGGGGGTCAGATACAGAGTCGACAAGATCATCGAACTAACGACAGTATTCTTTTTGATCGATCCCCAGGCGGTCTCGTGGGAGGTTCTCCGAATGGCAGTGTCAACAAAAAACACGGAAGGTGCGAAAAGCGACGCGTTTGACTTACTGTGTGAAAGTCCACTCTGGCACGTCTCACGCGGGATCGGTTCGTACGACATCTACGCCGTCGGGAGCGTCCCCTCGCTCCAAATGGCAGACGAACTCGTCACGTCAGTAGAGGAAGCGGACTGCGTCAGCAACGTGGAGTACATCGTCGTGACGGAGCGCAACAAAGACATGACGCAGTACATGAATATCGAGTACCTCCCGTCGATCGGCGACCAGTGAGCGACGCGAGAAGTGCAAAGCCACTCTTCAACACCGACGCAAAACGTCGTTTCACACGCTCACATAGTCGATACAATCATCTGCGCTACTTTTTTATCTACCCTAGCTATTCCGTAGGTCATGACCAGAGAAATCGCACCGGGAATTCACTGGATCTACGAGGCCGGTCCAGATCGGACCGAAAAACTAGATCTCGCTGAGCGACAACCGGACTGGTACGAAGCCGGACGAAAAGCGTACATTCCTCAGTGCGCGTACCTCCTCGTCGGCTCCGACGAAACGCTCTTATTCGACACGTTATCCCCGGCAAACACTGATCAGGTCCTCTCGGCGATCGAAGACCTCGTTGGAGACCGCGGACTCGATTATCTCGTCGTCTCCCACCCCGACGTTCCCCACGCAGGAAATACGAAAGCGATCCTCGACAAGCACCCCGAGACAACTCTTGTCGCCCCAGCGTACGGAAACGACCACGAGCTCTACCAACTCGACGACGGAATGCAAGTCGCCGAAGGCGATTCAATCGATCTCGGAGGTCGTGTCGCACAGTTCCACGAGGCCACGTTTCTCGACGCGCCGGTATCTGTATGGATGACAGAACGAGACACGGAAACGCTGTTTCCAGTCGACTGGATGGGATTTCCCCATCTTGACAGGGAAGCACTGCAGTTCGTCGACGAACTAGACGGGGAGTTCGACGTCAGCCGACTCGTCGAATTCCACAGCCGCGTTCTCTTCTGGTACCAATACGTCGACGTGGAGAAGACCAACTCCGAAATCGACAATCTCATTTCAAAGTTCGACCCGGAAATGATCGCCCCAGCGCACGGTTTGGTCATTCGTAAAAAAGCGGCCGAATACATGGCGTTGATGAAAGATGTTACCGAGATCATCGACAAGAACGGTCGAATCGGTACGTTAGGATAGCATAATGACAGTACCAGTCACCCAAACAGTCGAGTGGATCAGTCAATGCTACAGCCACGGATCAGAGCACGAACACGTGTCGTTGTACCTGATTCGAGATGGTGACGACACAATCCTCATCGACTCAGGATCGGTTTATCACCGGAGCGAAATCACGAGCAGCGTTGATACTGCAACTGGCGGAGACGGCCCCGATGCTATCGTTCTCTCTCACTCTGACTATCCACACGCTGCAAACGTGTCACCACTTGGTGGGGGTACCGACACCGTCGAGTTGGTTGCGTCTTCTGGCGCACCGAGTCAGCAGGGGCTTCCCGATGCCCGCAAATGCACCATCGGTGGACAGTTAGAGGTACGCGGCCGGACGTTGAGTTTCATCGATCCTCCGCTCGCCGACCGGTCCCACACAACCTGGATATATGACCACGGCGACGGTGTCCTGTTTACAGCGGACGGCTTCGGAAACTACCACGAACCCGGACAATGCGGGTACCATTCGAGCGATTTCGCAGACATGATCCCCAAAGAACGAATACACGCATACCACCGAGACAATCTTGTGTGGCTTCGCTACGTCGATCCGGATAAAATCGAGCGCACACTTAACGACATCTTCGATCGCTTCGAAATCACCGCTGTCGCCCCGATACACGGGAATCCCATCATGGGCGAGGATCTGCCAAAGTATCGTGAACGCCTCTACGAATCCATGAACCGAATCGCAGACGAGTATGAGGTTACACCCTCTGAAAAGCCGGAGTAGCAGTTGGAGCTGTTGAAACGACAAGTCTGCTTTGTTGAATCTGAAGACCGCGCAGGGATTACTGTCTGAGAGCCTGTTCGAGATTGTAGACTGCAGCGGTCAACATCAACTCGCGGAACTCGCGGTACCACGCGTGAGGGTGGACAGCGGGGCCGAACCGACGCTTGATGGCCGAAAAGGAGGTCTCGGCCATCCAGCGCTGGCCGTATTGCTCGCTGTCCAACCGTGTATTGTGTGCGTGATCGTACGCAGCGGATGACGCAACAAGGGCCGGACGCCCTCTGAACGGAGGGCGTCCCGGAGCGATTGGTCGTCATAGCCCTTGTCGCCGGCGAGACTCTCGATTTCCCGGTGTTGCGAAGAGCGACCTGACGGCCGGTCTGGGTGTCGTGAGGCCAGTATGCCGAACAGTGATGATCGAGGATAGCACACGAGTTTGTATCGACGAGTGCCGTCGTTTTGAGCGTGCGTACGTGGCGATCCGGGCGGTGTTGGTAGTGTCTTGATGCCGTTTCGTGGTCGAAGAATGTGGCATCGATGGCACCGTGCGAACCCGGATCGCAGATGGTCGCTGACTCATGAAGGAAGCCGCGCCATATCGACATGGGCACCCTCTCAAACGACCGGTACAGCGTTGAGGGTGCGGGAAATGCCGTTCGAGCGAGCTGTAACAGACC
>Ga0207714_1002018_pt1 | contig 12656 bp, 14 predicted proteins | sample PonA232FremontCA_2_FD_187270 | JGI IMG/M metagenome (GOLD analysis project Ga0207714, IMG submission 187270) | Marine sediment microbial community from Fremont, CA, USA - Pond A23 Sediment 2 (SPAdes) | ecosystem: Environmental > Aquatic > Marine > Unclassified | place: USA: Fremont, California... | reverse complement strand
GGGCGGAGACGAGGAAGCTTACGTCTCGAACGTCGTCGAAGTCGTCGCAGGAGACGGTGCGGAGGTTAACTACGGCGCGTTACAGAACCTCGACGAAGGCGCGTACCAGTTCACGTCGAAACGTGGTGTGGCAGGACGTGACGCTTCGGTAAACTGGATAGACGGCTGTTTCGGAACCGCACTTACAAAGTCCACGGTTTCGACGGTCATAGAGGGCGAAGGCTCCGATACGGCGAACTACGGTCTGTTCTTCGGAACGGGTACACAACACTTCGACCTCGAAACGTGGACGCGCCACGACGCACCCAACACGACCTGTGACATGTTCACACGCGGTGTTCTCGACGACCGTGCGGTGAGCGCGTACGAAGGTACGATAGAGGTTTCACAGCCCGCATACGAGGTCGACGCATACCAGACGGAGAACGTCCTTCTCGTAAGCGACGAGGCGGAGGCTGACGCTTCTCCGCGTCTCGAAATCGACAACCACAACGTCAAATGCTCCCACGCAGCAACGATGGGACAGGTAGACGACGAGGAGATGTTCTACATGACGAGTCGGGGTGTGGACGAGGAAGAGGCTGAGAGGCTCATCATCGAAGGCTTCTTTGAGCCGGTCTTCGGCGAACTTCCGTTCCCCGACCTTGAAGACGAGTTCCGCGAACTCGTACACGACAAGATGGGTGATTACACCGGATGAGCGTCGAAAAGGCTTCTCCCTACAACGTCGAAGAGGTGCGTGACGACTTCCCCGTCCTCGAAAGGACGGTAGACGGGGAGAAGCTTGTCTATCTCGACAACGCCGCGACTTCGCAAAAGCCCGGGCGCGTCATAGACTCAGTCTGTGACTTCTACCGCAACCACAACGCAAACGTACACCGTGGTCTACACACGTTGAGTCAGGAGGCAAGCGAGGCGTACGAGGGTGCACACGACACCGTCGCGGAGTTCTTAGGCGCGGAGGGACGCGAAGAGATAGTCTTCACGTCGAACACGACCGATGGAATAAACACGGTCGCGTTCGGATGGGGCACGCGTAACGTCGAAGAAGGCGACAACATCGTCCTCACACAGATGGAGCACCACTCTTCGCTCGTGCCTTGGCAGAAGGTTGCCGAGGCGACAGGCGCGGAGATGCGTTTCGTCGAAGTCGAGGACGGCGTTCTCGACATGAGCGACGCCTACGACAAGATAGACGAGGACACAGCTATGGTTTCGCTCGTCCATATGTCGAACGTCTTCGGTACGGTAGTTCCCGTCGAGGATATTATCGGACACGCACACGACCACGGAGCGCGTGTCCTTGTGGACGGGGCACAGAGCGCGCCACACATACCCGTCGATGTCGGTGAGATGGACGCAGACTTCTTCGTGACGAGCGGTCACAAGATGTGCGGTCCGACCGGAAGCGGAGTTCTGTACGGAAAGCGTGAACTCTTAGAAGAGACGGAGCCGTACAAGTACGGCGGAGAGATGATAAAGTTAGTCGAATACGAGGACGCGACATGGGCAGACCTTCCTTGGAAGTTCGAGGCAGGTACACCAAATATCGCACAGGGTATCGGACTTGCCGAAGCGGTCGAGTACCTCGAAGACCTCGGGATGGAGAAGATACACGAACATGAAAAGAGCGTGACGCGTTACGCGCTCGAACGTATGTGGGAAGACGAAGAGGTAGAGGTCTACGGACCGCCGCCCGAACACGAAGCACGCGGAGGTGTCGTCTCGTTTAACGTCGCAGATGCACATCCGCACGACTCGTCGCAGTTACTTAGCGACGAAGGTATCGCAACACGGTCAGGACACCACTGCGCTCAGCCACTAATGAAAAAGATGGGCGTCCCCGCGACGACACGCGCTTCGTTCTACCTCTACAACACGTACGAAGAGGTGGACGCTCTCATGAACGGCATCGAAACCGTCAAGGAGGTCTTCGCGTGATAGACTGTATGAGAATGAAAACGGAGTCCGGAGGTGTCGCTGGATGAGCCGTGACATGTACCGCGAGCGGATACTCAACCATTACCGCAACCCGCACAACTACGGAACCATAGAAGACCCCGACGTGCATTACTCCGACGTAAACCCGTCGTGCGGCGACGAGATAGACATGTACGCCGTCGTTGATGAGAACGATGAAGTCGTGGATGTCAAGTTCGACGGACAAGGATGCGCAATCAGTCAGGCAAGCGCGTCACTTCTTACGGATGAGGTCAAAGGCATGACTCTCGAAGAGGTGCGCGACCTCGAAACCGACGACATCAAAGAGATGTTGGGCATCGAACTCTCTCCCGTACGCGTCAAGTGCGCAGTCTTAGGTCTGAAGGTTCTTGAAGGTGGTATCGTGGAGTACGAGAAAGAGAACTGACTTAACGAAGAACCGACTAAGATACACAAATGTCAGAAAACACACTCGAAATAGAAAACTTACACGTGGAGGTAGAGGACGAGAAGATACTCAACGGTGTCGACCTCGAAATACCCAAGGGCGAGATAGTCGCTCTCATGGGTCCGAACGGAAGCGGTAAATCGACCCTCGCAAAGGTGCTGATGGGACATCCCGCGTACGAGGTGACACAAGGAGAGGCGCGTTTCAAGGGCGAGAACGTCTTCGAACTCGAACCCGAGGAACGTGCACACCTTGGTCTCTTCTTGGCTTTTCAGTATCCCAAGGAGATTACGGGCGTCACAGTCTCTAACTTCCTGCGCACAGCGATAAACGCAGGGATGGAGGAAGACGAAGAAATAGACCCCGTCGATTTCCAGGAACTCCTAAACGAAAAGATGGAGTTACTTGACATCGACAAGGATTTCGCAAACCGTTATGTCAACGAGGGCTTTTCCGGTGGAGAGAAAAAACGTATGGAGGTACTCCAGATGGCTGTGCTCGCACCCGAAATCGCACTTATCGACGAGGTCGACTCGGGACTCGACATAGACGCGCTCAAGATAGTCGCACGGGGAATAAACGAACTCACAGGTGACAACATGGGAACGCTCCTCATTACCCACTACCAGCGTATACTCGACTACGTCGAACCCGACACTGTCTGTGTCATACTCGACGGAAAGGTTGTGGAGACGGGAGGTCCAGAACTCGCAGAGAAGCTTGAGGACGAAGGCTACGACTGGGTACGAGAAGAGGCGACAGCATAAAAGACCGTGCCGGGACGAGAAGCGTTCGACAGAGAGGGGACGCTAGGCGTCGAGGAGGAGTACTTCGTCGTCGATGCCGAGACTCTCGAACCCGTCCCTGCCTCTGACACGCTTCTCGACAACCCAAACATCGACGTGCCCGCCGAACTCCGTGGGCATGTCGGAACGGAGCTTTTCAAGTTCGTCTTCGAGACGACGACGGAAACGACAGAGACACTCGAAAAAGCGCGCGAGGAGATGGAGCGTAAACGCATCGCGCTCGTCGAACACGCACACGAACACGGATACGAGGTCCTTGCTGCGGGTCTACATCCGTCGGCGCGGTGGGACGAACACCAACACGCCGAAGGTCCACGTTACAGAAAGCAGTTAAACCGAATACAGTACCCTCAGCACAGAAACATCACGGCTGGTTTGCACGTCCACGTCGGTGTCGATGACGCCGACAAAGCCGTCTACGTCGCCGACGAAGCACGCCGATACCTCCCTCTCATACTCGCTTTGAGCGCGAACTCCCCGTTCTGGTACGGAAGCGATACGGGATTGGCGAGCACACGTGCAGTCGTCTTCGAGAACCTCCCGAACACAGGAATGCCGTCGCGTTTCGGTGACTGGAAAACTTTCCGTTCCTTCGAGAAACGGATGGTCGAAAGCGGCAGTGTCGCAGACCGCGGCGAGATATGGTGGGACGTACGCCCACACACGGAGTACGGTACCGTCGAGATACGTTCGCCCGACTCACAGACCAGCCTCGGACGCGCCTTCGCCTTCGTCGCACTCTGCCGCGCACTTATTCTCGAACTCGGTTCGCAGTACGGCGAAACGAAACCGACAAATCCGCGACGCGAACTCCTTAACGAGAACAAATGGCGCGCAGCAAGGTACGGTCACGAAGCAAGCTTCATGCTACACGACGGAGGAACGGCGACCTTGGAAACGTGGCTCGGAGAGTTACTCAACGCCGTCGAAACATCTTACGAAGACGAGATTCGGTCGCTTGCCGACGTATCGGGTGCACGTCGTCAGACAGACGCGTACGAGAAAGCCGGTATGGATGCGGTTCTGGAGTCGATGGTTCTTGAAGACTGAGCCTATTTTTACCCGCCTGCGTTCGGATAGGCTTCCATAACAAGAAATATAAGCCTTTGAAGGCTAATCAAAATAGAATGACGGACGACGAAAGGGGAAAAGGCGACGACCCCGAAAGTGGGAAAAGGGACAGACGCGTCAGGATAGTGAAGAACGAGGACAGTTCGGAAGACGAGGACGACGAGAAACAAGCCAGTCGTGCCGTGGACAAGATACGTGAGGAAAGCCGAGGACGGGTCGAAGACACAGCAGAGGACGCAAAGGAGACTGTCGAAGACACGATACAGAAAGGCGTCGATTCGGTTGACAAGAACTTAGTAGATCTTCTTTCGTCCTTCCTCGACACGGAGACACGTGCGAAGGTCTATCTTTATCTGCGCAAACGCGGTGAGGCGACGAGCGAGGAAATCGCGGAAGACACCGGCTTGTATCCGAGCACTGTGCGTGAATGCCTCTCAGACCTGTATCAGGAAGGTGTCGTTGAGCGTCGGAAGAAACAGACACAGGGTGCGGGCAACAACCCCTACGTCTACCAAGCCGTCCAGCCGAGCAAGCTCGCACGGCGTTTTTCGGAACGTGTCGAGGACCGCCTCAACCAGCTTTTCAACCTCGACTCGTACCTCGGTGAGTCGAACAGAAGACGTGAACTCAAGTCCGACTGGTCGCCGTACAAGATAGTCATAGAGTCGGAGAACGAGACCGGAGAAGACGAAGGAGAGACGGACGAACGCACGAGATGAAGGTCGCAGTCGGCGGGACGTTCGACCCGATACACGACGGGCACCGCGCTCTTCTGCGGAAGGCTCTCGAAGTAGGTGACGACGGAGTCGTCGTCGGTCTAACGAGCGACGAACTCGCACCCAAGACACGTCCTAAGCCGCGCGAGGTACGTCCCTTCGAGGAAAGACGCAGAAATCTGCTCGAAGAACTCGAAAGGCTTGACGAAGAGGTTGGATACGGACGCGACTTCAGCGTCAGTAGGCTCGAAGACCCTTACGGCGTAGCGAGCGAAGACCCTGATTTCGACGCGCTCGTCGTCTCCCCTGAGACGGAGGAAGGCGGCGAGAAAATAAACGAGATACGTGAGCAACGTGGATACGAACCACTCGAAATCTTCGTGGTTCCGCATGTGATAGCCGACGACGGTAAGCCTATCTCGTCCACACGTGTCGTGGAAGGCGAGATTACACCCGACGGCACGGTTCTGCGCGATGTGGACGCGGATACCTGAACGTTTTTTAGCCTCGTCTCCGACTTTCCTCTATGGAAGAAGAGAAAAGACGTGAACTTGTCGAGGTGCTCGTCGAAGACGCAAGACGTTCCATAGACGACATAGCACGTATGCTCGAAGCCGAACCCGCCGAAATCGAGAACGAAATAGAGGCTCTCGAAAACGAAGGTGTTCTGCGTGGGTACACGGCGATCGTTGACTGGGAAAAGCTCGACGACGACCGCGCGGAGGCTTACGTCGAGGTAAACGTCTCGCTCGACCGTGAAACGAGTTATAACGACATCGCAGACCGTATCGCGCGGTTTCCCGAGGTCACGTCGCTCCATCTCGTGAGCGGGAACTACGACTTCGGTCTTATCGTCGAGTGCGACTCGATGAACGAAGTTTCGAACTTCGTTAGCGAGAAAGTCGCCCCTGTACCGGAGATAACACAGACTGTGACTCATTTCGTCATGGACGCTTACAAGGAGCGCGGATTCAGCATGGGTGACGGCGACGACGACGAACGTCTCTCTGTATCGCCATGACCGACGGAGGCGACGGGAACGGATGGGCGGGCGATATCGCCGAGCGAGTACGCACAGTACCACCTTCAGGAATACGGAAGTTCTTCGAACTCGCCGAAGAACAGGAGGACGTCATCTCGCTTGGCGTCGGTGAACCTGACTTTTCGGCACCTTGGAGCGCGCGCGAGGCGGGCATAGACTCGCTCGAAAGAGGACGCACGTCGTACACAGCCAACCGCGGAAAGCGCGAACTACGCGAGGAGATAGCGCGCGACTACCGAAGGTTCGAACTTGACTACTCGCCAGAGGACGAGATAATAGTCACGACAGGCGTGAGCGAAGGAGTAGACCTCGCCTTCCGCGCGCTTTTCGACCCCGGCGATACCGTCGCAGTCGTCCAGCCCGCCTACGTCTCGTATGTTCCCGGCGTGACTTTTGCGGGTGCTGAACCCCTGCCTGTTCCGACACACGCAGAGGACGACTTCAAACTGACCTACGACGCACTCGCCGACGCGGGTGCCGAGGATGCGGATGGTCTGATATACTGCTACCCCAACAACCCGACCGGCGCGGTGATGGAACGCGACGAACTCGAAGAGATCGCGGAGTTCTGCCGCGAAAACGACCTGACTGTCCTCGCCGACGAAGTCTACGCCGACCTGACGTACGACGGAAATCATGCCTCCATCGCCGCACTCGACGGTATGCGCGAACGTACCATTGTCTTCAACGGCTTTTCGAAGGCTTACGCAATGACAGGCACGCGTCTCGGTTACGCGCTCGGTCCTTCGGAAGCGATAAACGCGATGAACCGTGTCCACCAGTACACGATGCTTTCCGCGCCGACGACCGCGCAGTACATGGCTATCGACGCGCTCAGAAGGTGCCGTGACGATGTAGAGGAGATGCGAAAAGCGTACAACCGACGCAGAAATCTCGTCCTTTCGCGTCTCGAAGATATCGGAATGGACTGCTTCGAGGCGAAGGGTGCTTTCTACGTCTTCCCCGAGGTGCCCGACGGCGCGAGCGACGACGAGTTCGCCGAAGTGCTTCTGGAAGAAGAAGAAGTCGCCGCTGTGCCCGGGAGCGTCTTCGGCGAAGGCGGCGAAGGACACCTCCGTATGTCGTACGCGACGGGCACGGACGAACTAAAGGAAGCTATGGACAGAATCGAGAGATTTGTGGAGCGGAATTACTAGACCGGGATTATTCTTTTTTTACAGGAATCCGTACGTCTATCTCGTCGTACGGAACGACAGGGCGTTTTGCGCCCCCCTCTTGTCTGAGTTCAAGTAGCCCGAGAGACGCGAGTTCGTTGGCGTCGTCCGAAACCTGCCGTATGTCGCGTCCCAAGCACCGAGCGAGCTCGCGTATCGAAGAAGGTTCCTCTCGACTCACGGCGCGTATGAGTTCGACGCGGTTCGGGCTGAGTACCTGATTCAGACGCTCCTCGCTCGGGAGACTGACGCTGTACTCGGCTTCAACCTCGTCAGCTCTCCCGTCGTCGAGCTTACGCATCGTCTCGCGCAGACCGCCGAACCACTCCTCGCCGGACTCGACGCGCACTTCTACTGTCTTGGTTTTCTCCTTCGGTTTGGTTACCATACTCTGTTGACACCTTCGTGGTCCTTTACCTCGCGCTCGAAGTCGTCCAACATCTCCTCGTACCCATCGAACTCGACCCTTTTGACCTTGCCTTTGACGTGTTTCTCGAACTCGCCGTGGCTGTTATCGTACCTGAGTATCGGTTCGTCGTTACCCGTCGTTCTTCCGTAGTGCATCCTTACCTTGACACCGTCCGGGAACTTCTCCGACCTGGGCACTCTTAGAACGACGACGTTTGCGACTGTTCCGCTTTCCTCGAACTCGCGGTACAGTTCCTTCACGACATCTACGTCGTCGCCTTTCCGACTCACGTAAGTGATGTTATGAATCACATCATAATAAAATATGTGGTGGCGTTATGTGCTGATATCCACCGATAAAAGAGGCAGCGTCTTCGGCGAAGGTAGCGAATGACACCTTCGTATGTCGTACGCGACGGATACGGAGAGCTCAAGGAGGCGATGGACCATATCGAGAGATTCGTGGAGCGGAACTACTGGGAGCGAAATTTTACAGTTGTTTCTCGTTCGTTTCTCACCACCCTACGTCCATACGCGTAGCGAGTAGTCTGAGTATCTGTGCCCACGGAGCATAGACCATCACCAGAAGGACAACCCTTCTGAAGTCTTCGTGCGTGTCATACTGGAAATACGCATGAGAAGCCGGGGCGAAAAGAATTCCCGCCGCGAACAGAACGTCTATCTGCCAGAACGGCAAGGCAGGAGGAAGTCCGCGCAACATCGTGACACGTACTGTCACCGCGAAAGAGATAGCTACCGACGCGAGAAACGCAATGAAGTAGCTTTCCGTCTTTCCGAGCACATCCCTCGAAGTATCCCGAGTATATCTGGCGTAGACGAAGGCGGGCAAGTGCTGTAGGACGGGTACGTAGTACACAAAGATAGGTACAGGAAACAAAATATATGCGAGCAAGGAACCGTCATCAACGAAGGTGCTCCTTGTGAGCCAGACATACCTCGCAAACAGAGTCAGAGCCAGTGGTAGCAGGAGTATCCCCGCGAGATACCAGACTTCGCGGTCGTTCCGCGTCCACGCGAACCTCATGGCTCCTGTTAGACACAGAGAGTAATGTAACCCGCCGATTGTCCAACTGAATTCGGATTTATTGCGGAAAATTACATCCCGTTACCGTCTATTACACGGTATTACACAATATTACACGCGGATAAGGGAGGCTTACGCGAGAGCGGGGCACCAGAAACGGCTACTGCCAACTCCAACGCGTCTGAAGCTTACGCACGCCAAAGTCGAGCGTGAATCCGATTAAACCGATGACTATCATTACCGCCGGTATCTCTGCGTAGCTGAACTGCTGGCGGGCGTTGAGTATAAAGTAACCCATACCCGAGTTGACGCCGAGGTACTCCGCGGGGACAAGGAGTATCCAGAGCCAGCCTATCGAGAGACGCAGACCCGAGAGCATGTCGGGTATGACGCCGGGTATGATGACCTTCCGTATCTTGCGTCGTGTGTTACCTCCGAGCGAGTCGGCGACCTTTATCCAGTTGTCATCGAGCGTGTTGATGCCGTGCGCCGTGTTGAATACGAGGGGCCAGACGCCTCCCATGAACATGATGAATATCGGCGCGGCGTGTCCACCACTTTCGAAGGTCAGGAGGGCGATTGGGAACCATGCGACGGGCGATATCATACGGAGGAACTGGAACGATACCGAAGAAAGGCGTTCCGCCGTGTCGAAGTAGCCGACGAGTACACCGAGAGGCAGACCGACTGCGAGCGAAAGCCCGAGCGCGCCTACGAAACGCGTCATGCTCGCGCGGATATGCTGTGTGTAGAACTCACCGTTCGTTAGCAGGTCGGCAAGTGCGCGGAACGCCTCCTGCGGCGCGAAGTTCGCGAGCACGCCTGTCGAGAAGTACGTTATTCCGTACCAGACAAGGAGAGTCACCGCTACCCCTACGAACGGTAGGAGACCGCGCGCTTCGGGCTCGGCGTCAAGCCAGCCTTCAGAACTCGATTGTTTCTTGTCTTTCGTAGCCATTCTCTTCCTCCACACCGAACTCCGACGGTCCGCCCGCTGCTTCGAGCGACGACCGAACGGGTTCGTAGCTAACTAAGTCGTCGGCGGCGAAGTCGGGTTCCACGTCTTCGAGAAACGCCGCCTCGCCTTCGACCTCCGTTTCCTTGAGCTTTCTTACGAGTTCCTCGGTGTAAGACCTGTACGGATACGGGTAGAATCCTATGCGCTCGTTTTCCCATTCGGTGTGCTGTATCGCACCGTTCCCCTGTTCGGGGCCGTACTCCTCAAGATCGTAATGGTTCATCGCACGGTTTATCTGGTTTCGCGGATAGTCGAGGAGACCCGAGCCGTCCCGAGAGAGAAGCGTCGCCGCTTCCTCGCGGTTTCCGCGTATCCAAGACTGTGCATCGACGATGGAATCCATCACCGAACGCGACCATTCGGGGTTGTTTTCGAGGGTATCCTCACGCATCACGACGACGCAGCAGGCGTGCTGTTTCCAGACATCGCCTGTGAAACGCAGGATGTTGCCGCCGGATTCGAGTTCCCCAATCGCGTTGAACGGCTCCGCGACGATGTAGCCATCGGTGTTTCCGTTTGCGAGTGACGCTGGCATATCGGGGGGAGGCTGAACGACGAGTGCGACTTCGTCGTCGCTTGGGTTCGTCTCGTCAAGGAGCGGTGTAAGACCTTCGCGTCTCAGACCCATCTGCAGGACGACGTTGTGTATCGAGTACCAGAACGGCACGGCGACACGTCCGCCGCCGAGGTCGCTCCAGTCTTCGATACCGTCGCGTACGGTCAGCGCGGAGCCGTCTGTGTGGTCCCAAGCGACAACCTGAACGTTCTCTTCTAAGTTGTACCGCATCCAGACGGTCATCGGCATCAGGAAATGGGCGATGTTGACGCTCCCGCCGAAGAAAGACTCCGCGAGTTCGCTCCATCCGCGGAAAAGCTCAGGTTCCTCGGCTTCGACGCCGTTGTCCTCGAAATGTCCGTTTGCGTACGCCGTAAGGAGCGGTGAGGCATCTGTGATGGGTATATAGCCGACCTGTGCGGTCGGGTCGCCACCGCCGCCGTCGCCAGAACCATTGCCGTCTCCGCCTCCACCGATACAGCCGCTGAGCGCGCCAGCACCGCCTGCGGCGGCGAGCGACGCCAAGCCGCTCTCCTTCATGAATTCGCGTCTCGAAACACCTTCTCTACGTGCCTTCTCCGAGGGGTTCTTCCAGCCGTTTCCTGCGACGAGTCTCTGTGCGTCGTCTATCTCTGTCTCTCTGTCAGCCATCTATTTCCTCCTCGAACAGCCTAAGTATCTCGCGTTTCTTCTCCGAGAACCCTGTGCTGTCCCTGTCGTTCTCCGTTCCGGTATGGACTATCTTCTGTATACCTTCTGCTTCGGTGCCCATGACAGCCACACGGTCACCGAGATAGACCGCCTCCTCGATGTCGTGCGTTACGAAGACAGAGGTAAGTTCGAGGTCTTCCATCAGGTCGATGAGTTCGTCCTGTAGCTCCATCTTCGTAAGGGCGTCGAGCGCGCTGAAAGGCTCGTCAAGGAGGAGAAGAGCGGGGTCGTTTGCGAGCGTACGCGCAAGCGAGACACGCTGTGCCATGCCGCCCGAAAGTTCGGAGGGCTTTGCGTCCTCGAACTCTTCCAGACCTATCATCCGTATCAGTTCGTCGACGCGTTTCTCGTCAGGCTTTTCGCCACGCACGTCGGGACCGAACTCTATGTTGCCGCGCACACTGCGCCACGGATAGAGATGGGGATCCTGAAAGACGACGCCACGTCTGTAGCTTGGACCTTCGACGCGTTCACCTTCGAATAAGACGCTACCTTCGGTTGGCTCTTCTAGACCTGCGATGAGGTGGAGTAGAGTCGTCTTTCCGCAGCCTGAAGGACCGAGCAGGCACAGGATTTCGCCGTTCCTCACCTCGGTGTTCAGACTCTCGAAGACAGTAGTGTCTCCGTACATCTTCGTGAGGTCGCGTGCCTCAACGACCGCTTCCGCGGATGCGTTTTCCGTCTTCGTCTTCTCCTGTGCCTTCGACATCTTTCAGTCGTCCGAAGGCTTGACCTTGTCCTTCTCTTCGTCCTTGACTAGCGGTATCTCGTCGTCGTCCTCGACGTAGCCGTGTTCCTTCATCCATTCCGTCGTCTGACCGATACGGTCTTCGTCCGCCTCACGCACAGGCAGGAAGTTACGTAGTTCGAAGTCCTCGCGCATCTTGTCGAAGTTGATGTCCTCAAAAGCGTCGGGGTCGTCCTCGGCTTGTTCTTCGAGCATGTCTATGTAGACATCGCGGTAATGGTCGAGGTTGTTGTTGATGTCCTCGACAGCCTTGTTGAGCGCGTTGCGGAAAGCCTCGACAGTCTCGGGGTCGGGGTTCTCGCGCGTCACGATAGCCGCCTTGCACGGACCGTCGAAGACTTCCTTGAGTTCCTCGTCGTACCTGCCGAGCGTCACGTACGGTTCGAGGACTGCGATTGCGTCTACGTCTCCGTCCTTTACGGCGTCGAAACGTTCCTCTGCACTACCGACGTGCTCTAAGACGGTTTCATCCTCTTCGAAGCCCTCGTTTTCGAGCATCTCACGCATCGAGTAGAACGATGTCGCGTACTTGTTGATGCCTATCGACTTCCCGCGGAGGTCGTCTATGGTCTCGTAGTCAGCGTCCGCACGCGTGAAGACGACACGGTCCCACTCGCTGTAAGAGCCGATAATCTCGCGTCCCGTCTCCGAAGCCTGCTGTATCGCGTTCCATTCACAGACACCGTGCGTCTCTCCGTCCTCGTCTAAGTCTTCCCACCAGTCTGCGTCGTACGCGTTCTCGCCTTCGTGATCCTGCGTTCCAGGCGCGAAGTAGTCAAGGTCGGGGTCGATACCTTCTTCCTCAAAGTATCCGTTTTCTTCTGCTACTTCCTGTACAAGCTGCCAGGTAAAGTATTCATGTGTAACGTTCATCGCGTCCGCATCTATGTGTGTAGGGGGATTAAGTACGGCGTTAGGGGCAATTATCGTTTTAGGGGCAAGTATTGCGCGTACTCGCGAGCATGTGCGCA
>Ga0207714_1002017_pt1 | contig 12657 bp, 11 predicted proteins | sample PonA232FremontCA_2_FD_187270 | JGI IMG/M metagenome (GOLD analysis project Ga0207714, IMG submission 187270) | Marine sediment microbial community from Fremont, CA, USA - Pond A23 Sediment 2 (SPAdes) | ecosystem: Environmental > Aquatic > Marine > Unclassified | place: USA: Fremont, California... | reverse complement strand
CCGATGATCAGGTTGGTTTTTTCCGGAGCGACGGCGCTCTCCGCTGAGGGGCGGTTCACGGTGACCCCGGATTCCTTGACGAAGCTGGTGGTGACCAGGAAGAAGATGAGCAGGATAAAGATCATATCGATCAAAGGGGCCATATTGATGTCCGTCCCTTCGCCCCTTTTGCCGCGTATTCGCTCCAGCGCGCCGCTCATGGTGAGGTCTCCGGTGTTTTCCGGGGATATTGCGAATGGGTCTGCTCGCGCAAAAGCCCCAGACAGAAGCGCTCCATGCGGCCCCGCGCCCCCCGGGCCCTTCTGCGCAGGAAATTGCCCAGAACCAATCCGGGCACGGCAACGACCAGTCCGGTCTGGGTTGTGATCAGGGCCTGGGAGATCCCGGCGGACAGGGCTCTGGCCTCGCCCGGTCCGGAAGCGGATATGGCCAGGAATGTTTCGATCATGCCCTCCACGGTGCCCAGCAGCCCGAGCAAGGGGGCCGCGGCGGCCAGAACCAGGATGGTGGGCACGAAACGCTCCACCCGCCGCCCCAGGGATCTCTGCAACCCGGTCATGATCCGCTTGTCCGGCTGGATCCCGGATCGGCGGTAGTGGCTGACCTTGTCCAGGATCTCCTTCTGCCACGGGGCGCCCGGGAACTCGGTGTCCTCCTTGTCCCCATCCCGAAGGCATCGCTCCAGTGGCTGCTCCTGCTTGCGCATCCGGGAGAGCTCCAGCAACTTGCCCACGATCAGGGCCCACATCCAGACGGAGATCGCCGCCAGGATGACCAGCACGGGGCCTCCGCTCTGAAAGAGGCCCAAGCCGCGGGCTATGATGTCGGGCATGGGATCAGTCCTCCTTTCCCTGGTCATTTTCCCGGCTCAAGAGAAACAGGATCAGGGAATTCCCTTTTTCCTCCGCGTCGGACAGGATGGCGTCCACCCTGCGCTCCAGGAGGTGGTGCAGGAGCATCGTTGGTACGGCTACTGCCAGGCCGAGCTGTGTGGTGATCAGGGCCTCGGAGATGCCTCCGGCCATGAGGGAGGGATCTCCGGAGCCGTGCAGGGTGATGGTCTGAAAGGTGATGATCATTCCGGTCACCGTGCCCAGGAGCCCGAGGAGCGGGGCGACCGCGGCCAGAACGCTCAGGGTGGGGACAAAGCGCTCCAGACGCGGAGCTTGCCGGAGCAGGGCCTCCTGGACGGCGTTCTCCATGACCTCCCGGCTGCTTCCCAGATGCTCCAGCACGGAATCCAGGACCCGGCAGGCGGGGTAGCGATGGAACCTGCGGCAGTAGTCCCGGCACTCCCGCCATTTTTCCTCTCGGGCCATGCCGGATATGCGCTCCATGATCCGGTCCGAGTTGGCCCGGATCCGCAGGAGGAAGACAAAGCGCTCCCCGGCCAGAATCAGGGCCGCGGCTCCGATGAGCAGGATGGGCCAGACCAGCACCCCTCCGGAGGCAAGCCATTCCCGGACACTCTTTTCCTGGCTCCAGCGGGTGAAGACCCTGCCGCCGGAAATATCCAGGGGCAGATCGGAAGAATCCCCGCTCAGATAGGAGTCCAGGGACCAGCGAGCCAGCCAGGGCGCCTTGCCCTCGACCGCCCCGAGGGTTCCGTTTTCCGCTGGGCGGAGGTATCCCTGTCCGTCATCCGGGAGGTCATAGACCGCTGTCAGGGCGCCGATCCTGTTGATCTTTGCCGTGCGCACCCGACCGCCGCGATCGGTGATTTCCCCGCTGTATTCGGCAATTTCCCCGGAGGCGCGCATCTCGGTCCACAGCCCCTGCACCAGGACTTGAATGGCCTGCATTCCGGGAAATTCATCCGAGGCAAGGATTCTCTTCGCGAATTCCAGCCGCGTCCCGTTGCGATGGGTGATCGGGCTCTTCTCGAACAGGGTGCGGGCCCTGCGCGCGGCTTCGGTCACGATGCCCTCGACCTCGCGGATCTCTTTCTTTTCCTCGCCGATCTCCTCCCTCAGCTCCTGTTCCTCTTGCCTGAGGGACTGGAATTCCTCCCTGGCCGAGGCCAGGGCCTGCTTGTTTTTTTCCGCCTCTTGCCGGAGCCGGTCCAGCTCCGTTTGGAGCTCGCTTCTGTCCTTCCGCAGGAGCTTTTGGGAATACTCGGCCTGTGTCTCGATCCGGGCCGCCTTTTCCCGCACCTCCGCCGCGATGGGATTCGGATCCGAATCAGCCAGGACGGGAGTCACGGCGAACAAGAGCACGAGTCCGGCGGCAGCGAAAACGATCCCCTTCATCGCTTTTCTTCCTTCACCGGCAGCTCCACGAGCTCGGCCGGGGTTTCATCCCGGGTCATGCGGACAGCCTTGCGGATCGCTTTGGCGTAATCCGGGGAAATGGGTTCCCACCGGCCCGAGGACCTGGTCCAGCGTCCGGCGTATTCACCGTCCGGAGAGCGATAGTACTTGGCCACCCGGCCCAACCTGAGTATCTGGACTCGGATCTTTTGACCTTCCCGTTCCACGGTTCCGGGCCGGACCTCCACGCCCCGCCCGTAGCTCGCCTCGATCTGCAGGGCCTGGAGGACCCGACGCAGCCTGTCGCTCAGGCTCTTGTCGTGGCTGCCCAGACACTCCCGGAGAGAGACGATGCGGTCCTGTCGTTCATTGGGGAGAAAGGCGAGGTCCGACTCCACGAAGGCGGCGAGATCCGCGACCACTCGGTCCAGATAGGGCTCCAGCTTGCGGCTGAGCGCCTTGATGTTTTCCTTCTCCTGCTGGAGCTCGGCGATGGCTTCCTTCTGATTCCGGATGTATTCCCTGTACTTGGCGGTTCTGTACTTGTGCCAGTCCGCCTCCGACTTGAGGCGCAGGATGCGCTGCAAAAGCTCCTGCTTCTTTTGGCTCCAGTCCTTGATCTCCTGTTGGACATCGATTTCCCGCTCCAGGGCCCTTTCCAGGCGCTGGCGGGCCCCATCAGCGCTTTCAGCAAAGGCTCGGGGAGGGGAAAAAGAGATAAGGAAGCAAGCGCAGGCCGCAACCGTGAAAAGAAAACAAGTGATTCGCATGAGCCTTTCTCCGGATAGTCGGGGAGATGATCCGATATTCACCGTGACCTTTGATTCTCTCCAGAGGGTCCCAAACATGGACCTTCAAACCTTCGCACCTTCAAACCTTGCACGCAGAACCGTGAACGGGGAGCGGAACAATTATCCCCCTTTCCGGGATAGGGTCTTCTTTGTGGTGTCCGCTTCCAGTATGGCCAGAACGGATTGGAGTCCGTCCTTTGCCTGTTCCCAGTGCTTGGCTTCCCGTGGAACCCGGTCGAAGGAACGCTTGGCCAGGTCCCACTCACGGAGCTGCCAGGCGGTGTATCCCAGCCAGAGGCGGGCCTCGCCCAGGTCGGGGTCTATTTCGAGGGCCTTCTGCAAAGCGTCCCGCGCCTGCCGGAACCTGCCGGCCCGGTAGCAGAGGCGGCCCTTGTCCAGATAAAGCTCGGCTGTGGGATCCTTTTTCAGTGCCTGATCCATGCGATCCATGGCTGGCTCGTGGCGACAGGCCCTGGAATAGAGCCGTGCCAGGCGGCGCAGATCCTCGACTGAGCAGCTGTCGCCGCAGGCCTTTTCCAGGGTTCTGGCCGCCTGGAGCGGGGCGTCGATGGAGGCGTAGATGTTGGCCAGATCCCTCCATCCGGAGGAGTCCGGGGAAGCGAGATCGTAGGCGATCTCCAGGGCGCAGGCGGCCTTGCGGTAATCTCCCCGCTTGAGCCGCACCTGAGCCAGCAGCTTCCAGTAGCGTTTTTGGCCGGGATTGTTTTCCAGCAGGCGGTCCAGGGCCATTTCCGCCCGGGACCATTTTTCGGCTTCCAGGCAGGTGTAGACCAGGAGTTCGGCCCATTCGGGCTCGATATCACCTGCCTCGGCAAAGAGCTGGTTCAGGACGCTCAAGGCCCTGTCATGGGCGTCTGCCCTGTAGAAGGCGGAACCGGCCTGGTAGAGCAGCTCGGGGTCCGGTTCGTCGGTTGCTTCGAAGGCGCGCCGATAATGCCGGCCGGCACAGAGAGGTTCTCCGGCCTGCAGGCAGACGGAGGCCAGGTTGCGGAGCAGGGTGGGATGCTCCGGAGCCTTTTCCCTTCCCTTGGAATAGGCCTTTCTTGCTTTGGTGAACTCTCGGGCACTGTAGTGGGCGTTGCCCAGAACCAGATAGAACAGGGCGGACTGGGGCTCGCCGTGTTTTTCCCTGTATTCGTTCAGCACGGAGAGGCAGTTACCCGTGCTGTTGTGATTGAGATGCTTTTGCGCACGGTGCAGCACCTGCCGCTCCTTGTGGGACATGTCCCCGGACCGGGCGAGGGCCGGAGCTGGCAGAAGCCATGCAGCCAGGAGGAGCGCGAGAATAATGCCCCGGAACGGACCGGGCGGTTCGTTCCGGGAGGCCAAGGAGGGGGGGATGGAAGGCAAGTGTCGCATAATGGAAAACCCGGTTTGCGTAGCACGCGTTTTGGATTCGTAACACCGAGAGGTTATCGTGTCAACTTTTTATAACTCGTGCTACTCAACCGTCAGTAGTGATAGCGAAGGCCCAGATAGAAGGATCTGCCGGGCATGGGATAGCCCTGGACGTAGGAATACTGTTTGTCCAGGAGATTGCGGACCTCGCCCCGGAGGATGAAGTCTCCGTATTTTCCGGCGTCTGCAATCCTTTGGCTCAGGCTGAGGTTGGCCAGGGTAAAGCCGCCTTTTTGCATGTCCTCGGGATAGGTGATCCGCTGTTCCCCGGTATAGGAAAAGTTGAGGTCCGCGGAGAAGCCCTTTGGGTTCCGGGTCCTGAGACCCCAGGATGCTGTTAGGTCAGAAACGTAGGGCAGGTCTTCGTTTGTCTTTTCATCCTCGTATTTCGTCAAGTACACGAAGTTGCCGTAGGGAATGAAGGACCACCGCCAGTCGAGCAGAGGGCTTACATCGTAGGAAAGGCTGCCTTCCAGGCCGGACGTGGTCGCTTCCCCGATATTCTTGTATTGATAGGTCCATGAGCCGATCTCCTCGGAAACGATCATCTCCTGAAAATTGTTGTGGAAATAGGTGAGCGATGTTTCCAGGGAACGGCGAGCGAAGTCGATTCCGGCTTCATAGGTTTGCATCTCTTCTGGCTCCAGATCGGGGTTTGCCTGATGGTACTCGCTGCCGAAAACCCCGTTGCCCGGGGGCATCCGGAACCCTTCGCTGTAATTGGCCCTGAGCTTGAGGCCCTTGATTGGGAGCCAGGATATTCCCAGACTCGGAGTGGTGCGGTGATCATCGAAGTCCTGGTCCTCTTCTTGGTCCTTGACTTCGTATTGATCAAAGCGGATGCCGGCGGACAGGTTGAGGCTTCCTTCCAAAAATCCCGCCTTGCCCAGCAGGAAATAGGAAGGGTTGTCGTACTCGTATTCACCAGAGTAGCCGGAATTCACCTCGTAGTTGATCCAGTCCCATCCCGCGGTGAGTCGGTATTGTTCGGGGGTGTAGCTTACCTGGGCCTGGGCCCCCTCGTTATCCACTTCGCGGCTTGAAGGGGTCCCGTCGTCTCCGCCCATGGCCCCTCCCGGATTGCTGGCCACCGGATCGTACCAGGTGTTCTCGTCCTCTCCGGTAAAGTATCTCGCCTTCCAGGAAAGGGGCATCTCGCGAGCCGACCCGTCATAGATGAAGTCGACGGACTCGTTGCTTTTATCGGAATAGTCGTCCAGATCGTTCTGGCTGAGTCTTTGCGGATCGCCCATTTCATCCGCGTTGAAACCGGTATAGATAAAGCCGATGCGATTCTCCGGCAGAAAGGTGTATCCCAGATTCAGCGAGACGTGTTCCTTTTCGTCGAATCCCGTATTGCGGTACTTCTCCCCGTCAGCTGTAGTGTAGTCATCCCGGGTGCTTCGGGAATAGCTTCCGGAAAAGTCGACCCCCTTGATTTCACCCGAGGCACCGGCTCCCGCAGTCTGCTTGTCGAAGCTGCCCAGGCCGCCCTTGACAAACCCCGAGGGATCGCCCTGTCCCTGCTTGGTGATCACGTTGACCAGGCCCCCCATGGCTGCGGAGCCGTATTGCACCGAGGCCGGTCCTCGGATGATCTCGATCCGCTCCACGTTTTCCGTCAGCATCTTGGCCACGTTTCCCGTTCCCGCTCTGCGTCCGTTCAGGAGCACCAGGACTCGGCCCTTGAGGTCGTTGCCGTGGGCCTCGCCCCGGAAGCCCCTGATACCTATCGTGGTTTGACCACCCGGGTACTTGTGGATGTGGCCGATGGACTTCTCCGCCAGGAGCTCGCCCAGGGTATCCGCGGAGGAAAGCTCAATCTCCCGCTCATCAATCACCTGCATGTTCGTGGTGGTCTCTCTTTTTATTTCCGGGGTTCTGCTCGCGGAGACCACCATTTCCCGCAGGGATGTCGTGGCGTTTTCGGCGAAGGAGGGCCCCACGGGCAAGGAGAACAAACACAGCAGGAGCGCAAGGGCTGCCGAAGTGGTGCTCGTGGGACGGATGGTTACAGGATTAAAGTGCTTTCGAAGATGCATGCCAACCTCCTTTTTAAAAGCTGAACAGAAGACTTTTATCCGATTGCTACGGTGGCCATTTGGGGGTCAAAAAAAACCAGGGGCACTTGGAGAAGCATCGGTCGGATAAAGAATGCTGTAACCCCGGCCCGGAGCCGGGACGGCCGTCCCGGCTCCGGGCCGGGGCGGGCAACGCGCCCGCCCCGGCACAATCTAAAGGAGCCTGGTGTCCGAGAAGTGTCCAGGCCCAGGAGCTACGAGCTCCTGGCCCAAAGCCGGAACGAGGGAGCGGTTCCGGCTTTGGGCCAGGGGGCGAGGAAAGGGACCTCGCCCCGCTAGGAAGTTTGCGTTTGCCTGGGAGGGGTCCGGCTCGCGGTTTCTGCAATGCGTTCGCCGTCAGCTGCTGACAGTATCGCGGCCAAATCCAGTCCTTACCCGGATAAGCGCAAGCTTTTCTGCGTGATCCGGACATTGTTGTCCCCGTCGAGCTGTCCGAGCTGGCAAAGAATCCTGTGCATCCCCTTGGCTGTGAGCTCCCACCAGTAGTTCACGATTTCGTCCTCGCTGTCCGCGAAGCGATAGAGATCGGCAGTGGGAAGAGCGTTTTCGACGCTGGCTTGATCGATCTCCTGTCCTGGATCCTTTTCCCCGGTGATGTAGAAGATGATGCCGGTTTTCATAAGGCCTCCCTTTTTCCGGTTGGGGGAGTACAAAAAAATTCCCGGATCGATTGAGCCCAATCGATCCGGGAATGTCCCGTTTTCATCCCAACGGATCGCGTTACGCACTCCTGCCGCGGGAGCGCGCTAGTCTTCCCTCGGGCAGGTCTTCTGACTCGCGGTTCGTCCTACTTCCCTTCACCCACTTTAGGCTCGAGCGTCGCCTAGCTCCAGCTGGTTGTCCATGAAAGGTTCAACTAGCCCAGGCGGCAATGACTCGTAGAGTAAGTGGGTGAAGGGTCACCGCGCCTTCCCCCCCTTCACCAACTCCAAGCAAGGATTGTTGCATTTGCGAAAAGGTTGGCAGTAAAACCAGCCGATTCACGCGACAACAACCCGTGCCTCGAGTGGGTGAAGGGGAGTGGCTTCATGCGGCTTTCGTCCCCGCTCACAGCGGCGGGCCCGTCCCGGATTTGCACCGGGTTCCCTTTTCAGCCCTTTCGGGCACCCGAGGGAAGCAGTTTCTCTTTTGTGTTTCAAAGAGCGGTAAAGAGTTCGAGGTTCAACGTTGAAGTAGGGTGTTGGTTGCTCCAGGTGGGAGCTCCGTTTTTACTCCTGATCCAAATGGGCCATGGCCTGGTCCAGATGGCTCAGCCAGACCCCGACAACGTTGTCGTATTCCGCCATGCCCTTCATAACGGTCTTCACCTTGAAGTTCTCTGCCTCCAGAAGGGATTTCAGGGAGTTTTCCCCGCTTCCGGCCATGTCGTTGCGGGCGTGATCCCCTGCCACGGACATGAAGGGCATGAGATAGGCCGTTTCCGTGTCCCGCTGCTTCATCTCGGCCATGATGGGCTCCAGCCTGGGAGCGCCCTCGTGTACCGTGCTCATGAAGACCAGAGGATCCGCCTGCCGGAAGATATAGGCCATGGCCGGATAGAAGGCGTTGCTGGGGTGATCGCTCCCGTGACCCAGAAAAATAACCGCCTCGTCCCGCTTTCTCTCCGCGGGAATGTTTTCCACCACGGCCTCCTTGACCCGCTCCAGGCTTTCTGGTTCGGCCAGAAGGGGCCTGCCAAGGGTGATCCTCTTTAAGCCGCCGCTCATGTCCCGGAATCCCTGCACCACGGCCTGCAGATCGTGGAATTCCGAGCCGGGAATGATGTGCAGGGACTGAACCGCCACATGGGTGAAGCCCTCGTCCTGCATTGTGGCCAGGGCCTGGGCCGGAGACTCGAGCTGCTCTCCCTGCTTGGCCAGCTTCCTGCGGATCATTTTGGAGGTATAGGCCCAACGGACGGGAGTGTCCGGATAGGCCCTGTTCACGATCTCGTTGATGTTGTCCAGCCCCGCCCTCGCTTCGGGGGAGCTGGTTCCGAAGGTGACCAGGAGGATGCCCTTTTTGTGGTGTTCTTCATCTCCGTGTCCGGAATGGCTCCAGGCCGGGGAGGTCAGTAGCATCAGAGCACCCAGAATGGCGAAAAACAGTGACAGCTTTGTGGGCTTCATGGCGATCTCCTTGTGGTTTGGCTTCAAAGGGGCATTTCGGGAATACTTTTCCCGGGGGATAAAAAAAATCCCCGGATCGAATGCATTCGATCCGGGGATATCCCGTTTTTATCCACCATGGATCCAACAGAGTGCGCTCCAGCCACGGAAACAAGCACCCTGAACATCACTCAGGCAGGTCTTCTGACTTTCGGATCGTCCTACTTGCCGCGCCTTCCCCCTCATACGATGAAGAGTGGCTTCATGCGGCGTTCGTCCCCGATCACAGCGGCGGGCCCGTCCCGGATTCTCACCGGGTTCCCTTTTCAGCGCCTCCCCCGCCTCCTGTCAGAGAGCGGATCGGCGCACCTGAGTAACAGTCAAAGATCTTAATCTTGCGAGAGAAAGCAATTCAAAAAAATGCAATCAATGCGAGAATGAATAACACCATAGATGAGGTTATCTATTGCGTCAAGGGGGGGAGGAAAGCACGTCAGTCGGCTGTATCCAGTCCGTGTAAATCGTTTTACGGTTCGTCTTCCGGGGATGATCGGCTTCTTGTCCGTCGTATTCAATCCCGGTCCAGATGCCTGCCCGGAATGATGTTCACCCTGGGCAGGCCATCAACGGGGCTTTCGTCCACCAGGAGCACGCAGCCGAAGGCCCGCTCCAGGTTGTCGAAGGTGAGCACCTCGCTCGGCGGTCCCGTTTGGTCGGCCCGTCCGTCGCGGAGCAGCAGGAGCCTGTCTCCGTACAGCGCGGCCAGATTCAGGTCGTGGGCCACCATGACCACGGTGATCTCCAGTTCCTTCTTCAGCCGCTCCAGAAGATCCATGAGCCGGATCTGGTGCGCCAGATCCAGGGAGGAGGTGGGCTCGTCCAGGAGCATGATTGCCGGATCCTGGGTCAGGGCCCTGGCGATCATGACCCGCTGTTTCTCCCCGCCGCTCAACTGATGCATTCGGCGGTCGGCCAGATGCTCGATTCGCGTTGCCTCCATGCTCCTGCGCGCGATATCGTGGTCCCGCCGGGACTCCATCCTCAGAAGCCCCAGGTGCGGGGAGCGGCCCATGAGGACCACCTCCCGCACGGTGAAGGTGAAGTCCTGATCCGGGAGCTGGGGCACCAGGGCCATTTTGCGGGCCAGATCCCGTCTGGAGTAATCCTCGATATTTTGTCCCAGTATGCGGATCGTGCCTCGGTCCGGTGCCGCGGTCCCGGCCAGGCTCCGGAGCAGGGTTGTCTTGCCCGAGCCGTTGGGGCCAATGATGGCGAAGAACTCTCCCTGTTCCACTTGCAGGGAGACGCCGTTCAGGGCCTGCTGGCCGGAGTGGGCGAGTTGGAGATCGTCTCCGATGATCGTGTGAATCATGTCGTGGACCTGTAGAGGAGAATGATGAATACCGGTGCGCCGATCAGGGCGGTGACCACGCCCACGGGCATCTCCCCCTGGGTGGGCAGGGTCCGGGCCAGCAGGTCGCAGCCGGTGAGAAAGGCCGCGCCGGTCAGAACGCATCCCGGCACGAGCACCCTGTGGTCCGGGCCCAGGAGCAGGCGCAAAATGTGCGGTATGACCAGCCCCACGAATCCCACCAGGCCGGACAGGGCCACGGTTGCACTGACCATGAGGGAGGTCGCTGTGAGCAGGGCCAGAGTGGTGGCAGTGACCCGAACCCCCAGGCTCTTGGCGGTTTCCCGTCCCATGAGCAGGAGGTTCATGGGACGGGCCATGAAAAAGACGAAGACAAAGCAGGGGACCAGAAGGGCGAGCAGGGAGAGGGCCTGGAGCTGGCTCGCGCCGGAGAGGTCGCCCATGAGCCAGTAGAGCACGTTGTGCAGCCTGTCCGTCTGGACGATGGAGATGAGGAACATGATGATGGAGGAGCAGAAGGCGTTGATCATCACCCCGGCCAGCAGGAGCCCCGTCTCCTGCAGCGTCTTGCGGCCGGAGGAGATGAAGAGCACCAGGCCCAGGGTGGCCATGCTGCCGGCAAAGGCCAGCCCGGCGACACCGGGGCACAGGGAGAGTCCCAGGATCATGCCTGAAATGGCCCCCACTGCCGCGCCTCCGGAAATGCCCAGGATGTACGGCTCGGCCAGGGGATTGCGGAGGAGGGCCTGAAAGACCAGTCCGCCCAGGCCCAGGGCGGCGCCGACAAGGGCGGCGAGCATGGCCCGGGGGAACCGGATCTGCCAGATGATGGTCCCGGCCACGGAGGAATCCTTCCCCAGAAGCGTGGAGATCACCTGGAGCGGCTTGGCACCCGAGGATCCCCAGATCAGGGCCAGGAAGAAAATGATTCCCAGCAGGAGAAACAGGCCCGAGGAGATGAGGCCGAGACGGCGCAGCGGCGTGTTGGGCTGTCTTACCGGATCCGTCATGGACACTCCGGGAGGTTCTTTTGCCGGAAGAGCCCGGGATACAGGAGGTGGGCCAGGATCTCCAGCCCCCGCACCAGGCTGGGCGAGGCCCGGTTCAGGCAGTCGGCGTTCACCGTGTGTATGCGATCGGAGCGGACGGCCTCGATGCCGGGGAATTCGCTCCACATGCGGCGGACCTTGTGGGTCAGCTCCCTGTTTTCGGTCATGGAGGAGACGATGATGACCTCCGGGTCCAGGACCAGGACTTCCTCCCGGGAATAGCGGGGATACTGCTTGGGTCCCGCGGCAAGGTTGGTCCCGCCCGCCATGCGGATGAGCTCGTGGATGAAGGTGTCGCTGCCGGCGGAGACAATGGGCGAGGTCCCGATCTGATAGAAGACCCGCGGTCGATGTTCCGCCTGGGCCACTCGCTGTTGCACGCGATCTATGCGCTCCTCGAGATCCAGCACGAGCTTTTCCGCTTCCTTGTCCGCCTCCAGGATCCGGCCCAGAAGGCGCAGGGAGTCGAAAACCCCATCCAGATCCCTGGGATCCAGAGCGAACACGGGAACGCCCAGCTTCTCCAGACGACGCACCAGGGAGATGGGGTTGCCGTCCCGCGTGGCCAGACAAAGGTCCGGCTCAAGGGAGACGATTTTCTCCAGGTCCGGTGCCACATAGGTTCCCACATTCGGCAGTTCTGAGGCCGCGGGAGGATAGTCGCTGTTGGCGCTGACTCCGGCGAGCCTGTCCTCGCGCTGCAGAGCGAAGACGCATTCCGTGAGGCTCGGGGCCAGGGAGACGACCCGCTGCGGTGAGGCGGACACCCGAACCTGCCTGCCGGTCTGGTCCGTGAGCTGTTTTGCCGTATAGGCCCTGCTGGGCAATGTGAGCAGCAGGAGGCACCCAGCGAAGAGAAGCGTTTTTGCGGCAGCCTTTCTCCATCTCATCCTTGGAAGGCTCCTTCAGAATGACAAAAAAAAACCCCGGGTCGATCGAGCTCGACCCGGGGATATCCCGTTTTATCCACCGCGGATGCAATCAGGGCGCGCTCCGGCCACGGAAGCGGCGTCCCGAACAGTCACTCAGGCAGGTCTTCTGACTCTCGGATCAATCTACTTGCCCTTCACCCACTCCAAGAACAGACTGTTGCAACTGCCAAAAAGTTAGCCAGGAAGTAACCAGCCTTACAAATGGCAATATTGCGCTTTGAGTGGGTGAAGGGTGGCCGCGCCTTCTCCCCCCTCACCCACTCCAAGCAAGGATTGTTGCATTTGCAAAAAGGTTGGCCGAAAAGCAACCAACTCATTTAGGCGGCAACAATTTGTGCATCGAGTGGGTGAGGGGGAATGGCCTAATGCGGCGTTCGTCCCCGATCACAGCGGCGGGCCCGTCCCGGACTTGCACCGGGTTCCCTTTTCAGCGCTCCCTGCTCCGCGATTTTGGAGCAGGCCTTGGCGAACCTGAGTGCCGGTCAAAGATCCTGGCATTTGCGACAAAAGATTATTGAGTAACATAAATGTACGAATGATGTTACTCTAGGTGCCGTTGCCGTGTATGTCAAGACGTATCTGAGCTTTGTCGTGATGGCCTAGCAGCCTGTTGAAAAAGTCATTATCAGGCAGGGCGTTGAAAAATTTCAAGTGCAAGGCGCGAAAAAAGTTCAAGC
>Ga0207714_1002016_pt1 | contig 12660 bp, 8 predicted proteins | sample PonA232FremontCA_2_FD_187270 | JGI IMG/M metagenome (GOLD analysis project Ga0207714, IMG submission 187270) | Marine sediment microbial community from Fremont, CA, USA - Pond A23 Sediment 2 (SPAdes) | ecosystem: Environmental > Aquatic > Marine > Unclassified | place: USA: Fremont, California... | reverse complement strand
ACTCGGGCATGTCACCCCCGTACGCAAGCTCAAGCAGTGGCACGAGGAGCGGCCCGATTTGTTTCGTAAACTGGTATACGACCAGTCAGGTCTTGACACTTAGGCGCAACCCGGAGCCCAGCGACGCCGATATCGACGCAGCCCTCCAGGGCAACCTGTGCCGCTGCGGTACCTACCAGCGCATCCGCCGGGCCGTCCGGCGGGCTGCCCAGGCGCTGCAGGAGCAAGGCTGATGGCCGCCCCTACGCCGGACCACCCGACGACCCGTATCAGCCGCCGTAGCTTCCTCAAGGCCAGCGCCCTCGCCGGCGGCGGCCTGCTGCTCGGCCTCTACCTCCCCGTCAGCGGCCGCCAGGCCCAGGCGGCGGAGGGCCCGGCCAGCAGCGAGGCGGCGTTCGCGCCCAATGCCTGGCTCCGGATCACCAGCGACGACGCGGTGACCGTGCTGGTCGACCGCTCGGAGATGGGCCAGGGCGTCATGACGGCCTTGCCGATGCTGCTGGCGGAGGAGCTCGAGGCGGATTGGGGGCGGATCCAGACGGCATTCGCCCCGGCCGATGACGCCTACACCAACAGCCTCCTGGGCAGCCAGCTCACCGGCGGCTCCACCGCCGTCCGCAACGCCTGGCGCCCGCTCCGCGAGGCCGGCGCCGCCGGCCGGGAGATGCTGGTGGCCGCGGCTGCCGCGCGGTGGGGGGTCGACCCCGACGCGTGCGAGGCGGCCGAGCAGGTGGTCCGCCATCCGGGGAGCGGACGCTCCGCCACCTTCGGGGCGCTGGCGGCTGAGGCCGCCGAGATGCCGGTGCCGGAGGCCGTCCTGCTCAAGGCGCCCCAGGACTTCCGGCTCGTCGGCACCGCCCGGGATCGCCTGGATGCACCGGCCAAGGTGGACGGCTCGGCGCGCTTCGGCCTGGATGTCCAGCTCGACGGCCTGCTTACCGCCCAGGTGGCGCGCTGCCCGGTGATCGGCGGCACGGTCCGTACCTACGACGCCAGCGAGGCCGAGCGTATCCCCGGTGTCCGGCAGGTGGTCGAGATCGACGCCGGTGTCGCCGTGATCGCCGACGGCTTCTGGCCCGCCCAGAAGGGGCGCGAGGCCCTGTCCATCGAGTGGGACTACGGCGAGCACGCTGGCCTGTCGTCGGCGGGTATCGAGCGTCAGCTCCGCGAGGCGGCCGATACGGGCGCGGCCGCGACGGCCCACAGCGAGGGCGGCGCCGACGGCGCCCTGGCGCAGGCGGCGACCACCGTAGAGGCGGCGTACGAGGTACCGTTCCTGGCCCACGCCTGCATGGAGCCCATGAACGCCACGGCCCGCATCGCCGACGGCGTCTGCGAGGTGTGGGCGCCCACCCAGGACCAGACCGCCACCCAGCAGGTGGCCGCGGAGATCAGCGGCCTGCCGCAGGAGCAGGTCCACGTGCACACCACCTACCTCGGCGGCGGCTTCGGCCGGCGCTCGCACACCGACTTCGTGGCCGACGCCGTGGCCTGCGCCAAGGCGGCCGGCGCACCGGTCAAGGTCGTCTGGACCCGGGCGGACACGACCCGGCACGACCGCTACCGGCCGGCCACCTTCAACCGCCTGCGTGCCGCCGTGGCCAGCGACGGCGCGGTCCGTGCCTGGCGGCACCGTATTGCCGGGCCTTCCATCATGGCCCAGAATGGCATGCTGGGCCCGGATCAGCAGATCGACCCGACCTCGGTGGAGGCCGCCGATGCGCTGCCCTACAGCCTGCCCCACATCCACGTGGACTACGTCATGGCCAGCACCCCGGTGCCGCTGTGGTGGTGGCGCTCGGTGGGCCACTCGCAGAACGGCTTCATCCGGGAGGCGTTCCTCGACGAGGTGGCGGCCGCGGCCGGGGCCGATCCGTACGAGCTGCGCCGCCGCCTGATCCCGGCGGGGGACCGCCACCGCACGGTCCTGGAGCGGGCGGCCGAGGAGGCCGGCTGGGGGAGCCCGCTGCCCGAGGGGCGAGCCCGCGGCATCGCCGTGGTCTACTCGTTCGGCAGCTACTGCGCCGAGGTGGCCGAGGTCTCGGTCTCCGGCGATCGCGAGGTCCGCGTCCATCGGGTGGATGTGGCCATCGACTGCGGCGCCGTGGTCAATCTGGAGATCGTCGCCGAGCAGATGGAGAGCGGTGTGGTCTACGGCCTGTCGGCCGCCATGGGCGAGGCCGTCACGGTGAGCCGCGGCCAGGTGGAGCAGGCCAATTTCGACGACTACGCCGTGTTGACCATCGATCAGATGCCCGAGGTCCGGGTGCACATCGTGGCTAGCGATGCGGATCCCGGCGGCGTCGGCGAGCCGGCGACCCCGCCCATCGCGCCCGCGGTGGCCAACGCCGTCCGCGCCGTTACCGGGGAGCCGGTGCGTCGGCTACCCCTTGCCCGGGCCGGCTTCCGGGCCGCCTGAGCGGGGCTGCGGGGTGCTGCCCCTCGATGCCTACGCCGGCGGCGGAGACACCGCGGTAGTCGAGGCGGCGCCCCGGGACCACGCCGCCCCCGCGCCGCAGCCGTGATCGCCGGTATCCTGCTGGCCGCCGGGGCGGGGCGGCGCTTCGGCGGCTCGGCCAAGCTCCTGGCGCCGTTGGCCGACGGCACCCCGGTGGTGCAGGCCGCTGCCCGGAGCCTGCTGGACGCGGGCCTCGGCCGTTGCCTGGCCGTGGTTCGCCCCGGGGACGAGGAGGTGGCGGCGGTCCTGCGGGCGACCGGGCTGGCAGTGGTGCCCTGCGCGGCGAGCGAGCGGGGTATGGGGGCGAGCCTGGCCGCCGGGGTGGCAGCTACCCGGCAGGCGGATGGCTGGCTCATCGCCCTGGGGGACATGCCCTGGATCGCGCCCGCTACCTTGGCCGCCGTCGCCGATGCCCTGCGGCACGGGGCCCCGCTGGCGGCCCCGTACCACCAGGGGCAGGGCGGCCATCCGGTGGGGTTCAGCGCGGCGTTGGGGGGTGAGCTGCGTGCGCTCGACGGGGCGGAGGGCGCGCGCAGGGTGGTCGCCGCCAATCGGGCGCGCCGGGTCCGGGTGCCCGTGGCCGATCCCGGTATCCTGCGGGATGTGGACGTCCCCGAGGACCTGGCCTGCGATCCGCCATCCTGAGGCCCGCTCGCGGCCGAGGCTGGGACGCGCCCCGCCCGCCTAGCGGTGGGGACCGCGCGAGCGGCCCCCACCGCGCGCCTTGCCCGCGGGCACGCAGGGCTAGAAGAGCGCCGCCTCGACCTGCAGGTAGGTGCGGCTCACGGAGCCGCCGAGGCGCTCCTCGAGCCGCTCGAAGCGCTCCGCCAGGCCCTTCTCGGCCAGGGCGTCGCGGACCTGGGGCGTGATCTCGTGGTAGGGGTGGCCGGCCTGCCAGCCCTCCTTGGTCACGCTCCAGAGCGTCTCGAGGTAGGCCTGCTGGGCCTCGATGTCCGATGGGGTGCCGAGGCCGCCGTGGCCGGGCACGACCGTGTCCGGATCGAGCGCCAGCAGCGTCTCGTGGGCGTCCAGCCATTGCTGGATGTCGGCGTCGAACGTGCTGGGCGCCGTCTCCACGAAGACCACGTCCCCGGCCAAGAGCACCTCCTGCTCCGGCAGCCAGGCGACCAGGTCATCGGTGGCGTGGGCCTGGCCGACCGGGATCCACTCGATCGGTGTCCCGCCGAGCCGCTCCCGGGTGCGCGTCTCGATGGTGCGCTCGGGGAGCACCACGCTCGGGCGCTCCCCGGTCGCCTCCTCGAAGCGCTCGAGCCACTCGTCCTGCTCCTCGCGGATCGTCTGCCGCGTTGCCGGCGTGGCGATGATCTGCGTATGCTCATCGGCGACGGCCGCGTTGCCCAGCCAGTGGTCCCCGTGGGGGTGGCTGTTCACGACCCAGCGGATGGGCTGGTCCGTTACCTGGCGGATCGTCCGGCGTAGCGCCTCGCCGATGGCCTCCGAGGAGCCGGTGTCGAAGACCAGGACGCCGTCGTCGGTGACGAGGAAGGCGCTGTTCGAGACCCAGCCCCCGTTGTCGGCGCTCATCGCCTCCTGGGAGTGCGGGGAGGTCACGGCCCAGAGCCCGTCACCGATCTGCTCGGCGGTCATGGACAGGGGGCCGTGGTCGATGGCGACCGTCGGCTCGGCGGTACCCGTCGAGGCGATCCCGAGCAGGCCGGCACCGGCCACGGTGACGGCTAGCCGGCGCCCGAGGGCGGCAGAGCGCGAACCCCGAGGACGTAGACCTGTGGTCGGGCGTAAGGTAGCGATACCCATAGGCGGACCTCATGCTGAGGGGTGGCAGCAGGTGACCGTGAACGATGCACCCTACGAGCTGCGCCGGCGCATGCGTATAGCCCTCTTGGTAGAGGCCGGGCTCGGCGGTGCGCTTGCGGTGCCCGGGGCCGGCGCTGCCCTCGGCGGCGACCGTTTCCCTCGGGTCGCCATCCCCTTTAGGATGGGCCGCCGTCGCAGCTGTGGCTGCGGCGATGCGCCGCCCTCCGGCCACGGAAGACGGCGCGGGTAGGCAAGGGTACACAGGCAGGAGGTAAGACCCCATGAGAAGGCAATGGCAGCTTGGCCTATCCCTCACGCTCCTGGGCGGTATCGGCATGGCCGGCCCCGTCCTGGCGGCTGAGGCGGAGCCGAAACCCGAGCAGGCCCGCCAGACGGTGAAGGCCTTGATGGATGAGCTCTCCGGCGAGCTCGAGGCGGCCATGGCGAGCGGGGGGCCGGCCGAGGCCATCGATGTATGCGTGGAGCGCGCCCCGGAGATCACGGCCCGGCTGTCCCGGGAGAAGGGCTGGCGGGTGACGCGCGTCTCCGATCAGGTCCGCGATCCGCTACTGGGCATGCCCGACGCCTGGGAGCAGCGGACCCTGGCCCAGTTCCGGGCGCGCCACAGCGACGGCGAGTCCTTGAAGGGCATGAGCCGGGGCGAGGTGGTCAGCGAGCCCAATGGCGACTACTACCGGTATATGCAGGCCATCCCGATGCAGAAGGTCTGCACGAACTGCCACGGTACGGAGGACGAGCTGGCCCCGGCCGCGCGCGAGACCCTCGCGGAGCGCTATCCGCACGATGAGGGCACCGGCTACGAGGTGGGCGATCTTCGCGGCGCCTTCAGCATCAAGCAGCCGCTGGAGTAGGGCGCACGGCGTGCCCCGCAGGCCACCACCCTACTGCGGGGGTGCGCCTCCGCCCCTGCCGAGAGAGGCCTAGATGCTCGACGACTACCTGCTCTTCCTGGGCCAGACCGCTACAGTGGTCGTGGCCGTCCTGATCCTCGTCGCGGCCATCGCGCGGCAGCGCCAGGGGGGCAGCGGCACAGGGGGGTGGTTGCAGGTCCGCCCCCTCAACGATCTCTACCGCCAGCGAGCCCAAACGCTGAGCCGGGCCGGGGGACGCGGCCCCTGGCGGCAGCGCCTGCGCGAGGCCCTGCAGCGGCGCGGGGCAGCGGGACAGCCGCAGCGGCGCGTCTATATCCTCGACTTCCAGGGCGACATGCGCGCCCGCGCGGTGGAGGCGCTGCGTGAGGAGGTGAGCGCCGTGATCGCTGCTGCCCGTCCGGATCGAGATGCGGTGGTCCTGCGCCTGGAGAGCCCGGGCGGGACGGTGCCCGCCTACGGCCTGGCCGCCTCGCAGCTGGCGCGGCTGCGCGAGGCGGGCATCGACCTTACCGTCTGCGTCGACCGGGTGGCGGCGAGCGGCGGCTACCTGATGGCGGCGGTGGGCGATCGCATCCTCGCCGCGCCGTTCGCCCTGGTGGGCTCCATCGGGGTGGTGGGTAGCCTGCCCAACTTCCACCGCTGGCTGCGCAATCACGACATCGATTTCGAGGAGCACACGGCCGGCCCGCACAAGCGCAGCCTGACGATCTTCGGCGAGAACACCGACGAGGACCGGGCGCGCTTCCGCGAGGACCTCGAGGGTATCCACGAGCAGTTCAAGGGCCACCTGGGCCGCTACCGGCCGCAGCTCAATGTCGAGACGGTGGCCACCGGGGCGTTCTGGCTCGCCGAGCGCGCCCTGGAGACCGGGCTCATCGACGGCCTGCAGACGAGCGATGACTACATCATGGCGCAGCGCGAGCAGGCGCAGCTGATCGAGGTCCGCTACCGCCAGCGCGAGGGCATGGCGCAGCGGCTGGGCGTTGCCACCGAGCGGCTGCTCGGTCGCGGCAACCCCGTGGCGCGCCTGCTGGCGGCGATGGCGGGTCCCGGCGGCAGCACCTGACCGGCCGAGGCCTGCCGCGCTGGGTAGACAATCGCGCGCATCGGTGTGGCAGGCTGCCCCTTTATCGCGACGAGCCGCTGGACGCCCTTGTACCGGTCCCTGCTGATCCTGGCCCTCACGGGATTCCTTGCCGGCTGTGCCGGCAAGGGCCCGAAGCCGGAGTCCCCGGTCGATCTCGATGAGCCGTTCTCGGAGGCCGGCTCGGGGCCGAGGCCGGAGCGGTGGTGGCGCGCCTTCGACGATCCGGCGCTGAACCAGCGCGTCGATCAGGCCCTGAGCGGCAACCTCGACCTGCAGGGCACGTGGCAGCGCTTCGAGGAGGCCCGGTCGCTGGTGGATCAGGAGGCTGCCGGCCTCTTCCCCGATCTCGAGCTCTCCGCCCAGGGCCAGGAGCAGGACCCGGAGCCGCTCGGCAGCGAGCGCTACCGGCTGGGGCTGGCCTCGGCGTACGAGCTCGACCTGTGGGGACGGATCAGCGCCGGGGTCGAGGCGCAGGAGCGCCGCGCCCAGGCGGCCCGCGCCGATTACCAGGCCGCCGCCCTGTCCCTGGCGGCGGAGGTTGCCCGCGTCTGGTATCAGCTCGCGGAGGTCGAGGCGCGCCTGAACCTCCTGGACGAGCAGCTGGCCACCAGCGAGGACCTGCTGCGGCTGACCGAGCGGCGCGTCGCCTACGGCCAGGCGCGCTACGCCGACGTCCTCCGCCAGCGCCAGCAGCTCGAGGGCCTGCGGGAGCGGCGCCACACCCTGGTCTCGGAGCAGGGCACGCTGGCCCATCAGCTGGCCGTGCTGCTCGGTGAGCCCCCGCAGGCGGGTATCGATGCGGATCCGCAGGGGCTCCCGGAGCTGCCGGCGGTGCCGGCCACCGGCGTGCCGGCCCGGCTGGTCCAGCGCCGCCCGGATGTGCGCAGCGCCTTCCGCGAGCTCCAGGCCGCGGATCGCGAGGTCGCCGCCGCCGTCGCCCGCCGCCTGCCGCGGCTGACGCTGACGGCGGAGGGGCAGAGCACGGGCGACGCGACGGCTAGCCTGGGGGATGACTGGGCGCTGTCCGCCACCGCCGGCCTCGTGGCCCCGCTGCTGGATGCCGGCCGGCGTGCCGCCGAGGCCGAGCAGGCGCGGGCGGTCGAGCAGCGCCGGCTCTACGCCTACGGCGAGGCGGTGCTCACGGCCTTCCAGGAGGTGGAGGACGCCCTGCTCCAGGAGCGGCAGCAGCGCCGGCGCGTCGGGAGCCTGCGCCGGCAGCTCGATGACGCCAGGGGCGCCTACGAGCAGCTGCGGCAGCAGTTCCGCAACGGCATGACCGACTACCTGGAGGTGCTCTCGGCGCTGACCGAGGCCCAGGGCCTGCGCCGCGAGCTGCTCACGGCCCGGCGGGAGCTCGTCGAGTGCCGCATCAGCCTGTACCGGGCGCTGGCGGGCGGGGCTGGCACGAGGCGCGAGGCCGAGTCATGAGCCCCGAGGCGGTGCGTGGCCGCGTCCGTACCGGGGTGACCGTCACCGTGGCCGTTGCCTTGCTGGCGGCCGGCGGCGCCCTGGTCGCCCTCATCCTCGCCACGGAGCCCACCGCGACGCGGGAGACGGTGAGCAAGGAGACCGCCATGCCGGTGGCGGTCACCGAGGTGCAGACCGGGACGTACCGGCCGCGGATCGAGGCGATGGGCACGGTGCGGGCCCGCCGCGAGATCGTGCTCAGCCCGCGCGTGGCGGGGCAGGTCATCGAGCGCGGCGCGGCGTTCGTCCCCGGCCGGCTCGTCGCCGAGGATGAGGTCCTCCTGCGCCTCGACCCCGCCGACTACGAGCATACCCTGCAGCAGCGGCGGAGCGAGCTCGAGCAGGCCCAGGCCGAGCTGCGCCTGGAGCAGGGCGAGCAGGAAGTGGCCGCCGAGGACTACGAGCGGCTCGGCGAGGAGCTGCCCGCCGAGCAGCGGGCGCTGGTCCTGCGCAAGCCGCAGCTGAGCGCGGCCCGCGCCCAGGTGGCCTCGGCGCGGGCCGCGGTGGCGCAGGCCGAGCTAGAGCTCCAGCGCACCCGGATCCGGGCGCCCTTCGACGCCCAGGTCCTCAGCCGGGCGGTCAACGTCGGCTCCCGGGTTACGCCTGGCGATGAGCTGGCCCGCCTGGTCGGTACCGAGACCTACTGGGTCGAGGCCACGGTGCCTGTGGCCAAGCTGGACTGGATCCGCCTTCCCGGGCCGGAGGCGGAGCAGGGCGCCCCCGTGCGCATCCGCGACCGGGGCGCCTGGGGGCAGGGCGTGGCACGGACAGGGCGGATCGATCAGCTCATCGGCTCGCTGAGCGGCGAGACCCGCATGGCCCGGCTCCTGGTCGCCGTGGACGATCCGCTCGGCCGTGAGGCGGACGGCCGGCCGCGGCTGCTGCTCGACGCCTACGTCGCCTGCCGGATCCAGGGGCGGCCCGTGGAGGGCGTGGTGCGCCTCGATCGGGCCTACGTCCGTGACGGTGACACCGCCTGGGTGATGGCCGACGGCGAGCTGGCCATCCGCGAGCTCGATATCCGCGTCCGGGATGCGGAGCACGCCTACGTCGCCGGTGGCCTCTCGGACGGCGATCGGGTGGTGACCTCGGACCTGGCTACCGTCCGCGAGGGCGCGCCCCTGCGCCTGAAGGGCGAGGCGCCGTGAGCGCGGACCGCGACCCGGCGGACGGGGCTGCCACGGGGCGGCGCGGCCCCATCGCCTGGATGGTGGCCAACCCGGTGGCCGTGAACCTGGTGATGCTGTTGCTGCTCGCCGGCGGCGCCTGGAGCGGGATCACCATGCAGAAGGAGGTCTTCCCGCCGGCACAGCTCGACACCGTCGAGGTCCAGGTCAGCTACCCGGGGGCACCTCCCGCCGAGGTCGAGCAGGGCATCCTCCTGCCCATCGAGGAGGCCGTCCGCGGTATCCAGGGTATCCGGGAGGTCCGCTCCACGGCCTATGAGGGCTCGGGGACGGTCACCCTGGAGCTGGTCGCCGGAGCCGACCGCATGCGCGCCTACCAGGATATCGACCAGGCCGTGGGGACGATCCGGACCTTCCCGGACGGCGCCGAGCAGCCCGAGGTGCGCCTGCAGAGCCGCCAGCGGGACGTCCTCGAGATCGCGCTCTACGGCGACGTCGATCCCTGGTCCCTGCGCAAGCTCGGCGAGCGCGCGCGCGACCGGCTGCTCAGCGACCCGGCGATCTCCCAGGTCGAGCTCGACAACGTCCCCGACTACGTCACCCACGTGGCCATCCCCCAAGACCGGCTCCGCGCGTACGGCCTGACCCTCGACGAGGTCGCCCAGACCCTGGCGGCCTCGGCGCAGGATATCCCCGCCGGGTCGATCGATACCAGCGGCGGCGAGGTCGCGCTGCGTCTCGAGGCGCGTAAGCAGTGGGCCGAGGAGCTCGGCGGCATCCCGGTGGTGACGGGGCAGGGCGGTACGCCCGTCACGCTGGCGGAGATCGCCCGGGTCGAGGACGGCTTCGAGGAGGCGGGCTTCCACGCCCACTTCAACCGCCAGCCCGCCATCGAGCTGGCGCTCTACCGCAGCGGGCAGCAGTCGCCGCTGGCCATCGAGGCCGCTGCGCAGCGCATCCTCGAGGAGCTCGAGGCGGACCTGCCGCCGGGGGTGGCGACCCGCATCGACAGCAACCGCGCGGAGGCGTTCGGCGACCGGCTGGCCCTGATCCTGGAGAACGGCGCCCTCGCGATGGCCATCGTCCTGGCGATCCTGGCGCTGTTCCTCGAGTACCGGTTGGCCTTCTGGATCATGATGGGGATGACCCTCGCCTTCGTCGCCAGCCTGATCGTCCTGCCCTGGCTCGGGGTGAGCGTGAACATGGTCTCGCTGTTCGGCTTCCTCATCGCCCTGGGCATCGTGGTCGATGACGCCATCGTGGTCGGCGAGAACATCTACGAGCGCCGCCAGCGCGGCGCGGGGGCCCTCAGCGCTGCGGTGCAGGGCGCGCGGGAGATCGCCGCGCCCGTGACCTTCGCCGTGCTGACGAACATCATCGCCTTCGTGCCGCTGCTGCTGATCCCGGGGACGATCGGCAACTTCTGGTGGCCGCTGCCCGTGGTGGTCATCACGGTGCTGGCCATCTCCCTGCTCGAGGCGCTGCTCATCCTCCCGGCGCACCTCGGCCATAGCCGCGGCGGGGGCACGACGCACGCCGGCAGCCGCCTGCACCGCTGGCAGCGGCGCTTCGCCGACGGCTTCGAGCGCGGCGTGGAGCGCCTCTACCGGCCGGCGCTGCGACGCTGCCTCGCCCACCGCTACACCACCCTGAGCGCCGGGCTGACCCTGCTGCTGGTCGTGGGCGGCTACGCCTACAGCGATCACATGGGCATGGTCATGATGCCGGAGGTCGCCGCCGACGAGATCGAGGCCGGCGTGTCGCTGCCCCGGGGCACGACGCATCGGCAAGCGGCGGAGGTCGCCCGGCGCGTGACCGAGGCCACGCACCGGATGTACGAGGCCGAGGGCCTCGACGCCGTCGCCGAGGGCATCAAGTCAAATGTCCGTGGGCAGAGCTTCATCGATGTGGAGATCGTCATGAAGCCGCCCTCCGAGCGGGACAGGACCGCCGGCGAGGTCATCGCCTCCTGGCGCGACGCCATCGGCAGCGTTGAGGGGGTGGACCAGATCACCTTCGAGGCGGAGCGCGGGCCGGGGAGCTGGCGGGACGATATCAGCATCGACCTCAGCCACGCCGATATCGAGGTGCTCGAGCGCGCGAGCCAGGCGCTGCTCGAGCGGGCCGAGCGCTTCTCGGCGACCCGGGATGTCAGTGACAGCTACCAGGCAGGCCAGACGCAGCTGGACTTCCAGCTCCGCGACTCGGGCCGGGCCCTGGGCCTGACGCCGGAGGCGGTAGGCCGTCAGCTGCGCGACGCCTTCTACGGCGCCGTCGCCTTCCGCCACATGCGCGGCACCAACGAGGTCGAGGTCCGGGTCCGGCGCCCGCCGGCCGAGCGCCGCGGCCTGGAGCACCTCGAGGGCCTGATCATCCGGGCGCCGGACGGCACCGAGGTGCCGCTCACCGACATCGCACGGGTCGAGCGCGGGGAGGCCTTGACGAGCATCGACCGCCGCGACGGCCGGCGGGTTATCACCGTCGGCATGGACGTCGAGCCCAAGCGGGAGACGGGGCAGGTCCTGACCGCCCTGCGCACCGAGGTCCTGCCCGGGCTGCGCGCCGACTACCCCGGGCTGACGTGGTCCTTCCGCGGCAGCCAGACGCGCATGCACGCCTTCAGCCAGGTCCTGTGGGGCGGCTTCGGCCTGGCGCTGATCGCCATCTACGGGCTGCTGGCGGTGGCCTTCGCCAGCTACAGCCAGCCGCTGATCGTCCTGGGGGCCATCCCCTTCGGCTTCGCCGGCGCCGTGATCGGCCACATCCTGCTCGGGGTGAACCTCTCCCTGATCAGCGTCATGGGGGCCGTGGCCCTGTCCGGCGTGATGGTCAACGACTCGCTGATCATGGTCGACTACGCCAACCGCCGGCGAGGCGATCGCTCCGCGCTAGCGGCCATCGAGGAGGCTGGCCGGCGGCGCTTCCGCCCCATCCTCCTGACCACGCTGACGACGTTCGCCGGCCTGACGCCGATCATCCTGGAGACCTCCCGGCAGGCGGCCTACCTCATCCCCATGGCGGTTTCCCTGGGCTTCGGGATCCTCTTCGCCACGGCGCTCATCCTGTTCACCGTCCCCAGCCTCTACCTCGTCCTCGAGGATTTCCACGGGCTCCGCGGGGCCTCGGCGGGCGCCGCCGGCGACCGCGGCGCAGCGTAGCCGCGCCCCGCGGGCTGCCGCGGCGCTGGCTGCTGCGGGCCTGCGCCCCCCGGCTCAGGTGGCCCGCCCGCGGCGGCGGTCACTCCGCCGGGCCGGGCGCTTGCCCTTGCCGCTGGCCGGCTTCCCGGCGCCCTGGCCCCGCCGCCGGGTGGGGGCGCCTTCCTGGTTGCGGCGCCCGCCGGCGCTCTTGCCGCTGGCGCCCTTGCCGCCGGCCCGAGGATCACGGCGCCGCCCCTCGCCGGCGTCGCCGGTGCCCGGTGGCTGGTGGGCCGGGATCAGGTGGCGCTTGCTGCTGCCGATGAGGTCCTCGCGTCCCATCTCCCGCAGCGCCCGGCGGAGCAGCGGCCAGTTCTCCGGGTCGTGGTAGCGCAGGAAGGCCTTGTGCAGCCGCCGCTTGCGTAGCCCCTTGGCGGTGGTGACCGGCTCGCCGCCGTCGCTGCCGATCGGCCTCAGGGGGTTGCGGCCGGTGTGGTACATGGCTGTGGCCAGGGCCATGGGGGTGGGCAGGAAGGCCTGGACCTGGTTGGGCCGGAAGCCGTTGCGCTTGAGCCACAGGGCCAGCTCCAGCATGTCGGCGTCGGTGGTCCCGGGGTGGGCGGCGATGAAGTACGGGATCAGGTACTGCTCCTTGCCCGCGCGGCGGCTGTAGTCCTCGAACAGCGCCTTGAAGCGGTCGTAGGCCGCCATCCCCGGC
>Ga0207714_1002015_pt1 | contig 12666 bp, 13 predicted proteins | sample PonA232FremontCA_2_FD_187270 | JGI IMG/M metagenome (GOLD analysis project Ga0207714, IMG submission 187270) | Marine sediment microbial community from Fremont, CA, USA - Pond A23 Sediment 2 (SPAdes) | ecosystem: Environmental > Aquatic > Marine > Unclassified | place: USA: Fremont, California... | reverse complement strand
TGCGAACTCGTCTATCTCCATTCCGCGTTCAAGACAGTCTTCGATGTACGCGAAACCGTCTGCGAGTGTAAAGGCGGCTTCTTCCGCAGCCGTCGAACCCGCCTCGCGTATGTGGTATCCTGAAATCGAGACGGGGTGGAACTTGGGCGTCTCCTCTACAGCAAACTCTATCGTGTCGGTTACGATGCCGAGCGACGGTTCGGGTGGGATAACCCACTCCTTCTGCGCGATGAACTCCTTCAGCATGTCGTTTTGAAGCGTCCCGCGTACCTCGTCACGCGGCACGCCCTGTTCATCAGCGAGTGCGACGTACATCGCATAGATGACGGCGGCGGAAGGATTGATTGTGAACGATGTGGAAACCTCACCTATATCGATGCCGTCGAAAAGTATCTCCATGTCGGCGAGCGTATCGACGGCGACGCCTTCCTTCCCTACCTCTCCTTCGCTCATCGGATGGTCGGAGTCGATACCCATGAGAGACGGCATGTCGAAGGCTGTCGAAAGACCTGTCTGTCCTTCGTCTATGAGGTAATGGAACCTTTCGTTTGTCTCCTCCGCCGTCCCGAAACCCGCGAACTGGCGCATCGTCCATGTCCTTCCGCGGTACATCGTCGGGTACGCGCCGCGTGTGTAAGGCGGTTCGCCGGGAAAGCCTAACTCTTCGTCGTAGTCGATATCGTCGATATCCTCGGGTGTATACAGACGGTCAACCTCGTGGTTCGAGACGGTGGCGAACCTGTCCTTGCGTTCGCCGTGTTCCAGAAACGGATCTAACGTCTCGTCTTCCCACTCCTCGCGGCTCTCACGTAACCTTTCGAGTTCGTCCTCGTCGAACATGTCTTCTAAGGTAGACGTGTCGCCGAGGTGACATAAATTCTCGTGTCAGCGCGCCGTCGCAACCCTTTTTCAGTTCGCATCCATACAGTCGGTATGTTCTGTGACACACCCGGACAGTCCGTGATAGCTTCGGTGGTCGGAGGTATCCTCGGAGGTGCGGTAGGGATTACGCTGGGCTTCGGAATCGTCGGCGTCGCAGTCCTCGCGGGGGTACTCGGTGGACTAGGAGACTTCGGCGCGCACGTCGTTCGCAAAGATGAACAGTACTGCGAGGCGATCGCGCAGGTTCGGGAGTAAGTTTTCATCTCGTTTTACTCGCTGTGAGCGTAGCGAACAGCGAGACGTTTTTCCCCACGTTTTTACGAGGAGAGGTTCCCGCAGCGAACGAAGTGAGCGAGGAAACCCGACGAAGTAAAAAGTGGGAGTGCGTGGAACCGGATTTGAACTTTGGTCGTTACGTTCGCTTCGCTCACTCCACTCACGAGTTCAAATCCGTCCTACTCGTTCGCTCACAAAAGTTCGCTCACTGCGTGGGACCGGATTTGAACCGGCGGACCCCTACGGGACGGCGCCCTCAACGCCGCGCCGTTGGCCTGGCTTGGCTACCCACGCGCGTTATTTCGTACTCCGACGTGGAAGTTTAAGCTTTCGTATTCGGTAGGGTCGTGGAGTTGAACCTCGCCCCGTCGGTTCCTTTCGACATTTGAACCAGAACAATAATGTCCCTTTCCCCTACTAATTATGTCCATGCTAACAAAGAACTCACAGGAGAAGGACGGTTGTTCAACACTTGGTTCCACCACCCGCCGGAGGCTCATCAGAGGGGCGTTCGGTGCTGCTGCGACAGCTGCTGTGACACCCGTGCTCACAGGCGTCGCAGCGGCGCACTTCCCGCTACAACTCGATATCGACGTACAACCAGAAAACGAGGACAACTTCATTGACCTCGAAGACCACGAGTCGATACCCGTCGCCGTACACCGTACGGAGTTCCTCAATTCGGATGGCGAAAGGGAGGTATTCGACCCTACGGAGGAGGACATACGGTACAGGTTCGGCTCGCGTAGCACCCTCGGGAGCGGAGGCGGTGCGCGCCCAGCCGGCGAAGGCACTGTCACATCTTCCGGAGGTGACCACGGCGACGAACAGAACCAAGACAGCCTCGTGGTTGAGTTCCCGATTGGCGAAACCGTACTCGAAGACGGTATGGAGACGGCTTGGGTCTTCTGGGAGAGGGACGAATCGGGAGAACACGGCTTCGCAGGTGTCGACACCGTCTCTGTCTATGGAACGGAAGTTTCTAACCGCGACCTCGCCGGTCTCTTGAGAGCAGTTCTTGAACAGGGGTAAAACGAACCGACACAGCAAGGGTTGATCTTTGTCGGCGCGGTGTTCGCACATACACAGGATACATACAGGAGCATCTCATGCTCTTTTTATGAACTGCGACTACTGCGGGAGCGACGTTCACAGACACGAACCCGTCTTCGTTCAGGAAGACAGGGAGTTTAGACGTGTGGATGTAGGACAGTTCTGTAACTACAGTTGTCTTTCGGCGTACATAGACGAGGGGGGACTCGCAGGCGGTGCCGAGATAAGTTCGGAAGATGAACGTCCCTGAAAATCGGTTCCTGACGCCCTTACCAATCCGTAGGATTCACTACCAACCAACCCCGACCTGTACGTAGTGAAAGCACAAGACACCCACGAAGGTGAGACCCTACCGTTATGAAGATACTCGTTCCCGTAAGATATCCCCTGACGAAGAACAGCCGTAGTACCGTCGAGCGTGCTCTCGAACTCAAGAAGGAATCGGAGCACGACGACGGTAAAGGTATACAGTTAGTCTTCCTGCATGTCGATCTCTTTCAGAACGAGGGGAACGTCTCGCGCAAACAGCTACGCAGAGAGGTTGAGAGGGAGTTCGAAACGGGCGACGCATCTTACGTCGTCCGGAGAGGCTTCATAGTCGAGGAGACCATACTTGACGAGGCTGCGAGTCGTGGCGCGGACGTTATCGTCATAGGACGGACACGGTCAGGAAAGCTAAGACGCGCCCTCAGGCGTCTCGTCGGCAACGACCCGGATGTCGAGGAGTTTCTGCGTGAGAACCTCGATGTGCGTCTAGAAGTCGTGGGCTAACTGCCCGGACCGCCTCTGCCGGAACCTTCTCCGCCGATGCTCTCGCCGTCGAAGGACACGTCCAGATTCCCGCTTGTTTCGTCGAAGACGTGGTGTCTGTGCGGATACGGTATCTTGATACCGTCGCGCTGGAACTTCGTCCATATCTTTTCGTTGACCTTCGACGCGACAGCCTGAATCCTGTAGGGTTCGCGGACCCAGTACCGCAGGCGTAGATGCACGCCGTGGTCGCCGAACTCTGTTATGAAGACACGTGGTTCGAGCGGGTACTCGCCTTTTCCGATACGTACGCTTCCTTGGGTGCCTATGACCTCGGGTGTCTCACGTGCCGCCTCCGCGACTATCTCGCGTGCCCTTGCAACGTCGCTCTCGTACGTCACCGCCACGTCGATTGTCTGCCGCGTCCGTATGTCCTCCGCGGAGTAGTTGATGACATCCCGTTTACGTATCTCCGAGTTGGGTATGACGAGGAAGGTGTTATCGACAGTAAATATCTTGGTGTATCTTATCGTCATCTCCTCGACGAAGCCTACCTTGCCCGTGTCGGCTATCTCGACCATGTCGCCGACTTCGTACGGCTGGTCACTCAGCACGAAGACACCGTTTATAAAGTCGCCGACGAGAGGTGCGAGTATTATACCGACGACAGCCGAGAAGACTGTCGCCGTAAGCAGGAGCGATGTCGGCGAGAAGCCGAACGAGACTCGGAGCGCGATGAGAACCGAGATAGTGATTATGGTGTACTTGATGAGACGGAGCATCGTTGAAGCGACACTCTCACGTCCGATCCAGTTGTATACCGGGCGTCCTGCGTACCTCTTTGCGGCTATCGAGAGCCTGTATCCGACGACGATTATCACGAACGCGAGGAGGAAGTTAGGGAGGTTCGCCCCGAGCCAGTCAACGAGTTCGGCGTAGGCTGTCTCGGCGTTCTCGGAAAGCCAGTCGCGTACCGCCGAGATCTGGAGCATATTCCTGAAATGTACAACTACGGATTAGGGCTTTCGGTGGAACGTAGCAAGCCGAAAGCAGTGAGCATCCTGTGCGACCGTGCTTTCGGTGAGGCGTGACCGAGCTGAAAGTAGAGAGTAGCTTGCTACGACAGTCCTTTCGGTAGAGTTTTTGCACAGCCACGACGACGTTATCCATGGACTGCGAGACGTTCGAGAATGTCGTGAACCCACTCGCAGAAGAGCACAACGCAGAGCCACGCAGGACGGAGCCATGGGAGGAGATAGTGATGACAGTTCTTTCGCAGAACACTGCGGAGAGAACCGTGACCGCGCTTACGACGCGCTTGTCGAGGATTACGAGACGCCCGACGAAATCCTGAATGCACCTGAGGAGCGTCTGCGCGAACTCATCGCGCCCGCAGGTCTCGCAAACTCGAAGGCATCTTACCTCAAAAACGCCGCGCGTCATATCGTCGAACGACGTGACGGTTCGACCGACTGGATACGCAAAGAGCCATCGGAGGACGTACACGAAGAACTGACGAGTATAAAAGGAATCGGACACAAGACCGCCGATGTTATTCTTCTATTCGCCGTCGACGCCGACTACTGTCCCGTAGATACGCACGTAGACCGCGTGACGGGACGCTTAGGTGTCGCGCCCGACATGTCGCCAGCGAAGACGCGTGAAAAACTAATCGAATACCGCGACGAATGCGGCGTAGACCTGCGTAAGGCGCACGTCGCTCTTATCGCTCACGGACGTGCGACGTGTCACGCGAGATCGCCGGAGTGTGGCGAATGTGTCGTGGAGGATGTATGTGAGAAATATGGGGTGAACTGATAACCCAGATGTCTCCAGTATACTTTTGTACGCCACAGAACAATCTCCGTCGATGACCGACGACTTTGAGGTCGTGATAGGACTCGAAATACATGTCCAGCTCGACACAGAGACGAAGATGTTCTGCTCCTGCTCTACCGACTACGAGGACTCCGAGCCGAACACACACACCTGCCCTGTCTGTCTTGGTCTTCCCGGCTCCTTACCCGTCGTCAACGAGCGTGCTGTTGAGTACGCCGTCCGTGTCGGAAAGGCACTCGAATGCGACGTGCGCGACGAGACGCGCTTCCACAGGAAGAACTACTACTACCCAGACCTGCCGAAGAACTTCCAGATTTCGCAGTATGACGCACCGATAAACGAGGACGGGCGACTCGTCGTGAGCGTCGAGGATGAGAAGAACGAAATCGGAATTACGCGCGCCCATATGGAAGAAGACCCCGGCGCGTTAACCCACAAAGGCGGCTCAATCGAACGTTCGAAGTACACTCTTGTCGATTACAACAGAAGCGGCACGCCTCTGCTCGAAATCGTGACCGAACCCGACATAAGGTCGCCAGAGGAAGCGCGCGCAGTCGTCGACACACTCCGTGAGATACTCGAATACCTCGACGTTTTCGACGCATCGCGTTCGGGCGCGCTCCGTGTCGATGCCAACATATCTATTTCGCAGGACGGTGTCGAGGGGAACCGCACAGAAGTGAAAAACATAGGCTCGACGAAAGGCGTAGTGCGCGCGCTCCGTTACGAGGTCACACGCCAGAAGAACCGTCTCAAACGCGGCGGCGAGATTACACAGGAGACGCGACATTACGACGACGACCGCGGCGTTACCGTCACGTTACGCGAGAAGGAAGAGGAGAAAGACTACCGTTACTTCGAGGAGGCGGACATTCCTGTACTGCGCACGACGGAGTTCAAGGACGACGTACACGTTCCTGAACTGCCGCGCGAGAGACGCGCACGTTTCGAGGATGAGTACGAAGTCTCGGACGAGGTCGCAGAAAAACTCACTTCACGTAAGGCGGTCGCGGACTTCTACGAGGAGGTCGCAGAGCGCGTAAACGCTGACCTCGCAGCGACGTGGGTCGCGGACGAACTCCTGCGTGAACTCAACTACCGCGACACCGACGTGACAGCCATCGACGCGCAGGAGTTCGCTGCCCTAGTCGAACTCGTCGCCGAAGACGAACTCACGGACGCGAACGCTGTCGAGGCACTGCGCGCCGCACTCGACGAAGGGCGCGCGCCTGTTGATGTCGTCGATGAACGCGACCTGCGAAAGGCTGACGAGGACGTGACTGTTGAGGCGACGCGTGAGGCTGTCGAGGAAAACCCCGAAGCTGTTGAGGACTACCTCGGAGGCGACGAAGAAGCGATAAACTACCTTGTGGGTCAGGTAATGCGTAAGACGGGCGGGAGTGCTGACCCCGCCGTAGTCAACGACGTACTGAGACAAGAGATAGCCGAAGCAAAGGAGTAAAACGTGAAACCTCCGGAGCGGGGCAGGCTCCGGACGTGACACACGTAACGCGAGCAGGCTGACTCGACTTCCCGTTCCGCAGAGGCGCGGCGCGCGTTAAGGCTCGACGACCACCCCCTCGTTACCGAATCCTTCGAGTGAGGGCGTGTCCGCCCTCCGCGCTACCTTTCTGCATCCGGCGCAGAGATCTTTGTGCGTGCCCTTGTCGAAGACGCCGAGGGCGTACTCCATCGCCTCTCTGCGGAGCCTGACGGTGTGAAACTCTCCGCCGCATGTCGGGCAGTCGGGCGATTTCATGGACGACCCTCGTATACCTCGCCGCAGCAGTTGCACTTTGTTACCTTTTCGCTTTCATCCCATACCATCGCACCTTCTCCGCAGTCCTCGCACGCCATGTAGCTGGCGGTGCGGTAGACGGTCGACGTACCTCCTTTTTCGAACGCGCTTCCTTTGACGCTCATTACAGTACACAGATTTGTCCCTGTTTACTTAAACTTTGTTATTCATTCAGTTATCTGTCATTTTCTGCCATGTATATGCCTAAATAGAAGCTAAAACCTTAGGTCTATGCTACAATAGACGAAATATATTGACAAACGCCTTTGGAAGAGTGGAAAAATCCATGAATTTTTGCTTATATCTCTCTTATGCGATAGTATGAACTGCTTTTCGAAAATTTCGTGAGGGATGATGATGTCTTAGACCGAAGAAAAATAAAATTCTTATGTTCTATCGGTTGGCAATTCCGAAGCCGGGTTGAAGACTTCCCCCAATCTGTCCGAAGAGTCTCTACGCGGCATTTTTTCAATCAAGTTTTATATAATACGAAGAACAACAACAAAGTATGTCCGGCGACAGCCACGACGACGGTTCGGCAGGATGGTACAAACGGAACTTCGGTAAGCCACGTTTTTCCGAGGAGAAGTACGGATACTGGATCTTCGTCACAGGGGCGGTTCTCGGTCTCGTCGGTGTCCTTGCCTTCCTCTTGGGAACTGTTGCGGGACGTGGAACGCCGCTTTTCTGGACGGCACGTCAGGCGTCCGCCGTCTTTACGGGTGCCGGAGTACCGCTCATGACACTCGGATTCGTCTACCGTCTGCCTGTCTCACAGAACGTCTACCGCCTCGCTGTTGCTGGCGTCGTCGTCTGTCTCGTCGCACTCGTGGCTTTCCTCGTGTTCTACCCGAACAGATGGAACGTCTCGCCGGCGAGTCCTGCGCCTGACAGGAGTTCGCAGGTAACTGCCGTCTACGCCGTAGGTCTTCTTTTCACCGTCTTTTCCGCTACCGTTCTACCTGCGATAACACCCAAACGCGGTGAGGTCGTCGAGGAAACCGATACCGTCGAGACGGGGTCAAGGTTCGAGGTGTACAGGGACGTTTCCGCCGACTGGCGTTGGAAACTCCGCGACTCCGAAGGAAACTCGGTGGTGGACTCGGAAGCCGGATACCCGACGGAAAGTGAGGCAGAGAAAAGCGTCGAAGGCTTCCGTGACGAGGTTGCGGGTGCCACTGTCGAGACGCGTGACGTTCTGGAGGAGTATCTCCGCTCAGGAGAAGATACGGTCGTCGAAGAGGGAAGACACCAGCAGGCTCTTGGGACGGATTCCGAGACTGAAGAAGCTGTGGAAAGAGAGGGACACGAAGAACCCGACGTACGGTACGAGATACACGAGGAAGAAGATGGATGGGGATGGAAACTAACCAGCGGTGAAGAAGATGCTGTCGCCGTCTCGGGTGACGAACACGACTCACGGTCGGAGGCTACGAACGCTGTCGAATCCTTCCGACTCAGTATCGAAGGTGCGGAGGTCATCGATACCGACCCTGCCTGCTTTGTCATCTACCGCGACGAAACCGGAAACTGGTGCTGGCGTCTCGTCCACGACGCGGAAACACTCGCCGTCTCCGCACAGGGCTACGTCGAACGTGACGGTGTCGAGACGGCTGTGGAACGTCTCAGAACGGACGAAGGAACAGAGATAGAATTTTACGAAGACACAGACGGCTGGCGTTGGTGTATCGTTCACACGAACGACGAGGTTCTCGCCGAGTCACACCGCAGCTACGACGAAACCGCAGACGCTGAGGAGGCGGCTGAGAAAGCGACGGACTTACTCGAAGACGCGGAGACTGCGGAGGTAGACGGTGCCTACTTCGTCGTCTACACGGACGACGGCGACATGGGTTGGACTCTCTTGAGCCAACAAGGACGTGTTCTCGCAGTCTCTGGAGAGGTATACGGTACGCGTGAGGAAGCGATGGATGCCATCGAATCTGTCAGGACTCACGCGTCCGAGGCACCTCTCGTCGGGTGACTCCTGCATAGAAAGCCCTTTTTACTTCCGTCCACAACCAAAACCAAATAGTGATTCAGAATGCCAGAAGGAACCGTCAAGTTCTTCCACGAAGACAAGAAGTACGGATTCATAGAGATGCAGGACGACGACGAAGATGTGTTTTTCCATATCTCCGAGGTTCGCGGTGCTGTCATCGAAGAGGGCGAGACTGTCAAGTTCCGTGTCGAGGAAGGGGAGGACGGACCCCGTGCCGCTGACGTTGCGCGTCAGACGTAGAGGGCAGTTGTAGCGTAACCGTCTTTAGACCGGCTTTCCTGTTTCGACCATGAGGATAACCCAAGGCGTCTATCCCGCGTTGGTGACGCCGTTCGACTCCGAAGGAGACGTGGACTACGACGCGCTCGGCGGTATTATCGAACGTGTCGAGGAAGCAGGTGTAGACGGTGTCGTGCCGTGCGGTTCGACGGGAGAGAGCGCGACGTTGACGCACGAGGAGCACAAGAACGTCGTCGAGTTTACAGTCGAAAAAGCCGAGACGCGTGTCGTAGCGGGGAGCGGGTCGAACTCGACACACGAAGCACTCGAACTCACCAAGCACGCCGAAGAGGCGGGTGCCGACGGCGCGTTACTCATCTCGCCGTACTACAACATCCCGAACGACTCGGGTCTCGTCGAACATTACGAGACGGTTGCGGACGCCGTTGACATACCGATACTCGTCTACAACGTCCCCGGACGTACAGGTCACAACATCCCCGATGACGTTATCGTCGAACTTGCCGGACACGATGGTATCGCGGGCGTCAAAGAGGCTAGTGGGGACATCAACAAGATAAGCAGGCTGTGTGCGCGCACACGCGACGAAGACTTCGACGTAGTTTCGGGAGACGACTCGATGACGCTGCCCCTTCTGAGCGTCGGTGGGACGGGCGTCATCAGCGTGACGGCGAATCTCTTCCCGCGTTCTATGTGCGAACTCGTCGAGGCGGCGCGTAAGGGTGACTACGAAACGGCGCGTGAGATACACGCCGACCTGATGTCCGTCTTCGACGCGATGTTCATCGAGACCAACCCGATACCCGTCAAGATAGCCGCGGAGGAACTCGGTCTTTGTGCCTCCGACCTGCGTCTCCCTCTCAGCGACGATGTTCCGGAGGGGAGCGTTGAGGAGATTCTTTCCGCGGTACAGGAGTACGAAGCGGAATGACGCTGAAGGTCGTAGTCATCGGCGCGACAGGACGAACAGGAAGCCTCGTCGTCGAGGTTGCGTGCGAGGACGAAGCGTACGACTACGTCGGCGGTGTCGCGGGCGAACCGTACGAGGAAGACGACGTTGTGGGTCCCGAAGAAGCACGCCCCCTTTTCGAGGATGCCGACGCCGCAGTCGATTTCTCGACGCCTGAGGCGACGAAACACGCTGCGGAACTCGCGGGCGAGACAGAGACGCCGCTAGTGACGGGTACGACGGCACTTGACGACACAGCTGAGGACGCGCTCGCAGAAGCCGCCGAAGATATCGCAGTCGTGCGTTCGAGCAACTTCGCACGCGGTGTCAACGTCTTCTGGGAGGTAATCGAACGCGCTGCTGCTCTTCTCCCCGAAGCCGACTTCGAAGTTACGGAAACGCACCATCGCGGCAAGCGCGACGCTCCGTCAGGGACGGCAAACGAAACCGTCGAACGTATCGAGAAAGCGGTCGGCGAGCGCGAACACGTACACGGCAGAAAAGGTGAGTCGAAACGTGGCGACGAGATAGGTGTGCACGCGAGACGCGCTGGCGACGTAGTCGGCGAGCACGAGGTTTTAATTGCCGAAAGAGACGAGTCTTTGACAGTTTCACACACGGCGAGCGACAGGCGTGCCTTCGCTTCGGGCGCGCTTGACGCTGCAGAGTGGGCAAAGGAGGCGGATGCTGGCGAGTACGGAATGGACGACGTTCTTGACCTGTAGTCATTGACCGAGGAAAGACAGTAGATAACGCTTCAAGGACATCCAGAACGTAACCGCAGCTAACGCCGCAACGACCGTGAAGCCTGGCATGGCTGCCTCGTCCTCTGTATCGTCGCCGGACTCATTGTCCGCCTCTCTGTCATCGAACTCTTCTTCCGTACCGTCTTTTTCGTCGGTCACCTCAGGCGGTCGCAGGTCTTCCTTCGTCACGTTTCTTTCGCGTTCTATCGCTTCCACATCGACGGGTTCGTCACGGTTGGCGAGTCGGGGGTAGCCCTCAGTCACCTCCCATGTCTCGTTGAAGTCGAATCCCCCCATGTGTTTGCGCGCCGACTCGCCCTGCATCTCCGAGGTGTTCAGACCGGTTCCTGTCCACGAATCCACGTCCATCCTCTCGGCATCCCAGTACAGATTTTCGTGGAGGAACTCGTCAGATCCACCTCCGAGTACAGAGACGGCACCCATCAACGCGTGTCCGTCGTCGCTCGTCACGGTTCCGACGGCGTACGACTCTGTAAGGACAACGTCGCAAGGGCTACAGACCTCCTCAGGGTCAGGCTCGACGCCGGGTCTGCCGCTTAGTTCGGAAAGACCGACGAGTCCTCCGGTAGCCATACCGCCGGTCACGTCCGCCTCGGAGTACGAACGCGTGACGACCCCGTCGTTGTATCCGACGAGACCGCCGACTTCCTGTTCGCCCTCTACTTCGCCCGTCACGTACGACTCGGCGACGACGCCGTAGTTCGTGCCCACGAGTCCGCCGACAAACCTCTTGCCTGTCACGTCGGCGTCTTCAACACCGACGTTCTGGATGACGCTCGTTTCACCCGTGCCGCCGAAAAGACCAACCCCTTCTTCGTCAGGTCTGTCTACGGTCAGGTTGCTCACGACGTAGCCATTTCCATTGAATGTTCCCATGAACAGGTTGTCGGAACCGCCGATAGGCTCAAAGTTGATGCCCGACGCGTCGATGTCGTCAATGAGGATGTAGTCCCCTGACATATCGTCGCTGACGTTGCGCAGGTCGTCGATGTTCTCGATTTCGGTGGCGTCGTCGGCTGAGACGATACCACATCCTGACACGACGGCTACACAGAGAGCGAGCAGTAGTAAGATACGTATCTTTCGTGTCACGGTTGCATCTTATTCCTCAAGGTCAAATATCTCTGGGTCGATATCTGAGTCACGTGGCAAATTCCTTCAAAATTTCTTATTTAATTGCTGTTGAGTCGTTAGGCACTCGAACTGTAATTACGACTCGTACTCCTCGACTGCGAGTTCGTAGTAGCTACCTTCGTGCAGGAATCTGAACCGGTAAGGGAAGTCTTCGACCGGTCCGTCTTCTGTGACCTCTATTATGGATCCGTCCTGTGTTTCCGTATATATGCTCGCCGCACGGCGGAGTATCGATAGCTCCTCCGCCAGCGACGAGTTACCCTCAAACCTGACTTCCTCGGCGTCGTATCTGTCGAAGAAGTACACCGTGTTTCTTATCGGATGTAGCTGTGTGGCTATCTCGGTAAGCATCGGCTCTACGTCAACGCCACCTCCATCAACTTCTCGCGCCGAAAGGACGATACTGTCACCCTCTTCCTCACCACTTTCCATACGGACGCGTACGGTTTCGTCCTCTATTTCGTGCTCTTCGACGCCAATCGGTTCGAGTTCTAATGGTTCTCCCGTTATATGGAAAAGAGCGACGAGTTCGGTATCTTCACCTCCGCCGCCGTCCTCGGTGCTGACCGAGACGCTGAACGCGTACCTACCCATCCCGGTGTACGCCATGTCCGAATCTCTGGGACTCAGTCTGTTCGGCATCTCTACGTCGTTCGACATTTCAAGGCTCCATGTGTGGAAGCCGCCGGAGTCCAGAGGTTCGCTTACGAGCGGGACGGTTTTGAACGGTGTCAACAGCCGCCACTCCCCGTCCATCAGCTTATACAGGCTCCAGCTGATTGAGAGAGGCGTGCTCCAGACCGCGCTGTCGGAGTCGTTGTGAAGGATGAACGTTATCTCTTGCTCCGCCGGATTACCGGCTTCGTTCTCCGGCATGAGGTACACGTCCGGTTCTGTGCCGACCTCGTGGTAGCAGTTCGTCTCGTCGGTGTCTCGGAACGAAGGACAGTCTTCGCCAGCGAAACGGCTGTCTACG
>Ga0207714_1002014_pt1 | contig 12667 bp, 10 predicted proteins | sample PonA232FremontCA_2_FD_187270 | JGI IMG/M metagenome (GOLD analysis project Ga0207714, IMG submission 187270) | Marine sediment microbial community from Fremont, CA, USA - Pond A23 Sediment 2 (SPAdes) | ecosystem: Environmental > Aquatic > Marine > Unclassified | place: USA: Fremont, California... | reverse complement strand
CGCGGTGGGCCTGCCGGTGACCTGCACGCTGTCCTTCGACACCAACGGGCGGACGATGATGGGCGTAATGCCCAGCCAGCTCGGCCAGCTCGTCCACGAGATGGCCCCCGAGCCCGTCGCCTATGGTGGCAACTGCGGTGTGGGCGCCTCCGAACTCATCGTGGCCCTGCAGAACATGCAGAAGGCGGCGCAGAACGGCGACGTCCTGATCGCCAAGAGCAACTGCGGTATTCCCGAGTGGGTGGGCGATCGTATCGAGTACAGCGGCACACCCGAACTCATGGCCGACTACGCCCGCATCGCCCGCGACAGCGGCGCGCGCATCATCGGCGGCTGCTGCGGCACCACGCCGAACCACGTGCGCGCCATGCGCGAGGCGCTGCAAGCGCACACGCCGGGCACCGCGCCGGATGTGTCGGAGGTGGTCGCGCGCCTGGGCGAGATCTCCTACGGCGCGCAGGAACAGGCGGACAGCGAGGCGACCGGCGAAATGCCGGCAGGCGAGGCCGCGCGCGCGGGTGGCCGGCGCCGGCGCGGCGGGCGCTCGGGCCGGCGCGAGGAATCCGAGGGCTGAAGTCGCGGCCGGCGGGCGCTACACCCGGCGCCCCGCCTTTTCGTCTGCGGAGCGGTGGAGGGTGACCCAGTAGATCTTCATCAGGATCGCCACACCGAGGCCCCACACCGCGTTCAGCACGAGGCCCGCGCCGATCTTTGTCGCGGTCACGGCGATGCCCTTGAGCGGGAAGACCACCGCCATGGCGACCACGGTGGGCCCGACCGCGCCGATCAGGGCGGCATAGCCCCAGTACGCCAGGCGCTCGCGGACGCCGATGACGAACCACAGGATCAAGCCCCACACACCGCCCCAGAAGGCGAGCGAGATCACCTGGGGCACGCCCAGCGGCCAGGTCGCGCTCATGTTGTAGGGGGTGACGGGCGCGCCGCCCGCCGCCAGGAGCGCGACCAGGCCCTGGTGGAAGATCAGGGTGCTGAGAAAACCGGCGATGAAGCTCGCAACGATGGGCATGGCTGGACGCACCTCCGCTCCCGGGCCGCTGGCCCTGATCTTCAACGATTCGATAGGGGCCGCCAAGGCCGCCCGGCGTCAAACAGCCGCGCTGCGACAGGATGGCGCGGCTTGGGCTGGGTGTGAGGCCCGGCGTCAGGCCTCGCTGTCGGCGAGTTCTTCCTTGCGCCGCGCGACAAAGGCATCCAGCGCCTCCGTGACCGCCGGGTCCATGGCCGGCTGCGTGTAGTTTTCCAGGAGCTGCTGCCAGATGCGCGTGGCGCGCACCTCCGCCGTCTCCGCGCCGGCGGCCTCCCAGCTCTCGTAATTGCGCCAGTCGGAGAGCATGGGCGCATAGAACGCCGACTGATAGCGCGCCATGGTGTGCGCGGTGCCGAAGAAGTGGCCGCCCGGATCGACGTCGCGGATGGCGTCCAGGGCGAGCGTGTCCGCGTTGACGGGCACGGGCTTGACCAGTTCCGCCATCATCTGAAGCATTTCGGCATCCAGCACGACCTTTTCGAAGGACGCGGTGAGGCCGCCCTCGAGCCAGCCGGCGCCGTGGTAGAGCAGGTTGGCGTGGCCCATCACGCCGGCCCAGATGTCGTTCTGGGACTCGTACGCCGCCTGGGCGTCCACGGCATTGCTGGCGTTGGCGTTGGAGGCGCGATAGGGCAGGCCGTAGCGCCGGGCGAGCTGGCCCGCGGCGAGTTGCGCCTGCGCGTTCTCGGGCGTGCCGAAGGCGGGGGCGCCGCTGCGCATGTCCACGTTGGAGGTGAACGCGCCGTAGATCGCCGGTGCGCCCGGCCGAACCACCTGGGTCAGCGCGATTCCGGCGAGGGCCTCGGCGTTCTGCTGCGCCAGCGCCGCGGGCAGGGTCACCGGCGTCATCGCGCCCATGAGCGTGAACGGCGTGACGCAAACGCACTGGCCCCATTCGCTCATCGCCATGAGGCCCTCCGCCATGGCGCCGTCAAGCCGGCGCGGCGAGTTCACCGAGATGATGGTGAGCGCCGACGGGTCGCCCACAAGCTCTTCGCGGGTCTTGCCGCGCGCGATCGCGGCGATGTCGATACCGTCCAGCGCGCGGTCCCGGCCGATGGCGGAGCAGTGGTAGATCAGGTCGGTGTAGGTGACGTTGGCGCGGTAGCAGTCCAGGTGCCGCGTGTTGGCCGGCAGTTCCACCGGCGCGGTGGGCTGGTTGCCGATGAGGTGGATGATGTTCAGCGCCTGCGCCAGCTTGAGCAGGTTGCAGTAGTCAGCGTAGTTGCCCTGGCGCCGGCCGTTGACGCGGTCGTGGATGTTGGGCGGGCCGGCGACCAGGCCGAAGTTGATGTGCCGGCCGCCCAGCGTGATGGCGCGCTCGGGGTTGCGCGGCGTGAGCGTGACCTCGCCGGGTGCCTTGGCGACCAGCTCCAGGACCAGGTTGCGGTCGAAGCGGACCAGTCCGCTGTCGTGATCCACTTCGGCGCCGGCGGCTTCGAGGCGCCGGCAGGCATCCGGGCTCATCACCTCGATGCCGAAGTCTTCCAGGATGCGCATCGAGGCGTCGTGGATCATCTCGAGCTGCTCGGCATCGAAGATTTCCACGGGGGGATAGGGCGTTTCGACGCGCTGCCAGGGAAGCTGCTGGATGGTGCCGGCTTCGCGGCGCGGGGCGCGACGGCGTCGTGCCATGGATCGCTCGCCTCCGAAGGAGCCTGCCGGCACCCGCCGGCGGCGGGCGAGGGGCCCGGCAACCGCCCGGCGCACGCCGGCAGCGTGGGGTTTGGGCTTTTCAGCTTCGGGACAGGCCATCATAGTGGCGCGCACGATCGTGTTCCGCAGGCGACACGTGCCGGTCCAATCGGGCAAGTCGCCAGGTGGAAAAAGGGGGCGCACGTGCCATGAGCGACCGGGCCGAGGCCACTGCCGAGATCCGATCGGATGACGCGGTGTGCCAGGTGTTCGGCTTCCTGCTGGTGCCCGAGTTCTCCATGCTCGCCTTCGCGTCCGCGCTGGAGCCGCTGCGCGCGGCGAACCGGGCGGGCGGACGCAAGCTGTACGCCTGGTACCTGATTTCGGAAGACGGCGGTCCAGTGCGCTCGTCCAGCGGCGTGGAGGTCGTCTGCGACATCGCCATGGCGGATGCGCCGCGCCTGCACACCGCCATCGTCGCCAGCGGCCGGCCCACCTATCCCGACCGGGAAAGCCGGGCGGTCTCGGCGTGGCTGCGCCGGCTCGCCCGGCAGGGGGTTCGCCTGGGCGCCCTGTCCACGGGGACCTATGCGCTGGCGCGCGCCGGACTGCTGGACGACCACCGCGTAACCCTGCACTGGCAGCACATTCCCGCGTTCGCGGAGGAATATCCGCACCTGTCGGTGACCGACGAGCTGTTCGAGATCGACCGCAACCGGATCACCTGCTCGGGCGGTGAGGCTGCGCTGGACATGATGCTGGCGCTGATCGCTCTGGACCACGGGCGCGAGCTGGCCATGCAGGTCGCGGAAAACTTCATCCACGAGCGCATCCGCGACACCAGCGACCCGCAGCGCATGGCCCTGCGCACGCGCCTGGGCATCAGCCATCCCAAGCTGCTCTCCGTCATCGCCATCATGGAGGACAACCTGGAGGAGCCGCTGCCGCGCGCGGAGCTGGCCCGGCGCGTGGGCCTGTCGGCGCGCCAGCTCGAGCGGCTGTTCCGCAAGTACCTGGGCCGCACGCCCACCCGCTATTACCTGGAGCTGCGCCTGCACCGCGCGCGCACGCTGTTGCACCAGACCTCGATGTCGATTCTGGACGTCGCGCTGGCGTGCGGCTTTATCTCGGCCAGCCACTTTTCCAAGTGCTACCGCGAGTTCTTCAGCCGGACCCCGCGCCAGGAACGCGCGGCGCGCACCTATCCGGTGGACGGCGAAACCGGGCCAGCGCCGGAACCGCGGCCGGGCGCTTACGATGGCTCGCCGGAAACCCTGGATCCGGCGCTGCTCCCGCCGCGCCGCCTGTCGTGAGCCGGACGCCGCGCGTTCAGCCCGCGATGGCGTCCGCCGGCTCGGGCGCGTTGGCCGTGGTGGTGGGCAGGACCAGGGTTACCGTCGTGCCTTCGCCGGGCGTGCTGTCCACGACGACGTCGCCGCCCCAGCCGCTGACCAGGCCGTAGACCACGGAGAGCCCGAGACCCGTACCCTGGCCCACCGGCTTGGTGGTGTAGAAGGGATTGAACAGCTCCGCCTTGGTGACGTGGTCCATGCCGGGGCCGTCGTCGGCCACGGCGACCGTTACCTGGGTCGGCCGTTCGCCTTGGCCGCTGCGATCGTCATCGGCGCTGAGCTCGATGGTAACGGTGCCCTGTTCCGCCATCGCGTCGACGGCATTGGTGACAAGATTCTGCAGGACCTGGAGCATGCCGTTGCGGCTGACGCGGACGCAGATACCGCGCGGGACCGCTGGCGTCTCCGGCGGAAAACCTCGCCGCGCCAGGGTGATTCGCTGGGGCGTGAGCCGGGCGACGGCGTCCGCAACGTCGTCCAGCAGCTCGACGATGTCGTGGTTGGCCGTTTCCGGGCCTTCGTTGCGCGCGAAGGCGAGCACGTCGCTGACGATGTTCCGGGCGTGCAGGGCGTGGTTCTCCAGGACTGCGATCTGGCCCGCCAGCTTCTGGTCGTGCTCGGCCACGCGCTCGCCCAGCATGCCCGCCATGCCCAGGATGGGCTGGAGCGCGTTGTTGATCTCGTGCGCCATGCCGCCGGCCATTTCGCCCAGCGCGCGCAGCTTGTCCTGTTGCTGCTGGCGCGCCTGATAGACGTGCTCCGCGGTGATGTCGCGGCCGTAGCCGATGGTCTCGAGGACGTTCCCGTCCGGGTCCATGCGGCTGTGCGCCGTCCAGGCGATGACCCGGCGCTCGCCGTCGCGCCGCGTGATGGTCACCGGATAGTCGACCGGGTCGCCGTGCAGTCCCCAGCGCGCGATCAGGCGGCGGACCTGATCGTACTCGTTGTCCGGGAACAGGGTTTCCCACCAGTTGCGCCCCAGCAGCTCGTCCGAGGTGTAGCCGGTGGCCTGCTCCGCCGCGGCGTTCATGAATCGCGTGTTGCCCTGGCTGTCCAGCGTTACCACCAGGTGGGGCGCACAACTTACGATATAGTCGCTGAACGCCTGTTCCGAGCGCAGGGCGTCTTCCATGTGCTTGCGCGCGGTGACGTCCTCAATAAGGGCGACCAGGCACTCGTCGCCCTCGATGGCCGCGGGCGCCAGCCGGGCGAGGTGGATGCGCGCGTGCAGGACGCTGCCGTCGGCGCGCAGGAACTGGCTCTCCTGCACGTGCGGCCCGGGCGATCCCGCGAGCACCCGGTCGAACACACTGCGGCCGTCGACGAGATCGTCGTCGTGTGCGACGCGATCGAAGCGCATGCCTTCGAGTTCGTTCGGGGTATACCCGCCGGTCAGCGCCAGGGTCCGGTTCGCCGTGCGGATCCGTCCCGTCGGGCCGAGGAGGGCGATGCCCAGCGGAGCATGGTCGAAAATGGCGCGGAACCGGGATTCGCTGAAGTGCAGGCGCGCTTGCGCCTCCTTGTAGGTCGAGATGTCGCGGAACACCACCACCGCGCCCGTGATGTTGCCGCCGGCGTCGTAGACCGGATCGCTGCGGTACGCCACCGGGAGCGCCGTCCCGTCCTTGCACCAGAAGAAGGTGTCGCTTGCCTCGCGCGGCTTGCCTTCCTCGAGCACGCCGTACACCGGGCAGCTCTCGGGCGGGTAGGGGGTGCCGTCCGGGTAGGTATGGGTGTGCAGCGCGTGGCGGTCGCGCTCGAACATTTCCCCGGCCGTGAAGCCCAGCATGCGCTTCGCCGCGGGGTTGGCGAAGGTGGTCCGGCCCTGCGCATCCAGGCCGTAAATCCCCTCGTTCGTGGCGTTGAGCAGCAGCTCCGCGCGCTGGCTCGCCGCCGCCTCCGCTTCGCGCAAGCGCACATTCGCTTCGGTCACCTCACGCATCGCCTGGGCGCGCTGCTCGCGCAACACGGCCGTGGTGTAGGCGGTGAGCGCAAGGACGATGAGATAGCCGTGCAGGTCCACAAGCGCGCGCACGTCGAGTCCGGCCTTGGACGTGGTGCCGAAGCCTTCGCCGTAGGCGACTCCAGTGCACGCCGCCATGCCGAGCGCCGGCACGAGCACCACCAGCGTGCGCACGGGCAGACGCAGCGCTGCCCAGACCACCAGCGGAAACAGGAGGTAGTTGGGCTGAATGTTCCGCCCCCAGTCGATGCCCGCGCAGCACAGGCCGTAAACCAGTCCCATGCCCACGAGTGCCACCGCGACGGTCTCAAGCGCCACGTGGCGGCTGCGGTGCGAGGGCGGGGCGGTGCGCGCGAACTCGCCCCGCGGGTCCAGGAGCATGTAGGTGGGCAGCGCGATCAGCGCGGTGCTCGCGCCGTTGCCCAGGGCCCAGGCGAGCCACGCCTGGAGCGTGGCCAGCTCCGGCGCCATCAGGACGAGCACGCCGGCGGCCAGGGTCGCACCGGCAATGGGCCCGAGTCCGGCGCCGATCATGACGAGGCCGACCACGGTCCGGACCGCGAGGATGCCGCCGCGGCGGGCGATCCACCGGTGGAGCAGCAGCGCCGGCGGCACGATCTCCACAAGATTCGCCGCGAGAAAGCCGGCCCGCGCCGCGATCGGCTGTTTATCGAAGAACGTGGTGCCGATGGCGTAGGCGAGCGCGTAGGCGAGCAGCAGGCGCGGCCAATGGCGCCGTTCGAAAGCGAGCAGGAACCCCAGTGCGATGCCGTTTGCCGGCCAGAGAATGGCGATCTGCTCGATGACGAACGCCCTGCTGATCCCAATCGCCCCCAAAATTGCCAGGGCAAAGAGAAGGGTCGTCAGAAGGCTCGGTTGCCTGATGTGTGGGGTGCCTTCGGCGTCCGCCATCGTCCGTTTGATATATCGGCTTCTCCACAAAAACAAATGTTACCATCTATGCGCTGGCACAACACCCAGGCGTAACATGGGTTGGCCCGGCGGAACGCGACGTCGGTGCGGCATTCCGTCTCGCGGCGCGCGTGCCGGTAGACCTCGCCGGGTGGCAGGACCACACAGGGTCCAGCGCATCCCTTTACATTTTTTAGAAGCCTTTTAAGTTTGGCGCCTGAAAGGGCACGATTGGCGTAGGGGTATGATCGAGACGACGCCGTTCACCGTTTTCATCGCGGCGCTGATCACGGCTGTGGCCACCGGGCTCGGTGCGCTGCCGTTCCTGTTCGTCCGGCGTATGTCGCTGCGCTGGGAAGCGCTGGGCAACGCCGTTGCCGCGGGGCTGATGCTCGCGGCCAGCCTCGGCCTGGTGAACGAGGGACTCAAGATCGGTGTTTGGCGCACGCTGCTGGGTGTCGGCCTGGGGGCATTCGCCATGTGGTTGGCGAACCGGCTCGCCCACGTGCGCGACGATCTCACCGTGGGCCAGCTTCAGGGTGCGGATGCCAAGAAGGCCCTGATGATCGTGGGCGTGATGACGCTGCACTCCGCCGCCGAGGGAATCGGCGTCGGCGTCTCGTTCGGCGGGGGGCAGGAGCTGGGCGTCATGATGACCCTGGCCATCGCCATCCACAACGTGCCCGAGGGGCTGGCGATCTCCCTCGTCCTCGTCCCGCGCGGCGTATCGGTGCTCGCCGCGGCGTGGTGGAGCGTGTTCTCCTCGCTGCCGCAGCCGTTGCTGGCGATCCCGGCATTCCTTTTCGTCGCCCTGTTCCAGCCGGTGCTGCCCGCCGGGCTGGGCCTTGCGGCGGGCGCGATGGTGTGGATGACGGTCACCGAGATGATCCCCGAGTCGCTGATGCATGTCGGCCGGACGACGGCATTGGGCACGGTCGCGGTCGCCATCAGTGCAATGATGGCGCTCGGCTGGGCCGTCATGGGGGGCTAGCCCGGCCGCGTGTTTTCCTGGTGCGCGCGAGCGTATAGGCTCCACGGGTCATGCGTGTGCTCTATCACTTTCCTGTTCATGCCGGCTGTCGCCGCGTGCGTCTGGCGCTCGCGGAGAAGGGGGTGGCGTGCGAGCTGCAGACCGAACAGGTGTGGCAGCGGCGCGAGGGGTTCCTGCGCATGAATCCGGCGGGCGAGGTGCCCGTTCTGGTCGAGCAGGACGGCGCCATTGTGCCCGGCAGTGGCGTGATCACCGAGTACCTGGAAGAGGCCTATCCGGATCCGACCCTGTTGCCCGGCGGGCCGCTCGACCGCGCCGAGGCGCGGCGCCTGGCCACGTGGTTCGCGTGGAAGTTCCATCGCGAGGTGACGGAGAATCTCGCCGACGAAAAGATCTTCACGCGCTTCATGCGCACCCGCCAGCCGGATTCCATGGTGATCCGGGCGGGCCACGCCAACGTCCATTACCACCTGGATTACATCGCCTGGCTGTACGAGCGGCGGAACTGGCTCGCCGGCCCGGATCTCTCCATCGCCGATCTGACGGCCGCTGCCGAACTGTCCTGTCTGGACTATTTGGGCGACGTGCCGTGGGACGAGCATCCCGGCGCCAAGGACTGGTACGCCCGGATCAAGTCGCGCCCCAGCATGCGCGCACTCATCAGCGACACGCTGCCGGGCCTTCCGCCGCAGGCGGGGTACGCCGATCTGGATTTTTGACGCCTCTTGGTCGCGGCAAAATCGGATAAGAGCCGGAGAGGCGCTTGACGCGGTTCAGTGCCCGCGCTTCGATAGCGTCGTGAGCAGCCTGTGATGTCGATTATGGCCAATACCGTCTATCTCGGCTGGGAAACCCTGGACGATATCAAGGCCCGCCTGTGCAGTCGCGCACTTGAAGACCTGTTCGCGCACTGGCTCGATATCCGTCAATCGGCGTTGATTCCGCCGCGCGATTCGGTGGATCCCACCGCCATGCCGCGCAGCCTCCCCTACATCTGGCTGGGTGACGCCGGGGCACAGTGCAGCACCTTCACCTACCGTCTCGCCGGCGAGGCGGTGAACCGCATGCACGGCATCAATCTCAAGGGCCGCACGATCGCGGAGGTGGTGCCCGCCTCGCGTCGGCGTCTGATTTGCGAGCGTTTCGACTGTGCGGTCTCGACGCCGGCGGTCATGTACAACTTCGGGCAGATCTACGCCGAACTGAATCACATGTACTGTGGTGAGCGGCTGATCCTGCCGCTGGGCCGGCCCGATGGTACGGTGACCCATCTCATCGGCGCAACCTACTGGGTATGGGGTGACCACGGCCTGGACATGCCGGCGGGGGCCACCGAAAGCTATTTCAGCGTCGGCGCGGCACTGGCCGCCGAGGCACAGGCGCTGGACGCCCGGGCGTAGCCGGCAATACGAGCCGGATGGACTGCTGAACCTTGCTCTATCTTCAAAGGGTCGCGTGCGATTCAGCGATCCATCCGGATCGCATCGCACTCTAGGTACCGCCCGCGCCCTTCATCGGACGCGCGCCCGCCATGTCCAGGCGCGCCAGGTTCGCGCGCGCGGATTCCGCCGCCGAGGACTCGGGGGCGACCCGGATGACCCGGAGCCAGGCTTCGCGCGCGCCTTTCTTGTCGCCCGCTAGTCGCCGGAGGATCCCCTTCTCCAGCAGGCCTTCCGGGTTGTCCGGGTCGCGTTTCAGGGCCTGTTCGATGTCGCTGCGCGCCATGGTGGGCGCATCCACGTGGCGGTAAGCGCTGGCGCGGAAGACGAGCACATCCGCCCGGCCGGGCGCCAGCTCGTTGGCGCGGTTCAGGTCGTCGATGGCGCGCCAGTAGTCGGCCATTTCAAAGCGTGCGAGCGCGCGGTCGATCCACAGCTCGACGTCCTCGCCGTGCAGCTTCAGCGCCTGGGAATAGGCCGCTTCGGCGCGCGCCGGCTTGCCCGCAAGGACCCAGGCCTGCCCCGCCTGCGCCAGGGCGCTCGCACGCATGCCGGCACCGCGATCCGCGGACAGGGTCTTGGCAAGGTCGGCCAGGTGCCGGCCCGCTTCCGTGTAACGGCCCAGCCGCATCAGCGCCACACCGGCGCAATGCCGCGCTGGGTCGCCGCCACCGGTATCGTGCCACGTGCGCGCCCGCTCCAGACCCTTGGCCGGCCGGTCCCGCGCCAGGGCGAGACAGCGGGCGTACGTCTGCGCCGCTTCGCGCCGGTCCGCGGACTCGGCGCCGGCCGCGGCGGGCGGGCGCGCCGGCAGTGCCGCGAGCAGGGCGACGACGGCCAAAGTGGCGGGGAGGCCGGATCGGCGCATGGGATGTGCCTTGTTCCGTGCATGCATGCCGGCCATATACGCTCGGACCTGGAACCGGCGGCTTCAAGGGGGCGCGATGACGGCACCGCGGTTGTTCTGTTTCGGCATCGGGTATTCGGCACAGGTGCTCATCGAGCAGCTTCAGGCGGCGGGCTGGCGCATCGCCGGGACGACCCGCTCGGCCGAAAAGGCGGCGACGCTGCGCGCGCAGGGCATTGAGGCGCACGTCTTCGACCGGGGGCATCCGCTCGCCGATCCCGACGCCGCGCTGGCCGGGACGACGCACCTGCTCAGCTCGGTACCCCCCGATGCCGAAGGGGACGCCGTGATCGACCAGCATGGCGATACGCTGCGCGCCCTGGCGGACCAGATCGAATGGGCGGGGTATCTCTCCACCACCGGTGTCTATGGCAACCGCGACGGCGGCTGGGTGGACGAGACCGCCGAACTCGCGCCCACCAGCGACCGCAGCCGGCGGCGCGTGGCCGCGGAAACGGCATGGCGCGAACTTTCCGATGCGAGTGGCCTGCCGCTGCACATCTTCCGGCTGGCGGGGATCTACGGCCCCGGGCGGAGCCCGCTGGATTCCGTGCGGGCCGGCCGGGCGCAGCGCATCCACAAGCCCGGCCACGTGTTCAGCCGAATCCACGTCGCCGACATCGCCCGGGTGTTGCGCGCGTCCTTCGCCCGTCCCGACCCCGGGCGCATCTACAATGTTTGCGACGATCAGCCGGCCGATCCGGCAACCGTGACCGCCTACGCCTGCGAGCTGCTGGGCGCGGCGCCGCCGCCGCTGGTGCCCATTGAGCAGGCCGGGCTGTCGGATATGGCCTGGACCTTTTGGCGCGATAACAAGCGGGTGGACAACACCCGGCTGCACGACGAGCTGGACGTAGAGCTGGCCTATCCCGATTACCGCGCGGGGCTCGACGCGCTGGCGCAGCAGGGGGCGTAGGCAAGGGGCGTCGGCAAGGTCCAGCCGCTTTGCCGCCCGCCACGGCGGGGTGTTTCCCGGAGACGTGCGCCGAAGGGCCGGTACGCCGCCGGCCGGGTCGTCCTTGCGAACCTTGAAATCGCCCCGGCGGCGCGGTAAGCACGCCGCCAACCGCTTGAGCGCACATCCGCAGGGCGCAAGGATCACCGGCGTATTATGTTCTCCCGCATTCTCGGCATGCTCTCCGCCGACATGGCAATCGACCTGGGTACGGCGAACACCCTGGTCTACGTCAAAGGCCGCGGGATCGTCCTGAACGAGCCCTCGGTCGTGGCGATCGCCGAGATGAAGGGGAAGAAGCAGGTCCTCGCCGTGGGCGACGAGGCGAAGATGATGCTGGGCCGCACGCCCGGCAACATCCAGGCCATCCGCCCGCTGCGCGACGGCGTTATCGCCGATTTCGAGATCGCGGAGGAAATGATCAAGCATTTCATCCGCAAGGTTCACAATCGGCGCAGCTTCGCCTCGCCGCAGTGCGTGGTCTGCGTGCCCTCCGGCTCGACGGCGGTGGAGCGCCGGGCCATTCAGGAATCCGCGGAGGCCGCGGGGGCGCGCCGGGTGTTCCTGATCGAGGAGCCCATGGCCGCCGCCATCGGCTCGGGCCTGCCGGTGACCGAGCCCACCGGCTCCATGGTCGTGGACGTGGGCGGCGGCACCACCGAGGTCGCCGTGCTCTCCCTGGGCGGCATCGTCTACTCGCGCTCGGTGCGCGTGGGCGGCGACAAGATGGACGAGGCCATCATCGCCTACATCCGGCGCAACCATAACCTGCTCGTGGGCGAGGGCTCGGCCGAGCGCATCAAGAAGGAGATCGGCTCCGCATGCCCGCCCGATCACGGCGAGGAAGGGCGCACCATGGAGATCAAAGGGCGCGACCTGATGAACGGCGTGCCCAAGGAGCTCGTCATCTCCGAGCGCCAGATCGCGGAATCCCTGGCGGAGCCGGTGGGCGCCATCGTCGAGGCGGTCAAGGTGGCGCTGGAGCACTCGGCGCCCGAGCTGGCTGCCGACATCGTGGACAAGGGCATCGTCTCCACCGGGGGCGGCGCGCTGCTGGGCAACCTGGACTTCGTTCTGCGCGCCTCCACGGGGCTGCCCGTCTCCATCGCCGACGAGGCCCTGTCCTGCGTCGCCCTGGGCACGGGCCGCTGTCTCGAAGAAATGCGCACGCTGAAGAACGTGCTCATCTCCATGTATTAAGTTTCCGCTTGCTGCGAATCCTGTGAATCGCGCATCCTCCACCCGGCGTTATTTCGTTGTTTACCGTACACGGCGAAGCTTGACGCCGATGCGGGCGCGTGCATGCGCCCGCGTTCAGGTGGACGCGGGATGGAGGCCGGCGTGAATCGGCCCGGTGGTTCGTTTGCCCGGATTGCCACGCCGATCAAGGCGTGGGCACAGCGATTTGCGGTTCTCCTGCTCATCGGAGCGTCGTTCGGCCTGATGCTCCTGGGCAAGGCCGACG
>Ga0207714_1002013_pt1 | contig 12668 bp, 13 predicted proteins | sample PonA232FremontCA_2_FD_187270 | JGI IMG/M metagenome (GOLD analysis project Ga0207714, IMG submission 187270) | Marine sediment microbial community from Fremont, CA, USA - Pond A23 Sediment 2 (SPAdes) | ecosystem: Environmental > Aquatic > Marine > Unclassified | place: USA: Fremont, California... | reverse complement strand
TCGACTTGCATGTGTTAAGCCTGCCGCTAGCGTTCATCCTGAGCCAGGATCAAACTCTTCGTTGTATAAAAAAGTCTAATTCCTGCGCTCGAACTTCCTCTTGTCGATGTGATGTTCGACTTTTCTTACCTCAAAAATATCAAAGAACTTTAGTATGTCTTTAGCGCTTATCGCTATTAAAATTCGTTTTCCCAAAGCGGGATGCAAAGATAAAAATTGTTTTTTTTCTACAAAATCTTTTTAAAGATTTTTTTCCTTTTTTTTCTCTTCCCATCGCCCATTAATAAAAGAACTTCCTTGTTTGCAGGTTGCAAATATATACTAGTTTTTTTAATTCACAACAAATTCAAAAAAAAAATTACAAAAAAGTAACAAATCACTCAAAATTAGTTCTTTATGACATGCACATTCAAACTTATGAATTATCATCAATAAAAAACAGAATATCAAACCAATAAAGGTTTAACACTGTCCAAACAACAAGATTAAAATATATTTCGTAATTTTCGTTCAAATAAATAACAAACCATGAAAAGCTATACTTATACACACGTGTTCAAAGCATTAGAATTCGCTGCAATAAGGCATAAACACCAATTCAGGAAAGGCGAAGTAAAAACTCCATATATAAATCATCCGATTAATGTGGTCACTCTTTTGACAGAATACAATGAATATGAAACAAACCTATTATCAGCGGCTGCTCTTCATGATGTAATAGAAGACACTGCCAATGGAAAGCATGAAATCGATGAATTATCAAAAAGCATCAAAGCAAAATTTGGAAATAAAGTATTAGATATAGTACTGGAAGTTTCAGATGATAAAACCCTTCCTTATCAAGAACGAAAAAGACTACAAATTGAACACACTCCATTCTTAAGTGAGGAAGGAAAAAAGCTTAAAATTTCTGATAAAATATGCAATATAAAAGACATGATGGAACAACCCCCTTCCAACTGGTCCTTAGATAGGAAAATTACATATCTCGAGTGGGCAAAAAAGGTTATTGAAGGGGCACGTGGCGTAAATTCAGAAATGGAAACACATTTCGACCACATCATTCAAAACGCTTATAATAAATTAACTAATAAATAAACTTATGCAAACTCCAGTTCAAAAAGTGGCAGCAATACATGACCTATCAGGATTCGGAAGAGCTTCATTAACAGTGATTATTCCTATTTTATCAAGAATGGGAATACAGGTTTGTCCTTTACCTACAGCGGTCTTATCTACACATAGTAAATTCGATAATTTTCATTTTGTTGATCTTACAGAACATCTACAACCAATTATAGATCACTGGAAAAAACTTCAACTGGATTTCAATGCAATATATAGTGGATTTCTTGGCTCTCATAAACAGATTGAGACGGTAATGAAATTCATCGATGAGTTCAAAAAAGAGGATCAATTGGTTGTTATTGATCCGGTTTTAGGCGACAACGGAAAATTATACGCTACTTTTAATACGGATCATGTCAGAGAAATGAGAAATTTAGTGCAAAAAGCAAATATAATCACACCTAACCTCACAGAAGCAGCACTATTGCTGGACAAAGAAATCCCAAAAGAAATTTCAGATGAAGAAATAAAAGAATGGATTTTAACCCTTTCAGCAAAAGGGGCACAAATTGTTATCATTACAAGTGTTCCTGAGTATAATTCAAAGGATGTTACCTCTGTAATCGCTTACAATAAAAAAGGAGAAAGATTCTGGAAAGTATCGTGTAATTATCTGCCTGCCAATTATCCGGGGACAGGAGATGCATTTGCAAGTGTTATAACCGGTTCCCTACTCCAGGGAGACAGCCTGCCCATTGCTATGGACAGAGCTGTTAAATTTACATCAATGGGGGTCAGAGCTACTTTTGGTTATGACTATGACACAAAAAACGGAATTCTTTTAGAACGTATACTAGATACGCTTGTAGCACCGATTCAAACAATAAGCTACGAAATATTTTAAAGCACCAATTATGAACCACAACCAAATTGATATGGTTATCACTGATCTTGACGGCACATTATTTAGTGACAATCAGTTTACTCATGAAAAAGATATACAAACACTTCACAAACTGAAAGCGTATCAAATTATCCGTACGATTGCAACCGGACGGAATCTTTTTTCAGCAAAAAAATGTTTGCCGAATGCATTTCCTATTGATTACTTAATTTTTTCCTCCGGGGCAGGCATTTATGACTGGAAAAACCAAAAACTGATTCATTCTGACTACCTTCCAAAAAATCAAGTAAAACACATTGCTTCTTTTCTAATCCAACATCAAATAGATTTCATGATTCATGAAATGGTTCCGGATAATCACAAGTTCGTCTATTACAAAAGCCCAAAAGAAAACCCGGATTTCAACAGGAGATACGCACTTTATAAAGAGTTTGCAGAACCTTTAGACCTTAAAAAGGAGAAATTTCAGCATGCCTCTCAAGTTTTAGCTATTCCGATAGATAAACCAGACTTCCACTCATTTGCCAAAGAAAAAATGGAAGACGTTAAAATTATACGTGCCACTTCCCCCATTGACGGAGAATCCTTATGGGTCGAAATTTTTCCCGAAGGAGTTTCCAAGGGCCATGCTACAGAATGGTTATGTCGATATACAAAAACAGATCCCGCAAAAACGCTTGGAGTAGGAAATGACTACAATGACCTTGACCTGTTGGATTTCACAGCTTCAAGTTTCATTGTAGATAATGCCCCACAGGAATTAAAAGAACGTTATCAGTCATGTAAAAGCAATATGCAATGTGGTTTTTCCGATGCTATAAAAAAAGCAATTCCTAATTTTCAGTAGAATATCTTTTTTGAACCACATGAGGCATTTAAGTTCATATAAGTTAGGATTGATTTAGAATACCGTTCTTTTATTTTATTTCCTTATTTGAATAAATTGACGTTTATTTCCATGTTATCATTCTTTCTTAGAAGCTTAAGGCCAATTTACCGGAATTTTTTATTAATATCATCTCGTCAATAGTGTCATTTTAAGGTTTCGAACCCATGGAACCCTCATGAATTATCCATCGCCTTTTGTCTACCTGCTTTGGATGAGAGTTTCAATAACTACTTTTTCTTTTTATGCCTGTCTTCCAATACCTCAATTATTGCTTTTAAATCAATGTCTTTCTGTGCAAAAAGCACGAGCAGGTGATAAAACAGATCTGCTGCTTCATTGATGAATAACTCGCGATTATTGTCTTTCGCCTCAATAATCAACTCCACTGCCTCCTCTCCTACTTTTTGAGCGATTTTATTGACTCCTTTTGTAAACAAGTTAGTGGTATAAGAATTTTCCGGAAGGGTTTGCTTTCTTTCTTTGATAATTTTTTCCAACTCGTAAAGAAAGGAAGAATTGCTTTCTTCTTCATTAAAGCAACTGTATTTTCCAGTATGACATGTAGGGCCCATAGGTTGCGCTTTAATAAGTAAACTGTCTGAATCACAATCTGTATTTATTTCTTTTACCTTCAAATAATTTCCGCTGGTTTCACCTTTAGTCCATAGAGAATGGCGGCTTCTGCTGTAAAAGGTTACCAATCCTGAATTAACTGTTTTAGTATACGCCTGCTGATTCATATATCCAAGCATCAGCACTTTAGCTGTATTTATATCCTGAATAACAGCAGGAACCAATCCATTGTCTTTTTTAAAATCTATATTCATAATTAATATTTTTTATCTCAAATTCGAACTTCAATATTTGCTTCACCAAGATTCTTTTTCAAATCAGGAATGCTGACTTCCTTAAAATGAAATATACTGGCTGCCAGGGCAGCGTCAACATTTGCTTTTTCAAACACTTCCCGGAAATGTTCTGTATTCCCTGCACCCCCCGAAGCAATCAATGGAATTGACAACAGGTCATTGAGTTTACTTAAAGGCTCAATAGCAAAACCATCTTTCGTGCCATCGTGATCCATTGAAGTAAAAAGTATTTCGCCACATCCTCTTTCTTGTCCCTCTTTTGCCCATTGAAACAAATCAATACCTGTCGACACTCTGCCACCTCCGGTATAAACCTGCCATTGCCCGGCTTGTTTCTTTGCATCAACAGCCAGAACCACGAACTGGCTTCCGAAATTTTTTGCCAAATCATTAATCAATTCCGGGTTCTTAACAGCGCCGGAATTCACGGAAATTTTATCCGCCCCTGCATTTAAAAGTATCTCTGCATCTTTTACATTATTGATTCCTCCACCAACAGTGAAAGGGATGTTTAACGTTTTTGCAATTCGTTCCACCAACGCGGGAAGGGTTTGTCGCTTCTCATTCGTGGCAGTAATATCCAAATAAACCAGTTCATCAGCGCCAAACTGAGAGTATAGTGCACCCAGCTCTGCCGGATCGCCTACATTGCGGATATTCTTAAACCTGACACCCTTTACAGTTTGGCCTTCTTTAATATCTAAGCATGGAATAATACGTTTAGCTGGCATAGTTTTACTTTTTAAATGAATAATTCTTTATCATTTCCGGTTTGATTATGCCTTCAAGCAGAGCTTTTCCGACGATTACCGCATCAACATGTTCGTTTTCAAGCGTGTAGATATCATCTATTGAACTCACCCCTCCACTGGCAATGATATTCAGGTTTGGATATTGTTGCTTTAGCTTGCTGTAAAGTTCAGTTGAAACTCCTCTGAGCATCCCGTCACGACTAATGTCAGTGCACATAACCTGTTTCAAACCTGATTTTATGAATGTTTCTATCAGCTCAAAAATGGTCATTCCTGTCGTTTCCTGCCATCCACTAATCGCAATGTTTTCTTTCCTTACATCGGCAGCAAGTATAAATTTTTCAGGCCCGTAAGTATCCATCCATTGCCCGAACAAGTCTGGCTTCTTTACTGCAATACTTCCAATTGTGATGTAAGAGATACCTATAGAAAAAAGTTCATCTAAATCTGTTGTTGCTCGTATACCTCCTCCATAATCAACTTTCATTCCGGTATGTTTACAGATTTCTTTTACTGTCTTTAAATTTGAAGCATTGCCGTTTTTTGCACCGTCAAGATCTACAATATGTAACCGTTCTAATCCTGAGTTTTCCCATTCCATAGCCTTTTCTACCGGATCTATGGAGTATTTCTTTTTGTTTTCGAACCGACCTTGTTCTAATCGAACACAACTTCCGTCCATGAGGTCAATTGCAGGTATTATCTGTATCATAATTGAATAAAATTTTTAAGTATTTGTTCTCCTGTTTTTCCGCTTTTTTCGGGGTGAAACTGAGTAGCAAAAAAGTTTTCTTTCTTTGCTGCAGCTGAAAAAGGCATTGAATAATCTGCATTTGCAATTGTGTAATTCCCTGCTTCGACATAAAAACTATGTACAAAGTAGACGTAGCTCTTCTCCTCTACTCCATCAAATAAAGAAGATTGCAGATTATAGATGCGACTCCAGCCGACATGAGGAATTTTTAATGTATTACTCCTGAATTTCCTTACCCGGGCATCCAAAATACCTAAACATGCTGCATTATTTTCTTCGGATGAATTACACATCAGTTGCATACCAAGGCATATACCCAGCACAGGCTGACTCAGATTTCCGATGACTTTATCTAATCCTGCTTCTATCAGATAACGCATTGTAGAGCTCGCTTCACCTACTCCGGGGAAAATAACTTTATCAGCCGAGCGAATTTTGGCATGATCCGCGGTTATTTCGGCATAAATCCCAAGACGACGCAGGGCAAAATCCACCGAGCGGATGTTGCCTGCATTATATTGAATTATTACTGTCTTCATTTTACATTTTTCCTTTCGATGTTGGCAGTTGTTCATCCTGTTCATCTTTTTGAAGAGCCATTTTTAAGGCGCGGGCAAAAGCTTTAAATACAGCTTCAATTTTATGGTGTTCATTCTTTCCCTCTGCAGATATATGAATGGTGCTTTTGCTTGCTTCTGCAAATGATCTGAAAAAATGTTCAAACATTTCAGTAGGCACATCTCCAATATACTCTCGTTTAAATTCCACGTCCCATTTTAAATAGGCCCTTCCCCCGAGATCAAGCAGACATGAAGCCTGACTTTCGTCCATGGGCAATGAAAATCCATATCGCTGCAATCCCTTTCTATTGCCCAATGCATAGATAAACGCTTCTCCCAGTGCAAGTCCGGTATCCTCAATGGTATGATGTTCATCAACATTCAAATCGCCTTTCGTCTTTAACCACAAATCTATTTTGCTGTGACTTGGAAGTTGTTCTAACATGTGATCCAAAAATCCCAAACCGGTTTGAACTTGAGATTTTCCGGTGCCGTTAAGTACCAGTTTCCCGGTAACTAGGGTTTCTTTAGTTCTACGTTCTATAAAAGCCGGGCGTGCACTCAGATACTCATAAATCTCATCCCAGCTCAGGACATTAAGTCCATTCCCCGGAATTTTATTTTGAGTGGATTTTCCAATCAAAATACTCTTAATTCCGGCTTTTTCTGCCATCTCAGCATCAGTTAACCTGTCTCCTATGACGAAGGAATTGTCGACATCCAGTTCGTCAGAAAGGTACGCTTCAATCATTCCTGTCCCCGGCTTACGATTCGGCGAAGGATTTGATTCTGTGGAAGAGTCGATCTTTACAGCTTCAAAATTGATTCCTTCATTCTCCAACAGGCTGAGGAGCTTATTCTGGATCAGACGAAATGAAGCTTCCGGGTAATCAGGCGTTCCAAGCCCATCCTGATTGGTTACCATTACTAACCGATAATCAAGTTGGTGCTGGAGTTTATATAGATTTCGGATCACTCCGGGTATAAGTTCGAGTTTTTCCAACGTATCAATTTGTTCATCCTCTGGTTCGTAAATAATAGTTCCATCGCGATCTAAAAACAGATATTTTTTTGTCATGATAATCCCCTTTCATATTTTCGGAAAGTTTTTAGCAATTTTTGATTTTGCCGTGGAGTTCCTGCAGTCACCCTGATGCAATTGAGACAACCCTTTTGCCCTGAGCGGTCACGTAAAAGAATTCCTGAGCTGCTCATAAATTTTATGAGGCCAGGGGCATCTTTCACCCTAATAAGCAAAAAGTTTGCATCCGATGGAAATATCTTTTCAATGAATGAGAAAGATTGTAATCGTTTTTCCAGTTTTCCTCTTTCTTTAACGATTGTATTTATTTTTGACCTGACCCGACGGCTGCGGCTTATAACTTTTTTCGCTATCTCTTGATTGACGCGACTAACATTGTAAGGAAATTTGACTTTATTCAGTAAATCAATAATCTCCTTTGTAGCAAAAGCTTTTCCAAGTCTAATGCCTGCCAAACCCCAGCCTTTTGATAATGTCTGCAAAACTACCAAATTCGGGAAATCATCCAGTTCTTCAAGAAATCCGCTATCATTGGAGAAATCAATATACGCTTCATCCAGGAGAACAATTCCCGGGAAATTATTAAGGAGGAACCGCACCTCCTCTTTATCTAAAAGATTTCCGGTGGGATTGTTGGGGCTGCAAAGAATAACTACTTTCGTACCGGCATCACTTTTTGAAAGTAACTTATCTGCAGACATATCAAAATTTTCATCTAGCGGAGCTTTTCTTATTTCGACGTCGTTTATCCTTGCAAGCACTTCATACATACCATAAGTAGGCTCAATTGTAACAACATTATCAATAGCAGGGCGGCAGAATATACGAAATACCAGGTCAATAATTTCATCACTGCCATTACCAAGAAAAATATTTTCCGTATTAATATTTTCCGTATTAATATTTTCCCGCTCAGCAATTTGCCTTTTTAAGTCTTTCTGCATCGGGTCCGGGTAGCGATTCAGCTTTTTACCGAACGGATTTTCATTGGCATCCATCATAATGCAGTTTTCCCCGGCAAATAATTCGCGTGCCGAGGAATAAGGCACTAATTCGCTAATATTTGTCCGTGCGATATTTTGTATTTTTTCCATTGTTCAGAATTATTTATCCATTCTTATTTCAACAGCTAATTTATGTGCATCTAAGCCTTCCGCCTCAGCCATTGCCATCACAGAATTGCCAATGTTTTCTAACCCCATTTTGGTTGCATTCTGAAAAGTAATTTTCTTGAGGAATGAGTCGACATTCAGTCCGCTGTAAGCCCGGGCCGAACCATTAGTCGGCAAGACATGATTTGTACCTGATGCATAGTCTCCCAGACTTTCCGGAGTATAGCCTCCCAGGAAAACCGACCCTGCATTTACCACCTTTTCAGCTAATTCTTGCGGATTTTGAGTAGAAATAATAAGGTGTTCCGGTGCATACATATTACTCATCTTCATGACCTCATCTTCCGAACTCAGCACGATGATTTTACTGTTAAGCAAAGCTTCCTCCGCTATATTTTTCCGTGAAATAGATTTTAAATAATCCGTAAGACTTTCATTGACCTTTTGCGGCAGAGACTCATCTGTAGTGAGTAAAAAAACCTGGCTGTCGGAACCGTGTTCTGCCTGCGAAAGAAGGTCTGCGGCAATAAAGTCGGGAGAAGCAAGTTTATCTGCAATAACCATCACTTCAGAGGGCCCTGCAGGCATATCAATAGCTACCCCGGAGGCATTAACCAATTGCTTAGCCAGTGTTACATACTGATTTCCGGGGCCCAATATTTTATCCATTTTAGGAACCGTTTCCGTACCATAAGCCATAGCCGCTATGGCTTGGGCGCCACCTGCAAGATAAACATCATCCACTCCGCTTATTGAAGCAGCATATAAAATCGCCGGATCTATTTTTCCCGACTTTCCGGGAGGTGTGAAAAGACTAACCTGTTTGCACCCGGCAATTTTAGCAGGAATAGCCATCATTAATACCGAAGAAAATAAAGGAGCTGTACCACCCGGGATGTATATCCCTACTTTCTCAATCGGGATTGATTTCTGTTTGCAGACCATACCGGGCTGGACAGCAACCTCTATATCTTCCGGAAGTTGTCTGCTGTGGAATTTTTCAATATTTTCAGCCGCTTTATCAATCGCATTTTTCAGCGAGAGACCCACCTCACCTTCACTTCTGTTAATAATATCATTATCCAATTTTATTTTATCCAGTTGAACACCATCCAATGCACGGGTATATTTTTTTAAGGCTTTATCGCCGTTGCTTTTAACATCGGCAAGAATTTCTTTAACACTTTTTTCCACCAATGCATTATTCTGATCCGGGCGTTTTAAAATAGTTGCCCATTTTTCTGCTTTTGGATATTTTATGACTTCCATTTTCTTATCTATTTTTAAATTATACAATCATTTTTTCTATTGGAATTACAAGAATACCTTGAGCTCCGTAATTTTTCAGCTTATCAATTACGTCCCAGAATTCATTCTCATTAAGCACAGAATGCATGGAAGACCAGCCTTCCTCAGCAAGAGGCATAATGGTCGGGCTTTTCATGCCGGGTATCAAACGAATTATATCGTCAAGTCTGTCGTTTGGTGCATTCAGCAAAATATATTTGTTTTTACCAGATTTCCTGACAGAACGCATACGAAACAGAAGTTTTTCTGCAATTTCTGCTTTTTCATTGTTCAAGTCGGAGTTGGAAATTAAAACTGCCTGAGAATACATTACAGTCTCAACCTCTTTCAAGCCATTACTGATAAGAGTGCTACCCGAACTTACAATATCAAAAATAGCGTCTGCCAGCCCTATAGCAGGAGCAATTTCGACTGAACCGCTGATTTCGTGTATTTCAGCTTCGATGTTTTTTTTCTTAAAGTAGGATTGGAGAATGTTGGGATAGGAAGTGGCAATTTTTTTATTGTGAAAGGAATCTAACCCTTTGTAATTATCGGTTCGGGGAAGCGCAAGTGACATTCTGCATTTTGCGAACCCCAGTTTTTCCAGGATTTGCACATCCGGTTGTTCTTCTTCCACAACATTTTCCCCGACAATACCGATATCAGCAACTCCGTCTGCTACATATCCCGGAATATCATCATCACGGAGATACATCAATTCAACCGGAAAATTGCCTGCAACCGAAAGGAGTTTCCGGGAACCATTTGTCAAGTCGATTCCACATTCACGGACTAGTTCCAGCGATTTTTCGCTCAGGCGACCATCCTTCTGAATAGCGATTTTTAACTTACTCATATTCAAATATTTATTTTAAAGATTAAACAAAAAAAGGGCTGCAGAAGTCTGCAGCCCTTTGATAATTTCATTTTAACTCTTTTATCACATACTACATTTCTTCCACAACAATTTCATATCATTATTATGATGATGGTGATGATGATGGATTGCAGTATTTAGATAAATATTGTTCATAACACGTTTATGTTCATTTTTTGATAAAAAAAAAGCCTGCAAAAATGCAGGCTTAGTTTTATCTATTCTAGTTTCAGCGCGTACATTTTTGCATTACAATCCTATTCCATCGTGATGCTGGTGAATATGGAAGCTTGTATGTACACGTGTTTGTTTCATAATCTTCTGCAATGTTATATACTTTTATCTGAAAATCCAAATATTGATATTATTTCTTCTTTTTTAATCTAATTTTTCCCATTCAATTTCTTTTTTCCAACCCTTGTCGCCATCCAGAAAGCCGTACATCACGACTTTAACTGTACTTTCGGATAAATCCTGTTTTTCACTTTCATAATAGCCTGATTCATCGCGATATTCCATAAGATAGCCATCTTCTGTAACTGCTGCCTGTACAAAAGTACTTCCTTTCCGAAGGGAAATATAATTGTTATCGTCATCCAATTCAGAAAGGGCTGTTCTCAAATCCCCTTTGTTTACATCTGAAACGGATTCCCCATCAGCCATTTCCATGTGATAGGCGTTCATTGATTCTTTCATTTCGTCTGCTGCTTTTTCTGCAGATTCCCTGGTATCTTCAATTTTATCCCTGAAACTACTGCTGGCTTCATTGTATTTATGCCCCGCAAACAGATTAATTATCAAAAATATAACAAGCAAACCTCCTAAAATATAGGAAATAGCTTTTGCAGGCTGAACCTTACCTTCAAGTGTTCTTGTAACGGCTACATAAAGCATATAAACACCATAAAGACTCACGGCAAAGCCAATTATCGCATCAAGCGCATAGCTTATACCTCCAAAAAATCCTAAAAATGCATTAATAGGCAAAATCACCATAATTGCAGCCGCCACACGCATGTTGGGTTCAAAGTTTCCATTTCCATTACAAATAGAAGAGATTATCAGGATAATTACGCCTCCGATAAAAACGCCAATCACGGCTCCGACGATTGACCAGAAAAAAGCTGCAATTCCAACTGCGCCGCCAAGGATTCCTCCTGTAAAACCACTTATATTAAAAATGCTCCAAAGCAAGGCAAATATACCTGCAATAGCACCATAAACCAAGACTTTAAGTATAGGGTCACCTAACCCGCCTTGAGTCTCCATTGAAGAAAAATACTCTTTTGGCTGGAAAAGAGCTTTTTTTGATTCTTCATAAAGTTTCTTAAAACTAAATCCTCCGTTGCTCATAGTCTTTAATAATTTTTGGTTAGTTTGAAACCTAAAGATAATAAAAAAAAGAATGGAAGTAAAGTATAGTGGAAAAAATGTGGCTTTTCCGGTAAACGTTAAAAAATAATTTCATCAGGAAATACGCATCTACAGCATGTAGACAAAAGGCAATAAGTAGAACGCGCCTGCCTGCCAGGCAGGGATTGAGCTGATAAACACGGATTTATTTGTCCCCGACACTTCGTGTACGGAACAGGCAGTGAGTGAGAATCGCTCAATTTGGGTGTCAAATTTATTATTATCTTAAGCCTTTTTTTATAAATCACTATAAATCAAAAATATAATTATTATTCACCAGGCAACATTGTCCCTGAATCACCGGCATCCCTGCCGGTAAAGCTTTTACTTCCGACGAAGAAGATTTTTCAGCGCAACCCCTTTTGCTGAATGGAAAGTTTTATTTGAATATCTTTTTTTTATGTGTTTGCCTCATTTGAATAAAATAAATTAACTTTATTATTATTAGTGCCTTAAAAATATTAGCCCGGACTTAAACCTAACAGATTTCGGAAACCTGTTAGGTTTGCATGCTTATTATTCATCTTCTTTTGCCTACATGTTGTGGATGAGCGTTTCATTTCTAAAGTTGTAGATTGCCACCCCGGAAATCACTTCTTTACCCATTTGGAGAAAGTGTAAGGGTATTATCAATGACCTCAAAAAGTTCGTCCGGATTTATCGGTTTGACAATGTATTTTAATGCCCCGTTGAAGTAAGCATCATCTATGTATTGTTTCTTATCATAAGCAGAAATCATCACTAACGGTACATGTATATTATCAGAATTAAGATTTTTTAATAGTTCAATTCCATTCATTTCAGGCATCATTAGGTCAGACAAAATTAAATCTGCCCTGTTATTTTTTATATATTTTAATGCTGTTACCGGATTCCGGAAACACACTATATTATACTTTTCCTCCAATAATTTTTCCAGAAGCTTTAAGTTAGTTGTATTGTCATCAATCGCGACAATCTGTGTACCCATCATAAACATAAAATATTTATTTAAAGTTATTCATTATATACTATCTGAAAAACCGTAGAAATACGGGTTTTCAAATATGTATTCTTTTCAGGACGAAAGATAAACCTAACTGGTTGTAAGTATAAATACGAGGTTTTAATTGAGTTAATTGGGTTGATTGAGTTGATT
>Ga0207714_1002012_pt1 | contig 12669 bp, 12 predicted proteins | sample PonA232FremontCA_2_FD_187270 | JGI IMG/M metagenome (GOLD analysis project Ga0207714, IMG submission 187270) | Marine sediment microbial community from Fremont, CA, USA - Pond A23 Sediment 2 (SPAdes) | ecosystem: Environmental > Aquatic > Marine > Unclassified | place: USA: Fremont, California... | reverse complement strand
AAAATAAAGAAAATGAATATACAGCTTTTCAATTAATAAAAGTTTTAAATAAGCTGGAAGAGTATAAAAGAGCTCTTAAAATTTCCAGTAAGTGGCTTGATAAAGCTGATGATAAATCATATTTTAAAAAGATAGCAGCTAGTATATATGAAAATTTAAGTAAAAATAAAAAAGCGCTTTCTTTATATAAAGATTATCTGGCTGAAAATCCTGAAGATAAATTTGCCTATAAAGAAATGATTAAATTGAAATTAAAAGATAAAAATATAAAAAAGGCAGTTGAAGAATTGAAAAATATTATCGAAGAGGAGGGAAATAATAAAAATCCTCATCTCTATATTTTACTGGCTGAAAAGTTAGAAGATTTAAAAAAAGATAAAGAAGCTGTCAGGGAGTATAAAAAGGCTTTAGAGCTTGATCCTCATAATAAATTGGCATTAAAGGAGTTGGGTTTTAGTTTATATAAAGCCGGAGATTATAAAAAAGCCCTTCCTTATCTCAAAGAAGAGTTTAGAAGTGATCCAGGAGATTATTATACTCGTTCTGTTTTGATGAATATTTTCAAGGAATTAAATAAAGAAGAAGAGGGGATTAATTTTTTCAAAGATATTATTAATAATAACCCCGGGTTTGAGAATCTCTGGGGGATGATTAAAAAGCTTTCTAAAAGTTTAAAAAATAATAATTAAAGTTGGTGATTATTTTGTTAAAATTAGATTCAGTAAAAAAGGTTTATGATAATCAAACAAAAGCTGTTGATAATCTCAATCTTGAGATTAAAAAAGGTGAAATTTTTGGATTTTTAGGCCCTAATGGAGCAGGTAAAACAACTACTATTAAGATGATAACAGGTATTTTAGAAGCAACTGAAGGTAAGATTACTATTAATGGACATGATATTGAAAAAGATCCAATTAAAGCCAAAGAGAGTTTTACCTATGTACCTGATCATCCTGAAATTTTTGATTCTATTCGAGGAATAGATTATCTTAATTTTATTGCTGATATGTATCAGGTTTCTTCTAAAAAAAGAGAAGAGAAGATAAATAAATTTACCAAAGATTTTGAGATTTATGATGATCTTAGAACTCCTATTAATTCTTATTCCCATGGGATGAAACAGAAACTACTTATCTCTGGAGCTTTGATTCCTGAGCCAGAGATATTTATTTTGGATGAACCTTTAGGTGGACTTGATCCTCGCTCAGCCAGAACCCTAAAGGATATGATGCATGATCACTGTGATAGGGGAGGAACTGTCTTTTTTTCCTCACATGTACTGGAAGTTGTAGAAAATCTCTGTGATAGAATAGGAATTATTGATGAAGGTAAACTTATTGCCTGTGGTACTTTAGATGAGATTAATAAAAATAAATCCGGTTCTTTAGAAGATCTATTTTTGGAGTTGACAGAAAATGAATAGATTTTATAGTTTGATTAAAATACAACTAAAAGACTTTCTGGGCAAGACAGTCAGCAGTTTAAATATAAAATATAAATCTTTTGCTAAATTACTAATACTCTTATTGCCTATTGCTATTTCTCTGCCAGTTTTTAACCTATCACTTACTACTTTTATTACCTTTGCTCAACTGGGACAGCCTGAATTAGTGATCACCTTAACTTATATTGGAGCAGTTATGCTCATGTTCTTTTTGGGAATACCTTTTATTGTCTCCATTTTCTTTTATTCCAGAGATATTCAGTTTCTTTCAGCTCTGCCTTTAAAAGAAGAGGAGATTGTTTTTTCTAAATTGAGTACAGTATATTTTTACTTACTTTTAATAGCAACTATTGTTATGGGTCCTGCTTTATATGTTTTTGGGATGAATACTACAGTATCTATTTTTTACATAATAAAGGCCCTGGCTGTTTTATTACTGGTTCCTTTACTACCGATGCTTATTGCAGCTGTAATTGTGATGTTAATGAGTAGTTTTTTGATAAATTCCAGTCACCGCAATTTATTTTCTTTATTAAGTAATTTTATATTAATAGGAGCTGTTATTGCCTTACAGGTAATAGTCAATCGTTATACAACAGACCCTGAAAAGATTAGATCTTTAGTTGAAAGTGGAGAAGGTTTACTTAGTATTCTAGGAATGAGATTTCCTCCAAGTATCTGGATGACAAGAATGTTTGTAGGATCTCTAACAGATACAATTTTATTTCTTGGTTTAAATCTTATTTTGATTTATAGTCTATTTAAATTATCAAAACTTTTTTATAGAAAAGCCATTCTTTCCTTACAACAGGGAGGGAGAGCCTCAGGTGAGATAGATTATAAAAATGAGAGCAGGAATTATCAATTAATAAAAAGACATTTTTTAATCATCTTTAAAGAACCTACTTTTTTGATGAATACTCTTTTTACTTTAATTCTACCATTATTTCTTTTTGTAGTAATGTCTTTTACAGGTGAGATTTCCAGAGAAATTTTAAATTCTCCGCAATTAACTCCCTATCATAGTTTGATTTTTATCATAATTATTATTGCTCCGGTTATTGTGAGTAATATCGGTTCTACAATAATAACCAGAGAAGGGAAGTCTTTCTGGCAGACTAAAGTTTTACCTATTTCTGATAAAGAAAATATTAAGGCTAGAATTCAGGCTACTGTTTTATTAACATTTGTAGGTTCAGCTTTAATGGGGTTTTTTGCTCTTTATTTGCTTGAACTGTCTTTTAAAGCAATTTTAATTGGAAGTGTTTTTGGAATAGCCGTTATCCTTTTCTTTTCTGTGATTGATTTAATTATTAATATTTATAGACCATTTTTGAACTGGAATAATCCTACAGCTGCTGTTAAAAATAATTTAAATGTGATGATTGCTCTTGGTTTAAGAGCTGTAACAGCAGGTATTATCTACGGGATTTATAAGCTGACTGATGATTATATGTTAAATAATATTAATACAGTGATTTTGATTGCAACTGCTGTGTTTTTTGGAGCTTATTTAGGAGCAAGATATTTTCTTTATAATAAACTTGTGGATAGATTTAGAAAGATTTATGTATGATCCTGGAGGTGTAATCATTGAAAATACTTATTGCCCCTGATTCTTTTAAAGAAAGTTTAACATCGATAGAAGTTGCTGATTATCTAAAAGAAGGTTTTAAAAAAGCTGATAAAAATTTTGAAATAACAAAGTTACCATTAGCAGATGGAGGGGAAGGTACTGTAAAGTCATTAGTTGCTGCTACTGATGGTAAGATTATGAAAAAAGAGGTAACAGATCCTCTTGGGAATAAAGTAGAAGCTATTTATGGCATCTTAGGTGATGGAAAGACTGGTGTTATTGAAATGGCAACTGCTTCAGGTCTGCCTTTGGTACCTAAAGATAAAAGAAATCCTTTAAAAACTACGACCTATGGCACTGGTGAGCTTATTAAAGCTGCCCTTGATCAGGGTTGTACTAAACTTATTATAGGTATTGGTGGTAGTGCTACCAATGACTGTGGAGTAGGAATGGCCCAGGCCCTTGGTGGTAAGTTTTTAGATGAAGATGGCAAACAAATTGGTTATGGTGGTCAGTATTTAAAAGATATAGAAAAGATTGACCTATCTCAACTTGATTCCAGAATTGCTGAAACAGAAATTGAAGTTGCCTGTGATGTTGACAATCCCTTATATGGAAAAAATGGAGCAGCTTATATTTATGGACCGCAAAAAGGTGCATCTAAAGACCAGGTTAAAGAGCTTGATCAGGGTTTGAAACATATTGCGGAGATTATAAAAGATGATCTGGGAAAAGAAGTAAACGAAATTCCAGGGGCTGGTGCAGCAGGTGGACTTGGAGCTGGGCTTTCAGCTTTTTTAGATGCTAAATTACGTCCAGGAATAAAAATTGTAATGGAAGCAAGTAAATTAAGAGAAAAGATGAAGAAGGTTGATTTGGTAGTAACTGGTGAGGGTAAAATAGATGGTCAGACTGCTTCTGGTAAAACTCCAGTTGGTGTTTCTCGTATAGCTAAAAAAGAAGAATTGCCGGTTATAGCAGTTGCTGGCACTATTGGAGAAGATGCCGAAAAAGTTTATGATGAAGGAATAGATTTTCTTTACTCAGTGATAGATAAACCTATGACTTTAAAAGAAGCCATTGATAATGCAGATGAATTATTGATAAAAACAGGCTATAATTTAGGTAAATTTATAAAAAAATTTAATATTAGTTATTGGAGGGATTATGATGAGTAAAGAAAAAATTATAGTCAAACTGAAAGATTATACTGAGAAAGAATATAAATCTGGTAGAACTAAAAATTTAAGAAAGTATGCTAAAGAAAGAGGAATTGAAATAGATAATAAGGAAAATTAGTGGATTCATTTTCATAATTGGTGTATATGTGCTAAAATAATAGACAAAGAGATAACAGAAAATAAATGAAAGGAATGATTATTATTAAAATTCGTTGGCTTGGTAATTCGGCCTTAGAAATTGATGGGGAGAAAAAAATAATTATTGATCCTAGTTTTAAAGTTGAACCAGAGATTGAAGCAGATATTATTCTAATTACTCATGAACATGATGATCACATTAACCCTGAACAATTAGCAGAAATAAGCAATTCTGAAACAAAAGTATATGCACCTCAATCAGTTTATGATAATTTTGACATTGATGGTGAGGTGGTTGAAGCCGGTCAGGAGATAGAAGATGATATAAAAGTTATTGATATTGATTGTTATAATTCTGATGAATCAGTAGCCTATTTTTACAATGGTTTATATCATACAGCTGATGCCTCTATATTCCCTGATCCAGGTGAAGAAATCAAAATATTATTTTCTGCCTGTTTTAATGATCATTTTGCAAAATATATTGAAAGTTGTATTAAATTAGATCCTGAACTTGCTATACCCTATCACTATGATCCAGACGAAAGACAGGAACTTCTCCAGGCTAAAGGACTTTCCAGTAAGTTTGAACAGATTAGTTGTAATAGTCAGGTCTTAGAATTAGGAGAAGAAATAGAAGTATAAATATATTTTATATATAAAATAGGCTCTCATCTTTGAAAAAAGGTGGGAGCTTTTCTTAGTTATAATGAATTTAATATTAAATAAAAAAATAGGAGTGAGACAATTGTCAAATAATAATTATTGCAGTAATTGTGGTGAAAAACTGGAAAATGGAGCTAATTTTTGTTCTAATTGTGGTCAAAAAATAAATTATGAAAATACTGAAGAAGATAAGGACTGGACATATGAAGAAGTATCAAAAAACAAAACAGGGTTTTCAAAGTTTTGGGGACATATATTAATAGGAATATTTTCATTAATCTTGATGATTGTTGGGTTTGTATTTTTTGAAGAGATTATGAGAAGTGCTTTTGGTTATTATACACCAGCAATAGTTGAACTAACAGGATCAATTTTTATCGGATTTTTATTATCATCCGGTTTTGTATTGGTTATATCTGTATATGCTATTAAACTAAATTTGCTTATTTATGAGAAAGAGAGTATTAATTGGGATGATATTTTATTGAAAAAAATAAATTTTTCAGAAAATATTTTTAGTTTTTTAGGTACATATTTTTTGATAGTTTTAATTAATTTTCTTGTAATGCTTGGAACTATTTTTCTAGTATTTTTAGCCACTGAAAATTATTATAGAGATTTAGCTACATTTATAACTTTTGCCTCAGGTATAATTTTGCTTTTTATAAATAGTAGATTAATTTTAAGTCAATTTATAGTTTTTGATAAAAAAGAAAAGGCAGTTGCTTCTTTAAAAAAGAGTGTAAAATTAACCAAAGGTAATACTATTAAACTAATAGGATGGTTAATTTTAATAATTATAATCAATAGTATAGGTGGTTCTTTTGTTTTTGGAGTTTTTGTCAGTTTTCCTCTTACAGTATTTATTTTAACAAGAGCCTATTTTAATTTAATAAATGAAAAAAATGTTATATAATAAAAGTAGAAAAGATATACTAAAAAGGAGTTGAGAAAATGCCTAAAAAAGAAGTGTTTATTGAAAAAGAACTTGCTGATGGGCTTAGAAAAATTGCAGACTCCGAAAATATTTCAGAGGAAAAAATTATTACAAAAGCAATTAAGGAATATATTGAAGATTATAATACAGAAAAAAATGATCCTCTTTTAAATTTAATTGGTATTGCAGATGGTGAAGATGACGATGGATCAGAAAATCCTGACCAAACCCTTTATGGAGGTGAAGATAATGAATGAAGTTTTTGTGGATAGTGGAGGATGGATATCCATTATTAATAGAAATGACAAAAATCACTCAAAAGCTGCCAATTATCTTAAAAAACTCCGTAAAAATAATGTAACTTTGGTGACAACTGATTATATCAAAGATGAAACAATTAGCTGGCTTAGAGAAAATATTGATTATGAAACAGCATTAAAAGTAATGGATTTATGGGAAAAGGCAGAAAAAAATGAAGAGTTAAAAACCTGCTGGGTTTCTAATGAGATTGCTAAAGAGTCTAATGATATTTTTCGAAAGTTTAGTGATTATAATTTAAGCTATACTGACTGTACATCACTTGTTATTTGTCGCAAATTAAAGGTTGATAAAGTTTTTGGATTTGATGAAAATTTTAATGAGCTTGGTTATATTTTTACTACCTGTCAGAATGATAAAGAAGAAAGATATGAAGTTTTAAGACCATTATAATTAATGGGGAGGTCAATTCATGCATGCTATTGAAAAGATTTTGGCCAATAAATCTGGAAAAGATAAAGTTCAAACTGGGGAAATAGTAAATGCAAAAATAGATTTAGCAGAAGTAAATGACCTATATTTACAGGTTATAAAGTCTTTTAGAGAAATGGGAGGCCAAAAAGTCTGGGATAAAGATAAGGTAAGTTTTGTTTTTGACCATTACAGTCCGGCCCCTACTTTAAAAGCTGCCGATAATCATAAACAGATGAGAGAATTTTGTAATAAACAGGGAATAGATAAACTATTTGATATAAATAAAGGAATCTGTCATCAGGTATTACCTGAGGCAGGACTGGTTTATCCAGGGATGATTCTGGCTGCTACAGATTCACATACCACTACTCATGGAGCATTTGGTGCTTTTGGGACAGGAGTAGGGGCAACTGATCTTGCCTCTATTTTGATTTCAGGAGAACTATGGTTTAAAGTACCTGAAGTGATAAAAATTGAGATTAATGGTGAACTGAAAGCTGGTGTAATGGCTAAAGATATAATTTTAAACATTTTAGGTGAATTAGGTCAGGATGCTGCAGTATATAAAGCTGTAGAATTTACCGGTTCAACAGTTGAAGAAATGGATATTGATGAGAGAATGGTACTCTGTAATATGGCAGTTGAAATGGGAGCTAAAACTTCCTATATTGAGCCTGATCATAAGACCTATCAATTTCTCAAAGATAGAATAAATGTTGAATATGATCCGATTTTCACTGATGAAGACTATGAATATGATGAAGTTTATGAGTTTGAAGTAGATGAGCTGACTCCTCTTACAGCCAAACCACATTCTATAGATAATATAGCTCCTGTTGAAGAAGTAAAAGAAGAGAAAATAGATCAGATATTTATTGGAACCTGTACTGGGGGGAGAATAAATGATTTAAAAACTGCTGCTCAAATTATAAAAGGACATAAAGTAGCAGATGGAGTTCGCTTACTGGTGATTCCAGCTTCTGATGAAGTTTATCAAAAAGCTTTAGATGCAGGCTATCTTGATATATTTATAAAAAGTGGAGCAACAGTTTCCAATCCAGGTTGTGGACCATGTCTGGGAGCTCATCAGGGAGTTTTAGCTTCAGGTGAAAGCTGTTTATCAACATCCAGCAGAAATTTTCCAGGAAGAATGGGTAGTACTGAGGCTAAAATTTATAGTGTATCTCCAGCAACTGCAGCTATATCAGCAATCAAGGGTAGATTAGTTAAGGCTGAGGAGAGTGATCTAAATGGAGATAATTAAAGGTAGAGCCTTTAAATTTGGTGATAATATAGATACTGATCAGATATATCCCGGTCGTTTTTTGGATATTTCAGAACACAGTGAAATAGCTGAACATGCTATGGAGGGAGTCGATCCTGATTTTACAGATAAAATAGATGAAGGTGATATAATAGTTGCCGGGAATAATTTTGGCTGTGGTTCAAGTAGAGAACATGCAGTGATTACTCTAAAAGAAGCTGGTATCTCTGCAGTAATTGCCAGCTCTTTTGCCAGGATTTTTTACAGAAATGCTATTAATCTAGGACTGCCTGTTATTGAAATAAAAGATATGAAAGTAAAGGAAAAAGAAGAGTTGATTATTGATATTAATAAATCTACAATAAAAAGAGAAAATGGAGAAAAATATAGTTTTATTTCATTTCCTGAACAAATAATGGAGATTTTAGAGACAGGTGGAATAATTAATTATTATAAAAATAATGTGGAGGGTTAAAATGTTAGATTTATATAAACCACCAATTGAAGAAGTGACAGATTTATGGGATGGTAGGGTAGACAGTGAAAATGATTTTAAATCATTTCGCTGGCATCAGTGGCTGGATTTTATTGATCTCAATCAGAAAGAAGAAGTTTTAGATGAGGGAGAAAAAGGTTTTTGTTTTTTAGGTTATAGTTGTGACCAGGGGGTAAAAAGAAATAAAGGGAGAGCTGGAGCTGTTAAGGGTCCGGCCAGTATTAGAAAGGAATTGGCCAATCTTCCCTGTAGATTTGATAAAAATGTTAAACTTTTTGATGCTGGAGATATCATATGTGCTGGCCATAATTTGGAAGATGCTCAAAATACTCTTGCTCAGGCAGTAGAAAAAATAAAATCACTTAATCTATTTCCCATTCTTCTTGGCGGAGGACACGGGATTGCTTTTGGGCATTATCAGGGGCTTGTAAATTCAATTCATAATGATGAACAATGTCTGGGAATTATTAATTTTGATGCTCATTTTGATCTTAGACCCTATCCAGATGGTGGCAACTCAGGTACTATGTTTAGGCAAATAGCTGATAAATGTCAAAAAGAGGGAAGAGATTTTCCATATTTTTGTGTAGGGATTCAAAAATCAGGGAATACTATAAGTTTGTTTGAGAAAGCAGATGAACTTGGAACAGAATATATTTTAGCTAAAGATATGAATAATTTAAATATGATGGAGAATCTGGAGAAATTAAATAGTTTTATTTTTGAAAATGATCATATATATTTAACTATCTGTTCAGATGTCTTTTCCTCAGCTTATGCTCCAGGTGTTAGTGCTTCCAATCCAATGGGTATTGAGCCTGAAATTGCCTTGAAATTAATAAAACATATAATAAAATCGGGGAAGGTATTTAGTTTTGATATAGCTGAAGTTTCTCCTCGTTTTGATCTGGATAATGTTACAGCAAATCTGGCTTCCATAATAATTTTTGCTGTAATTAATACTTTTGTTAAGGAAGATGTCAGTGTGAAATAAATTTTTTGACGTTTTGGACATTTTTTTGACGCTCCTTTAATATCATAAAGATAAAGAATAGTAAAATTTTTAAGTTGATAAGTTTTTTGAAGATTTTAAAATTATAAAAAGGGGGAGATCAAATGTCTCTAGATTCAATTAATTTTGACGTAGATAAGGCAATGAAAGTTAAATTGCCAGATGAGTTACCGGAAAAACCAGATTTTAGAGATGATATTAGAAGAGCTCCAAAAAGAGAGCTTAATTTATCAGAAGATGAAATGGAACTGGCTTTAAAGAATGCATTGCGCTATGTGCCGGCACATTTACATGAAGAAGTTGCTCCAGAATTTATGGAAGAATTATTAACAAAGGGTAGAATTTATGGTTACCGTTACCGTCCAAAGGGTGAAATAAAAGCAAAAGCTATTGACGAATATGAAGGTAATACTATTGAAGGTAAAGCTATCCAGTTGATGATTGATAATAACCTTGATTTTGATGTAGCATTATATCCTTATGAATTAGTAACTTATGGAGAAAGCGGTCAGGTCTGTCAGAACTGGATGCAGTATCGACTTATTAAAAAGTATTTGCAGGTTATGACAAAAGATCAGACTCTTGTTGTTCATTCCGGACATCCTCTGGGATTATTTCCTTCAAAACCTGAAGCGCCAAGAGTAATTTCTACAAATGCGCTGATGATTGGTATGTTTGATGATCCAGAACATTATAACAAAGCAGCTGCTTTAGGAGTAGCCAATTATGGTCAAATGACAGCTGGAGGCTGGATGTATATAGGACCTCAGGGTATAGTTCATGGTACTTATGGTACTTTACTTAATGCCGGTCGTAAGTTTTTAGGTAATGATGAAACTGAAGATTTAGCTGGACAATTATATATAACTTCCGGTCTGGGTGGTATGAGTGGTGCTCAGGCAAAAGCAATTGAAATTGCTGGTGGAGTAGGTGTTATCGCTGAAGTTGACAAATCAAGAATCGAAACCAGATATGAACAAAACTGGGTTTCCAAAATATCAGATAATCTTGACCAAATATTTGACTGGGTTGAGGAATATAAGAAAAAAGGTGAGGCAATTTCTATTGCCTATCATGGGAATATAGTTGATTTATTAGAATATGTTAATGAAAATGATATAAAAGTTGATCTTTTATCAGATCAAACTTCCTGTCATGAAGCTTATAGTGGAGGATATAATCCTGTTGATTATACTTTTGCAGAAGCCAGAAAATTACTTAAAAATGATCCTGCTAAATTTAGAGATGAAGTTGATAAAACTCTTAAAAAACACTATAAAAATATAAAAGAATTAGTAGATAGTGGAGCTTATTTCTTTGATTATGGTAACAGCTTTATGAAAGCTGTTTATGATGCAGGTGTAAAAGAAATTGCCAAAGATGAGGAAAATCCAGACAAAGGATTTGTTTTCCCATCTTATGTTGAAGATATTATGGGACCAATAATGTTTGATTATGGTTATGGTCCATATAGATGGGTCTGTCTATCAGGTAAAAAGGAAGATTTACGTAAGACAGATAAAGCTGCTCAGGAGGTTATTGACCCTGAAAGAAGATCACAGGATTATGATAACTATCACTGGATCAAAAATGCCGAGGATAATGATTTAGTTGTTGGTTCACAGGCCAGAATTTTATATACTGATGGCCCGGGAAGAGTGGAAATGGCTCTTAAGTTTAATAAAATGGTTAGAGATGGAGAAATCGGTCCTGTAATGTTAGGAAGAGATCATCATGATACTGGTGGTACAGATTCTCCTTTCCGTGAAACAGCCAATATCAAAGATGGTAGTAATATTATGGGAGAAATGTCCATTCACTGTTTTGCCGGTAATGCCGCTCGTGGTATGAGTATGGTTGTCCAGAGCAATGGTGGTGGAGTAGGAATTGGAAAATGCTTTAATAGTGGTTTTGGTCTTGTACTTGATGGTAGTAAAAGAGTTGATAGAATTATTAAATCTTCACTTGACTGGGATGTTCATGGTGGAGTTGCCAGAAGAGCATGGGCCAGAAATGAGCATGCTATTGAAACAATGTTAGACTGGAATGAAGAAAAAGGGGAATTAGGTCATGTAACCTTACCATATCAACCTAAGGAAGGTCTTGTTGAAAATGTAGTTAAAAATTCTTTAGATAAAAATCAATAATTAATTCTATAGGAGGTAGAACTATGCAGCTTGATATTAAGCTTTTAGGTGAAAGAGATGTGCAATTAGCTGATAATAAAATTGAATTTCCCTATAAAAAAGTTGAAGCTTTATTCTATTATCTTATTGTAGAAAAAAAGATTTCTCGCAGCAAAGTTGCTTCTCTTTTATGGGGAAATATGACTGATAGTAAAGCTAAAAAGAACTTGAGGAATGCTTTATATCAACTTAAAAAAAGTATAACTGAGGATATATTCAAAAAAAGCGGTAGTTCTACACTCCATTTAAATAAGGATAAATATGATTTCAAAATTGATCTTGAACAATTTATGAAAAATGATTCTTTGAAAAAATCTCTTAAAGTCTATAATGGGGATTTTTTGGAAGGGTTTCTTCTCAAAAGATCCCCTTCTTTTAATGACTGGATCATTGACAATAGAAATTATTATCAGCAGTTATATATAGAAAAATTAAAAAAGAGAATAGAAAATTTAGAGAGCAGAGAAAAAAATGAAAAAGCAATTAATTATCTCCAGGATTTAATTAAAGTAGATGAATTTAATGAAATGGCCTATCGAAAACTTATGAATCTCTATCATAAAAATGGCCAGAGTGCAAAGGCTCTTCAGGTATATAAAAAACTGGATGAAATATTGGAAAAGGAACTCGGAATAAATCCTGATCAAAAAACACTCTCACTTTTACAGGAAATACGAAGTAATAAATCAGTAGTTTTGGAAAACGATCAAAATGTAAAATTTATTTTTAGAGATAAAGAGATTAAAGAATTAGTATTAAATACAAGAAATTTCAAAGCTGGGACTGAATCTTATTCTTATTTGATTTCTGGTGAAGCTGGTATTGGTAAAACAACTTTAATAAAGGAATTTTTAGATAAAACTAACCTTGAAGATACACTTGTTTTAAAAACAAATTGTTTTCAGGGGGAAGAAAGATATATTTTCAACCCTTTAAAAAATATTATCAAACAACTTCAGGAGAAATTAGATTTAAATGATCTTGAAATAAATTATCCCTGGAAAGGTGTGCTTTCTCTTCTTTTCCCTTCACTTTTT
>Ga0207714_1002011_pt1 | contig 12671 bp, 11 predicted proteins | sample PonA232FremontCA_2_FD_187270 | JGI IMG/M metagenome (GOLD analysis project Ga0207714, IMG submission 187270) | Marine sediment microbial community from Fremont, CA, USA - Pond A23 Sediment 2 (SPAdes) | ecosystem: Environmental > Aquatic > Marine > Unclassified | place: USA: Fremont, California... | reverse complement strand
CGCTCACTCGGTCGCGGGGTTCCCTCGCTCGCTCATCCACCGGAAGGCTCGCTTCGCTCCCCCTTCCGAGCCCTCGGTCACTCTATTCCCGAGGACCTCACACGGCGTCGTCGCGGACGGAGCCGCGACGGTGCGCGCCCACTGCCTGCGGTATTCCACGCAGATGGGGCTGAAAGGAAATGGTGTTTCTTCCGGTCCCCGATCGTCTCGATTGGAGCGCTCAGAAACACACACCGAGCGAGCGCGGGACAGACTGAAGTCCCGGCCGCCACGAGTGTCGGCAATGGTCGTCGGAGACGTCACGACAGGGACCGAAGTGTTAGTCATCGGGGGTGGCCCGGGTGGGTACGTCGCCGGCATCCGCGCCGGCCAGCTGGGTCACGACGTGACCCTCGTGGAGGCAGACGAGGTCGGGGGGACCTGCCTCGTGCGGGGGTGCATTCCCTCGAAGGCTCTCATCTCCGCGACGGACATCGCCCACCGGGCGGGGGCGGCCGAGCGGCTGGGGGTCCACGCCGAGCCGGCGGTCGATCTTGAGGCGATGGTCGGCTGGAAGGACCGGCTGGTCGGCCGGCTCACCAAGGGCGTCGAGTCGCTGCTCGAGCGAGCCGGCGTCACGGTCGTCGAGGGACGGGCGGAGTTCGAGTCCGACGGGGAGGTTCGGGTCGTCCACGAAGGTGAAGGACAGGGCGCCGAGACGGTCGCCTTCGAGCACGCTGTCGTGGCGACGGGGAGCCGGCCGGTCGAGCTTCCCCCGGTGCCCTTCGACGGCGACCGCGTGCTCTCCTCGCGGGGGGCACTCGCTCTGGAGACGGTTCCCGACTCGCTTGCGGTCGTTGGCGCCGGCTACATCGGGATGGAGCTTGCGACGGTGTACGCGAAACTCGGCACCGAAGTCACGGTCCTCGAACAACTGGAGGATGCGCTGCCGGGCTACGCCGAGGACCTGACGGAGGTGGTGCGCGAACGGGCCGCCGAGGTCGGTGTCGACTTCCGCTTCGGCGAGGTCGTCGAAGGCTGCGAGAAACGCCGGCACGAGGTCCGGCTGGAGACCGGCGAGGATGCGGTGACAGCCGAGCGGTGCCTCGTGGCGGCCGGCCGGGAGCCGGTCACCGACACCGCCGGCCTCGAGGCCGCGGGCGTCGAGACCGACGACGAGGGGTTCGTGGTCACCGACGAGCAGGGCCGGACCACCCGCGACAACGTCCTGGCTGTGGGGGACGTAGCCGGCGAGCCGATGCTCGCCCACGCCGCCTTCCGGGAGGGGGAGGTCGCCGCGGAGGCCATCGATGGTCAGCCCGCGGCGCTGGACAGCCAGGCGGTCCCGGCGGCGGTGTTCACCGACCCCGAGATAGCGACGGTCGGCATGACGGAGGTGGAGGCCCGCGAGGAGGGGTTCGAGCCCGCAGTCGGCGAGATGCCGCTGCGGGCCTCGGGCCGGGCGCTGACGCTGAACGAGCGGGAGGGCTTCGTCCGCGTCGTGGCCGACGCGGAACACGGCTTCGTCCTGGGCGCGCAGGTCGCCGGCCCCGAGGCGTCGGAGCTGGTGGCGGAGGTCACCCTGGCCATCGAGATGGGCGCGACCCTTGAGGACCTGGCGGCGACGGTCCACGTCCACCCCACACTCTCCGAGGCCGTCCACGAGGCCGCGATGGGCGCGCTCGACCGGAGCATCCACTACTGACTCGCTGTCGCTGACCCGACTCGCTGCCGGCCTGCCGCTACTGCCCGGCTTCTCCGGCCCGCTCCAGCCACCCCCGGGCGCGCCCCTCGGGGGCGTCGGCCACCGCCGCGAGCAGCCGGGCGTCGTACTCGGCCAGGTCCGCGACCGTCTCGATGCCCGCCTCCTGGAGCCGGCCGGCGTAGGTCGGGCCGACCCCCTCGACGGCCTCGACGTCCACAGCGTCGGCAGGTTCCGTGTCGGCGGGCGGTTCCGCGCCGGAAGCGTCGCCGGTCTCGCTCGCGGCCACCCGGCCGCGCTCGGCCACGGCTTGGACGGCCGCGTGGGCCGCGGCTGCTTGGTCGGCGTCCCCCTCGTCCAGCGTCCCGACGTCAGTCCTGTCCGGCGTCCCGGCGTCAGTCCTGTCCGCCGTCCCGGCGTCGGTCCCGCCGGTATCAGCCCCCGTCTTCTCGGCGTCGGCCCCGTCCTGGGCTGCGTACCACTCACAGACCGTGGGCCACAGCTGGTCGTGGGCCTTCCCGGAGACGGAGATGCCGATGTGGCCCCGGGGGAACTCGACGAGGCGGGTGTCCTCGCTGCCGACCAGGTCGACGACCGGCCGGGAGGACTCGGGCGGGACGATGTGGTCGTACTCCCCGACGACCGTCAGCAGCGGTACCTCGATGTCTTCGAGGTGGACCGGCCGGCCGTCGAGAGCGTACTCGCCGGCGACGAGGTTGTTGTCCTTGTACACCTCGCCGACGAACTCGGCGAAAGCGGCGCCGGCCACGTCGACCCCGTCCCAGATCCACCGCTCCATCCGGGCGAAGTTCTCGACGAAGGCGTCGTCCTCGATATTCTCGTAGAGCTGGACGTACTTGGTGACGTACTGGTCGACGGGGTCCATCAGCGAGAACTCCACCGACAGCAGTTCGGCGGGCATGTTCCCCAGCGTCTCGGCGGCCACCTCCGGGTCGAAGTATGTCGCCCACCGCTCCAGGATCCCACCGGTGCCCTCGAAGGCAACTGGCGTCGCCATCAGGCCGAGCGTCCGAACCCGCTCACCCTCGATCGCGGTGTGCATCAGCGCCATCGTCCCGCCCATACAGTAGCCCAGCAGGTGGACCGCTTTCACGCCGGCATCCTCGCAGGTGGCATCGAGCGCGTTGTCGAGATACCGGCCGACGTAGTCGCCCATGCCGAGGATGGCGTCCAGGCGGGTCGGCTCGCCCCAGTCAAGCAGGTAGACGTCGAACCCCCCCTCGAGCAGACGGCGGACGACACTGCGGTCGGGCTGTAAGTCCAGGATGTACGGGCGGTTGACCAGCGCGTAGACGACGAGGACCGGGGTCTCGTGACGGCGCTCGTCGGGCTCGTAGTGGTGGAGTTCGAGTGTGTTCTCCTCGTAGACGACTTCACTCGGGGTGTGGCCGACCTCGGTGGTCAGCAGCGTCTCCAGGCGGTCCGGAGCCACCCCCAGTTTGCGGAGCACGTCGGCAGCCCGCCGACAGCCGTCCCAGCCGGCGTCGCGGGTCACGACCCGACCACCTCGAGCCGGCCGCGAGGCCCGTGCATGTCCGGCGGTTCTCCGGGGACGACAATAGTAGTGGGTGGTCGCCGAGCCCGCCGGTCGACGGCGGCAGCCACTGTCGGAGGTGGCGAGCGTCGGGGGCGCCGGCTACCGGTCGGCGCAGATGTCGACGAAGTTCCGGAGGATCCGGAGCCCGGTCTCGCCGGACTTCTCGGGGTGAAACTGCGTGCCGAAGACGTTGCCAGCCTCGTTGGCGACGACGCTCGCGAAGGGGCCGCCGTAGTCGGTGGTGGCGACGGTTGCGCGTTCGTCGTCGGGCTCGGCGTAGTAGGAGTGGACGAAGTACGCGTACTCCCCGTCGACGGGCCCGCCGCGGGGCCCGTCTCCCCGCGGGGCCCCCGACCCCGCGCTGTCGACCCCGGTCACAAGCGGGTGGTCGCGCTCGACGGCGAGGTCGTTCCAGCCCATTTGTGGCACCTTCACCGTGTCGGGAAAGCGGAGGTTCGTCCCCGGGATCAGGTCCAGCCCCTCCGCGTCGCCCTCGCCGGCGTGGTCGGCCTCCTCGCTCGTGGTCAACAGCATCTGCATGCCGAGACAGATCCCAAAGAGAGGCGTGCCGGCCTCGGCTTCCTCGACCAGCACGTCCCGGAACGGGCCGGCGTTGTCCATCCCCTCACTGAACGCGCCCACACCCGGGAGGACGACCCCGTCGGCGCTCGCCAGGGCCGCCGGCTCGTCGGTGACGGTCACGGCGGCGTCGGCCCGCTCCAGCCCGCGGGTGACGCTGCGGAGGTTCCCGAGCCCGTAGTCGACGACGGCCACCTCGACGGTCATGCCCGGGCGTACGCGGAGGGGCGGTAAGTCGCTTCGGCTTCCGGCCCGTCTCGCGCGGGAGGATGCGTGTCTGCCCCGGCGGCCGCGCCGGGGCGGAGACAGGTCAGCGAGCTAACCTCCATAATCTACATAGATATATAGATATCTCGTGAATTCACTTCCGATATATACTGAACATATGAACCGTTTTAACCGGAAAACCCGGGCGTGTGAGTATGCGGGACAGGAGAACCTTCCTCAAACGGGCGGGCGCGTTAGGCACTGCTGCGGTGATCGCCGGGTGTACCGGTGGCGGCGACGGCACCGACACCGAGAGCGGCGGCGACGACAGCGACGGCGGCGACAACGGTGGCAGTGATAGCGGGGGCGACAGCGGCGGCGGGTCGACGGAGACCATGAGCGGCGACGACGGCCCGGCGGCGACGTTCGGCGGCGACGGCGAGATCAACTTCAACATCTCGCCGAGCGTCCCCCAACAGCAGCTGCAGGTCCAGTACGCGCCGCTGCGTGACCACATCGAGAGCTACGTCACGGAGAACTACGACACCCCCGAGGGTCTGGAGGCGACGATGAACATCGGTAGCAACTACAGCGCGGTCATCCAGGCGCTGGGCCAGGGGACCGCGGACCTGGCCGAGACGGGGCCGCTGGCCGCCGTCGTCGGCAACCAGACCGGCAACTCCGAGATCATCCTCCAGCGGTTTGGCTACGGCGGGTGGACCTACAAGAGTCTCATCGCCGTTCCAAACGGCAGCGACATCAGCTCGGTCGAGGACCTCGAGGGCAAAGACGTCGCCTTCTCGGACCCGCTCTCGACGAGTGGCTTCCTGTTCCCGGTTGCCGCGATGGCCGAGGCCGGCATCGACATCGGCGAGCTCCCGGAGGGCAACGGCTCGCAGGCTGCCTTCACCCCCCGCTTCGCGGGTGGGCACGTCCAGTCGTACACCCTGCTGGAGCAGGGCCAGGTCGACGCCGCCGGGATGGGCGGGTTCGTCCGGGACACCTCCACCGGTCCCGCCCCCGACGCCTGGCAGGACGTCGCGACCACACTCCACGAGGACTCGGGGATCCCGCGGGCACCCATCGTCGTGAGCCCGCAGCTCCCACAGGAGTCGAAAGACGCCATCCAGCAGGCCTTCCTCGAGGGCCCCGACACCATCTACTACGGCGCCGACGGTGAGGAGGGGACCGACGACGACCTCTGGTTCGGCGACGTCCGGGAGGCCACCATCGACGACTACCAGCTCGTCGTCGACAAGGCCGAGACGCTTGGCATCGATCCGTCCTTCTTTGAGTAAGCGGCGTCTCGTCTCCCCCAACCACTCACTATGCCCGCCGTCACGTTCGACGACGTTACCAAGGTCTACGGTGAGGACACCGTTGCGCTCCGCGATATCGACATCGAGATCGGGGAGGGAGAGTTCGTCATCCTCCTCGGGCCGTCCGGAGCGGGAAAGTCGACGCTCCTCCGGGTGCTGAACGGGCTGACACAGCCCACCGAAGGGGTCGTGGAGATCAACGGCGAGGTGCCGAGCGGCGCCCGCAAGGAGGTCGGCATGGTGTTCCAGGAACACTACCTCGTCGAGAGCATGAGCGCCTTCCAGAACGCACTCACCGGAGCGCTCGCGCGCAACGGGTTCTTCCGGAGCATCCTCACCTGGCAGCGGACCGACGACAAGCGAGCGGCCCTCGAGGCGCTGGAGACGGTCGGGCTGCTCGAGGAGGCCGGACAGCGCGCCGGCTCGATGAGCGGCGGGCAGAAACAGCGGGTCGGGATCGCCCGCGCACTGGTCCAGCAGCCCAGTCTCCTGCTGGCCGACGAACCGGTCGCCAGCCTCGACCCCAAGGCCGCCCGGGACGTGATGGGCTACATGAAACAGGCCGCCCAGGAGCGCGACCTGACGGCGATCACCAGCCTCCACCAGGTGAACATCGCCCGGGAGTTCGGCGACCGCTTTCTCGGCATCCGCGACGGCGAGGTCGTCTTCGACGGCGACCGGGATGACCTGACGATGGACGTCGTCGACGAGATCTACTACGGCGAGGGCGCCGACGAGGGGGCGGTCTCCACGGCGGGGGACGTCCCGCCGGACCCGGCCGAGCGCGGCGGGACCGCCGATACCCCACCGGCAGGGTCGGCGGACCCCCCCGCGACTGCGGAGGCGGCCGAAGCGCCCGACTCCCCGGAATCGGTCGGGGGTGACGGCTCGTGAGCATCCCGGAGGTCGACACCCAGCTCGGGAAGCTCAAACGCTCCCGCCGGCTCAAGCAGGGGCTTGCGCTCGGGCTGCTCGTGGCCGTCCTCGTGGTCACCTACTTCGGGCTCGGATTCGTGAACTTCGAGGTCGACGAGATCATCGACGGCTTCCCGAACTTCGTCGACTTCATCGCGGCCTTCTTCCCGCCGAACTTCGAGGCGATGACCATCTACACGACCGACAACGGCATCACGGGGCTCGAGGGCATCTGGGCGAGCTTCTCCGACCCCGGCCGGCTCGCCGAGAGCCTTGGCTCGCCCCGGCTGAGCCTCGTCCGCGCCGCGGTCGTGACGCTTCTGCTCGGCTTCCTGGGGACGGTGCTGGGCTTTCTGCCGGCGCTGCTTCTCGGCGTGCTGGGCAGCGAGCAAGTGACCCCCTTCCCGTTCAACTTCATCTTCCGGGGGATCATGAGCGCCATCCGGGCGATCCCCGCGATCGTCTGGATCTTCCTGTTCGTTCCGTTCGGCCCGCCCAGCCAGGCGACGGCCGTCCTCGCGATCGCCACCGACACCGTCGGCAACCTCGGGCGGCTGTTCACCGACGAGCTCGAGGAGATCGAGGAGGGCCCCATCGAGGCGATCCAGTCGACAGGTGCCTCCCGGGCCCAGACGGTCGGCTTCGGCATGCTGAGCCAGGTCTCCCGCTCCTACATCGCCTGGACGCTGTACATCCTTGAGATCAACACCCGGATCGCCATCTCGTTGGGCGTCGTCGGCGCCGGCGGGCTGGGGCTGTACGTCCGCAACCAGCAGGACCTCTTCCAGTTCCAGAACACTGCCGCGGGGATCATCATGATCTTCGTCGTCGTCCTCTCGATCGAGTTGCTCTCCTCGCGCATCCGGGCGCGGCTCCGTCCCAGCGAACACGAGGGCAAGGGCTTCCTCCAGAGCCTGCGTGACCTCGCCTCGCCGGGCAAGTGGCTCGGGCTGGACCGCGACAAAGGCGAGAAGAGCTAGAAGTCCCCGAAGGTCGACTGGCCGCCGTCGCCGGCGTAGTCGGCGGCCGTCGCGAGCGCCCCCTCGAACGTCTCCGCCTGACTCCGGTCGTACAGCGTCGCCGCCGGATGGACGCAGACGAGCACCCGCCGGACCGTGTCGAGGTCGGCCTCGTGGACCGTGCCGGCCTCGCTCGTGACCGCCACGTCCCGGTCGAGCAGGTGTTCGGCGGGCACCTTCCCCATCGCGACCACCAGAACGGGGTCGACGGCCGCAAGTTCGGCCTGGAGGTGCTCCCGACAGTGCTCGAGTTCGGACATGTGCGGGTCCCGGTTGTCGGGCGGCCGGCACCGCACGCAGTTGGTGATCCGGACGTCCGCCCGGGCCAGCCCCGCCTTCCGGAGCCCCTCGTCGAGCACGTCCCCGCTCCGGCCCACGAAGGGTTCGCCGCGCTCGTCCTCGCGCTCGCCGGGGGCCTCGCCCACAAAGAGCAGGTCGGCCTCGGTGGGTCCGGTCCCGTTGACGATCCGCGAGCGCGAGTCGACCAGCGAAGGACACCGCTCGCAGTCGGTCACGTCAGGGTCCATACCGCCGCGAGGGGCGGGCGCGACTAAGAGTCACCGGACAGTCCCGCGTCGGCCGCGCGGGCGGCCAGGCGTGCGACCCGGAGCGGCTCCGGACGGCCACCCTCCGGGGTGAACGCGCGGACGACCCGGGCAGGCTCGGTGCAGCCGACCGCCCGGACCCAGCAGGACACCCCGTCGAAGTCGACCCGCTGGCGGTCGGGCTGGGCGTAGTAGGTCGCCAGCCGGCGCCGGCGGGCGGGCCCCTCGAACTCCCGGCGGATGGCGTCGGCGAGGCCGGGGCTGTCCTCGAAGGAGACCGACAGCGTCGGGAGCCCCGTCGCGTCGTGGATCCGGTGGAGGTCGAGCACGTTGAACCAGGCGGGGGCGATACCCGACAGGAGCAGGTACCGGATGTCGGGTCGGTCGAGCCGGCGGAGGAGAGCGATCACGGTGTCGGTCGCGTCGGTGCCGCCGACGGTCCACCGGTCGAAGACGAACCCGTCGACGGTACGGTCGCCGCGGACCACGGCGCCCGCGACCGTGCTGTGCGAGCCGGTGTAGGATTCCGCCACGCCGAGGGCGCGGACCCCGGCTTTCACGTGTTTTCTTTGATGTCTTCGAGCCGGTCGAGGAGCTCGTCGTTCGAGGCGGTGAACTCGAACTCGACGTCACCGTCGTGTGCGTTCTCTTCGGCCGACACCCCGTCGTCCTCGTCGTAGTCGGCGTCGTACTCCTGATTTTCCTGTTCGGATTCGTCGTAACTCCCGAACCCCATACACGGTGTCGTTGGTGTGTCAGGGTAAAAAATCGCTCGGGATGTGTGAAAGCGTGTCACAGTACGGTGGCGTGGCCCGTAGCGAGCGGAAGCCACCCAGGGGTGGGAGGATCTCAAAGCCGACAGCATCAGTCGACGTCGACGGTCCGCTCGAACTCCGCGATCGCCTCGTCGCTACCGGCGACGAACACCTCGTCGCCGGCCTCAACGGTCGTGGCGGCGTCGGTGAGCACGTCGCCGTCGCGGAGGGCGCCGACGACCGTCCAGGCGCGGTCGCGCTGGCGGCGGATGTCGGCGAGCGACTGTCCGGCGAAGGGCGCGCTGGCTGCCCGGACCAGGCGGATCTGGCTGACCGGGTCCATCACCCGCTCGCCGTGGACCTCGGCGGCGACCAGGCGGGCACAGACCCGCTGGACCGAGAGGACGTAGTCCGCCCCCGCCCGGAAGGCCGGGGACGCCTTCTCGGCGTCGGTCACGCGGGCGAGGATCTCGACGTCATCGGAGAGCGCGCGGGCCATCGCGACGGTCAGGAGCGCGGTCGCGTCGTCGTCGACGGTGACCACAAGCGCCGAGGCGTCCTCGATGTCGGCCGCCCGGAGCGTCTCCGGTTCGGTGACGTCGCCGACGACGTCGGCCCCGGACTCCGGGGACTGGTCGACCGTCGTGTAGCTGACGTCCTCGGGGAGTGCTTCGACGGCCGCCCGGCCGCCCTCGCCGAAGCCGGCGACGACGACGCTCGACTGCCTCCCCGAGCGGGCCGTGCGGACGCCGGCGGCCTGGCTCGCAGCCCTCTCGACGGCACCCGCAGGCCCGGCGACCACGAGGACGGTGTTGGGGGTGATCCGGTTGTCCGGGTCTGGGGGGAGGTGAAACTCCCCGTCGAACCACCCCGCGACCAGCGTGAGGTCGGGGTTGGTCACGACCGGAGTGTCCGCGATCCGGGCACCGTGGAGCGGGCTGTGTCGCCGAATGAGCACCTCCCGGATGACGATCTCGTCGGTCGGCTCCTCGAGGGCCACCGAGAGGGTGGCCTTCTCCGCGAGGCGCCGGCCGATCAGCGCGTCCGGGGAGACGCTGCGGTCGACGCCCACCTCCGCGAGTGCGGCCTTCCGGCGCAGCGAGGGGGTAAAGGAGATCACCCGCAGCCCCTCGTTCGCCTCCAGGGCGGTGAGGACGATGCTCGCGGTCCGGTCGCCGGCGTCGGTAATAAGCGTCGACGCCTTCCCGATGCTGGCCCGCTCCAGGTCAGCGCGGGTCTCGGGGTCACCGTGGATCGCCTGGTAGCCGGCGTCGGAGAGGGTCTTCGCCTCCTCCGGGTCGGATTCGACGAGCACGTAGCTGACACCGAGTTCCTCGAGTTCGTCCAGCAGGACGCCGGTGTCGCGCTGGTACTCGGCGACGACGACGTGGTCCTGTTTCGAGGAGAGGCGGTCGTCGAGATTCAGGGGTGCTCGCTCGAACAGCGGGATCACGAGCACCCGCAGCGTGACGAAGCCGATGACGATGCCCGTCAGCTGCATCGCCACGACGAAGACGTTCATCACCGGCGTCTCCCACGGCGAGTCCGCGCCGTAGCCCGTGGTCGTCATCGTCTCGGTGACCGTCTGAAACGACCGGAACACCGACTGCGGACGCCCTTCGAAGAACTGCATCCCGAGGTTGTACAGGACGGTGTAGGTTCCGACGATGGCCGCCAGCCCGAGCACGAATACCGCGAGCAGACGCTGGCGTTTCGTCAGATTCCGAAGCCTGAGGGAGTCGGGGACGAACTCGCTCACTCCCGTACCGAACTCGCCGCCGAGTCATAAGTTCGGTGCCCGGCGCCCGTACGCCGGCGTTCGGCCGGGCGTTTCGTCGACCCCATCGCCCGTTCCGCCACCACCGCCGCTGCTGTCGCCCGCTTTCGACCCGGGTTCTCCGGAGCTGAAACATCGGTCCGGGATTTTATAGCCTACGGCCGGCGGTTGACGTATGGACACTGCCCTCCCCAGACGCGAGTTCCTGGCCGCCTGTGCCGCCGGGGCTGCGGGTGTGCTCGCCGGGTGTGCCGACCCCGACGTCGCGATGTTCGTCGACCCGGCCCCGACAGACCGCGCGGTCGCCGAGCGCGCGACGCTCCAGCCCGACCGGTACGCCCACCGCTCGCTGGTCGCCGAGGCAGTCGACGGCGGGACCGCCCGCCCGGCCGAGTCCGGCGACGACCCGCCCTTCGACCCCGACCGGCCGGTCGTCCACGACGGGTCGGTGTACGACCTCGAGTGGACCGCGACCAGCCGGGAGGAGACCCGGACCGAGTACGCCATCTCCGTGACCGTCCACGACGACGACCGAGCGGTCGACGCCGCCTTCGATGCGCTCCCCGAACTCGACCGCGACCGCCTCGCAAACGTCCGGCGAGCCGTCGAACGGGCCGTCGAGGAGAACCACCCTCTGCCGGCGGTGACGGTCCAGCACCACTACACGGCCGCCGAGCGAAACCGGTCGGCGCTGGTTCCCGACCCCCGCTACGACGTGGTCAGGATCGAGGGTCGGCCCGCGAGTATCGAGGTCAGCGAGGAGACCGTGGCGCTTCCCGTGTTCCGCTACACCGCACGCGAGCGCGCCGCGACGCTCGCGGCCTTCGGCGCGGCCCTGCGCTCGCGCCACCGGGTCACCCTCTCCGGGCTGGGCGGAACCGAACGCGACTTCTTCGAGTCCGTCCGCGACGAGGGGTCGGTCTACGAGGCCCGGGAGGGGTTCGAGGGGGTCGCGGACAGGCTCGTCGCCGAGCCGGCGGTGTTCGTCGAGGGCCGGGAGGGCGAGTGGCTGGTCGCGTACGAGGGCGGGGACTACTGGGTGACGGTCGACTTCGTCCGCATGCCGGAGTACGCCGACCGCCTGGAGGCGGTCGACGACCTGTGACCCCTCAGAACAGCGGGACGAACCGGAAGGTGAGGTAGGCGCCGACGGTCGCGATCGCCGGGACGACGTTCTGCATCAGGACGACCCGTGCGGTCGTGGCGGGGCTGAACAGCTGTGCAGTCCCGCCGACTTCCCCGGGGTCTTCCTCGCCGATGGGCGGGAGCTGTTCGCCCTCCTCGTCGGCGGCCAGCGCGTCGACGGTGACCGGCGTCGACTTCTCGGCGGCGACGGCCTCGGGGACGGTCACCGGCCGCGTCGCCCGCCCCCAGCCCAGCCCGATGATCGACATCGTCGCGATCACGACGAAGCTCGCGGGGATGCCGAGCGCGGAGAGGAAGATGACGAGCGCAGAACTCACGGAGGCGACGACGATCGCGGCCGTCAGCGGCAGCTCCGTGATGTCGCTGCCCATCGTCTCCAGGGTCCGCCGGGCGATCGTGAAGGCGCCGATTGCGACCGCGACCCCGCCGAGGATGATCGCGGGGTTCATCGCCAGTTCCCCGCTTCCCACAAGCGGCGCGACGGCGTTGGCGATGTTGGAGGTGCCCGAGGAGAAGGCCATCAGGCAGCCGATCGCGACGACGGTGACCGTCCCGACGAGCTCCCGGCGGTTGGTCGTCTGGTGGAGCCGCGGGACCGGGACGACGCCGGACCGGTCGAGTTCCAGCAGCGGCCCCGTGCTCCGCTCGATCGCCACCACCCGATTGAGCCGGGCGTAAAAGTACCGCCCGATGACCAGCGATACCCAGAAACCGATGATCGGCGAGACGACCCACCAGATGGCGATCTCGCCCATGACGGCCAGGTCGAGCACCCCGCCGGCGAGCCCGAGCCCGGCGATGGCGCCGACGGCGGTCATCGACGTCGAGGCGGGCACGCCGAAGAGATTCCCGACGAGCAGGGCGATCCCGATGAAAAACAGCACCGCGATCGACGACTCGAGGGTGAACACGCCGGGGTCGACGACGAGTTCGGTCCCGAGCTTCGTCACGACGTTCCGGCCGACGGTCCACGCTCCGATGAAGAAAAACAGGCCCATGAGCGCTGCGGCGACCGTCTTCGAGATCGCGTCCGCGCCGACGGCCGGCCCGAACGCCGGGCCCGTCGTCGACCCGCCGATGTTGTACGCGACGAACATCGCGACGAGAACGCCGACGACGAGCAGCGGCTCGACCATCACCTGCCCCCGCTCGTGTTCTCTCCGTCGTTCT
>Ga0207714_1002009_pt1 | contig 12687 bp, 12 predicted proteins | sample PonA232FremontCA_2_FD_187270 | JGI IMG/M metagenome (GOLD analysis project Ga0207714, IMG submission 187270) | Marine sediment microbial community from Fremont, CA, USA - Pond A23 Sediment 2 (SPAdes) | ecosystem: Environmental > Aquatic > Marine > Unclassified | place: USA: Fremont, California... | reverse complement strand
TCATCTGGAAGGTCGCCCCGCCCATGCCGTGTGGGGTGAAGGCGACCAGCCCGAGAATGACATAGCCCATCGAGGAGATAGAGGAGTAGGCGACGATCCGCTTGAGGTCCCGCTGGGCGAGCGCGAGCATGGCGCCGTAGATGACCGAGACCACCCCCAGCGCGGCGATGGGTAGCGCGAGGGCGCGGGCCACGTCCGCCAGCATGGTGAAGTTGAACCGCAGCAGGGCGTAGGTCCCCATCTTCAGCAGGACGCCGGCCAGCACGACCGACACCGGCGTGGGCGCCTCGACGTGGGCGTCGGGCAGCCAGGTGTGGAAGGGGACGACGGGCACCTTGACCGCGAAGCCGGCGAACATCGCGAGGAAGGCGACCAGCTTCAGCGTGTCCGGCTGGATCCCCGCGAGGGCGCCGAGCTCACCCCCGCGCACGCCCTGGGCGATGGCCGGGATGTCCAGCGATGTGAGCGAGTCACCCAGCCCAAAGACCAGCGCGAACAGCCCGATGAACATGACCAGGGAGGCGACGTTGGTGTAGACCAGGAACTTGATCGCGGCGTACTTCCGGCGCGGACCGCCCCAGATACCGATGAGGAAGTACATCGGGATCAGGACGCCCTCCCAGAAGACGAACCAGACGAAAAAGTCCAGTGCGGTAAAGACGCCGATGAGCGCGACCTCCATCAGCAGCATGAGGCCGTAGAACTGGGACTCCCGGTCGTCGATGGGGGTCCAGGAGGAGACCAGCGCAAGCGTGGTGAGTACGGTCGTCAACACCAGAAGCGGGAGGCTGATCCCGTCGACGCCGACGTGCCAGTTGAGTGCGTAGCCGCCGACCTCGAACCACGTGGTCATGGTCTCGTAGGCAAGGTCGTCGCCGAGCAGGGCGTTGCCGCTGCCGGCGAAGTTGGCGTACATGTAGAGGCTGCCGGCCACCGGAATGAGGCTCAGCCCCGTCGCCAGCTTGCCCGCGTAGCGGTCGGGCGCGAAGAAGACGACGAAGGCGCTCACCAGCGTGACCCCGAGCAGCCCCTCGATCAGCACCATCAGAACCACCCCCCTGCGAGGGCGAAGACCAGCACCAGAAGCGTCAGCCCGAGCGTGAGCAACGCGGCGTAGTTGGTGACGACGCCGGTCTGGATGCGCCGGAACCGGTCACTCGAGAACAGGCTGACACTCGAGACGCCGTTGACGACGCCGTCGATGATGCCCTGGTCGAACGTGTCCGCCGCGCGGGCGACCGGAGCCGTCACGCCCGTCGCGAGCCACACCTGGAACTCGTCGAGATAGTAGTTGTTCATGAGTAGCGTCCGGATGGAGCCGAGGTTCGTCATGTGCGGGTCGGGGTCCGCGCCGCCGTACAGGCGATACGCGAGGCCGACGCCGACCAGCGCGAGCGCGAGCGAGACCGCGCCCGGGCCGAGCGGTCCGAGGTCGGCGGCGGAGTACCCCGCGAAGTCGTGTAACAGCTGTTCGTAGTGTTCGCCGTTGAGCCCCTCCGCGCCGTGGAACAGCCACTCGTGGAGGAAGAGGTTCGACTCGCCGATGAAGTTCTTGATCGCGCCGAGGTTGATGACGCCGACCACGGTGGCGAGCACGCCCAGCACCGCCAGGGGCACCTTCACGTTCCAGCGGACCGGCTCGGGGTCTTCGGCGGTGTCCGTCCGGGCGTCGCCGTGGAAGGTCAGGAAGACCATCCGGAAGGTGTAGAAGGCGGTGAACACCACGGCGAGCAGCCCGAAGGCGTACCCGAGCAGCAGGAGCGTCCCGCTGGTGCTCCCGAGGCCGTGGATGAGCGTCTCGTAGAGCACCTCGTCTTTCGACCAGAAGCCGGCGAAGGGGAAGATGCCAGCCAGCGCAAGCGAGCCGGCGAGGAATGTGAGGTAGGTCACCCGCATCCGGTCTTTCAGGCCGCCCATGTCCCACATGTTCTCGTTGTGGTGCATGGCGATGATCACCGACCCCGCACCGAGGAACAGCAGCGCCTTGAACGCGGCGTGGGTGGTCAGGTGGAAGACCGCCGCCACGTACCCCCCGCCGCCCAGCGCGAGCATCATGTAGCCGTACTGGGAGATGGTGGAGTAGGCCAGCACCTGCTTGAGCTCCTGTTTGACGAGTGCCATCGTCGCCGCAAAGAGGGCGGTGAAGCCGCCGATGAGCGCGATGATCCCGAGCGCGGTCGGCGAGAGGGCGTAGAAGCCGTACATCCGCGCCACGAGGTAGACGCCCGCGGCGACCATCGTCGCCGCGTGGATGAGCGCCGAAACGGGGGTGGGGCCCTCCATGGCGTCGGGCAGCCAGGTGTGGAGGGGGAACTGGGCGGACTTGCCGATGACCCCACCGAGCACGAGCAGGCCGACGACGGTGAACCACTGCGAGGCGCTGAGGCCGACGACGCCCAGCCAGTCGCTCACGACGCCGGGCACCGCTGCCTCGGAGCCGGGCATGGCCTGCTCGGCCATCGCGATGAAGGATTCCTCGCCGACGAAGGCGGTGGTCCCGAAGGTGGCGAAGACGGCCACCACGCCGATGAGGAAGAAGTAGTCACCGAACCGCGTCACGAGGAAGGCCTTCTTTGCGGCGCTGGAGGGGGCGTCATCGCGGAACCAGAAGCCGATGAGCAGATACGAACAGAGGCCGACGAGCTCGAAGAACATGAAGCTCATCAGGAGGTTGTCCGAGAACACGAACGCGAGCATCGAGAAGGTGAAGAGGCCGAGGCCGGCGTAGTAGCGGGGCAGGCCGGTCTCGCCCTCGTCGTTCATGTAGCCGAGAGAGAAGACGTGCACCAGCAGCGAAATGAGCGAGACGATAACCAGCATCAGCGCCGAGAGCTGGTCGATGAAGATGCCAAAGGAGAGGTCGACGCTCGCGACCCCTTCGGCACCGGCGACGAACGTGTAGAGGGTCTGCTGGTGCGGGTCGGCGCCGGTGGCGAGCGTCAGCACCATCCACAGCGAGAGCACGAGCGAGGCGCCGGTGGCAGCGATGCCGGCGATGGCGCCCCGCTTGGGCAGGTATCTGCCCCCGAACAGCGCGAGGGCGAACGCGACCAGCGGGAAGACGGCGATGGCCGGCGCGTAGTCGAAGGCCGCCATCTCACCACCTCATCGTGACCGGTTCGGTCACGTCGATGTCGCCGAAGTTGCGGTACAGGACGAGGATGATGCCGATCCCGACGGCCACCTCGGCGGCGGCGAGCCCTATCACGAACAGGCTGAACACCTGCCCGGTAACGTTGCCGTAGTAAAACGAGAACGCGACGAAGTTGATGTTGGCAGCGTTGAGCATGAGTTCGACGGACATCAGGAACATCAAAGCGCTGCTGCGGGCGAGCACGCCGAACAGTCCGGCACAGAAGACGCCGGCCGAGAGCAGGAGGTAGAACTCCGGCTGGATGGCCATCTACTCCTCACCCCCCTCGTCGCGCTCGGCGAGCATCAGCGAGCCGTCGAGTGCGGCGTCGAGGACGATGGCGATGATCAGAAACGCCGCCAGGAAGCCCTCGCCGACGATGACGTCCCCGGCGGAGATGTCGAACATGGCGAAGCCGATGCTCTTGACGACGCTGAGCCCGGCCGGGAAGCCGTCGGGCTGGTCGAACTGGGCGGTCAGGAAGACCGCGGCCATCAGCCCGAAGAGCACGACCGCCGCCAGTCCGGTGACGGCGCTCCGGTCGAACTCCGCCAGGCGCGGGCGGGTCGTCATGGGGTCACCTCCGCGTCGACGCCCTCGTCGCGGGTGAGCATCACCGCGAACGTGATCAGGATGAGCACGCCGCCGATGTACACCAGGATCTGCATCGCGGCGACGAACCCGGCGTTGAGCATGATGTAGTGCGCCGCGACACTCACCAGCGCAACGCCCAGAAGCAGCGCCGCGTGCCAGATGTCCCGCACCAGGACCACGCCGACGCTGCTGCCCAGGGTCACGACGGCGAACAGCGCAAACGCGATTGCCTCCAACGATACGAACGTAGCCATACTCGGACTTCTACGCGGGGCACTTTTCAAGATTCCTCTTTTGCTCTCCCGCGCGAGCGACTCACAGTGGGCGGAGCCGGCTGGGGCCGACGGCGTCACGGGCGGAGCCAAACCGACCGTGAGTCATTTGCCCCGTCAGCCCGCAGTCGTCATATGCACGATTTCGTCGTGGTCGGGGCCGGCCCCGCCGGCTCCCGCTTTGCCCGCCGGGCCGCCGAGGCCGGACACGACGTCGTCGCCTTCGAGCAGGGCGAGGTGGGGAAACCACTCGCCTGTTCCGGCCACGTCAGCACCGACATCTGGGAGTTCACCCCCCCAGGAGCCCGCGAGCGCCTCCTCCAGAACGAGGTCTACGGCGCCCGGTTTCACACCGGCGGCCCCGACAGCGAGGCCTACCGTTTTCACAAGGGCTCGGTCGTCTCGAACGTCATCGACAGGGTCGGTCTCGACCGCGCGCTCGCAGACGCGGCGCGCGGGGCGGGCGCGGACGTCCGTGAGGGCCACACCGTCGTCGGGGTTGGCGAGGACCGCGAGGGCGTCACCGTCGAGGTCCGCGGCCCGGACGGGCTGGAGACCCACCGCGCACGGATGGTCGCGGGCTGTGACGGCCCCACCTCCCGCGTGCGCCGCGAACTCGGCCTGCCCGAACCCGACGAACTCCTGCACGGCGTGCTCGGGTTCGCCGAGGAACCCGACGGCGGCGACTTCGTCGACGTCCACCTGACCGTCCCCCGCTTTTTCGCGTGGCGGATCCCCCGGGGAGACGCCGGCGTCGAGTACGGCCTGGGCGTGGCCGCGGACAGCGCCGACGCCCGCGAGCGCTTCGAGGCCTTCACCGAGGCCTACGGCGTCGAGACCGAGCGGCGGTGTTCTGGGCTGATCCCCGTCGGCCCGCCCCGGCGAGTGACCGGCCGGCGCTCCTTTCTGGTCGGGGACGCCGCGGCCCAGACCAAGCCGTTCACCGGCGGCGGGATCAGGTACGGGATGACCGCCGCGGACCACGCCGCCCGCGAGATAGACCCGACCGACCCCGGGACGCTCGGGGACTACGAGCGGGCCTGGCGCGGGGACCTGCGCCGGGAGATCCGGCTGGGTCACGCCGTCCGGGCGGCGTACTCGCTCCCCGAACCCCTCCAGCGGGCGGGGATGGCGGTGTTCGAAGGGGAGATCGGCGTCCACATGGACCGGCCGACCTCGCTGTTCTCCCGGGAGCAGCTGGCGGCGCTGTTGCGGTAGCCTGGAGCGGGAAGAGGACGGGACAACTCACCGGGCTGGCGCGGGCCGGCTACAGTAGGGCTTGAAACTCGTTGCACACTCGACCGCACGACTGCAGCGTGGCCGATGTGTAAATCGTTTCGAGACCTGTTATAGGCCGCGTTCGCCGACTTTCACGAGCTGTTTGCCGATGTTGTCGCCGTCGAAGAGGCCGAGGAAGGCGTCGGGGGCGTTCTCCAGCCCCTCCGTGACCGTCTCGCGGTACTGGAGCTCGCCAGACTGGACCCACTCCCCGAGCTGGCGGGTCGCCCCCTCGAACCGCTGGCTGTAATCGTAGACGAGAAAGCCCTCGACGCTGGCGCGCGTCTCGATGAGCGTCGTCAGTTTCCGGGGCCCGGTCGGCACCTCCGTCGCGTTGTACAGCGCGATCTGCCCGCAGACGCCCACCCGGGCGTCGACGTTCAGCCGCGGAAAGACCGCGTCGGTGATCTCCCCGCCCACGTTGTCGAAGTACGCGTCCACACCACCGGGGGCGGCCTCGTCCAGCGCGGCGCCGTAGTCGTCGGTCGTCTTGTAGTTGATCCCGGCGTCGAAGCCGATCTCCTCCAGGAACTCGACCTTCTCGTCAGAGCCGGCAAAGCCGACCACCCGGGCCCCGTTCAGCTTGGCGATCTGGCCGGCGACCGAACCCACCGCGCCCGCAGCCCCCGTGACCACGAACGTCTCGCCCGCCTTCGGTTCGGTCACGTCCTGCACCCCAAAATAGGCTGTGAGTCCCGGCGCGCCGAGGACACCGACGTACGTGGAGATGGGCGCGCGGTCGGGGTCGACCTGGGTGAGGTCGGCCCCACGGGCGGTCGTGTAATCGGCCCACTGGAAGCGGCCGGCGACGACGTCGCCGGGCTCGAAGCCGGCGCCGTTGCTCTCGACGACCTCGCCCACGGCACGGGCCTGAAGCGGGTCGCCGACCCCCCAGGGTTCGGCGTAGGACTCGCCCGCCCGCATCCGTCCGCGCATCCCCGGGTCGACGGACAGATACAGCGTGCGGACCAGCGCCTCCCCCGGTCCCGGTTCGGGGACCTCGCGCTCCTCCAGTTCGAAGGTATCCTCGTCGGGTCGTCCGGTCGGCCGCTCGGCCAGCAGGAACACGCGGTTCGTGTCTGAGTCTGACATGCACCCGCCTTCGACGGGGTGTCGGAAGGTCGTTCCGGTCGCGGCACGCCGCTCGGCCGCGGTTCGTAACCCTTTTTTCCGCACTGTCCGACTCCCCGAGTGCGCCGCCTTAGCTCAGACTGGGAGAGCACTCGACTGAAGATCGAGCTGTCCCCGGTTCAAATCCGGGAGGCGGCATCCGGTTTCTAGACGATCGACATTCGAGAGCGTTCCGCACCTGCCCGAGACCCCTTCGCGTCGCTCACGGTCGGCCCGGAGAGCCTCCGCCGGCGCCCGCATCCGGTCGTCCGAGTCCTCACCCCCGAAGTAAATACGGGCCGGTGTCACGTCCCCGTATGCCGCTTCTCGAACGCCGGACGGTCTACTATCTCGCGCTGGTGGCCGCAGCGACCGTCGTCCTGACGCTTGCCTACAGCGCCGGGATGGCGGTCTGGGAGGGCCGGCCACAGCCGCTGTATCGCTCACTCGAGGTCGTCGTCCAGAGCTTCACGACAACCGGCTACGGCGAGGACGCTCCCTGGCAGACCCCGCAGATGAACGTCCTCGTCATCCTGATGCAGGTGACGGGCATCGGACTCATTCTCACCGCGGTCGACGTCTTCGCGGTGCCCTGGCTCCGGAAGACCCTCTCGCCAACGGCTCCCGCGACCATCCCCGACAGGGAGGGCCACGTCGTCGTCTGTGCACACACCCCGCGGACCGACGCGTTCATCTCGGAGCTGGAGGCGAGAGACCAGCCGTACGTCCTCGTCGAGGCCGACCAGGGGCGGGCCCAGCGCCTCCACGAGGACGGCTACGACGTCATCCACGGCGACCCCGAGTCGACGGACGCGCTGGAACGTGCGGGCGTCGGGGCGGCGCATGCGGTCGTCGCGGACGCCGACGACGACGCGAACGCGAGCATCGTGCTCGCGGCGCTCGACGTCGCCCCGGAGGTGCAGGTGGTGACTCTCGTCGAGGACGCCGAACTCGCACAGTATCACAGCGTGGCCGGCGCCGACGCGGTGCTGTCCCCGCGACAGTTGCTGGGCGAGAGCCTGGCTGCCGAACTCCCCACGGCGGTGACGACCAGCGTCGACGAGGGCGTCGTCATCGGCGACGCCTTCGAACTCGTCGAACTCACCGTCGAGGAGGGCAGCGAGCTCTGCCGGCACACCTTCGGGGAGGCCCGGCTCCGCGAGCGGTTCGGGGTGAACGTCCTCGGGGCGTGGGTCGGCAGCGAGTTCGAGGCACCGGTCGACCCCGACACCGACCTCGGGGCGGGGACGCGGCTGCTCGCGGCCGGCGACCCCGACCGGCTGGGGGAGCTGCGCGAGGCCACCGCCTCGACGGTCCGCCCGCTCTCCCCACAGCGGGTCATCGTCGCCGGGCACGGCGACTCAGGACAGGCCGCCCACGACGCGCTCAACGGGACCAGTTCGGACGTGACAGTCCTCGATACGGAGGAGAAGCCGGGTGTCGACGTGGTCGGGGACGCCCGCGACCCCGACGTGCTGGCGGCCGCCGGGATCGAGGAGGCGTCGGCACTGTTGCTGATGGTTGGTGACGACACCGCGGCGACGCTGTCGACGCTGATCGCCAAGGAGCTGAACCCCGACGTCCAGGTCGTCGTGCGGGCGAACGAGGAGGAGAACATCCAGAAACTCTACCGTGCGGGCGCGGACTACGTCCAGTCGCTGGCCACGACCAGCGGGCGGATGCTGGTCTCGACGGTCTTCGAGGACGAGGACGTGCTCTCCTACAGCAAGCAGATAAGCGTCGTCCGCCTCCCGGCGGAGGGGCTGGCCGGGACGACGGTCGCCGACGCGGAGGTCCGGTCGAGAACCGGGAGCACGGTCGTGGCCGTCGTCAGAGCGGGAGAGACGGTCACCGACTTCGACCCTGCGACGTTCGAACTCCGGGAGGGCGACGAGGTCATCGTCGCCGGCACCGACGAGAGCACCACCGAGTTCGACCGGGTGTTCGGGGGGTGACCGCCACCAGCCGCGGGACCGGCAGACGCCGCGTCGGAAGGGGTCGGCCTCCGCGCGGCAGCCGGGCTCGGCGGCCCCGCGGTCAGCCCTCGACCGGCTGGTCGCCCGTGTTCCGGACGTCCCAGAGCTTCCAGGCTCCCTCCTCGGTCCGGAGCGTGAGACGGTCGGTCACCCGCCGCGGACTCCCGTCGGGCGGGTCCCAGACGTACACCTCGCGGACTGTGGCGTCGGTCTCCCCCTGCTCGAGTAGCTCCCGGGATTCCATCGTCAGCTCCGCACCCTCCTGGGGGCCGAAGTTCTCCCCGAGGTCCTGTGGCCAGTTGTCCCGCAGCGGCGAGCCCGAGTGGACCACCTGCTCGAAGGCCTCGAAATCGCCGTCGGTCCAGGCCTCCCAGCTTTGCCGGGCAGCCGCGAGGGGACCGGCCTCCCGGAGGAAGAGGTACCACCCGCCCGCGGCGGCGACCGCGAGCACGCCGGCACCACCGGCCAGCAGCGCCCGCCGGGAGACCCCACGCGACCCCCCGCCGTTCCGGCCGGCGGCGGGCGGCCCTTGCCGTGGCTGTGCCGGCGGGTCCTGCCCCTGTTGAGCCCCTGCACCGGGTTGCTGGCCCTGCTGGTGCGGACGGGCCTCCGCTCCGGACCGGGTGCGCTCGGCGTCACCCGCACCGGACGGCGGCGGCCGTCGACCCTGACCCGGCTCTTCGCGTTGCGTTCCCGTCTCGTCCCCTCTCCGGTCCCCACCCTGGCTTCCTGCGGCTCCCCCGAGAGCCGCCCCACACTCCGGGCAGAACCGTGCGTCGCCCGCGACCGCTGCCCTGCAGTTCGGACAGTCCATCAGCAGGATAAACTGGTGAGCAAGCGATAAGTATTATTCTGTTCCCAAGAGTGGCCGACGACGGGATCCGACCCGGGGTCCGGAACATCCCGGCGACGGGCCTCGCGACGCGCCGACCCTGGCGGCAGGAGCGACAGTCATCGACAGCGCGCTTCCGGGGGTCCGGCACACAGTTTAATGTCTCCCGCCACCCCCAATCTACGTGTGATAACGCATGACAGTGATCGAGTTCGCACAGCGGGACGTGGTCACGGTACGGCGCGACCAGTCAGCCGACGAGCTGACCACACTACTGAAGAAGCACGGTATCGGGTGTGCCGTCGTCAAGGACGAGGGACGTCCGGTGGGAATCGTCACCGACCGGGACCTCGTGATGGGGGTCCTCGAACCCCACCGTGACCCGGAGGAGGTGACCGTCGAAGAGATCATGACTTCGGACCCGGAGACGGTCCACGAGGATGCCAGCGTCATCGAGACCACCGAACTGATGGCGCGGGCCGCGGTCAGACGGCTCCCGGTCGTCGACGACGTGGGCGCCATCGTGGGGATCGTCGCCCTGGACGACCTGCTCGTGTTACTGGCGGAAGAACTCAGGGACATCGCCGGGGTCGTCGTGGCCGAGACCCCCTGCGAGGACCTCTCCCCGCGGGGCTGAGCGGACGCATCCGGCGGCGAGCACCGCGGGGATGCGTGCCCCCGGGTGTCGCCGGGAGCCGCACCCGTCAGGTTCTCAATGTAACGGGTCGACCGGCCGGTATGGAGGCAATCAAGAACGGACAGAGCGGGACGTGGCACCTGGTCGGGGCACGCGGTTGCGGGGCCGAACCCGACGGGGAGGTCGTGGGGGGGACCTGGGCGCAGATCCGCGACCGCGTGGACCGCGACTCGGGCGACCGGTGTGGGAACTGCAACTGGCCGCGGTGAGCGGGCCAGGCTGCGGGACCGGGGCCCGCTCGCGCCCGGTCAGGGACGGTAGACGGCGTCGTTGAGCATCGTCTTCGCCAGGTTGGCGTAGTCGCCGTCCTCGGCCATCTCGGCGTTCATCCCGTACATCGGCGCGCGGTCGTCGCCACCGTCGGCCTCGCGGGCGACGGCCACCGACTCCCGCAGGTCCGCGAGGAACTCCGCGACGCAGTCGCGGTGGTGGTACATCACGCTCGCGTGGATGCTCTCGGGGCGTTGCTGACGGCCGAGCCCCCACTCCCGCTCGGTCATCTCGGCGTGGACCCGGTAGGCGTCGAGGTCGGGGTCCGTCGACTCCACCGCGAAGATCGTCATGTCGGGCTCGGCGACGACCCCGAGCCCGTCGATTTCGGCCACCCCATCGAGCAGTGCCTCGGTGGTCTCCATCGTCGTCGCCGCGAGGTCGAGATATCCCTCGTAGCCCAGCTTCTGCATCACGCCCCAGGCGGCCGCGATGGGGCCGCCGGGGCGCGTGCCGGCCATCGTCGGGCCGGCGTAGACCCCGCCCGGCCAGCCGTCGAAGGCGAAGTACTGGTGCTCGCGGTGGTCGGCGTCGGCCCACAGTAGCGCCGAGGCGCCCTTGGCCGTGTAGCCGTACTTGTGGGGGTCGACCGACAGCGAGGTGACCCCCTCGACGGAGAGGTCGAAGGGGGGGACGTCCCGGCCCAGGTCGCGCAGCGAGGCGAGCATGATCCCCCCGATGCAGGCGTCGACGTGACACATCGCCCCTGCCTCCCTGGCGACGGCCGCGACCTCCTCGACGGGGTCGACCACGCCGTGGGGGTAGGAGGGCGCCGAGGCGACCACCAGCGCGGTCTCCTCACGGACGGCCTCGGCCATCGCCTCGGGGTCCGCGCGCCAGTCCTTGCCGCAGGGGACGCGGGTCTCCTCAAGCCCGAAGTAGTGGGCGCCCTTCGAAAAGGCGGGGTGGGCGGTCTCGGGCAGGACGACGTGCGGGCGGTCGATCCCCCGCTCGGCGCGGGCCCAGTCGCGGGCGGTCTTGACCGCCAGCAGGATGCTCTCGGTCCCGCCCGAACTCATGTTGCCGACGGTCCCCTCGTCCCCGCCCAGCCAGTCCGCGAGCATCCCGACGACCTCGTTCTCGAAGCCCACGAGCGAGGGGAACGCCGAGGGAGAGAGGGCGTTCTGTGTGGAGTACAGCGCGTGGGCGTCGTCCTTGAACTGCTTGTGGGGCTCGTCGACGTGATAGACGAGGCTCCAGGTCCGCCCTGACTGCCAGTCGGCGTCATCCTCGCGGCGGGCTTCCATCTCCGCGAGGACTTCCTCGCCGTCGCGGCCTGTTTCTGGGAGTTTCATTGGTATCCTCTAGCATGGACATCGAAGGGAGAATAAAACCCCGTGTCGCGTCTGTAGGAAGTCTCGAAAGAGTTTGCATACCCGGTCCGTTACGACCGCGGTCGTTCAGTACGAAGTCCCGACTGCCGTAACGCTTATTCATACACAATTTCAACACAAAACATGGCAGAAGCGGAGTCCCCACCCGACAAGACGACAGTAAATATCCGGATGACCGAGACGTTTCTGGAGGATATCGACGCGACGTGGGAAGAACAGGGATTCAACAGTCGAAGCGAGTTCATCCGATTTGTCCTTCGAGATGCGCTCAAACACCCCGAATTTAACCGTGCAGACCTGAAGGCGATGCTCACCAGCGAAGCGGAGATCCGTGAAGGACGCACCCACGGTAGCGACGATGTGAAGGCCGACTACGGTCTCGATAACACACCACACGATAGTGATGAGTGAGTGGGACTGGGAGCTCACGGACACTGCACGCCGGGATTTTGACGACGAACCGTGTGGAAAGTTCACTTCCTCTACGGCACTGCAGTCGAGAACAGAACGGCAGTGACATCGAAAGCCCCCGTCGCGCTCCGGTCCCGCGGCTCGCTGCGCTCCTCACTCGCTACGCTCGTTGTGGTGCTTGCGTCGCCGGGGCTCCCGGAGCGCGACGGCCCCTTTCAGTCCCGCCCGTGTGGAATGTTAAGTATGTGGCGCGCGCTGTCGCGGCCTTGTGCCGCGACAATACTGTGCGAGGGATGAGCGACCGACCGCAGAGAGGGAGCGAATCGGCTGGGGAGGGGTGTGGCGCCGGGTGGGAATGAAAGGGGCCGCGCTGTCGGCGAGCGAGACGACGCAAGCACCTACTGGAGCGCAGCGAGTCGCAGCCGCCGACAGCGCGGGGGCTTTCCGGCCCTCGTCAGCCGTTCCAGCGCGAGCACACAACCCCTCCCCTAGAACTCCTTTTTAAAAGTATAGCAGAACTTCTCCATGTCCAAGTCCTCATAAAAGCGATGGGCGTCCTCGCGCCAGAGCCCGGACTCCAGGGTGATGCTCTCACAGCCCCGTTCTTCGGCCCACTCGTCCAGAAATTCCATCATCGCTTCGCCGTGGCCCTCCGAGCGGCGGGACTCGCGGGTGACCAGGTCGTAGACGAACAGGTGCCGGCCGTTGTAGAAGTTCGTCCGGAGCGCCACGCCCGCGACGGTGACCAGCCCGTCGTCGTACAGCCCGAACAGGTGATAC
>Ga0207714_1002008_pt1 | contig 12701 bp, 13 predicted proteins | sample PonA232FremontCA_2_FD_187270 | JGI IMG/M metagenome (GOLD analysis project Ga0207714, IMG submission 187270) | Marine sediment microbial community from Fremont, CA, USA - Pond A23 Sediment 2 (SPAdes) | ecosystem: Environmental > Aquatic > Marine > Unclassified | place: USA: Fremont, California... | reverse complement strand
TTCTATTCTTTCGAGCCGTGTAAGCTTGTACCGGAAGAGCCAGAAATTTTTTCAGGGGCTAAAGCTGCACGGTTCAGGTCCTCGAGGCCCAGACCCTCTCCGCTAGCTCATCCGGGCGATCCCAGGATCCGCCATGGATCCACTCCGCGACAAGGGGCAGGACCTCGGGATAGTTCCGTGGCCGTGGCGAGTCCATCCGCAGCCAGTCGCGCGCCGCGTCCTGGTCCAGCCTGGGCATGACCGAGCCCAAGCCGAGGTGCTGCAGGGCCAGGGCGTTGGCCTTTTGTTCCACTTGTCCGGAGACGGGCTTGGCCAGGACCTTTCTCCCCAGATGCAGGGCCTCGCTGAGAAGGGAGAATCCGGCGTTGCACATGACTCCCCCGCAGTCGGAAAGGTCCTCCACAAATCCCTGTCTGGAAACGGGACGCCAGATCAGGTTGGCCTCTTCCATGGGGGCGCTCAGGCCGGGGGTGTAGATATGAAAGACATGCTCCCGGAAGGGCCGCAGAAAGGCTCCGATCCGCTCGGGGGACTCGAAGGGGAAGTAGACCAGGATCTTGGACGGGTGCTGGCGATCCTTGCTGTACACGTCATCGGGAATGGTGGGGGGAAGGATGGGGTGATTGAAGTGGTGCCAGTGCAGGCCCAGGGGAATGTCCGCCGGAGCGAAGCGGCGCATGACGGTGACGCCCACGGGATCGAGCCTGGGAACGGGGACCTTGTTGTGGGCGAAGGCGTAGAGGTGGCCTACGCCGATGCTGGGGATCCTGTTGCGCCTCGCGATGCGCGCGGTGAGCGGCTCGTAGTCCGTGACCGCGAGATCGAAGTCGCGGGCCCGGAAGGAGCGGATGTCGCGATAGAAACGGAGGAGGCGCAGCTGCCGGATGGTGTCCAGGTAGCGGATGCGCCCGTTTCGGGTGACAAAGGTCAGCCCCCGCCGGGATTCATAGGGCTGATACGCCTCGGGGCGCTTGATCTCTTTTCCCGCGTCCCCGCTCATCAGGGTGTACACCGTGTGTCCCTTTTCCCTGAGTGCGGCGATGATGGCTGCGGAGCGGACCAGGTGGCCGTTGCCTGTGGTTTGCACCCCGTAAAGGATCTTCATGCTTCAAATGCCGTTCTGTGCCGTGTGCGGGTTCTGCTGCGTCTTTTTTTGATGTTGCGGATTCACGGATTAGGGGTGTTAACCGCCGGCTCCCTCCGGTCGCTCGACATACGGGACATTCCCCGCGGCGGACTGTTGCCGCGGGGAAAGACGCAGTCAAGCTTCGCTTGCCGCAGGCACGCCGAGGCCGGGTCTTGACCCTGCAGCGGTCTGCAGGGCTCACATCACGTCCCTCTTGTCCCCCCAAGTCGAGTGAGGGCTAGCGAACGAGCGGTTCATTTATCCGGGCTCGATTTCCGAGGGCTTCTCGCTGCTGGCGTCCTCCTCCGGGATCTCCCCGGGCCGCTCCTCGTACTTGCCGTGGAGATCGGGCTGCATGTCCGGCCGCCAGGTGGAGGTGCAGACGATATTGTCCCTGTCGCAGCGGTGGCTGTACCTCCGAGCCACGGTGTAGACCTCGTTCATCAGCCCCTTGTTCAGGGTGATGGGGTTCAGGCCCAGCTCCAGGAATTTCTCGTTGCGTATGGACAGCGTGTTCTCGCTGTCCTCGTTGCGGGGATTTTCGTAGTAGCGGATGGGCGTGTCCGTCATGCGGGCCACCTTGCGGGCAAGGTCCCGTACGGTGTGGGTCTCCGTGACCTGGTTGAAGATCTTGACCCGTTCCTCCCTGGCGGGCGGGGTCTCCACAGCCAATCGGATGCACTCCACGGTATCCTGGATGTGGATGAAAGCCCGCTTTTGTCCGCCTGTCCCGTGCACGGTCAGGGGATGGCCTATTGCGGACTGCATGAGGAAGCGGTTGAGCACCGTGCCGTAGTCCCCGTCGTAGTCGAAGCGGTTGATCAGGGCCTCGTCCAGGGAGGTGTCCTCCGTGTTCGTGCCCCAGACGATTCCCTGGTGCAGGTCCGTGATGCGGACCTGGTCGTTCTTGTTGTAGAAGTAGAAGGCCAGGGCGTCCTGGGTCTTGGTCATGTGGTACACGCTCCCCGGATTGGCCGGATAGAGGATCTCCAGCTCCTGCTCCCGGCCGTCCACTTCCACCTTGACCGTGAGGTAGCCCTCGGGGATGGTCATGCCCGCAGTGCCGTAGCCGTACACCCCAGTGGTGCCCAGGTGCACCAGATGGGTGTCCACCCCGGACTCCACGATCGCCGCCAGGATGTTGTGCGTGGCGTTGAGGTTGTTCGAGACCGTATAGCGCTTGTGGTAGGAGGACTTCATGGAGTAGGGCGCGGCGCGCTGCTCAGCGAAGTGGATAATGGCGCGGGGTCTTAGCTCCCGGATGAGGCTCAGGATGCGGTGGTAGTGCTCCGCGAGATCCAGGCAGGCATAGTCAATGTTGCGTCCTGTGAGGTCCCTCCAGGCCTGGATGCGCTTGCTCAGGGGCCGGATGGGGGTCAGGGAGTCGCATTCCAGCTCCACGTCGATCTTGCGCCGGGAGAGGTTGTCCACGATGGTCACGTCGTATCCGGCCCGGGAGAGGTAGAGGCTGGTGGGCCAGCCGCAGAAGCCGTCTCCGCCCAGAACGATGATGTTTTCCGCCATATCCGCCTTCTCGTTGTTTTGGGGTTCATCAGACGTTTTGCCCGCGAATAACGCGAATACATGCGAATTATTCCAAGCTATTTGAAACTCCTGGCCTTTGCTCAACTCTTCATTCGCGAAGATTCGCGTGAATTCGTGGGCAGAGCAAAAGGGGCGTCATCGAAAGAGCAAGGCCTTGCGCAGGCCGAAGAGCATCAGGAAGATGACGATATAGAACAGCTTGGAGACCATGTAGTGCAGATGCACGAACTCCGTGAGGGCCCAGATCACGACCTCGTTGAGCACCAGCCCGGCTCCGCCCAGCCCCATGTAGATGCCTATCTCCGCGTAGCGGCTTTGCAGGGTGCGCCTGCTGAAGACCCATTTGACGCTCAGGGTGTAGTGAACGATCAGCCCCAGAAGAAAGGCCGCTGGCGCGGAGAAAAGATAGTATACCCCGCAGAATTCCGTGAGCAGGTAGAGGCTGCTGTAGTCCGCTGCGAAACCCAGGCAGCCCACGCAGGCATAGCGAAAGAGCTGGATGCCCACGTTGTCCGTTCTGGAGAGCAGAAGACTGCGTGTTAGGGCGTTCGTCCGGACAGGGGTGGTCATGATCTTTCAGCGTCTGCTTTCTTCGCTACCGTTCAAATGAACCGCCAAGACGCGAAGGCAAAACCTGTCACTCATCCATGCGCCAGGTCTGCGGGAACGTCGCCTCCTCGGTGCGATGCTCCAGGCTCCGGCGCGCCCGCGAGGCCATGGCCGCCAGCTGTTCCGGGTCATCCAGGAGCTGCAGAATGCTTGTGGCGAATGCGGCCGGGTCGTCTCCGGGAAGGACCCGCCCGGTTTCATCCGGTGTCAGGTGCTCCCTGGCTCCGCCCTTGTCGCCCACCAGGGCGGGCAGGCCCGAGGCCTGGGCCTGGAGGACCTCGTGACCCAGCGTGTCAGCGCTGGAGGGATAGAGGAAGAGATCGCTGCTGGCATAGGCCTGGGAGAGCTGTTCGCCGTGGAGCATGCCTGTGAACAGGGCCCTGGTTCCCTCGAGCTTGGCGCGCATGCGCTCCAGATAGGGGCCGTCCCCTACGACCACAAGCCGTACGTCGCTGCGCTGGCTGCTCACGCGGAGAAAGGCGTCCGCAAGCAGCTCGAGATTGCGTTGGCGGGAGACCCGGCCCACGTACAGGAGCTTGAAGGTCTCGCCCTCGGTCCGGAAGCGGTTCTTCCAGAACCCGTTGCGTTTGGCCGGATGGAATCGCTCGATGTCAATGCTTCTGCGATAGATCCGGATCTTTTCCCGGGAAATCCCTTTTTGAGCCAGCTTGTTCGCCGCGCTCTGGGAGGGGACGTAGACCGTGTCCATCTGGTTGTAGAACCAGGTCAGACCCTTCCAGGCCATCTCTTCCAGCCCGGTGTCTCCGGTGAGCTCGCAGATGCGCTGGGGCAGGGCGGAGTGATAGGTGGCGCGGACAGGCAGATCCAGGATCCGGGCGATCCCCAGGGCGACGAGTCCCATGGGACCGGGGGTCGCAGCGTGGATCCGGTTGAAACCCTCCCTGTGGCAATAGTCCAGAATCCGGAGGAAGGAGGGGTAGTGGATCGCCATGCCCGGCCGCTCCGAGAGCTCGAAGGTCCCCACGGAGGGAAAGCTCACACCCTTGTCCCCATAGCCCTGCTCCGAGCAGGTCAGAACGCGCATGTTCCAGTTCAGCTTCCGAGCCATTTGGAGCTGGGTCTGCAGGTCCTCGGCCACACCGTTCGTGTCCAGGAAGGTGTCCGTGAACAGGGCCAGGTCTGCGGAGCCGTCCGCGGGCTGGACGGTGTTCTCCCGGCCCAGGAAGTGGTCCCGGCAGGCCCTGGAGAATTCCCGATCCTTGGTGAAAAGGTGATAGGACAGGAAATACGGGCCCAGCAAGGTATAGATGGATCCGGTGGCCCCCAGGCTGTCAAAGATGGTGAACAGCTTGGCCCGGGACATGTTCTCCCGCAGGGAGTTGGAAAAGGAGCGGATTACCCGGTCCGTGACCTCGGCGGTGAAGGTGAACCATTTGTCCTCCAGGTCCCAGGGGGTGGATTTCGGATTCTGGATCGCCTCCCGCAGCGAGGGGTTCGCCTCGAGGACGGAATGGGCCTCGCTCTGCAGGAGTCCGGTGAGGGATGTCCTGCGGTTGCGGCGCAGGAGCGGGGAGAGCTTGCGCAGGAAAAAATCCACCGCACGGAACGGGGCGGCCCGAGTATCCCTTTCCGGCAGGCTGAGGGCGCTGTCCGCGAAACGCAGGAGGGAATCCTTGTACACGTATCGCTTGAGCTGGAATTCGGATTTGAAGAACTGGTACCCGATGCCGTAGATATTGTGGGCCAGGGACCTGGGCGAGGCGGAGACCCCTTCGGCGCGGACCCGGCCCTGGCGCAGCTCCCGGAAAAAGGTCGCCTTGTCTTCCGCAGCGGGTGCCAGAGTGTAGGAACGGGCCACATCCAGCCCGGAGTGGTCGTCGGAGCCGGAAGTGAGGGTCTTGATCCAGGGGCGCTCACCTCTGGGCCGAAGGTCGTGCTTGTCCGCGAGGCGGTGGACGGACTCGGGAGTGAGCGAGTCCAGGATTTCGGCCAGGATCTGATTCTGAATGGGGTTGCGCGCGCCGTTTTGTTCGAAATGGGTGAACAAGAGGAGCATCTTTTCCACATGCTCCAGGCTCAGACAGTGATTGGTGTCGCAGAGGGGGTGGGCCACGCTGTGGGCTATGTCCTCCTGGTGCAGATAGTCCGCCAGGTCGTAGACGTTCTCCCTGAGGCGCTGGACCTCCCGGTGATGCTTCTCGTCGATGTCCAGGACAAGCACGTGGATCTTGCCCCTGTCCTCGGGGAAGAAGGCGGTGACCTCCTCGCTGAGGAAAACGCCGTCCAGATGAGCGATTTCCAGGCTCCCTGCCAGGGTGTCGTGGTCGGAAATGGTCACCAGATCCATGCCCCGGCTTCGGGCGAGGGAATAGGCGGCCTGGGGATCGGTGAAGCTCTCCGGGCTGCCCATCTTTTGCAGGAACCACTGCGTGGGCCGGGCGGAGTGCCTGGAGTGCAAATGCAGATCCACTTTCAAGCCGTGTCCGTTCATGGTTTTCCTCGAAGCGCTTCGCGCAGTCCCTCGTTGTCGGAGCTAAGGTGAATAAACGGACTTCCCGGAGCCCCATCCAGGTTCCCGTCGCTGGCTCTGCTGGAGCCAGGAGATGCCCGCCGCTTCGGCGAGAACACGATGAAACAGCCTTGCTTTCCGTTTGATCGCAGTCGGGGAGAATCCCCGAGGGAAAAAAATACCCTGCACCTGATCCCGGGCGAATTGAAAGGAAAGCTTAACAGAGCGCCGGGGTTTGGCCAAGAGGTGTTGAGTTGCCTTGTGCAGAGAGGAGGCGGCTCCGCCGGAATAACGACGAAGCTGCGCTCCACCTTCTTGAGGGGAGGTATCACTCATGAGAATGGATTGCAACACGAGGGTCCAGTGAGCCCGTGCAAAGGGATAGGGCACCGGAAGGCTTCAAGCGGCTTGGCAAGGAACGCGGGATACGTCCCGGATGGGAAGTCGGGGGCGAGCCTTGTTCCGGCCGGGCACGTATCCCGCGGTGAGGTGCCGGGATCACACCGGCGGGGCGATGGTTACCAGAACCCGCATTCTGCTGCTGGCGCGGATCCCGTGGGGCTCGGAGATCTCGGCCACCGCCACGTCCCCTGCCTTGGCGGGGTGGCTGGCTCCCTCGGCTCCCAGAAGCTCGCCTTCCCCCTCGAGCACGGTGATGGAGAGCTGGCCCTCGACGTCGTGGGAGTGCACCGGGAGCTCCTGTCCCGGCTTTAAGTTGAAGTTGATGATCTTGAAGTAGGGCGAATCGTGGACCAGGTTCTTGGCCGGTCCCTTGTCCTTGAATCCGGCTTCCATGAGCTGGGTTGTCCGCATGGTGCATTCTCCTTGCTTGGGGTTGAACGGGCCCTTCGCAATGAAAAGGGCTCATGCCCCCGGTTTTTCCGCGTGGGGAAATTGCGCGCAGGGCCGTGAATGTCACGGTAGCGCCTTGCGCCTTGGAACGCTTTGATCCGGATCAAGAAATGCGTGATCGCGCAGAGCAGGGACAAGGGATCCAGTCTACCAGCTATGCGACTCGAGTGCAGCTTCTTTTTCGAGAGGCTGTCTCAGGGATCGTTCCCGAGAGATTGTCAGCTTGGTGCGGTTGGGATAAGATGGATGAATGGGATAACCGCCAAGGCGTCCGGCACTCATTTCTGCATGAGTGCCGGACGCCTTGGCGGTTCGTTCACGCGAAAAGGGGCCGGCAAAAGCAATGCCCTCGGAGGCTGAATCATGTCCGAGGCCAAAGTCATTCCCATTGACAGCGAAAAGCGGATTCGGGAAAAGCTGATCTCCGCAATCGGGACGATCCTGGCCAGGGAGGGCTTCGAGCGTCCGGACGAGGATCTCGTGGCCCGGGAAGCCGGAGTGGCGGCGGGCAACATTCGGCGCTGTTTCGGCGGGCTCGAGGGGCTCGTCTCCGCCTTCGGCCAGTCCGACGTCTTCTGGCCCTCCTCGCGGGAGCTCATGCGCGAAACGCGCGCTGATTTCGCAGAGCTCACCGCGGAGCAACAGGTGGCTGCCTTTTACAAAAGCCTTCTTGCCGCCCTGAGACGCAGGCCGGAGACCATGGACATCCTGGCCTGGGAGGCCCTGGAGCGCAACGACTATTCCCGCAGGCTGGAAGAGATCCGGGTTCGCATCTCCTTGGAGTATTTTGAGAACATGCAGGGCGATATTCCGGAGGGGACCGACCTCTCGGCTATTGTCGCCATACTCGCCGGAGCGGTGCAGTTCCTCGCGGTGCGTTCCCGCAGGTCGGCGCATTTCGGGGGTATCGACCTGAGGTCGGACAGGGGGTGGCATCGGATCGCGGCCGCGATCGAGGCGCTCTTGTGCGGATCCTTCGACGCATCTTCCGGGGAGACCGGTGTTGACGGCTTCTTCACCGGACAGACCCCTCGTGGTTTTTGAGGCCTTGGATCAGTGCCTCGGTTGGTCAGTGAGGCGGCGATTCACTGACCAACCACTCCACGAGCCCCTCATGCCCGGGCTTCATGAGTCACGAGTCACGATGAAGCCTTTCTTGCGAGGATTTTTCCGGGGATGCGGCCAAGAAGGGCTGGAGATAGGGCAGCACAGTCCGGACGATTCGTTCCGCGCCCCTTTCGTTGGGATGGAGCCCGTCCGGCAGGGTGAGGTCAGGATCTCCCGGTATTCCGGGCAGAAAATCCGGGATAAGGGTGATGTTTTTTGATTGGGCCAGGTCCGCGTACTCGGCGTGGAATCGCTGGCTGTAGTCTCTGTCCATTCCCTCCAGGGAGCTAACGCCAGCCAGAATGACCTCCGCCCCGGTGTCCAGGCAGGAATCCACGATGCGCTCCAGGTTGGCCCGAACCGTCTCCACGGGCAGGCCCATGAGGAGATCGTTGGCCCCGAGCTCCACAAGGACCAGGTCGGGCTCGTGGCGAAGCAGGCCCTCCAGGCGGCGCAATCCCTCGAATGTGGTGTCCCCGGAGACGCCGCCGTTGATCACGCGTGCATCTATTCCCTTTTCCCGGATCTCCCGGTGCAGAAGGGCGGCGAAGGAATTGTCCGGTGCCAGGCCGAATCCCGCGGTGAGGCTGTTGCCGAAGGCGAGGATCGTCTGCATGCGCCCCGTCCTTGCTGAGGTTCCGGGTTTTCCATGAGCTGATTGCCGATTACGAGCATCGCATTGTGGCACCATCTCACCGACTACTCCCGGGTCTCCCCCGTCTCGGGGCTCGCGCTTTCATCGCGCACGGGAGCCGCCCAGTCCTGCTTACCCTGATCGAAGGAGACCACGCGGTGGGGATAGGGGATCTCGATCCCCGTTTCATCGAAGCGCTTCTTGAGGCGCTTATTGAACTCCCGGCCCACGTACCACTGCATGACCGGCTTGGTCGTGGTGCGGGCCTTGACCACAACGCCGGATTCGCCCAGCTCGTTGACCCCAAGGATCTCGATGGGAGAGAGGATGTTCGGGCCGTATTCCGTGTCCTGGCGCATATCCTCGTCCACGCGCCGGATCTGGTCCATGACCTCGTCCAGGTCCTCGTGGTAGGCCACACGGATGTCGAAGACGTAGCGGGAGTATTCCTTGCTCATGTTGGTCACGATGTCCACTTTGCCGTTTCTTACGTAGTGCACGTTTCCAGCAAGGTCGCGCAGGATGATCATGCGCAGGGTGACCTGCTCCACCAATCCCGATTTGCCCGCTGTCTCCACCACGTCGCCCACACGGATCTGGTCCTCCAGCAGGAAGAAGAATCCGCTGATCAGGTCCTGGACCAGGTTCTGGGCCCCGAAGCCTATGGCCAGGCCCAGGATTCCGGCGGACGCGATGATGGGCCCCATGCTTACACCGAGCTCGCCAAGCACGACCATGCCCCCCACCGCCAGCACCACCAGGCTGAAGGTGAGGCTCATGATCCCGCTCAAGGTCTCGGCCCGTTTCTGGTCTTCCTCGTCCAGGGTCTTCTTCATGCGCTTGAGGATCTTGCCCGGCAAGATGCGGGCGAGCTTGTACAGGACGAAAACGAGGACGAGGATGAAGGCCAGGCGGGGGCCGTTGGTCAGGAGCCACTGTCCGGCTGTCTGCCAGAATGTCTGCGCTTCCATGCGATCTCCCTGGGCAATTTGGATGGTGTTATGCGGAAACGTTCGCGTGGAAAGAATAATGGACCGATCCATGATATCAGGAGCCGGCCCCGCTGTCATCGGTTGCGGGGAAAAAATGGGTCGAGCCCACGAAATGCCACGAAACAGCACGAATGAATCGAGGCTGACCTGGAACTGTCAGCCATGAGAGATTCGAAATACGAGATTTTGCCCACGGAACACCCCAGTGAAATGGAACAGGATTTCACGGGGCAAGCACGGCAAAACACGGAAGAAAGAAGGCCATGACTGACAGTCGGTCTGTCAGCCATGGCCCTGATTTGTATTTCCGTGCTATTCCGTGTCATTCTGCGGGCAGCCTGCTTCTCTTCCTTCCACGCCCTTCCGTGGGCGACCATTCCGGCGATCAGCCCCGCCTTTCCCTTTGCTTCTGTTTCGCGGTCTGCACGAAGCGCAGGAAAAAGACGAAGAAAACCGCGAGGAACAGGGAAAGGACAAAGCTGAGGCCCGTGATGAGCTTGGGATTGGGCTCGACCGGATTTTGGGGTGGGACCGGCTCGTCGAGGACGGTAAATCTTCTGGCCAGAGTGTCCTCTCCCTTCAATTGGGCGATTTGACTCCGGATATCCATGATGGGTGTGATTGCCTCTTGACCGGGATCTTTTATCATTTCGGCAGTGTCCTGGAGCTCTTTCAACTCCTTGCGCAAAATGCTGATGCGGGCTTGGGCAGCAGTCTCGTAATCGTTCCGGATGTAATCCCGCAAATCCTCGATGACCCTGTCCAGCATGTCCGCGCACAACTCAGGGTCACTGCCCTTCCAGGTAAGTTGGATGGTCGAGTCTTGGACGCTGCTCCGAAGTGGCAATTGGGAAGCCATTAATTCTTCGACCGTGGGAATCCTGTCTTCGTCGACCTCCCATTCTTGAGCTGCTTGGTCCCACTTTTCGGGATACAGTCTGGGGAGCAGGTCGTGGCCCTCAACAAAGTGGCGGATAAATGTATTGGAATTCAGGTAGTTGGAAATGTTCGTCTTGGATTCTTGGGTCACCTGCAGAGTGGCCTTGGCCTCGAATTTGGGCGTGAGCACGTACAGGGAAATCAGGGCCGCCGCTGCCGTGAACAGGGCCACGAAGCCGATGATGAACCACTTGCGTTCCCAGAGGATGTTCCAGAGCTCGATGAGATCGATTTCGTCTTCCTCCTGCTGCGGCATATACCCCTGGGCGGGGACGTAGATGATTTCTTTCTCGGGTCGCTGTCCCCTCTCTTCCGGCATGATTTCTCCTTGAGCGAGATTGGTCAGTTCAAAGGGGGGATATTTCAAGAGGGCGCTGTATCCCCGGGAATCATTCAAGGCCGGGGATCTGCTGAGCATTTTCGGGCCTTGAACAAATCCCTCAAGAAACATCGGGCGCGAGGCGCATTGTCCAGCAGGTGAAACCATGGTCTGGCGTTGTGAGCATGTCAAAACACTTCAAGGAGTAACCGCCTCCTTTTTCTCTTACCGATCAAAGGTTCTCGGACGAGCCCGAAGGATTCCTGTCTACGCTTCCTTGTTCATGAAGCCGGAAAGGGCTTGTCAGGCTGTTCTTTCATCCTCTCTCAAAGGATACCATCCCTTCCGGAAAAGAAACATCCCCTGAAGCCATCTTGGGAGGCATGTCCGGTGCAAGCCCGCGCCCCCGACATCAGCATGCTTGTCCGGCTTCTTCGGGAAAGGCGCGGAGAGAGGCAATATTTCTCGCTGGTCGGTACGCGGGCAGCTTGCGCTGCGCGCGGAAAAGAGTTTTTGCGCCGTGGGTGCGAGAGCACCAGCGTGGAGCCGTGAAGCTCCCCGCGCTAGATGAAAATTGCTCTATAAACTGCCGCCAAACAACTATACCACTGGGAGCCGTTTGAATCCGGCAGTATCAAAGTGCCGATCAAAGGAGAATACGTGGTGAATCCGTTCTCGCTTCATGAGCGCGAAGGATATGCAGTCCGTAAAGCTGATATCTTGATCAGAGAATTTGGCGAACCAATCAATGGCCCGAAGCTCATCATCACAGTCGGGTCGCAATATCTGCAGTACATTCGAGGCATAAACAGCTTTCAACCGATTGGAGGCAAACCCATGACCCGCCCGCCTGCCTAACAGAGTCGCGGTCTCGTCCAGGACAAAGTTGCTGGTAACAAGTCCTTCATTCCCGGTTTTGAGCTCCTCCCAATAAGCCGTGGCTAGATTATGGTATTGATCCTTGGCCAGATAGCGGGCCAGAAAGGCCCCGGTGTCGATAAATAGCATATGTTCTAGGTGATCCTAGTAGAGATACGCATCATGGTTGAGGCTGATATCCAGTGGCACCTCACCCTGATACACCTCCTGATCGGCAAACAAGGCATCCTGGCCCTGCCTATTGTTTCCTGCCTCCTCGAGCTCGCGTTCCAAAGCCTCTCGAAGCAGGCTGCCCAGAGATATCCCTTTTTGCTCACAGTACTTCGCCGCTCGAATTTTTAGGTCCTCCGAAAGCATGATTGTCGTTCGTTTCATAAACAAGCCTCCATATTATGTATGCATAATATGGAGTACGGGGACTCTTGTCAATAAGCAAAAATTGAGGAATGGCGCGGTGAAGAGTTCCTTGAAAGCAAGGCCTCTTGCTTCCAAGGCAATTGCGCCTGTCGCGCAGAGGAAGAAGCAGGTCTCTTCTTGCCCTGTGTGCGCCAGCACCCGCGTGGAGCCGAAAGAGGCCCCCCGTGCCCAAGAAAGGGATTGAGGCGCGGGTGCCACTGTCGCGGGACGAGCTTCGACTTCGATTCACAACGTGATCTCGAGATTGACAAGTGGACTTGTATTCATGGGCAGTGTTTTGGATCTCTTATATGAGATCGTCTATGTCGTCACCAACCCGTCCATGCCCAACATGGTCAGAATCGGCAAAACGAGCGCCCAGGACGTCAGCTCCAGGATGCGACAACTTTATACGACGGCAATACCAACACCTTTTGAATGTGCCTGCGCTAAAGCCGTCCAGGATGCGAGCCAGCTTGAATCGGCGCTGCACACAGCTTTTGGATATTGCAGGGTCAATCCGAACAGGAATACTTCATGATCGATCCCGAGCGGGCTGTGGCACTGTTGAGGGCGTTTTCCGGTCGAGATGTCACCCCTGATGTGAGCGATTCACCACCGGATTGCGCTTTGCGCCGGTCATATCGTACCGTGCCTTCGCTGACAGCGGGGATTTTCGCGATTTCCGCGTTGGTTTTGCCTTTTTCGATGTAACTATTCACCACCCCACTAATCATAGTAAGCCGACACGGGGTATTTTGAATCATTTCAGCGGAGACTATGCTAGATTTTCTTCGCTCGCCACGTGGGGGAAACCCGACCGTGAACATGCT
>Ga0207714_1002007_pt1 | contig 12703 bp, 10 predicted proteins | sample PonA232FremontCA_2_FD_187270 | JGI IMG/M metagenome (GOLD analysis project Ga0207714, IMG submission 187270) | Marine sediment microbial community from Fremont, CA, USA - Pond A23 Sediment 2 (SPAdes) | ecosystem: Environmental > Aquatic > Marine > Unclassified | place: USA: Fremont, California... | reverse complement strand
AGAAGAGTTACCAACGTGATACCCAGCCCAGACAGACCCATCCGCCATATTGCCGGAGAGTGCAATGGAGGGATCGGTGCTAGAATCTGAATCCTGGGTCAAAAATTGTTACGGTGTCCAGCTTTCAGACGAAACCATATATAACAATGCAGGATAGCGCAACGCATAGGAGATTGCTATGCCAGAAGAACAGACCCTGACGATGAACGGCCAGACCATGGACTTCCAGCAAGGGGAGACGATCCTGGAGGTTGCAGAGCGCCACGGGGTGTTCATTCCCACCTTGTGCCATATTAAAGGGCTTTCCGCCTCAGCTGCCTGCAGGATTTGCGTGGTGGAGGAGGAGCGATCCGGAGATTTGCTCACCTCCTGCCACGCACCGCCCCGCAAAGGGATGGTCCTGCACACCGACTCCAAAAAGGTCATCAGCTCTCGCAAAACCACTCTAGAGCTCCTACTGGCCTCCGGAAACCACGATTGCCTGTTGTGTCCGGCTTCCGGAGAATGCACCCTACAGGATTTGGCCTACCTCTATCAAGTCCCGGGAAACAAATTTAGCAGGCAAGTACCCCCTTATGATATGGAAACGGTTAATCCCTTCATCTTGCGGGACTTTTCCAAATGCATTCATTGCTGGCGCTGTGTCCGGGCTTGTCAAGAAATAGTGGTGAACAACGCCATCGGCATCGGATACCGCGGCAAAACCAGCAAGATCGTAGCAGCCGGTGACAGGGCCCTCAAGGACTCGGACTGCGTATTCTGTGGCGAGTGCGTTCAGGCCTGCCCTACTGCTGCCCTGGTGCCCAAAGATGCGCGCTTTCGACCAAGAACGTGGCACACCACAAAAGTGCGCACCACCTGTCCCTATTGCGGAGTGGGCTGCCAGATGTACCTGCATGTCAAGGACAACCGCATTCACAAGGTTACCGGAGCGGAAAACTCCCTGCCCAACGAGGGAAGCCTGTGCGTCAAGGGAAGGTTCGGATTCGAATTCGTCAATTCACCACAAAGGCTCCAGACCCCTCTTGTAAAGGAGAACGGCCAGTTTCGCGAGGCGGAGTGGGAGGAGGCCCTGCAAGCCTGCGTATCCGGTCTGGACAAGGCCCGAAGCAAACACGGAGCTGACAGTCTCGCTGTACTGAGCTCTGCCAAAGCGACCAACGAGGAAAACTTTCTGCTGCAGAAATTCACCCGAGGGGTACTGGGCACCAACAATATCGATCATTGCGCCAGGCTCTGCCACTCCTCCTCCGTGGCCGGGCTTGGCGAGGCCTTCGGGAGCGGGGCCATGAGCAACACCATCGCAGACATAGAAAAGGCCGGGGTCATCCTGATCACCGGTTCTAACACCACTGAGAGCCACCCCGTGCTTTCCGCCAGGGTCAAGCGGGCAGTTTCCTTTCACGGGGCCAGGCTCATCGTGGCTGACCCCCGGAGGATCGCCCTGGTGGACTATGCCCATGTCTGGCTGAGACAAAAGCCGGGCTCTGACATAGCCTGGATCAACGCCATGATGCAGGTCATCCTGGAAGAGGGGCTGCAGGACCGGGAATTTGTTGGTAGACGCACCCATGGTGTTGAAGAACTGGAAGAGGTGGTCTCAGGCTATACCCCGGAGAAGATGCAGGAGATCACCGGAATCGACCCTGCAGACCTGCGTTCTGCCGCCCGCCTCTACGCCGGAGCAGGGGCAGCCAGCATACTGTACACCATGGGCATAACCCAGCACGTGCAGGGCACTGACAACGTCAAATCCCTGGCCAATCTGGCCATGCTCTGTGGACATATCGGAAAGGAGGGTTCCGGAGTTAATCCCCTCAGGGGCCAAAACAACGTGCAAGGGGCATGTGACATGGGTGCACTTCCCAATGTGTACTCCGGGTATCAAGCGGTGACAGATGCAGATGCCAGGGCGAAAATGGAGCAGGCCTGGGGAGTGTCCTCCCTGCCCTCTACCGCGGGTCTAAAGATCACGGAAATGATGCCCGGTTCCCTGAAAGGTGACATCCGGGCCATGTACATCATGGGAGAGAACCCGGTACTCTCGGACGCCGACAGTAATCATGTCCGAGACTCCCTGGAGAGCCTGGATTTCCTGGTGGTACAAGACATATTCCTTACCGAGACTGCGCAATACGCAGACGTGGTCCTGCCTGCCAGTTCCTTTGCAGAAAAGGAGGGCACCTTCACCAATACAGAGCGCAGGGTGCAGCGGGTGAGGAAGGCGATAGAGCCCTTGGGCTCCAGTCGAACTGACAGTGATATAATTATGGAAATTGCCAATCGCATGGGAGCGAACTGGCAATACCAGAGCAGTGCCCGGATCATGCAAGAAATCGCTTCTGTCACACCTCAATACGGGGGGATTGAACACCAGCGAATCCGGCAGCAGGGCCTGCACTGGCCATGCTGTGACTCTAGCGATCCCGGCACTCCCATACTGCATTGCAATGAATTTACCTGTGGCCTTGGTCATTTCCAGCCGCAGGAACAATCTTCCCCGGCCGAGGTCCCGGATGAAGATTATCCCTTGTGGCTCACCACCGGAAGGATCCTGTATCAGTATCACACCGGAACCATGACCAGGAAATCCAATGGATTGAACTCGCTAGCAAGAGAATGCCTGCTGGAAATTTCTCCTGAAGACGCGCAGGATCATCAGCTCCAGCAGGACGAGACGGTTGCAGTAGCCACGCGCCGCGGTTCCATTCAGACCAGGATACAGATATCGGAAAGAGCGGTGCCCGGAACGATCTTCATTCCCTTCCACTATGCTGAAGCAGCGGCAAACGTGTTGACCAATCCACAGACAGACCCGGTTTCCGGTATACCGGAGTTCAAGGCTTGTGCGGCAAAGCTGAGCCGATCCCAATAAAACAAGGAAAAACAAATCCAGGAGGAACGCACATGTCCCGATCTTTCTCCCGTCCTTACCACGAGGGCATCACTGACAGTATGTGGAGCGAAATCGACCAGATTCTGGAAGACAACGCAGGCCACCCCGAAGCGGTAACCCAGGTCCTGCGGCAATGCCAGGATGTGGTAGGCTATCTCCCCAGGGAGCTAATGGATTACATAGCCCGGGCCCTTAACATGCCTGCTTGCAATGTCTTCGGAGTTGCCTCGTTTTATTCCCTGTTCTCCCTGCAGCCCAAGGGCAAACACGTGATCAAGGCCTGCACCGGCACCGCCTGTCACGTCAAGGGCATAAAGGAGGTCATGGGACGTTTGCAACAAGTCTACGGCCTCAAGGATGGAGATACCAGCCCGGACCGCAAGTTCACCCTGGAAACGGTACGCTGCGTCGGTGCTTGCGGAATAGCTCCGGCCATGCTTGTCAACAAGGACACCTTCGGCAAGCTATCACCGGACAAGGCATTGAAAATCCTGCAAAATTACGAATAGTCGCACAACCCTCAAGGATAATCGCCATGAATAAATTAAAATCAAATGACCTGCAAACCATACAGGAGGAATATGCCCCCAGGATGAACTTCCGGGACAAGACCTACCTGATGATTTGCGGCGGACTTGGCTGTCACACTACTGGTAGCCTGGAAGTAAAGGAAGCCCTTTTACAGGAAATCCAATTACGTGGGCTGCAGGACAAGGTGAAAGTAGTGGAAACCGGATGCAACGGCTTCTGTGGCACGGGCCCGGTATTGGTTGTCCAACCGCAGAATGTGTTCTACCAACAAGTAACCCCCAAAGACGTCCCGGAAATTGTGGAACAACACCTTTTGCAGGACAGACTTGTTCAACGCTTGCTGTACCAGGATCCAGCCTCCAAGGAAATAATCTCCGAACAGCACCAGATACCATTTTTCTCTAATCAACTCCATTGGGTGCTGCGAAACAAGGACTACATAGAGGTGGAATCCATAGAGCAATACATTGCCAGGGAGGGATACAAGGGTGCGGCCAAGGCCATTCTGGATATGGACTCCCATGAAGTGATCGGGGAACTTGAAAAATCCAATTTACGGGGGCGTGGAGGAGCCGGCTTTCCTGCTCACATAAAATGGAAAGGTGGTGCAGACGCGCGGGCGGAGATAAAATACGTTGTCTGCAACGCTGACGAAGGCGACCCCGGGGCCTTCATGGACCGTAGCATCATGGAGACAGATCCCCATGCGGTATTGGAAGGTATGCTCATAGCTGCCAAGGCCATAGGCTCCAGTCAGGGATATATCTATTGCCGTGCCGAATATCCCCTGGCCATCCGCCGTCTGTCCATAGCCATTGAGCAGGCCAAGGAATACGGTCTTCTGGGAGAAAATATATTGGACAGCGGCCTCGATTTCCAGATACAAATCTTTCAGGGGGCCGGAGCCTTTGTCTGCGGTGAAGTAACTGCACTGCAGCACTCCATTGAGGGCAAACGCGGCATGCCCAGGCCCAGGCCTCCAAGATCCACTGACAAAGGCTTATTCGATAAGCCCACTCTGTTGAACAACGTGGAGACTTACGCCAATGTCCCCCAGATCATGGTCAATGGCGGAGACTGGTTCGCCAGTGTGGGAACGGAAAAGAGCAAAGGTACCAAGGTATTTGCCCTGTCCGGAAACGTTCGGAACATCGGGCTGGTGGAGGTACCCATGGGCACTTCCCTGCGCAGGATAATCTTTGAAATCGGTGGAGGAATTCCGGACAAGAAGGAATTCAAGGCGGTACAGCTTGGTGGGCCTTCAGGTGGATGCATCCCGGAGGACTATCTGGATATGCCGGTGGATTTCGACGAGATCAACAAGGTCAATGCAATCATGGGCTCAGGAGCGATGATTGTGATGGACGAAGCCACCTGTATGGTGGATATGGCCCACTATTTCATGGACTTCACCCACGAGGAGTCCTGCGGCAAGTGCCCGCCATGCCGGGAGGGAACCGAACGGGTTCTGAACATTCTCGGCAAGCTCAAACAAGGCCGCGGTGAAAAAGGTGACCTGGAAGAACTGGAATATCTTTCCCACTATATCATGGAGACTTCCTTGTGTGGGTTGGGCAAGTCCGCACCCACTCCAGTATTGTCCTCCCTGCAATACTTCCGGGAAGAATTCGAGGCCCATATATACGAAAAGCGCTGTCCGGCTAAAAGATGTCCTGACCTTATCGAGTTCAAGGTGGACCCTGAAAAATGCACCAGTTGCGGTTTATGCTACAAGCACTGCCCTGTTGGCGCCGTTTCCTGGGAAAAGAAAGAACCAGCGGTGATCGATCGTGAGAAGTGTATCAAGTGCATGACCTGCATAGAAAAATGCCAGTTTGATGCCATCTATTAATAAACCAAAGACTCATACTTTTACTAAGTACTAGAGAGTCTAGAAAAAAGTCCCAAATTGGAATCTCATACTTGACAAACAAAATTCTCGAAAACAACATTTATTGCACACGCTTTTTCTTCTGTTAGGTTGCTATTATTGTTTAAAAAACCAGCTATTATGTGAATTTTTAATTTTTTGGTTTCTAATGTTTTGACTTATGCTTACTTCAGCTATTCCATGAGGATGGCTTGTCATGGAATCTCCGAACTATAATATCTAAAGATGGGGATTTTAAAACGAACCGGTGAAATTTTAGATAAAGTTGCTATTAAGGTGAATTATAATGTTTTTAAAGCTTAGTACCGTTCAATATATTTTGTTTACTTTTTTTTTACCACTATTTTTGATTTTAACTGGATGTATGAATATGCAGGTGATGCACGACAAATCAAAAGAATCACCCGATTGGTACGGCAAGAGATGTGATTCGTACAACAAATTATGTGGTTACGGAAAAGGTGAAAGCCTGGACAAGGCTAATGCTCTAGCCATGGCATCTCTTAGTAAAAAGTCGGATGTGTGGATTGAAACCAATGTAGAGATCGGGAAAACAAAAAACAGTAGTATCGGTTCTGAAGTAAAAACCAAGAAGTATTTTAAACAAAAAACTCGAATTCGTGCCCAAAGGGAGTTAGAAAATCCGATACAACTGAATCAAGAAAAAATAGACAACTTCTACTTTGTGAAATGGATGGTCGATCTAAGGCCCAAATGGCAGCAATTAACCGATAGATTGACAGAAAAATGGTCGCAAGAAGGACAAACTCTTCCCGGTGATATCGAATGGGAGGGATGGAAAGGATTGACTTCATCTAGATTGCTAGAATTGACAAAAAGGCAACTACAGAACAATGGAGATCCTTCAACCAGTAAGGACATAAATGTGTTGCTCTATAGAAAAACGGGCAAATGGATCTTGAGCGTAGGCAGGGTAAATCTGGAAATTGATGATCTTTCTGAAGTTATCGACCTTTCCGTCTATGCGTCTGAAGAATCCAAACTTAAAATTATAAACGAAAACGGAAAAAATCTAGGGCAACGATTATCAAGTGGAGATAGATTTTATCTACGTTTGAAAGGGATTTCTCCTAACTGGTACTGTTCATTCTTGAATGTATACCCGGACGGAAGGATTAGCGTACTTAAAGAAAATCTGCCTATAAAAGGAAAGGATTTAACGATTCCGGATAGTAATTCAACTTGTCTCCAGGCAGCAACACTTAAACCAGACAAGATTTCTCTGGATATATATTGTGCTGTCTGTACAAAATATTACCAGGAAGGACTGACTAATTTTAGACTCTTGAAAGATAAAGGTGCGTTGGTGGATGGAGAGAGTGCCTATCAAGTCGATAGTTTTATGGAATGGCTTGAAGATCTGAAAAAAAATAACTTTTCCGTACTAAGGGTGGAAACCACACCTTGAACAGGATAACAGTCAGGGGTTGAAATTTTTTATTTTGAACTAATTAATCAGCCTGTTCAATCAGTTTGAGAGATTATAATATTCTCGGTACTGCTAAGTACTTGAGGATGCTGATTTCGGCCATATATTTTCCTGGCTTGATAGGGAATTTTGTCTTTTAAAAACGCCTTCAGTTCGGCAGTGCTCACTTTGCCATTCTTACGACCGTACTTTTGACTGTCTGCGGCCCCACTTACACCTTTAAGCATATACTTTGTAAATAATCCCAGTCTAGCCTTTTGATCCCAGGAAGCGATTTCATTCGAGCTTGCAGCAGTAATGATGAAAGATTTTTTTAGTTCCGGTTTCTTTATTTTGGATCTAAACATTGCCGGGGAAGCATTTTCTATTAACATTCCTGCGTTCGAAACACCTGAAAAACAGGCATCAATAGCTACTATCTTATGGAGTATTTTGGTTCTATCGCATAATAAATGTAATATTATTATAATTACTACAGAATCCCAGCAGTAACAATAGCTTTCAAAACCTTCTTTGTTTGATGAAGATGGTTTTGAAAGCGAAAAATGAATTATTTGTTTTTTTAATTAAATTCATATTTTTAGATAATAAATTAATGTTGCTATAAAAAACAAAAATTATAATTTTCTGTTATCAATTTTTACTTTCCAAATATCCCAGTTACCACCTGCATTTGAAGTGAAATAAATATATCCTTGATCACTCCATTTAGGTGTTGAAACTTTAAAGTTCCCTTGAGTAAGCTGTGTCAAATTTTTCCCGTTTTTATTCATTATATATAAATGACTTTTGTCAGTCCTATCAGAAACAAAAGTTATATAATTTCCATTGGGAGACCATGATGGACTATAATTGTTTGAGTTCCCACTTGTTAATTGTGTCAAAGCATTTCCATTACTTGCTTTACAAGAAAATATATGTGTAAAATCACCTGTTTTTCTCACAAAAATAAGTTTTTTATGGTTTGGAGAAAATTCAGGTGAATAACCATTACCAAAAAGTTGCAGATTTTCTCCTGAACTATCTATTTTAGCTATCTGATTATTATAAGAAGATTCAAATATTGAAAAAGCTATCTCTTCACCATTTGTTGAAACATCAGGCAATCTTGCATTTCCTAATCCAGGCTTTGTAATATATTTAACACCAACACCTCCACTAACACCTAAAGTTTTCACTAAAACAAATTTATTAAGTCTATTTGTAGAATAAATAATACTTTTCATATTAGGCATCCAGTCACCGCCACTTATATTGTTTGCAGAACTTGTTAAGATAATACTTGTACTTTTCTTTAAATTATACTTTTTTAATATGCTTTTACCATCCTGATCCACGGATTTTAATAATAACCATCTACCATTCGGTGATGGATTTAGAACATAATCATCTATTTTTGAACTTGTTATTTTAGATAAATTTGAAGCAATTCCAGTTATAGAAACTTCTTTGGCTATATTTTTATTATTAAAATCTTGAATTTGTTTTGAACAAGCACTAAAAAACAAAATTAATATTATTAAATATAACATGTTAAATTTTGACATTATTTTTCTCCTTATTAATTTTATTGATTATAATGTTTTGATATAAAAATTGATTTTATCTTAAAATTTTATCAGATTTTGAATCTTTGGATGTATTCTTTTTTATATTATTTAATCTTTTTTTACCTTTCGGATTATAAACATAGTAACTAACTGTTGCTTTTTTATTAATAGTATGTGCATCTATAGCGGCTTCTGGGACTCCCCAAATTGGTGAAATAGGCCATAGCAATAAATTAACAGTTCCATACATCCATTGTGGAGATTCATTTGTTCCATAAGCTAAATAATAGTTTCCAAAACCAGGTAACAAATTTAATCCAGCAGCCGCGATAGGACTTTTTTCTTTTTTTTGTGTACTTGAAATTCCTTTTGAATTTAGTTCATTTAATTTTTGTACTTGTTGTTGTGTTAAACTTGTACATCCAGCTATACTAATAAAAACAAATACTAAAATTAAATTAAAAAATATTTTTTTTCTCATTACCCACCCCCTTCTTGTTTTTTTTAATTTATCTCTTACCTTAATATTATTATAGAAAATACAAGTAAAGAAATCGCTTGAATCGACGAACTATCAACGGGCCTAGACCGTGGCATTATGCCCGATTCATGGCTTCGCCACCGCAATTTTATAAGATTCTAAAAGCTGAACCAAACATCTCATACCACGCCCTGAGGGCGTGGATTTCTAAATCAGATTAAACAAAATAAATTGGTTAATAGGGACATGAAACACTAAAGCCGTGGCACTGTTTTTATATAATAAAAATCTATTACCCTGACTTCTCACAGAACATTCTAAATAAAATGTTCGCTTAATATTATGACCTCTCTTAACTAGCTTTATGTTTAAAATATATATAAAAACATAATCTTACTTTTATTTCAATAGCACTAAAGTTGTAGTTATTATCCATGTCCTTCGTGCCATAGTCCTCTCCAACCAACATTTCACAAACATTGCAGCCTAGATCAGATATTCTTAGCTTTCTCAACTTCGATTTTCTTCTGTTTATTTAGAATATATTTAAGTATATTATATCTACTTACATAAAAATCCCACCAAATGTCAACAACTGATACAAATTGTTCAAACCAACTCTTTGGCAATATCTACAATGCAATACAGCAGTTATACCTCACATTACACTAAGTACTCATCAACCCAGGATCTACACAATGCCACTGTGCGCTTCACATTTGAATTTTATAGGGTTAACCCGACCCAATTGGTCGGGTTAAAGATAATATTTTGACTGTGTAGCAAATGTGTAGGGATGGAATATGGATAAGGAAATAAGCAAGTTATCTTATACCACGAGCTTTCATTCTTCTTCTATGAATTCTTCTTTGGTAATGATGCTTTTTTGATAAGCAAACGGAGGACAGCCTCGTTCTGGACCATGTTAGAATAGGACACTTCCTCCCATGAGGTAAGTTCCTGGGAGGGATCGAGTTCTTCGGACATGATATAATCTCCATGTTAAGATTAAAAACACACATAATTTACCAAAAATAATGAAAGTTTAGCAAGGGTAAATATCACTTTATAAAAATTTTTGACAGAAAGGCGCAGTAGTTATGGATTAATATCGATTGAGGTAGGTAAAATAGGGATATGGCGAGGGTTAAGCAAGAGTGGATTTATCTTTGGCGAATGGCTCTTGGTGGTAAATTTAGTGATATTTTAAAAATTGAACCGAAAAATACAAATAATACAAACAGTTAAAACTGAAGCTAAATCTGTTTCCAATGGTGAATATCTGGTAACATAGAATAATAAAATTTTTTACTGCTTACGATTGCTTACACATTAAAAAAGGGGCTATGCCTTACTTAGCATAACCCCTTGATTTTTATGGCTCCCCGGGAGCGATTTGAACGCCCGACTTGGTGATTAACAGTCTATTTCAAACTAATCTTACCAAATTTTAATGATTCTCAATTTTTTTTATATTTGCTTGCATATCAAGTATTTTTAAGGTAAACTTGTTTTATTAAGTTTTAATAAATTTTATTCTTGCTTAAGCGCAAAGTATACCCCAAAGTAAACCCCAAAATATATATTTTTTGAAAACATTAATCACTTGCTTAGAGAAATAATAATGAAATTTACAGATAAGTATTTAAAATCATTGAAAAGTACTGGAATACGCTTCGAAGTTAAAGAAGATAGTGGACTGATTATTCGTGTCTCCAAAGCTGGAAGCAAATCTTTCTGCTATGTATATAAAATTAATGGAAAATTAAAGAGATTAACACTTGGAAGTTACCCCGATATGTCTTTAGCTGAAGCTAGGACCGAATTCGCCAAAATGCAGGGATTACGGAAGCAAGGGAAAGACCCAGCACAAGAAAAACAGGAAAGTAAACAAAAGATTAAGACAACCCCTACTATCTCAGAATTTAAAGAGGAATTTATTAACCGCTGGTGTAAGCCCAATAAAAAATCCTGGCAAAAAGACAAAATCAATCTGGAAAAGTATGTAATACCCTTATTGGGAGATAAAAAAATAGCAGATGTTTCCCGAAGAGATATTATCAGGATTATAGATCCAATTCGTGAACGAAATGCTGAAGTTCAAGCAAACAGAGTGTATGCCTGTGTTCGTAGGATGTTTAATTTCGCAGTTGAGCGTGGAGTGATAGAAACCAGCCCGGCTACACATATTAAACTTACTCAAGAAAAATCCAGAGAACGCATTCTTGCTAATGATGAAATACCTGCTGTTTTTAAAGTGTTGAATTCTAAACAACTTTGGATTGGAACCAGATTTGCAATAGAACTAATATTAAGAACTGCCCAACGTCCAGGTGAAATACGGCTAATGCGTCGAGAAGAAATTGACCACGAAAAAAAAATTTGGACTATTCCTGCAGTAAAGACAAAAAACAAGATCTCTCAAACAGTTCCTTTAACTCAAAAAATGCTTTCAATAATCGATGTAGCAGCATCAGTATCTAATTCTAACTGGATTTTTTGTTCACCCACAAAAGAAGGAGAACCTTTGTCAGATTTTGCTTTAGCTCAGGCTATGAGAAAAGCCCTATCATCAACTAATATTGAAAGAGTCACCCCCCACGATTTAAGGCGAACAGCAGCAACAACAATATCGGAACTAGGATTTAACCGATTAATTATAGACAAAATTTTAAATCATAAAGACACGTCTATGAGTGGTATTTATGATCGACACAGTTACGACCAAGAGAAAAGGCAGGCCCTAGAGGCCTGGGAAAGAGAATTAGAACAAATACTTAGTAGATCTTCTAAAAAAGACAATGTAAGTGCTTTAAATTCATAACAATAACATTTTACAGCTCTAGAACAGTCAATCCGACAAGGTGACGCTTCTCACCGCATTGATCTGGAATTTTTAAACAAGAAAAAAAACGTTAGGATTTATTATGTCTGAAGAATGGATTATTACACCGAACTTGAAAGAATATAGAGACCGTTTCATAGCCCATATAGAAGCAGCAGAAAACACTCCTATACTTATAACAGGCCCAAGAGGTACAGGAAAAAGTTTATTTTTAGAAATAGCTAAGGAACATCTTAATTTAAATAAGGGTTGTGGCTATATTCGTATAAATTGTGCAAATTTTAAAACTGAATTAGCACGTTCTGAATTATTTGGACATATTAAGGGAGCATTTACAGGTGCTAACGAGCATAAAGAAGGGTGGATTAAGAAAGCTGACGGTAACATATTGATTTTAGAGGAGATTGGAACATTAAGCCAAGATGTACAAGAACAGCTTTTAACGTTTATTGAAAATGGTGAGTTTCACAAGGTAGGTTCAACAACCGCTGAATCAGCTAATGTTCAAATTATCGCAGTTACTAACAAATCTGAAACATTTAGAAAGGATTTCCTAGATAGATTTTTTGAATTTACAATACCACCTTTATGCGAAAGAAGAGAAGATGTTTTATATTATTTAGCCTGGCACTACCCTGACTTAATCTCTGAACTTACACCGCCCGAGGTGTTTGCCATTTTGGCTTATCATTGGCCAGGTAATGCAAGAGAAGTTTTTCAGATAAGCAAATCCATAAAAAAAGAGAAAATATTCGAGGAAATGCAAAATGATTCTTCTAAAAAAGAAAACATTAACAAAAATCAAGATATTTTAGGATACTACGATTTGATACATAAAACAAATAAATATCAAGATACAGAACTATTTAATGTCTTAACTGAAGATTTAAAAAATTTTGGCAATAAACTTAGTAAATTTAAGTTAAATAGGAGTTTTATAAAAAATTTTTCTAACAATACCCTAAATCTGGCGATTTTTTAATTAAACACAACCCTATAGCACTATAAATAATATTATGTTACTTTTTGCACATTTTATATTTAATTGTGTTATTAATC
>Ga0207714_1002006_pt1 | contig 12715 bp, 9 predicted proteins | sample PonA232FremontCA_2_FD_187270 | JGI IMG/M metagenome (GOLD analysis project Ga0207714, IMG submission 187270) | Marine sediment microbial community from Fremont, CA, USA - Pond A23 Sediment 2 (SPAdes) | ecosystem: Environmental > Aquatic > Marine > Unclassified | place: USA: Fremont, California... | reverse complement strand
AGGAAGGCTGAACCTTCCGCGATTGCCCCGCAATGGTTCGCTATCTGCCCCGAAATGGTTCGCTATCTGCCTGGAGCGGTTTCATCTTTGCCCGAAAAGGTGCAATACCTTATACACGGAGATTTTATCTCTGCCCGGAAAATTTTGATCCCGGCCCGGAGAGGTTTGGTCCCTGACCGCAGAGGTTACGACTGATCGGGGATTTTAAGGTAAAAGGTGGTGCCCTTGTTCACCCTGGAGTTGACCGACATTTCGCCCTCGAGGAGTTGTGCCAGTCCGCGCGAGATGGAAAGGCCCAGGCCGGTGCCCTCGTATTTGCGCTGGTTGGTTTGCTCCACCTGGGTGAAGCGCTCAAAGATCCGGTCCTGTTGATCTTTCGGGATGCCAATCCCGGTGTCGCTTATGTAGAGTATCATATGGCCCTCTGACAGGCGGTAGCCCATCTCCACCGAGCCTTTTTCGGTGAACTTAAAGGCGTTGTTCAGCAAATTGTGCAGGATTTGCCGAACCTTGGTCTCGTCCGAGGTGATCCACGCCTGTTCCTGAGGCAGGGGCTGATGGCAGTGGAATTCCAGGTTTTTTCGCCGGGCCCGCTGCTCAAAGGCGATGTAAACCTCAGACATCAGGCTGTTGATGTTGAAAGGTTGCTTCTGCACTTGTTGCTGGCCGGTCTCCAGTTTGGCCATGCTCAGGATGTCGTTGATGATATCAAGCAACTGTTCCGAAGAGTGCTGAATCAGATCGATGTAGTTTTTTCGCTCTTCATAGCTGATGTTGGGGGTGTCGAACATCTGGATGTATCCCAGCATGATGTTTAGCGGTGTGCGAATTTCGTGCGACATGTTTCCGAGGAAAGCCGTCTTCAGCCGCTCACTCTCCTCGGCTTTTTCTTTGGCTGCCCGCAATTCGTTCTCTAAAATTCGCCGTTGAAGAGCAATGGAAGCCTGGTTTAAAAAAGTCTCCACAAACCGGATGTTTTTGATTTCCGGTTCCCGGAATTTTAAAATGTGTATGGCCGATAGAAGCCGTGATTCCCGCTTGAGACCAACGGTGTAGATTTTTTTAAGGTTCAGTTGCTGTTCGATCTTTTTGATCAGCCTCTCCGAATGGCTTCCCCGGGCAAATTCAGCCAGACTGCCGTCAAAAGGTTTGATCTTTTGTTCCTCGTACATTTGGGCAAGGGAGGGGCCCAGCTCATATTTTTTGCCAATGGGGTTTAGCCCCAGGATGCTTATGAGTTGCTCCAGGAAGGGTTGGGACAGCCCATATAAGTGCCTGGGAATAACCAGGCTCTGGTCTTCCTGGATTTCACTGATGATGATCAAGGCATTGCCGATCATCCGGTCCAGGTTTTCCCCGATGTACCGGTAGATGTCTTTTTCAGCCGGAAGCTCCATCAATTCTATGGCACTGTTGCGCAGCCATTCGGCATTTTCCCGGTAGTGCCTTTCCCGCTCCTCGGCCTCCTTCCGCTCGGTGATGTCGCGCATCACGCCCTGAATGCCGGTGACATTGCCCTCATCATCAAGGGTGAAACGGGCATGGGCTTCCCCCCAGATCACCTTCCCGTCTTTTCTGACCAGCTGAACCTGAAGGATCTCCGAGACCTGGCTCAAATCCTCGGCCTGTTCCATGTTTTTGCGCAACAGTTCGACCTGCTGCTGGTAAGAAGCTTCAGTGAGGATCGTTTTCAGGGGCATGCCCGTGACTTCCCGGACGGTATAACCCAGAACATCATATATGGCAGGCGAAACGTAGGTTATTAGCTGCTTGTCGCTCAGATCCTGGGTGTAGAGAATGTCGGTGGAGTATTCGGCCAACAGCCGGAACTTTTGTTCATTTTCCTGCAGGGCCTTTTCGGCTTCCTTCCTTTTGGTGATGTCCCGGCATATGCCAAAAATTCCTGAAGGCTGGTTGTTTTCGTCCACCATGACCCGGGCATGTACCTCACCCCAAATCAACGAACCGTCCTTGCGTACCAGCCGGAGCTCATCCGTTTCGGTGGGCCCCGCATAATCCTCAGTCGTTTCCAGGAATTTTTTAAAAGCCTTTAACTGATGCTGGTAGGAGGCTTCGGTCAGCAAATCTTTCCCGTGCAATTGGAGGGTTTCTTCCACGGTATAACCCAGTATGGTCTCGACCGATGGCGACATGTAGGTGATGTTTTGGTCCATGTCCATGGTGTAGATCATATCGGTGGCGTTTTTGGCCAAAAACGCCAGTTGATGCTTTTCTTGGGAGGAGGTCCTGTCTTCCAGCTGTTCGTCGTCTTTATTTGATGGCCGTTGGTTCATGAAGGGTTTTTCCCCAGTAACTCCTTGTTCAACAGGTGTTCGGCAATTTGAATGGCATTGGTGGCCGCTCCTTTGCGCAGGTTGTCGGATACTACCCACATGTTCAGGCTTTTGCCGTGCGAGAAATCCCGCCTCAGCCGTCCGATATACACTTCATCCTTGTTTTGACAGCTCTGGGGCATCGGGTAAAGGTTCTCTTCTACATTGTCATAAATCATGATGCCCGGGGTATGCTTGAGGATGTTTTTGACATCCAGCAAATCGAATTCATTTTTGAAGGTGATGTTGATCGCCTCCGAGTGCCCGCGGAATACCGGTATCCTTACCGCCGTTGCCGTTACCCAAAGGTTGCGGTCAATGATCTTTTGGGTTTCATAAATCAGCTTGGTCTCTTCGGTGGTGTATCGGTTGAACAGGAAATCACCGCACTGGGGTATGCAGTTGTTGGCAATCTGGTAGGGATAGGCCTTTTTGCCCGGCTGTCCACTCAGCTCATCCTTCAGTTGGTCGACGGCCCCCTTGCCTGAGCCCGATACAGCCTGGTAAGTCGATACCACGATGCGGCTGGCCTGAAACTTCTGATGCAACGGGTATACCGCCATTAACATCTGAATGGTCGAGCAGTTGGGATTGGCGATGATCCCTTCTTCTCCGGTCAGAATGTCGCCGTTGATTTCAGGGATGATCAGCTTGTATTCCGGTTCCATCCGGAAAGCCGATGAGTTATCGATCACCGTGGTTCCGTTTTTGGCAAATTCCGGAGCCCACTCAAGGGCCACGTCCTTTCCGGCGGAAAATAACGCCAGATCAGGTTTTTGCTCCAGTACTTCTTCTACGCCCTGTACCTCGATTTTTTTGCCATTGACCTCAAGTTCATCCCCTTTCGACCTGCCGGAACCGGCGGCCAGGATTTCACCATAAGGAAAATTTCGCTCATCCAGTACGGTCAGCATTTCTTGTCCGACAATGCCGGTGGCACCTACGATGGCTGTTTTCATATTTTTTGACTTTTGCTTTCCCGGAAGGAATATTGTTCGTAACTTATATCAAGAATCCAAAGGTAACCATTAATTTTTTCTTGATGAAAAAAATCATCTTCCTTTTTTGTTTGCTGATTCCCATCATCCTGCAAGCACAGTTGGTTTTGGATTTTGACGGGGAAGGTTTGGCCGGGTGGGAACAACATCCTAAGGGGCGTTGGACTGTCAGGCAGGGTGACCCGGGGGTCATCCCGATTACGAGGTCCATGATGGGCCCCATAGCCGGGATGGTGACGGGGCAGAGGGCCGGTTTGGAGTTTGGCCTGCGGTCTGCTCCTGTTTCTGTACCTTTGTTTAGTTCCATGACCCCTTCGGCGCGATACCCTTTGTCTGCTCCTGTGTTTGCACCTTTGGTTGGTTCCATGACCCCTTCGGTGCGATACCCTTTGTCTGCTCCTGTTTCTGCACCTTTGGTTGGTTCCATGACCCCTTCGGTGCGATACCCTTTGTCTACTCCTGTTTCTGCACCTTTGTTTAGTTCCATGACCCCTTCGGTGCGATGCCCTTTGTCTGCTCCTGTTTCTGCACCTTTGGTTGGTTCCATGACCCCTTCGGTGCGATACCCTTTGTCTGCTCCTGTTTCTGTACCTTTGGTTGGTTCCATGACCCCTTCGATGACATTCTCTTTGTCAGCACCTTCGTTAAAACCGGGGTCCGGGACAATGTGGAATTGTAACTTAGAGCCATTAACCAGGATGGGGCCAGGTCCTATGACCGGCTCTGCGGCAGTCCCGTTAACCGACCGTTGGTTGGTTCATGATTATGATCCGGGTGAACCAGGCCGTGACCGCATTGCCTATGGTTACGGGGTTGATTTCAGCAGGCAGCCTTACTGCTGGCGTTTCCAGGTCCAGTACCTGCGGGATCCTTCCGGGGGCAACAACTGGGGTTTTTTCCTGGCGGCCGACCACAGTGCAAAAGAGATGCATCCCTCGGGGGCGGTTGACGGGTATGTGGTGGGGGTCAATTACAGCGGCCATGATGATGTGCTTAAGCTGTGGAAGGTGATATCGGGTTCGGGTTATGAGCTGTTGAATACCGGATTCAACTGGCAGGAGCGCGTCGCGCCCGGACAGCCGGTAGGGGTGGAGGTGACGGTGGATACCCTCCACCGCTGGAGGGTTCGGGTAGATACCACCGGGAGCTTTGACGATCTGAGGCCAGCCGGTGATGCCCTGCCGGTGTACGATACATTCCGCCTGGAACAGGTCTTTTTTGGCCTGTACTATGAATACACTTCCACCGGGGCACGGTGTCTGCGGATGGACGATGTGTACCTGGGGCCACCGGTAGCGGATACGCTGGCCCCCCGTGTGATAAACCACCAGGCTTTGCATCCTTCCCTCCTGGAGGTGGCTTTTTCCGAACCCATGGACAGCCTTTCTCTAACCCGCCCGGCCCATTATACCTTCCTTGATTCGGAACGATTCATCGGTGGTGTCGTAACCGGCCCGGCCACCCCTGAAACGGTTCACCTTCAACCCAGTCAGCCCCTGGTATCGGGTGCCCCATGCCAGCTCCACCTCTCCGGCCTTTCTGACCGCCCCGGCAATCTCCTGGCAGATACCGTCCTGTCTTTTAACTACAACCGCATGCAGGTGGATAGCGTTTATACCCTTTCAAGGGACAGTGTGATGATTATCTATAGCCGCGCCATTGACAGCGCCTCGGGCCTTGATCCGGCCCATTATGATATTTCTTCCCTTGCCGGCAAAACCCGGAAGGTTTCTGATACTTCTTTGTTTAAGGTCATTTTGGGAGGAAGCGCCGACCGGGTAATATTGAAGCTTTGTACACCCCTTGAACCGGGCAGGGCTTACCGTTTTGCCATAGAGGGGGTGGAAGATCGTTATGGGGAGGCCATGGAGCCTGCCAGCGGTATGTTGCATTACAACCGGCCGGTGCCCTGGGATGTTGTTATCAGTGAAGTGATGGCCGATCCCGATCCCCCGGTGGGATTGCCTATGGCCGAGTATGTGGAACTCTACAACACCCGCCATTATCCCCTTTCGCTTCAGGGATGCCGCCTTATTTTCGGCCGGCATTCCTTTGACCTCGGTGATGTCTGCATTCCGGGCGGTGGCTACCTGGTTGTTTGTGATTCCTCCGACCGAAAAGCTTTCCAAAACCTTTCCGGGCCCACTCCCTTTGTTTGTGCCATTCCTTCCATGCCCGCCCTTTTGAATGACGGGAGCCGGGTGGTTCTCGAAAACCGTAACCAGCAGGTGGTAGCCTTTGTCGATTATACCCGGTCGTGGTATGAACCGGACTGGAAGTGCGAAGGGGGGTGGTCGCTGGAACAAGTTGACCCCTTCAATCCCTGTGCCGGCCATTCCAACTGGCGGGCCTCAGAAGCAGCGGCTGGCGGAACACCAGGTCAGGCCAACTCGGTGGCCGGGCCCAACCCCGACCATCACCCGCCCCGCCTGCTTTATGTAGGGATGCCCGATTCATGCCGCTTGTGCCTCCATTTCAGCGAACCCATGCTCCAAAAGCGGATAATCAACCCCCGATATTACCGGGTTGACGGGCGGGGCCATCCCGATGCCGTGGTTGCGGCCTGGCCCGATGCCCGCAGCGCAATCCTCACTTATGAAACGCCCTTCCAGCCCGGAACCCACTACCAGCTGAGTTTGGAGGGTAACCTCTGTGACTGTGTGGGCCGCGGCCTGTCTTCACCGGGGAAACATCCTTTTGAATGGCCGGCCCAACCCCGGCCCGGCCATGTGGTGATCAATGAGGTGTTGTTTGACCCATGGCCCGGAGGCTCCGACTATGTGGAAGTTTACAACGCTTCAGCCGCCACCTTCGACCTGGCCGACATTGGCCTGACAGGTGGCGATGGGGCAAAATTAAAATCCAGGAAAAAGCCAAGCCACCTCTTTTTTCCGGGGCAACATGTGGTTTTTACCGAATCGCCCGGCTTGGTTCATCGCCATTATCATGTGGAACATTCGCGGCTGTTGGTTCAGCGGGAGCTCCCGGCCTTTCCCGACGAGGCCGGACGGGTCATCCTGACCGGACCTGAAAACCGGGTGATCGACCGCATGGACTACCACGCAGACATGCACCTGCCCCTTTTGACCTCTGATGAAGGGGTGGCCCTCGAGCGGGTCAATCCCACCGTGGGTTCCGATGACCCCGATAACTGGCATTCCGCTGCCCAGTCGGCCGGCTATGGCACCCCAACCTGCCAAAACTCCCAGTTTGTAACCTCTTCCCAGATCAAACCGCCCATCCGGGTAAGCCCCGAGGTGTTTTCTCCCGACCAGGACGGCCGGGACGACCGGCTTCATATCCATTACCGGTTCAACCGGCCGGGCAACGTCGTTTCCATACGGGTTTATGACGCGCGGGGCCGGCTGGTTCAGATCCTGGCCAACAACCGGAGCCTGGAAACCAACGGGATGATTACCTGGGACGGGAGGGGGAAAAACCGTGCTTCCCTTCCCCAGGGCATCTACGTGATTGATGTGGAGGTGCTTCGGGTGAACGGCCACCTTCAGCATTACCGGCTGGCCTGTGTCCTGGCCCGGGCTTTATGAACATTGGGATAGCCGTGGCCCATGTGGGACGGGATTGCGCCTACAGGGCTTTGGTACGGGCTCGGCGGAACAATACCAAAACGAAGGGGATTGCCAGGAAGGCCAGGAAGGCGGCGATTTTATAGGTGTTGATCAGCCCGACCCAGTCGCCCATCATCCCGACCAGCAAGGTGGATACCGAGGCCGAGACAAAGGTGATGGTCATGTAGATGCCGTTGACAAACGACTGATGCCGGGTGGCACTGTCCATGACCAGGGCCAGGAGCACCGGGCCGGAGGCCAGCATGAAAAAGCCCATGATGATCAATACGGGGAACACCCAGAAGCCCTGGACGTAGACAAAAAGCAGGACCATCAGCGGGGTGACGATGGTGATGATCAGCAGGGTGTTCAGCCGGCCCAGCCTGTCCGATATGTTGCCTGAGAGGTAGGTGCCGACAGCCCCTGCTATCTGGAAAACCGAAAGGGAGATGCCGCCGAACCACAGGCTCTTGCCGGCTTCTTTGAGGTAGGTGGGCAAAAAGTTGATCAGGGCCATCTTCATGATCGCCCTGAAAAAGATGATACCCCCCAGCAAAACAAACAACCACAGGTGCTTGCGGAATGTTTCCTTGAAACCGGTTTCCTTCTGTTCACCCGTTTTCCTGGCAATGTCCATGTTGCGGAAGCGGTACCACAACCAAAAGGAAGCGGCTACGCCAAAGGGGATGAGCCGGTAGGTTCCTTCCAGGCCCCACAGGGACACCGCACCCACGATGATCACAGGGCCCAGCGTCCGGGCTATTTCCCCGCCTACCATGTAAAAACTCATGCCTTTGCCTACGCGGTTGCCTGCAAAGGTCTTGATCATCACCGGGGCGGGTACGTGGAACACCGCATTGCTTAGCCCCATGATCAGTAAAAGAACGATCAGCACTGTATAATGCGGGGCCATGCCCAAAAGGCTCATCGTGGTACAGGTCACCGCCGGGGTAAAGATCACAAAGTACTTGATCCGGTAGCGGCTGATGTACATCCCCAGGATGGGGTTCAGAATGGAAGGGAAGCGGCGGGTGAAATCCAGCAATCCCGCCGAAAAATAGGAGATGCTGAATTTTTCAATTAAAAGGGGAAGTATGGGCGACAGAAAAAAGGAGTAGACGTCATGTATGAAGTGCGCAAAGGATATGGAAAGGACGTTCTTCAGGTGAAATTTTTCGGGTCCTTTTTCATTGGACTGTTTTTGGACGTCGTTTTTTTCTGTACGCGATTTTTTCATTTCATGCTTTTCAATAATGGCCTGTGACGATATTCTAACAATGATTGGCCGCTATTTATATGACAATCCATTTTCACCAATCAAAATCAACCTACTGCCATTTATATAACGCCCCCCTTCACCATCGTTGGTTTGACAGAGCAGCTTCATCAAAATCATCCGATATATAGAGTTTAACCTGGCCTGGTTAATTTAGTAGCTCATTTACCTGAGCGCCCCTGTGTAGATGCATTCTTTTCTTAATAATGGTGATAGCAGGTTAGAGGGCTGCAATGACCTGTTCCACCAGCCGGGTGAGTTGAGGTTCAACCTGTTCGGCAGCGCGCTGCACGTCTTCATGGGAGATCTTTTCTATTTTGCCCGGCACCCCTAGATCAGTAATCACCGAAAAAGCCATACACGGTATATCCATATGCCTGGCGGCAATCACCTCGGGTACCGTTGACATGCCTACGGCATCGCCTCCAATGATTCTGAAGTATTGATATTCCTTGGGGGTTTCCAGGGTGGGACCGGATGTGGCCACATAACAGCCCTTTTGAACTTTGATGTTGTTTTCCCGGGCAATGGTCTCGGCCAGTTCAATCAGTTTATAATCATAGGGTTCGCTCATATCGACGATGCGATTTCCCAGCTCATCTATATTATTGCCGATCAATGGATTGGGCAAAAGGTTGATGTGGTCGTTCATGATCATGATGTCGCCGATCTCAAAATCGGGGTTCATCCCGCCACTGGCATTGGAAACAATAAGTGACTTGATGCCCAGCATCTTCATTACCCGTACCGGAAAAATTACTTCATCCATGCTGTAGCCTTCATAGTAATGAAAACGGCCCTGCATGGCAACGATGCTTTTTTGACCCAGGGTGCCGAAGATAAGCTTTCCGTGATGCCCGTCAACGGTCGACACCGGGAAATTGGGAATCTCCTCATAATCCAGGGTGCTGTGTACGTTGATGTCTTTGGCCATACCACCGAGGCCTGTGCCCAGGATGATGCCGGTTTCAGGATTGAATCCGGTCTTATCCCGGATAAAGGAAGCTGTGTTTTTTATTTTTTCTAACATATTCAATGATTTGTTTATTAAAATCGCTGGTGCGGTCGTTGAGAAATTTAACCCGGATGGGAATGTAGTACATGTTTTTTTTGATTTCCTCCGGAATATCTTGCATTTCGGCAAAACGCACAGCGTCTTTTTCGGTGGTAAGGATTACTTTTTCTTGGTTTTCCATGCGTTGAAACCGGTGTTTAATTTTTTTCAGGTCGGAGGATTTGAAGTTGTGATGGTCTGTAAATTTAAGCGGCGTTATTTTTTGGGACAGGTGATTTTTAATATAGTTGTGCAACGGCCGTGCATCGGCAATAGCTGAGGTAAGCAACACCTGGGTGTTGGTGTTGATGGGGTTGCCGGTTGGGTTTTCTGTCCATTCCGGAAAGACGGCCCGGGGTTGGTCATATTCGAGGGTGGTAAAGAAAACGCTTTGGTAAGGGTAGGGTTTAAGGCGGTCGAGGAAAATTCGCCGTTGTATGGGTTGCAGGTCGGCCGGGGCCTTGGTAATGATGATGATGTTGGCCCGGCGTTTCTCAAAGGCCTGTTCGCGAAGGTTGCCCAGGGGCAGCATGAAATCTTTGGAGATGGGTTTGTTGTAATCGATCAAAAGGATGGCCAGGTTGACCTGTACTTTGCGGTGCTGAAAGGCATCATCCATCAGGATCAGGTCGAGCCCCTCGATTTGATGGCGCAGTTTTTCGATGCCCCTGGTCCGGTTGCCGTCGACTGCCACCGTTAAATCCGGATGTTTCTTCTTGATTTGGCGGGGCTCATCGCCTATCTCCCGGGCCGTTGTCTCTTTGCCGGCCAGCCGGAAGCCCCTGCTTTTCCTTTTGTAACCCCGACTTAATACGGCCAGGTTGAACTCACTCCTCAGTAGCTCGGCCAGGTACTCTACATGCGGGGTCTTGCCCGTGCCCCCTACTGTGATGTTGCCCACCGAGATCAACGGAATATGGAAGGACCGCGAAGGGAGAATGCCCCAGTCGAAAAATTTATTGCGGATGAAGATGATGATCCCGTAAAGAATGCTTAGGGGCAGCAGCAAAAATGAGAGAAATATTCTTTGTCTTTTCATGTCGGCCTTTCACGTTACAGACCTGCAAATTTAATAAAACCCGATCATTTGTTTGAACAGGAATTGATTTTGGTTGTTGTAAAACACAATGGAAACGATATAATTTTAATTTGTTTCCAAAGTTTAGAATGTTACTTTTGCACCCTCATTGAAGTTTAAAGCAGGCTCATGCAAGCGCAAAACGAGTATCAGCAATTGATTGATAAAGTTACCCAGCTCTACGAGCAGTACGGCATTAAGAGCGTAACGATGGATGATGTGGCCAGGGAACTGGGAATCTCCAAAAAAACCCTGTACAATTATGTTTCCAACAAGGAGGACCTGGTGAACCATTACATTGACCACATTACCACCCAGCGCAACTGCAGTGTCGATGAGATCCGTGAAAAGGGGTATAATGCCATTGAGGAGTTCTTTGCCGTCAACCAGCATGTGATCGACATGCTCAAGCATTATAACCCGGCCACTGAGTATGATCTGAAGAAGTACTACCCGCAGCATTATCAACGTTTGCGGCAGGTGAGGCGGGAAAACATGTTTTCAGCCGTTAAACGGAACATTCAGAAGGGGAAAGAGGAAGGGCTATACCGGCAGGATTTGGATGAAGACATCATTGCCCGGGTGCATGTCAGCCGGATAGAGAATAGCTTTGCCAATGAGATGTTTGATATATCTGAATTGATTTCCTGGCAGTTCATCCGGGAAATGATGGTTTATCACATGCGGGGCATTGCCACCGAAAAGGGGCTTGAATTTTTTTACCGCCTGCTGCAGGAATATGACCCCGCTTAGCGGGGTCGGAGAAAAAACAACCCCGCTTAGCGGGGTCGGAGAAAGAATACCCCGCTAAGCGGGGTCTGCCTCGAATAAACACCCCGCTTAGCGGGGTCTGGGATCGGGGTCTGCCTCGAAGATGGTCTTAACATGCATTACTAACCAGAAATAAGCAACCTATGAGAAGATTGTTCAGGATATTGGCGGTGGCGTTCATTTTATCAGGGATGACCGCTTTAGCGGCGCCGGTGAGGGGGCAGGAAACGGGCGACACCCTTCGCCTGAGCGTTGAAAAAGCGCAAAGCTATGCCATGGAGCACAACACCGAGATGAAAAATGCCCGTCTGGATGTAAAGATCGCCGATGAGGAGGTCTGGGAAACGACGGCCCGGGGGTTGCCCCAGGTCAGTGGCAGCGGCAGTTACAACAACAACCTGAGCCTGACTACCCAGTTGTTCCCCAACTTCATAGAACCTACCATCATTCAAATACTTAATGAAGAAGGGGTGTTTGATCCGCCCAAACCCATCACCAAACCTGAGAAGATTGAGGTGAAATTCGGCACCCAGCATAACTTCACCGGATCATTAACCGTCAGCCAGCTGATCTTTAGCGGTCCCTATATCGTTGGCCTTCAGGCTGCCCAGGTTTATAAGGACCTGTCCCAGAAACAACGCCAGCTGAGTGAACTGGAGGTCAAGGCCAATGTGACCCGGACTTACCACTCCATCATGCTGACCCAACGCAACCTTCAAATCCTTAAGGAGAACCTGGATAACCTGCAAAAATCACTCAATGATTCCAAAGCCCTTTTAAAACAAGGGATGGCTGAACAAACCGATGTGGACAAGATCCGCATTTCTATGAGTTCAATCAAAAATACCATCAAAAGCACCCGCCGTCAATCCGAACAACTCCATAACCTGCTGAAAATCCAGCTGGGCATTGAACTTGACCGGCCCCTGCTGCTGACCCAATCCCTGCAGGAGATCATTCAGCATACACAACTGGATGGTTCGGTGCAGGAAGAATTTAACGTGGAACAAAACGTCAATTATCAACTGATGAACACCCAGGTCAGCCTTTCCGAGCTGGACCTGAAACGGCAAAAGTCACAGTTTCTGCCCAGCCTGTCGGCGTTTTATAACCTTAGGGAAAACGCCATGCGCAATAAGTTCAATCCCCTCGACGGCGATGAAAAGTGGTATCAAAGCAGCACCCTGGGTTTTCAGCTGAATGTGCCCATCTTCAGCAGTGGCCAGCGCATCTCAAAGGTGCAGCAGGCCAAACTGAATTTGAAAAAAACCCGGAACAACCGTTCCAATACCCGCAAAAATTTGATCAACAGCTTTGTGCAGACGAAAAACAATTACATCACCGCCTACGAAAATTTTAAAACGGCCAGGGAAAACATGGAACTGGCCAAACGGGTTTATGAGCGGATCCGGAAAAAATATTCCGAGGGCATGTCGGGCAGCATGGAGCTTACCCAGGCCAACCGCGACTACCTCAACGCCGAATCGGAATACATTGGTTCTATGGTTGAATTGCTCAACGCCAGAACCAAACTGGATAAAATATTAAATGAACTCTAATGACTCGACCCCGTTAAACCCGACCCCGCTAAGCGGGGGTTGAATCTGGGACCCCGCTAAGCGGGGGTTGACTCTGG
>Ga0207714_1002005_pt1 | contig 12720 bp, 13 predicted proteins | sample PonA232FremontCA_2_FD_187270 | JGI IMG/M metagenome (GOLD analysis project Ga0207714, IMG submission 187270) | Marine sediment microbial community from Fremont, CA, USA - Pond A23 Sediment 2 (SPAdes) | ecosystem: Environmental > Aquatic > Marine > Unclassified | place: USA: Fremont, California... | reverse complement strand
GAACAGGCGTTCCCTGGCGAGCCTGCTGAGCCTCGCTGAAGTGGAACCCCGTTAGACAACGACCAGCCACGCAGCGACGACGGCTGCCGCCCCGCCGAGTGAACTCACCGCGGCATGGGTGCGCAGCCGATCCTGAAAGCGATGGGCGTCGCTGTCGCCTGCGGCGTCGACGGGTACGTGTCGCTGCCGGCGGTACACTCCGGTAGGATATCGACGGCGATATGCAGGAAGACGCCAGCACCGAACCCAAACAGGAGCCCGCGAAACATCGGCGGCGGCGACAACCCGGTCATTCCGACTGGCAGTGCGCTCAACCCAGCGGCCGCCGCCGACAACAGGAGTGCGACGACCGACCGATTCCGGTCAGCCAGCCGGCACGCGGCGGCATCGCCGGCCGGTGTCTTGTGTGAGACAAGGGCGACGCCGAGAATCGATGTTAGCGACGGTATCGCGGTGTAGCGCGCCCCGATGATCGTACCGGCGTTACGCCACCTCGCCGAGCGTGAAGTCGGTCAGTGTCTCAGGATTGACGACATGCATGGGCTGTTCATCGTTGACCAATGCTTCGATATCGTTTACCGTGAGTTCACTGTGGCGATCGATGACATCCTGTGATGCCGAGGCGATATGCGGTGTTGTAACAACGTTTTCCATCTCCAACAGCGGGTCGTCTTCGGCGATCGGTTCTTCAGGGTACACATCGAGTGCCGCACCCTGTATCTCGTTTGTCTCAAGCGCTTCGAGCAGCGCGCCGTCTTCGATGAGCGCGGCCCGTGCTGTGTTGATAAAGTAGCCGTCGTCGGGCATCGCCGCGAATTCTGCCGGGCCGATCATATTGCGCGAGCCGGGTGCAACTGCGGCATGAAGGCTGACGATATCGCTTTGTTGACACAGCGATCGGACATCGGTCACCTTGTCGACGTTGAACGGTTCCATCTCAACATGGTCAACAAACGGATCGTAGGCGACTACGTCCATCCCAAAGCCGTCGCGGGCTCGCTTTGCAACCCGGCGTCCGATCCGGCTAAAGCCAACGATACCGAGCGTCCGGCCACGAAGTTCCGGCCCTCGAAGCGTCGTGTACGGCGAGTCGGCACCGATTCCCCATGTGACATCCTCACGCTCGCCACCTGCGGCGGCGTCCTCCTTTGGGGTGCCGGTATCTTTGCCCATCCGCAGTCGGTGGTGGGCCTGTGCAATATTTCTCGTGGCAGCCAACAGCAGTCCCATCGTGTGGTCGGCAACAGTCTCCGCGTTTCTGCCCGGTGCATACAGAACGGGAATCCCACGGTCGGTCGCGGCATCAATATCCACGCTGGCTTCAGGGCCACCGCGCGGACAGGCGATTAGTTTGAGATCATCGGCAGCGTCCATGAGCTCAGCTGGCACACCCTCAAACCCGGAGATGAAGATATCAACACCGTCCAATCGCTGTTCCAGTGTCTCAACCGACATTCGGCCGTCACGGCTCTCAATCGGATCGAACGTGACATCGAACCCGAGATCGGTTAGTCGCTCAATTCCGGCTTCAGCAAAATTTGAACTGATGAATATGTTCATAATATTGTGTTTTCTCTACAATTTAGATAACAGTACGTGCGGCTTAACCCTGTCGAAGATTCTCACTTACCCGTACAGGCTCCCCACCGATATTCTCTTTCAGCCTGAGCACGATCGAATGCTAGTGACTGAGTCCTCCGGTGGTGTCGTGTAGTCCGTTAGCACTGATGGCTCAGAAGAGACGTAGCTGGCTGACCGCTTGGCTACAGAACGTTTTGGTGTCACCGGCATCACGGAGGGAAGCGATGGGACGGTCGATATTGCATATTGCGGTAACGCGCGCCAATGAGATGGGCCGTCTCATCGAGGTGCCAATGGAAGCTGCAGGCAGCCCAAGCGGGCCGACAAAATTTCCAGCAGTGACTGATCAACTGGTATCGATTCGGACACTGACGACATCGTCGGTGGTATCGTAGCTTTCTACCTCAGGGTGGCGCCGTGATACTGGGTCGACAGTTGCGAGTGTCTCCTCTTCGATTAAGATCTCACAATCTTCAGTAGCATACTTGCTGTCGTACAGTTCTTCAATATCAGACATGGATTCACAATATTGGCCAATGTATATAAATTTAATTCAGATATCACTCCCTTCGTGGGCTACTTATTAGCTAAATACACAATAATCGGTTAGGATATTTGGATCGCGCAGTAGGATTCCTGATTGAACGAACACTTATCCCCTGAGCCACATCGTGAGGGCTGGATATACTGTGTTCACCTCTCTATCGGTCACTCGGCTATCTGCCAACTACTGGTTCGAATAGCGCGCCAGGTGGTGGATAGAACGCGCGTATCTTGCACGGCAAGCAGTAACAATGTCACAAAACTGATCGTCGTTCGGCCCAGTTAGGCAAGAACCTCAATTCAACGCTGAAGTCGTGCAATCGTTTCGCCCTCTTGCTCTGTCAAATCAACCAACCCGTCGTCTGCAAGGTCAGCAAGCAGATCATGTAGCCACTCACGTCCATGGGTTCCTTCAGGCGCATAATCAACTCGGATACGCGGCCCAAGTTCATCGAGCGTCAACTCATCGTGCTCCGATAATACCTCGATGACACGCCCACGGAACTGGCGGCGACTCCCTTCGAAACTCGGTTGCGTCGGCACGTCTGGCGCGGTGAAGTCTCCCGTGGCGTAGGCATCACACCATTCCCGCCACGGACACCCTGCTTCGTCACAGCGTGGCGTCTTCTGACATGCAACACCGCCGAGTTCCATGATTGCGTTATTCCATACGTTTGACTCGCCTTCCGGCAGTAACTCGTCCGCTAAGGCCTGATACGGCGGATTCTCTGTATTGTGGATCTCCGAAAAGGCGCGATACAGCACGCGTTTGACGTTGGTGTCGACGACGGCGTCGCCGTTGTTGAACGCAAACGAGGCGACAGCGTTGGCGGTGTAAGGGCCGACGCCCATCAGCTCTTGGAGCTCCCCGGGCGTTTCGGGACACTCGCCGTCGTAGTCGTCGACGATCTGTCCGGCGGCTTCGTGGAGGTATTTCGCGCGGTTGTTGTAGCCGAGGCTGTGATCGCTCCAAAACGAGACCACGTCGCCGCGGGCGGCGTCGGCCAGTGATTCAACGGTCGGCCAGCGGTCGAGAAAGTCCCGCCATGCGTCGACCACGCGATCCAGTTGGGTCTGTTGGCTCATGATCTCCGAGACAAGGATCGCGTAGGGATCGTCGGTCTCCCGCCACGGATGCTCGCGGTGATCGGCCTCATACCACCCGATCAACCGCCTGCGCATCCCGGCGAGATCATCCGGGCGGGTTGCCACACCCTCGCCGTCGTCGGACTCACGCATTGGTGGGGATCGGTAATCGGTCGGTTTAGGCCTACTGTTCTGGGGGTGTAAGCTGTTGTTGGCTGACCGAAATAATAATGAGGTAGGGGGTATAACGTACTGATTGCAGTGCTACCACCATGCCAGTGGGGTAGCGGGGTCTAAGGGGGGGCAATGTCGCCTTTTCCTTTATACGACGATCTCCGAGAGTCACAGCTATCTCCTGTAGTCAGTACCGGAGCCAACAAGCAGCCGTGTTGGAACACCTGATCGATGACGCTGACGATGGGTGGGAGTTCATCTTGTCGCAACGACGAGCGTTGTTGTAACTGACAGGAAGAGTGTTGCTCGAAGGAAGGGAAGTCGGGGGAACTTCCACACCTGTTCGGGGGGTAGTCGCCTTGAATAACTCAAGGGACTACCTGAACGATGCTGGCACGAACATAAATATCCACCGCTGAAATTTTCAAATTTGATATCAGGCGTATCCGCTCCGGGCTGTCGATCCTGTGAGCCGGTATCCTTTTTTCCGGGCCTCCCGCCCACAGTGGTATGGCCCTCCGCTCGGTCGTCCGCGACCATCCGCTGTGGCTGCTTGCCGGGATCGTCCTGCTGGGGGCGATCGGCTACATCCTCAGCTCATTCATCGGGCTCGTCGTTGTTGGGCTGTTCGTCTACTACGCCGCCCGACCGGTGTACCGCCAGCTGGTGGCTCGGATCGGCCATCCGACCATCGCCGCCGGCCTCTCGATCATCACGCTTGTGTTGCCGATGTTTCTGCTGGTCGGCTACGCGCTGCTCATCGTCTCTCGGGAGCTGCGGCGGCTGACGAACGTCCCCGCGTTCGGTCCCCGACAGCTCGGCATCGATCCCGAAACCTACAGCCGGCTGACCGATCCCTCGTTTCTGTTGTCGCCGGCGGCCCAGGAGCTGCTGACAGGGGCGTTTTCGGGGTCGATCCTCGACTCCGTGGTGTCGGTCGCCGAAACGGCGACAACCCTCGGTGTCATCCTCATCAACCTGCTTGCGGTCGCCGTCTTTGCCTTCTATCTGCTCCGCGATGACGACCGCCTCGCCCGGTGGTTCCACACCACGCTTGACACCCGCGAGACGGTTTTTGTGGCGTTCCTGCGGGCGGTCGACCGCGATCTGAGCAGCATCTTTTTCGGCAATATCCTCAACGCGATCATCACCGGCACTATCGCGGTCATCGCCTACTCGGTGTTGAACGTGTTTGCACCCGCCGGGGCGGCGATCCCGGCGGCCGCCCTCGTCGGCCTGCTTGCCGGTGCAGCGAGTTTGATCCCGATCGTTGGCATGAAGATCATCTACGTGCCGGTCGCCCTCTATATGGCCGTCCGCGGTGTGCTGACCGCCGGCGGCGAGAGTCTGTGGTTTGTTGTGCTCTTTGCTGTCGTCTCGATCGTCGTCGTTGATTCGATCCCGGATTTCCTCCTGCGGCCGTATGTCTCCGGGAAGAACGTCCACATCGGATCGCTCATGCTCGCCTACATTCTCGGGCCGCTATTTTTCGGCTGGTACGGTCTGTTTCTCATGCCGGCCCTGCTGGTTGTGGTTGTCCAGTTTGCGATGGTCGTCGTCCCATCGCTGGATCTCGGGTCGTCGCCGGCTCCCCACGACACCCAGTCGACGCTCCAGCGGTTCGCTGATACCGGTCTCGCCGAACGATCAGCAACGGAGCAGCCCCCGACATCGGCTTCCGATGATGAATCGGGTGAAACCTGACCGAAAATCAGGGCGTCGTCGACAGGGTTGGGCTACGCTTCGAGATACTGTGCTTCCCACTCGGCGCGGGCATCGATCTCGCGGCTGCCGCGGCGGGTGAGCGTATAGAAGTTTGTCCGCCGGTCGCGTTGGCCCTTCTCGACGAGCCCTTTGTCGACGAGGGTATCGAGGTTCGGATACAGCCGGCCGTGGTGGATCTCCTTTTCGTAGTACGATTCGAGTTCGTCTTTGATCGCAAGGCCATGGGGCTCGTCGAGGCCGGCGATCACGTACAGCAGATCACGCTGAAACCCTGTGAGGTCGTACATGGATACTGTCCGTTTTGCTGTTATTCTTTTATTCAAATAAATATATCGACTCACAACAGCGCGACGCGATATTTCGGGTTTGCTAGCCCTCAGATCGTCAGATCAACACTAGAATGTTATCGTGTTTACTTGTTGGTTCGCTTTTGCGTCGCTGTATGTGACGGCCGATATACGAACGATTCACGCCGCGTTCCGGCGATTCTGTCTTTCAACCAACATACCGCTGTGCTCCCGAATCCCTTTTTGGCTGCGTCGGCAACACGCGGTATGAAGATCCGCGGGCAGCGCGTCTGTCAGGCCTGTGCCACCGAGTGGTCGTACTACGAGACCGGCAGCGTCGCCTGTCCGAACTGCGGCTCGCTTCGCAGCGTCGGCCGTGATGACGACCGGCAGCTCCACACCGACACGCCGGCCGCGCTGTCGCTTGCACAGTTTCAGGCACAGATCGCCGCGGAGCCGGTCGCGGAGTACGCGGCCGACCTCAAGGCGGTGCTGCGTGAGTACACCCGCAAGCGCGGCTTCATCAACGGCGGTGAGCTCCAACCGCTTGACGATCGCTACCTCACAGCCCGAACGCTGCTGCACACCGTCGATATCCTCGCTCGTCGCCGCAAACCGACCACCGATGCGGAATTATACCTGTTATCGCTATACGAAACACTGACCGACGACGCTGCTGGCGCAGCAAGCGATGTTGCTGACGCCGAAACAGCTGTTAACGACGTTGACGGCGGTGACAACGGTGCCACCGCTGTCGACACCGAAACGGCTGGTACCGACGCTGTCGACGCTGTCGACGCTGACGACGCCGACAGTACCGAACTGACCGCCGCACAGGTGCCGAGCGAGCTTCAGGAGGCGTGGGGGTTGGCCGCCGCCGATGCCGTCGATGCTTACTGCAGCGACCTCCGCACCTGGCTGGATGCGACACCTGATGATGCGGCTGCGACGACTCTCAGCCAGCTTCGGGATCACATCAACCGTCTCAACGCGCTGCAGGGTGATGTCGAGCCGGCGGTCGCCACCGACGTTGTCGAGAGTGCCCGCGCTGTCGGCCGGTATCTCCGGACGGGCGACGATGACGCGCTCACAGCAGCCCGTGATCGACTGCGGCGGTTGGCACAAGCATAACACCCAAACCCCACTCGTTCCTTGCGCTACCCATGCCGGAGCCGTTCGATATCCACGACCACCGCCATCAGATGAAACAGCTCAGAGAGAGCAGCGACACCGGGCTGTACGACAACCGCGACGGTGTCTCCTGTCCGGTCTGTGCGGCCGCCTTTGATCGATTGTTTATCCTCCGCGGCCGCGAACAACAGTTTCCCGAAAATGACGGCGCGCGGTTCTGCCTCCTGAATCAGGACGACGCGGTCTACCTGTTTCGACACTGACGGCTACGGCAGGTCGATCTCGATGTCGTGGTGGTCGCTGGCGGCGGCAACCGTGTTGTACAGCAACATCGCCCGCGTCATCGGGCCGACCCCGCCGGGGACGGGCGTGATCGCACCGGCGACGGATTTCGCGCTCTCGTAGTCGACATCGCCGACGAGTTTGTACCCCTTATCGGTGTCGGCGTCGACACGGTTGACGCCCACGTCGATGACGGTCGCCCCCTCTTTGAGCATCGAGCCATCGACCAGCTCCGGGACGCCCGCGGCGGCGATGACGAGATCCGCTGTGCTCGTTTTCGCCGCCAGGTCGTCGGTGCGGGAGTGACAGACCGTCGTCGTCGCGTTCCCCTGTGGGGCCTTCTGGATCAGGAGATTCGCAAGGGGTTTGCCGACAATATCAGAGCGGCCGACGACGACGGCATCGGCACCCTCGGTGTCGATCTCGTAGGCCTCCAGGAGCTTCTGGACGCCGTGGGGGGTACAGGGTTTGAACCGGGCGTCGCCGGCGACAAGGCGGCCGACATTTTCCGGGTGAAAGCCGTCGACATCCTTCGCGGGATCGATCGCGCGGATGACCGCGCGCTTGTCGACGTGGTCGGGCACCGGCAGCTGCACCAAGATCCCGTGTACCTCGGGGTCGTCGTTGAGCCGATCGATGGTCTCGAAGAGCTCCTCGCTTGGGGCGTCGGGATCGATCTCGACGTGAATCCCGTTGATGCCGACCTCCTCACAGTCCTGTTGTTTCATCGAGACGTAGGTTTCACTGGCGGGATCGTCGCTCATCAGCACAGTTGCCAACCCGGGGGTTACGCCGGCCTCGGTGAGTGTTTCGACACAGCCGCTGATCTCGCTGCGGATCTCGCTGGCGACGGCGTTGCCGTCGATGATCTCGGTCATTAGGCGGATGAGGGTCGGGGATCGGCAAAAGGATTCGGAACGCGCTACTCCTCGTCGCCGTGGGCTTCGAGGGTATCTCTGACCAGTGGGAGCCGAGTGTCCGTTGCTGCGGCGATCTCGGCGTACGTCTGTGTCGGGTTGGCCGCCGCGTGCTCGATGATCCGCTGTTGGCTCTCGGAGCGCTCCGCGGTCGACTCCGCGGTGTCGGTTGTTGTTCCCGCGACCACCGCATCTGGATCGTATGTTTCGAGCGTGTCTCTGACCAGCGGGAGCCGGGCCCCGGTCTGCTCGGCGATATCGGCGTAGGTTCGTTCCGTGCTGTCGGCGGCTACTTCAAGGATCGCCCGTTGGGTTGCCGAGAGTTCGTCCCGATCGGCGTCGTCGCTGTCGGCTGTCGAGGCCGCCGTCTTGCCCTCGTGACCGTCCGGGAGTGTCGCGTCCTCCTCGTAGGCGTCGCGGATATCCCGGACTAATCCGACGTGGGTGTCGACGCGGGCGGCGATCGCCTTGTTGGTTGCCTCTGGGTTCCGCAATGCCGCTTCGAGGACAGCCTGTTCGGTTTCGTTGAACGACGCCGAATCGGTTGGTTTCGGGCCACCCGCGCGCCGTCGTGTCGCTCCCCCGGGGCCGTGGGCGGCGATCGTATCACGAACCAGCGGGAGGCGATTGCCGGTTCGCTCGGCGATCTCCGCGTTCGTGAGCGACGGATCTGCTCTCACCAGCTCAAGGATCTCCTCTTGGGCCGACGAGAGCAGCTCCTGATCGAACTCCATCGCTGACTCGCCGGCCGCTGCGTCCGTCGATTCGTCGTCGGGCAGCGTTGCCACCGCCTCGTATTCCTCGCGGATGTCCCGAACCAATCCAACGTGGGTGTTGACGCGCGTTGCGATCGCCCTGTTTGTCGAGTGTGGCTCCCGCAACGCCGCCTCAAGGACAGCCCGTTCGGTGGCGTTGAACGACGCCGAGTCGATCGGTTTGCTGCCGGCTGCCGGCTGATCTTCTCGGGCGTCGATGCTGTCGCCGTGGGCTTCGAGGGTGTCACGAACTGTCGGGACGATATGGCCGGTTTGCTCGGCGATCTCGGCGGCGGTTAGCTCCGGCCGCGCCGCGGCGGTCGCAAGGATCCGCTCCTCATATGGGTCGATCGCCGTCCCAGCTGTGGTGCCGTTAGTCATCGGTCGATCCTCCACCTCGCGGGTGAGTGCGGCGCGGTGCCGGGCGCGCCGTCCGTACTTGCATGACGAGACATATGGGCACTCGGAGCTACACGTTTAATATTGTATTTTTTGTCACTTGACAGGAACGTATCTGTGAAAACAGCGGCGCAAAACCATATGACTGAAATTTTGTTTTCTACTGGAGCGCGTTGTGCCGTGTACCGCAGAATATATTTGAACTACTTGTCGATCTTTTGTTTTTCGTTCGGTCAGCTGTGGCCGATCTCGCCGACGACAACTCTCGGAAACGCGTTACGTTTAATACAGCCGCCATCGTACGCCCATCTGTCCATCTGGTGTCTCGGTTCTCAGTGCTGAACATGGTGAACCCTATTTCAGACACCAGGTGGGCGGTTCAATCGGCTGGCTCAGCGCGTGATTGTTGACAAACACTCGTTCGTAAACGACCGATAGCGGCTGTGATGGCTGTGTTCTCCGACCTGCAGGTTTCGGGAGCGATATTTTTGTCTGTTGGCTGCCGATGCGTTGGAATACAGCCGGCCACTTTGATATCAACTATGATATTTTGGGAACCAAGTTTATCACTAACACGCTGATTAGTACAGATACAGCCTGTGAAGCTGTCTAACTGACACACAATCACGGGCTTCAACACTGATAACCGAGACACCACCTCGCCGTCTTTTCCGATACGGTATCGATTCGTGTGTCAGTTCCGACTGCGCTGGTCGCTCGTCACCGTCGTCAGTACCCAGGTCACCAGCGGTCGCATCGCTGGCATCAGCAACTCAGGATCGTTCGTTCGACACCACCGTTTTGAGCCGATCAGCGGGCCCTACAGTTTTATCCATCCCGCCTGTTGGGTGCGGTATGATCGGTGAGTCAGCGAATCCGGCGGCGACACAGGAGGTTGTCGTCCTCACAGGGGTTGTCGTCGTGGTCGTCATCATCGCTGTCATCGGATTCCTCTGGATGCTGTCGCGGTAGTCGCCCCGGTGGTGCTTCTCGGTCGGCCATCGGAGCTGTTGTCCCGATGTGTCGCGGTGCTGCGTGTGTGAGCTGTTGTCCAAGTATAACTAAATACAGGGAGCGTCCTACCGTTGGATATGTCTGCGGGGGCTGATACCACTGAACATGATCCTGACGTGGCCGCCTGTGAGAAGTGCGGTCACCAGATCCCCTTCGAGGAGCTGGTCGAACACCAGATCGTCCCGTCGGCGGCCGGTGGCAGCGACGACCCTGACAACATCGCCATGCTGTGTCGCCACTGCGCGCGGTACGCGCCTGATGACTTCCTTGAGCCCGAGGAGTACGAACCGGTCTTTGCCGACTACGTCGACACCGGCACACGCCCCGAGGTTGATTTCGCGTATTTCGGCGTGATCGCCACCGAAAAGCTGGCGACCGCCTACCGCGATGCAGCAGGCGGGATCACCGGCGAGATGGACGCCGACGAGCTGGTCGAAAGCATCGATCCGATCGTCAACACCGTCCAGAGCCTCCCGGAAGCCGAGGATACCCACAGCCCGGCGTACTACTGGATTCTCTATGCGCGGTTTGCGGAGTACGGCTGTGTCACCGAAGCCGACTCGCTCACCGAGAAGTATATCGACGGCGATCTGACAACCTAAGCTACGTCTCAAACTGATCCAGCGAGGACTGACTGCCTGTTGTCGTCGCTTCCCCGTGTTCGTCGGCGATCGCTGTCGCCCGCTCGCGGCCGCCCGACAGCGACGCTCGTGCGGCGACCGCCGGATCGCCGAGCGCGGCGGCGGCCTCGGCCTGTCGCTCGCTGTACCGTTGTGTGAACTCCTCGCGGGCGGCCTCGTACTCGACGACCGGGTACGGATAGGTGTCGCCGATCTCGACGCCACAGGCCTGCTGGATGTGTGGCGGCGTCGACTCCGGCTGATCGAGCTGTGCGGCCGGCAGCGGCTCCAACTCCGGCACCCACCGCCGAATGAACGCGGCGGCCTGCTCGTGGTCACGAACCTGTTTGCGGGGGTTGTACAGCCGAAGCCCAGGGACACCCAACAGCCCACACTGTGACTGCCATTGGGTGTAGTTGATCGCCGCGTCGGCATCGATCAGCTCGTGGTAGAAGTGATCCGCACCGATCTGCCACGGCTGCTGGAGGAGATGGAAGTACGCCGAGGCACACATCGCCCGCATCCGGAAGTTCAGCCAGCCGGTTTCCGCAAGACACCGCATGCTCGCATCGACCATCGGAAACCCTGTCTCGCCGGCTTTCCACGCCGCGACCAACGCGGGATCGTGCCGGTCGCGGTTGAACCCCTCCAAAACAGGGTTGACCGCGGTATCCAGCCAGCCGTGCCAGTCGGCGAGCTTTTGGGTGTAGTGGCGGTTCCAAAACAGCCGGGAGACGAACATGTCGTGTGCGCGAGTCTCCGGGGCGTGCTCGATCACGTACTGATAGACCTGTCGAACGGACAGACAGCCGAAAGCGAGAAACGGCGAGAGACCGCTGGTGCCCTCCCGGGCGGCCATCGGATCGGAGATGCTGCCCGGGTACGCATCGATGTCGTCGACGAACGATGCCAACCGCTCCCAGCCGGCCGCGGTACCGCCGGTCGGCACCTGCTGTTTGGTTGGCTCGATCTCGTAGGTTTCGTTGATCGCGGGGATCGTTACCCCCGTCGCACAGGAGTCGATCTCGACGGCGTCCGGGCTCCAGTCGTGGGGGTCGGCGGTCAGAAACGCCTCGATATGATCGCTCCAGTCCGCTCGGGTTGGTGCTGTTCGCCGGAGGCCGTCGCCGTGGACGAACCGTACGTCGGCCGCGTGGGCGGCTGCCCGATCCCGTCGGCGTCCGTACCGACCGGTCGGCTGTTGGGCGGCGACAACCCGCCAGCCGCGATCGGCGAACCGCCGACAGATCGCCACCGGATCGCCGTGAGCGTAGCTCAGACCCTCCCCACCGACTCCGCGGTACTGGCCGTCGAGATCCGCCAGACACTCGTGCAAAAACGCGAGTCGGCTATCGCAGGCGAGGCCGTCGGCCCCGTAGAAGGCGGGATCGAAGATGAACAGCGGCAGTAGCCGGTCGGTCTTGACAGCGGCGATGGCGGGGTGGTCGCCGAGCCGAAGCCCGTTTCGGTGCCAGACAACCGTTCCGGTCGTCTCGCTGTCGCGGAGATCGGGGATCGTTGACGACTCGGGGAGCCCGCTCGGAAGCGACCCCTCGGAAGCCATACCCCTTCATGGGTCGCCAGCGACAAAACCCATGCGTCGACCGGTAGCGACTTGCCTTGATGTTGGGCTCGACTTGCCTCGGTGTTGGGCTCGGTTTGTTTCGCGTGCTCGGCTGTGGTATACGGCTATCACCGGCTATCGAACCAGCAGAAAATTGACAAAACCTAATTATGACCGTAGGCAAACAATGTGGTATGTATCGAACACTGTTTGTGACGCTGTTGGTTGCCGTCGCGCTCCTCGCCGGCGCGACCGGGCCGGTCAGCGCGCAATCGAACCCGCCGATTACCTGTGGCGGCGAGACAGGCGCGGTCGAGATCGATCAGGTCGTCGCATTTTATAATAACAACACCGACGCCGTGCCATCGATGATCGGCTCGGTGGCCGCATCCAACACCACCGAGCTACAGATCCAAAACGCCGCCCAGGAGTACTACACCCTGCAGGCTGACGGCTCCCTGGAGATCACCTCGGTCGAGTTTGGGGAGGCCGAGGATCCAAACGTGATCGTCACGACCGACCAGCAGACGGCGTGCTCGCTGTACACCGCTGCGGATCCGGTCGCCGAGTTCAATGATGCCTACGACAGCGGTGAGATCACGATCGAAGGCGCGGGAACGATCGACAAGGCAAAGGTGTTTA
>Ga0207714_1002004_pt1 | contig 12720 bp, 11 predicted proteins | sample PonA232FremontCA_2_FD_187270 | JGI IMG/M metagenome (GOLD analysis project Ga0207714, IMG submission 187270) | Marine sediment microbial community from Fremont, CA, USA - Pond A23 Sediment 2 (SPAdes) | ecosystem: Environmental > Aquatic > Marine > Unclassified | place: USA: Fremont, California... | reverse complement strand
AATATAAATAAATATTGAATTACAAAAGGGAGGTGTTTTTAAGCATCTCTCTTTTTTTTATTGGAGGAGATGGGTTTTTAATAGAGAATTATATACATTAGAGGAGGTATCTTATCTTGAGACCACAAGAAAATGTGATTGCAAATAATTTAGATAAAATATTAGATAATATAAATGAAGGTATCCATGTTGTAAATGAATTAGGACAAACTGTTATATACAATGAAAAGATGTCTGAACTTGAAGGTATGGATAAAGAAATAGTAATGCACAAAAAAATCGATCAAGTATTTCCTTCTCTAAATGAAGATAACAGTACTTTATTATTAACCTTAAAAAATAAAGAAATAATAAAAAATAACCAGCAGGAATATTTAAATAAATTTGGACATAAAATTATAACTATAAATACTACTATGCCAATCCATTTAGAAAATGGTAGTATTTGGGCTTTAGAAATTGCCCGAGATATAACTGAGACTAAAAAATTGTATAATAAGATCATTTCTTTACAAGAAAAATTATATACAGATAAAGATTTAAATGAAGAAAATAATAAATACTTTACTTTTTCCGATATCAAAGGGAAAAATAAAAAGCTAAAACAGGTAATAAGTTATGCAAGACAAGCTGCTAGAACTGATTCTTCGATACTTATAGTAGGTGATACCGGAACTGGAAAGGAATTGTTTGCACAAAGTATCCACAGTGGCAGTAGACGGCAAAATAAGCCTTTTATAGCCCAAAACTGTGCGGCTCTACCCGAAAATTTATTGGAAGGCATATTATTTGGGACTCGAAAAGGTGGTTTCACTGGAGCAGTTAATAGAAAAGGTCTTTTTGAACAGGCTAATGGAGGAACTTTACTTTTAGATGAAATTAATTCAATGTCCAAAGCCTTACAAGCTAAATTACTAAGAGTTTTACAGGAAGGTTTAGTTCGACCTGTCGGTGGAAAAGAAGATATAGAAGTAGATGTTCGGATAATCGCTACTAGTAACAAATCTCCGGTAGAATCTATAAGAGAAGGTAAATTGAGAGAAGATCTTTACTATCGCTTAGCTGTAGTTTTGTTACATTTACCGTTATTATCTGAAAGACAAGATGATATCTTTTTATTATCAGAATATTTTATAGATCGTATTAATAGAAAATTTAATAGAAATATAAAAGGACTCAGTGATGAAGTAAAGGAAATATTTTATAATTATGAATGGCCAGGAAATGTTAGACAGTTAGAACACGTTATTGAAGGTGCAATTAATATAATAAGTGATGATAATTATATTAAAAAAGAACATGTTAAACCATTTTTAATTGATGTTTCTTCCAATAATACAAAACAAAAAATTGATGATAAAAAGACTTTACCTGAGAAAATGGAGAAGATGGAAAAGGAATACATAATAGAAGCATTGAAGAAAAATGGTAAAAATATTACCTCTACTGCAAAATATCTTGGCATTAAAAGACAAAGTCTACAGTATAGAATGAATAAATATAATATTGATACTTCTAAAATTTAATTATTAATAAATGAATAAATACTAGCATTGTGATGCTTATGGCGGTAAGTTATAAGTATCACAATATTTTTTTGCCAAATTTGAAAAGTTGGCATAAACTATGCATATATATAAGGGTGTGACATAAATATAATTTATTCCTGCAAAAATATTTAAAAAGGGTGTGGTCTTATTGAATAAAGACGTAGATTTAATAAATAGAGGAAAGAAAATATTAGATCTAACTGAAAAATTAATAAACATAGAAAGTGTAAGTAACACAGAAGGGGTAATAGAGATAGGTAACTTTCTCCATGATAGGCTTGAAGAATGGTCTTATTATCAAAAGCATCCGGATCATCTTTTAAAACTTCCTTTAAGAAATGATCCAATGAATAGATTTAATTTAGCTGCTTTAGTTAAAGGAGATAATGACTGTGAAAAAACGGTTGTATATATTAGTCATATGGATACTGTTGATATCGGTGAATATAGAGAATTAAAGAATCTGGCCACCCAACCTTATAAACTAATGGAAAAATTAAAGTCTAGAAATATTGATAATGAAATAAAAGAAGAGCTCAATTCAGGTGAGTGGTTATTTGGACGGGGTTCTGCGGATATGAAGTCTGGAGTTGCTATTGAGCTAGAACTTTTAAAAGAATTTTCAGAAAATACAGAAGATTTAGAAGGAAATATTTTAGTAATAATAACTGTAAATGAAGAAGCTGATTCTTTAGGAATGTTAAACATTGCTAAACCATTAGTTGAATTAGCTAAAAAAGAAAACCTTAAATATATTGGGGGAATCAATACAGACTACACCACTGATGAGACCGGAAATAGTCCGGCTAATAGATATGTTTATCGTGGTACATTAGGAAAAATTGTTCCCGCTCTTTATGTGATAGGCAAGGGTTCTCATGTAGGTGATGTATTTGGAGGTTTTGATGTTAATTTATTAATGTCGGAATTAACTTCTAGAATAGATAATAATATGGAATTGGCTGATAAATTAAACAATAGGATAACTGATCCTCCTATTTCATTAAAACAAGGGGATTTAAAAGAAGAATATAATGGTCAACTTCCTTATGAAGGTTTTGCATATTATAATTTTTTAAACTTTAATAGAGGTCCGGCCGAAATATTAAATATTTTTAAGGAAGAAGTTGAAGACAGTATAAGGTCGACACTTGATTGGATCAACGGTAATTTTAGAGTATATAAAAGTTATCATACTAAACAAGAACTAGAATTAAATCTTGATATTAAATGTTATACCTACCAAGAACTTTTAGAAATCGTTAAGGAAAAATTTATTGAAGAAAAAGTAGAAGCTGAAATTGAGAATGTTCTGTCTCGTGTCGATGAAGAGGGTATTAAAGATTTAAGGATCCATTCTTTAGAAATTATAAAAAGAATGTGGGAACTATCTGAGCTAGAAGGACCAGCAGCAGTTGTATTTTTAGTTCCACCATTTTATCCACCTCAAAATCCTGAAATAGATGATGATAAATTCGAAAAATTCAATAATATTGCGGAAGAAACTATAAATAATCATGAAATAAATAATGATTATAACATGATTGTTAAAGACTTTTTTCCTTTTTTATCAGATGCTAGTTATGCAGCTTTCCAGGGAACTAAAAAAGACGAAGACACTTTAAAGGCAAATATGCCTTACTGGGGCAAAGGTTGGAAAATTGATATTGATGCAGTTCGAAAGCTAAATTTGCCGGTAGTAGATGTAGGGGTGCATGGGAAAGGTGCTCATAAGTATCTTGAAAGGGTCCATATCCCCTATACAATGAAAGTATTACCGGAACTCATAAAAAAAATAACAGAAAAATCACTGCAAAAATTTTAAATAATAGGTGAAAAATTTTGCGGTGAACAGGGGGTGATTGCTCAATATATATTATGAAATTAGTAGTAGAGTATAATAGTAGTTAATTATTAAAAAGGGGGAAATAGAAAATATGTTTAAAAGTAAAAAACTAGTTATTTTGTCTTTAGTTCTGTCTTTCTTGTTAGTATTTGGAGGTTTAGCTGGTGCTCAGGAATATACAATGACAGTTTCACATTATACCATAACTGATACAGAAGTAAGTGGGATAGCAGCTTCCCTACTATATTTTGAAAACATGGTAGAAACCAGATCAGATGGTTCTATTGATGTTAAAATATTTGGTAATAGTTCACTAGGTGGCGTTCAAGAGGTAACTAGACAAACTGTTAATGGTGACACTGTTCAATCTTCAATAGCTTATGGTGGGGTATTTGCTACTTTCTTCCCCAAATATCAACTTATGTATTCACCATATCTATTTGAAAACTATCGTTCAGCTTGGGCCTTTATGGACAGTGATTATTTCGCAGAATTTATGGATGAAGCTAGACAAGAAACTGGTCTTAGACATTTAGGTATTTATGATGATGGTGGTGGTTTTGTAGCATTCACTAATAATAAAAGATTAATCAAAAATCCTGAAGACATGGAAGGTCTAAGAATTAGAACCGAGGGTGGAAATGCAGCACAATTAGCTATGATGGAAGCTTTAGGTGCTGAAGCAGTACCTCTACCTTGGGGAGATGTAACTACCGCACTTGCTAGTGGTGTTGCAGATGGTCAGTTTAACGCTCCTTATGTAAATGCTTTTGCTAAATTCTGGGAAGTTAACGATTATTCATCTTGGATTAAATTCATGTTCAATACAGCAGTATGGTCTGTAAGTGATGAATGGTTTAAGACCTTACCTGAAAAAGAACAAAATATAATATTAACAACTGCTGAAGAAGCAATTGATATGGCAAGAGGTATAAATGCACAACAGTCCTTATTGGATTGGGAAAAATCTAAAGAAGAATTTGAAGATACTTATAATCCTCCACCAGAAGTTATGAATGAGTGGAAAGAAACATTACGTCCTGCATTTTACGAATGGGTTACAGAAGACTTTGGCATCGCTGAAGAAGAAGTAGATGAATTTTGGAATAAAGCAGAAGAGATTAGTAATGAAGTAGATAATAAAATAATTACTAACTATGGTGTTAAATAACAGCTATTAATGACAACAAAAATAGAAGGGGATTCCAATTTTGGGGTCCCCTGCTATAAAGTAAAGGGGTGAGTTGATGTTAGATAAAATAAAAAAGTTTAGTGACTTATTAGATAAAATTACAATCAGGATAGCTTCTTTATTTGTAGCAATAATCCTAATTATTGCTGTTTATGGAGCCTTTTTTCGTTATATATTAGGCAGTCCTCTTCCCTGGCCACTTCCTATTGAAAGAATCTTAATGATTTGGAGTGCTTTATTTGGAATTGCAGCTGCTTTTAAAAGAAATCAGCATATGGGAGTAGAGGGTCTTATAAAAGCCTTGCCGGAAAGTGTAGAAAGAGTTATGCGCTATATAATATTTGGCTTAATTTTTGTATTTATGGGAACTTTATTTTGGTATGGACTAATAGAAGTTTTAAATAATAATGATACCTATATGATAACAGGAGGACTAAGAATTAGTTCCAAATGGCTAGTAGCAGCAATTCCTGTAAGTGCATTAATACATTTGGTTCATTTATTTACTGCACCAATCATGATAGAAGAAAGAATTGAACTTGATCTATCAGACGAATTAATGGAAGAGGTAAAGGAATAGATATGAAAGGAGCTAAATAACGATGCTATTTGTATTTATAATATTTTTTATCATAATAGCAATAGGTGTCCCTATTGCATATGCGATTGGTCTTACAGGTATGTTCGGCTTATTTATGGCTGGCGGAACTAGTTTTTTTACTATCATTTCAACTAGATTACTGGCAGCTGTTTCAGATTTTATTTTGATTTCAATTCCATTATTTATATTAACATCTGAATTTTTAAACAGGAGTGGAATGACAGAAAAGATTATAACCTTTGCTTTAAGTTTTATGGGTAGATTTAGAGGAGGACTTTCACATGTAAATATCGGAGCCAGTATCTTGTTTGCTGGGCTTACAGGTACAGCGGTTACAGACACTGCTGCTATAGGTAATATACTAATACCTGCTATGAAAAAAAGAGGGTATGGAGCAGGATATAGTGCTGCTGTAACAGCTTCTTCATCTGTAATTGGTCCGATAATACCTCCTAGTTTGATTATGATAGTATATGCAAGTATGTTTGAAGAAGTTTCAGTAATTTCTATGTTTGCGGCAGGAATTATACCCGGTCTTATAATAGGTTTAGCACTTTTAACAATTAGTACTGTAACTTCTATGCGGAGAAAGTATCCCAAAGAAAAACATTATTCATGGAAAGAAAAGTGGCAGGCAACTAAAGAAGCTATCTGGGCCCTATTAACTCCAGTAATAATTTTAGGAGCTATTTTAACTGGTGTTACAACCATAACAGAGGCAGGAGCACTTGCTGCATTGTATGCTTTTCTAGTAGGGGTATTTGTATATAAAAACTTAGGTTGGAAAGAAATCTATGATTCATTAAAAAACAGTGTCGTTTTATCAGGGGTAGTATTTTTCTTAATAGGATCTGCCAATATTTTAGGTTGGGTAGTTACATACAGTGGTTTAACTCAAACTTTAGGTTCTGCTATGATTGGTTTTAGTGAAAGCCATATTATCCAGTTACTGATGGTTAATGTGCTATTTTTAATAGTAGGTATGTTTTTAGATATTGGACCAGCTGTAGTGCTATTAGCACCTATAGTTACACCGGTTATGGTTCAGTTGGGTTTTGATCCATTACATTTTGCAATGATAATGATGGTTAATGTTAATATCGGAAATGCAACTCCCCCAATGGGTATGACGTTGATGGTGGGCTCTCAAATTGCTAAAGTCCCGTATGAAAAAGCCATTAAAGAAGTAGCACCATTTATCTTAGCTGAGATAGGTGCTTTACTATTAATTTCATATATTCCCGAATTAACTTTATGGATTCCTCGAATTTTGGGTTTAAGTTGGGGCTAAAATGTAGTAGAATATAAATTGTGGCATAAATTTTGCATATATATTAATGTGTGCATATTTTTGTCCAAAATTAATTCATAAATCAAAAGGAGTTGATTGTAAGTGATTATTGGTGTACCTAAAGAAATTAAGAATAATGAAAACCGAGTTGCAATTACAGCAGCTGGAGTAAAGGCATTTGTAAATGATGGTCACAAAGTAGTTATTGAAAAAAGTGCTGGTGAAGGTAGTGGAATTAGTGATGAAAAATATATCCAAGCCGGAGCTGAAATGTTAGAAACTCCAAAAGACGTATTTGACGCAGCTGACATGATTATGAAAGTTAAAGAACCTCTTGAAGAAGAATATGATTATTTCAAAGAAGGTCAGATCCTCTTTACCTATCTTCATTTAGCAGCTGAGGAAAAACTGACTAAAGCATTGATGGAAAAAAATGTTGTATCAATTGCTTATGAAACTATTCAACTTAATGATGGTTCTCTACCATTATTAACACCGATGAGTGAAGTTGCTGGTCGTTTAGCTACACAAGAAGGAGCAAGATTTTTAGAAAAACCTCAAGGTGGTAAAGGAGTTCTTTTAGGTGGAATTCCAGGTGTAAGCCCTGCCAAAGTAGTAATTGTTGGTGGCGGAATCGTTGGTATGAATTCAGCTAAGATGGCAGTAGGGCTTGGTGCTGATGTTACTATCTTAGATATAGATCCTTCTCAGATGAGATATATTGATGATGTATTTAATGGTAGAGTTAAAACAATAATGTCAAATGAACATAACATAATGTATGAAATACAAGATGCTGATTTAGTAATTGGTGCTGTATTAATTCCAGGAGCTAAAGCTCCGGACTTAATAACTGAAGAGATGATTAAAGAAATGGAAGAAGGTTCTGTGGTTGCGGATGTAGCAATTGACCAAGGTGGTTGTGTAGAAACAACTTATCCGACTACTCATGAAGACCCTGTATTTACAAAACATGGTGTTATTCATTATTCAGTTGCAAACATGCCCGGAGCGGTAGCTAGAACTTCTACTTTTGGTTTGACCAACTCAACCTTGCCTTATGCTCTAAAGTTAGCGAATAAGGGTTATAAGAAGGCAATGCTAGAAGATAAACCGTTGGCTAAAGGTCTTAACGTATACAATGGTGAAATCACCTATAAAGCAGTTGCTGAAGCTTTTGATATGGAATATACTCCACTTGAAGAAGTTATAAAAAAATTCTAAAACAAATTTACTAGGAGGAGATTTTTAAATGGAAAATATAAAAGTAGTTCTCTGGGGCATGGGCTCTATGGGAAGCGGTATGGGAAAATATTTAGTTGATAAAAAAGGAATAGAAATTGTTGGAGGAATTGCTCATAGAGAATCAAAGGCCGGTAAAGATGTAGCTGAATTCTTTGGCCTAGATAAGGAAATTGGAGTTAAAGTTACTAATGATCCAATGAGTGTTATAACTGAGGACGTAGATGTAGTATTACAGGCAACTTCTTCTTTTGTAGAAGATGTATATCCTCAAATAGAGAAGATAGTCAAAAAGAAAGTAAATGTAATTTCAATAGCTGAAGAAATGGCCTATCCAAGTGTTCAAGCTGAAGAATTAAGTGAAAAGATAGACAAACTTGCCAAAGAATATGGAGTATCTGTTTTAGGTACAGGTATTAATCCTGGTTTTGTCTTGGATTTAATGATTATTGCTTTAAGTGGAGCCTGCGCTAAAGTTGATAAAATTGAAGCAGCTAGAATTAATGACCTTTCTCCTTTTGGACCGACAGTTATGAGAACTCAAGGAGTAGGAACTACAGTTGAAGAGTTTGAAAAAGGTATTAAAGATGGTTCAATCGTTGGTCATATTGGATTCTTAGAATCAATCAATATGATTGCTGATCGCTTAGGTATTGAATTAGATAAAGTAGAACAGACTAGAGAACCTATTGTTTCGGAAACACATAGAGAAACTGAACACGTAAAAGTAGAACCCGGTATGGTTGCTGGTTGTAGACATATTGCCAAAGGTTATAGTGATGGTAAAGAAGTAATATTATTAGAACATCCACAGCAGATTCATCCTGGTAAAGAGGGCACAGAAACCGGAGACTATATTAATATCAAAGGTACACCAGATATAAATATGTCAATTCAACCTGAAATTCCAGGTGGAATTGGTACCATGGCAGTAGCAATCAATATGATTCCAGTTATAGTAGATGCACAACCAGGACTAGTAACTATGAAAGATCTACCAGTCCCTGCTGCAATGATTGGTGATGCAAGGAAATTAATGGAATAAAAAATATATTTTTTATGGAGGTATTTATATGGGAGAAGTTATAGAAGCTGGAAGTTGGGTACAAATCTATCAAGTTATTCTTCCTGCTGGAGAGAGAGCTCCCCAGGTACCTGAAGATACAAAAAAAGTTCCTTTAGAATTAAAGGTTAAGGGGTTCTTAAAAGAAGATGCTGAAATTGGTGAAACTGTAAAAATTAAGACCGTAACAAATAGAATACTTGAGGGAGAATTAATAAAGGTTAATCCTCCTTATGAGCATAATTATGGAAAGATGATACCAGAATTATTACAAGTTGGACCTCAAATCAGGAAAATATTAAGAGAAGAGGAGGTGTAAAGATTGGCAGTAAATGATTATGAATCTGTAATGTCTAGAAAAAATGAAATAATGAAAAAAGCAGTTGGTATTGATTATGAAAGGTTTGCCCAGGGCAAAGTAGGATTTGATTATGAAAGAATGATGTCAGAAGTTGGCTATAAGTTAGATGAGATAATTAAAATTCAAAAAGAAACAGCTGTGGGTCAAACCCCTTTTATTGAATTAAAGAATATTTCTAAATTAGCAAGAAAACTTGCTCCTGAAGGTAAAGGAGCCCGTATTTTTCTTAAAGATGAAGCTGCCAATCCTTCTGGAAGTTATAAAGCCAGAAGAGCCTCGATTTCTGTTTATCATGCTAAAAAAGAAGGTTATCCTGGGGTTGTAGCTGCTACTAGTGGAAACTACGGAGCAGCAGTAGCTTCTCAGGCTGTAATGCGTAATCTTGAATCAATAATAGTTCAGGAAGTTTTTGACAGTCGTGGAGTTGGACAACCTGAAATTCTTGAAAAAGGTAGAAAATGTGAAGCCTATGGATCTGAAGTATTGCAACTTAGTGTAGGACCTGAACTATTCTACACTTTCTTAAGGGTCTTAGAAGATACAGGTTATTTTAATGCATCCTTATATACACCATTTGGTATTGCTGGTGTTGAACCGCTTGGTTATGAAATAGTTCAGGAATTACAGGAAAGAGAAAACAAAAATCCTGATGCAGTAATCATTACTCATGCTGGAGGAGGTAATTTAACTGGTACTGCCCGCGGTCTTTTAAAAGCAGGAGCTGATGACACTAAAATAGTTGCTGCTAGTGTTGACCTTAGTGGTCTTCATATGGCTAGTGACCATGATTTTAATAGAAAATCATTTACAACGGGACATACCGGATTTGGTGTTCCATTTGCTACCTGGCCAGATCGGGCAGATGTTCCACGTAATGCAGCTCGAGCTTTAAGATATATGGATGATTATGTAACTGTAAAACAAGGTGAAGTGTTCTATATAACTGAAGCACTTGCCCAAATTGAAGGTATGGAAAGAGGCCCAGCTGGCAATACATCTTTAGCAGCAGCCTTTGATTTAGCACAAGAGATGGATGAAGATCAAATTATTGTAGTCCAAGAAACAGAATACACTGGGGCCGGCAAACATCCGATGGCTCAGTTAAACTTTGCTAAAGAAAATGGTATTGATGTTAGAAATGGTAACCCTGATGAAGAAGAAGCTGGTAAATCTGTTATAATACCTGAACATCCTTCACAGATTAAGGCGAGAGATGTAGATCTTGATAAGTTAAAGAATTCCTATTTAAGAAAAGTAATTGAAGAGACTAATGTTAAAGAAATTAATGATCTTGATTTACAGTTTTTAGCAGATGAAATTAAAAAATCAAAAGCTGAAACAAAGGATATATTAGAAAAAGAATTCAACCTTTCTGTAGTGGGAGGATAAGTAGATGAAAATAGATCTTTTAATTGCAGAAATAGGTAGTACAACTACATTAGTAAATGCATTTGATAAAATAAATAGTGCTAACCCTGAATTTATAGGTCAGGGTTTAGCACCCACTTCTGTCTTAAAAGGTGATGTAACAATTGGGTTGGAAGGCGCGATATCTAATCTCAAAGATAAATTAGAGATAGATGAACTAGATTGGGAAGAATTTATGGCTACAAGTAGTGCTGCCGGCGGTTTAAAAATGACAGTTCACGGTTTAGTTAAGGATATGACTGTTAAAGCAGCGGAAGAAGCTGCCTTAGGTGCCGGAGCTGTTATAAAAATGGTTACTGCTGGTAATATGAGAGATTCTCAATTGGATGAAGTGCTTGAAATTAAACCCAATATTATTCTTTTAGCAGGTGGAGTAGATTATGGTGAAGAAGAAGTTATACTCAATAATGCTAAAAAATTAAGTTCTCTTGATCTCGATGTACCTTATATCTATGCTGGTAATAAAGTTTTACAGAAAGAAGTCAAAGATATTTTTAACAAAAAGGGAAAAAATATTATTATTGCTGAAAATGTTTACCCGGAAATCGATAGGCTTAATATTGAAGAAACAAGAAGTATTATTCATGATGTTTTTGCAGAACATATCGTAAGGGCACCAGGAATGTCTAATATAAAACCAATGCTTTCAATTGATATGATGCCAACCCCGGGGGCTGTAATGAAAGCTTCCCAGCTATTAAAAAAAGATATAGGTAACTTAGTTACAATTGATGTTGGTGGAGCAACTACAGATGTTCATTCTGTCACTGAAGATTCATTAAATGTAAGAGAAATTTTAATGAACCCTGAACCTGAAGCTAAAAGAACTGTGGAAGGAGATTTGGGGGTATATTTAAATGCTTCTCACGTTTATGATTTAATGGAAAACACAACTGACTTAGATAAAAGAGATGATTTGGCTCCAATTCCAAGGAATAAAGAAGAGACAGAATATATTTATCAATTAGCTAAAAAAGCAGCTTTTACCGCAATAGAACGTCATGCAGGTAAGTATAGAAATTTCTATGGCCCAAGCGGCCGACAGACTGTAGCTGAAGGTAAAGATCTGACAGCAGTTAATTGGATTATTGGTACGGGCGGAGCTTTAACAAGATTAGAAGATGGAGAAAAAATATTAGATAGTCTTAAGGATTTTAATAAAAGAGCTTTGCTGCCACCAAAATCTGCGAGAGGACTTGTAGATAATGATTATATAATGGCCTCAATGGGATTAATGAGCAAAAAATATCCAGAAGCAGCTTTAAAATTAATAAAGAAAAGTTTAAATTATAATAAATAGTTTTTAGGAAGGGAAGTGATCTGATGCCGATTAAAAGAGAAGATGATTTTGAAGAAAGACGGGATCATCTTAAGGACTTATCAGATGAAGAGTTAAAAGAAAAATTTTGGGAATTAACAGAAAAAATTGTAGATCCTTTAATTGATTTATCAAAAACACATACCTCTGCTTCTATAGAAAGATCAGTTTTATTGAGAATGGGTTTTAATAGTATTGATGCTAAAGCTATTGTGAATCAGGTTATCAAGGCTGATTTATTAGGAAAAGGAGCAGGTCATGTAGTATATAAATTAGCTCAAAAAGAAGATAGAGATATTAAAGAAGTAGGATTAGATATTGGTGATGAGCAGTATAACAAAGAAGAGTTAAGAAGCTTATTTAATGGGGGTGGAGAATAATGGAATTAAAACCAGATCAAAAAATTGATATAGAAGAAATCCTGGATGGAATAGAAGATTATCGCCCCCGACGTAAAGGTTGGACCTGGAGAAAAAAGATTGAAAACCAAGAGATTGGGCCTTTTGAATACAAAGAAATGTCAGAGGGTTTAGAAAATAGTGTTCCTTTACCTGCTGCAAGGAGTTTTGGGAACATTGACCCTCAGCCTGAACCTGTAATTACAACCGAGATTGCTTCTGGTCGTTTTGAAGACGATATCAGAAGAATGAGAATGGCAGCCTGGCATGGAGCAGATCATATCATGGTTATTAGGACTGCAGGGCAAAGCCACTTCGATGGTTTAATTGAAGGTACTCCAGAAGGTGTTGGTGGTATCCCAATAACTAGAAAACAGATTAGGGCAACCCGTAAAGCCCTAGATTATATTGAAGATGAGGTCGGTAGACA
>Ga0207714_1002003_pt1 | contig 12720 bp, 12 predicted proteins | sample PonA232FremontCA_2_FD_187270 | JGI IMG/M metagenome (GOLD analysis project Ga0207714, IMG submission 187270) | Marine sediment microbial community from Fremont, CA, USA - Pond A23 Sediment 2 (SPAdes) | ecosystem: Environmental > Aquatic > Marine > Unclassified | place: USA: Fremont, California... | reverse complement strand
TGGTCCGCGAGGAGGCCATGGAGCGGATGCGCCCCAAGGCGGAGCGCGCCGTGGAGGAGCGCCTGCTCGATACCCTGCTGCCCGGCCCGAGCAGCGGCGAGCAGGGCACCGAGGCCTCCAGCTCCACGCGGGAGAAGTTCCGGAAGAAGATCCGCAACGGCGAGCTCGACGATCGCGAGGTGGAGATCGAGGTCCAGGGCGGCGGCTCCGGCATGGACATCTCGGCGCCGCCGGGCATGGAGGAGATGTCCAACCAGCTCCAGGGCCTGTTCCGCAGCCTCGGGCAGCAGCAGACGCAGCGGCGTAAGCTGCCGCTCGCCGAGGCCAGGCGGGTCCTGCTCGACGAGGAGGCGGCCAAGCTGATCAACGAGGAGGAGATCAAGTCCGAGGCCATCCAGCGGGTGGAGGAGCAGGGCATCGTCTTCCTCGACGAGGTCGACAAGGTCACCAAGCGCGCCGAGCAGAGCGGCGGCGGCGACATCTCCCGCGAGGGGGTGCAGCGCGACCTGCTGCCGCTGGTCGAGGGCGCCACCGTCTCCACCAAGCACGGCATGGTGCGTACCGACCACATCCTGTTCATCGCCTCGGGCGCCTTCCACGAGGCCAAGCCCTCGGACCTGATCCCCGAGCTCCAGGGCCGCCTGCCCATCCGCGTCGAGCTCGACGCCCTGGGCACCGAGGAGTTCGTGCGCATCCTCACCGAGCCGAGCAGCTCCCTGGTGGCGCAGTACCAGGCGCTGATGCGGGCCGAGGAGCTGGCCCTCGAGTTCACCGACGACGGCGTACGGCGCATCGCCGAGGTGGCCCGGCAGGTCAACGAGCGCACCGAGAATATCGGCGCCCGCCGCCTGCACACGGTCATGGAGCGGCTCCTGGAGCAGCTCTCCTACGAGGCTGCCGACCACAGCGGCGAGACCCGCACAGTGGATGCGGCCTACGTGGATCGGCACCTGGGCGAGCTGGCCGATGACGAGGACCTGAGCCGGTATATCCTCTAGGGCCGGCGCGCAGAGACAACCCCCGGGCGGGGAGGAGAGGATAGCGTGAGCGAGGACAAGACCACCCACTTCGGCTACCGCGAGGTCCCGCTGGAGGAGAAGGCCGAGCGGGTCGCCTCCGTATTCGACTCGGTGGCGGACCGCTACGACCTGATGAACGACCTGATGTCCGCCGGCCTGCACCGGCTCTGGAAGCGCCAGGCCATCCACCACGCCAAGCTGCGGCCCGGCCTGCGGCTGCTGGACCTCGCCGGCGGGACCGGCGACCTGGCCAGCCTGGCGATGCCGGCGCTCGGCGCCGACGGGCAGGCGGTGCTGAGCGACATCAACCTGTCGATGCTCGTCCGCGGCCGCGATCGGCTCATCGACCAGGGTGTCGGCGCCCAGGCCGACTACGTCCTCGCCGACGCCGAGGAGCTGCCCTTCCCCGACGCCTCGTTCGACCGGGTGACCATCGGCTTCGGCCTGCGCAACGTCACCCGCAAGGAGAACGCCCTGGCGGAGATGCGCCGCATCCTGCGCCCCGGCGGGCGGGCGGTGATCCTGGAGTTCTCCCACGTCTACGTCCCTGCCCTGCGGCCGCTCTACGACCTCTACTCCTTCCGCCTCATGCCCATGATGGGCAGGCTGGTGGTCAACGACGCGGAGAGCTACCGCTACCTCGCGGAGTCCATCCGCATGCACCCCGAGGCCTCGACGCTCAAGGGCATGATGGAGGACGCCGGCTTCGAGGACTGCGACTACACCCTGCTGACCGCCGGCGTGGCCGCCATCCACACCGGCTGGGCCTACTGAGGCGGCTGCGGCGATGCTCGACACCCTCCTCAACCGGCTCATCCACCTCGACCCGGATGCCGGCGAGCTGCTCGAGCCGCTCGCCGGGCGGCGGGTGCGGTTGATCGTGGAGGGCCTCCCCGAGGTCGTGGTGCGCTTTACCGCCGACGGCGTGGCGCTCTGCGGGGAGGGCATGCCCGAGGCCGAGGTGGACGCCGAGCTCGGCGCCACCCGGGAGGCGCTGCGCTCGCTGCTCATGGAGGGCGGCAGCGAGGCCGTCGGCCGCTTCCGCATCCACGGCGAGGTGGCCGTAGCGCAGCACCTGCGCGACCTGCTCAGCGGCCTGCGCCCCGACTGGGAGAAGCCGCTGACGCGCCTGCTCGGCGATACCGCCGGGCACTGGGGCGCCACGGCCCTGCGCGGCACCGGGCGCTGGCTCCGGGACAGCGGCGCCCGGGGAGCGCGGGATCTCGGCGAGTGGCTCACCGAGGAGTCGGGGCTGCTCGCGGAGCCGGCCCGGGTGCACGCGTTCCTCGACGAGGTCGACCGGCTGCGCGCCGACACCGACCGCCTGGCGGCCCGTGTGCAGCGGCTGGAGCGGGGCGGGCGATGATCGGACCGCGCCGGATCCTGCGCCTGGTCCGGATCCAGCTGGTCATGCTGCGCAACGGCGTCGACGACGTCGTCCTCGCGGCGCCGATGTTCCGGCCGCTGCGCTTTTTGGTCATCTTCATGCCGTGGCGCTGGGTCCGGCGCAAGGTCCCCCGCGGCGTCCGGGTCCGCCGCGCCCTGGAGGAGCTCGGCCCCATCTTCGTCAAGCTCGGCCAGATCCTCTCCACCCGCCAGGACCTGCTCCCCCCCGATGTCGCCTCGGAGCTGGCGCGCCTCCAGGACCGTGTGCCGCCCTTCCCCCACGAGGACGCCCGGCGCATCGTGGAGCGCACCTACGGCTGCGCCATCGAGGAGGTCTTCGCCCACTTCGACGATACGCCCCTCGCCTCCGCCTCCATCGCCCAGGTCCACAGCGCCCAGCTCCACGACGGCACGGAGGTGGTGGTCAAGGTGGTCCGGCCGGGGATCCCGGCGATCATCCGCCGCGACCTGGACCTGCTGCACACCGCGGCCTGGCTCGCCGAGCGCTACGTCCCCGACGTCCGGCGCCTGCACCCGGTGGAGGTGATCCGCGAGTTCGAGAAGAACCTCTACGACGAGCTCGACCTGATGCGCGAGGCGGCCAACGCCTCGCAGCTGCGGCGCAACTTCGAGGGCTCGGAGCTGCTCTACGTGCCGGCGGTCTACTGGCGCCACACCGGGCGCGACGTCATGGTCATGGAGCGGGTCTACGGCCTGCCGATCAGCGACGTGGAGGCGCTCAAGGCCCACGGCATCGACCTGAAGAAGCTCGCCGAGCGCGGCACCGAGATCTTCTTCACCCAGGTCTTCCGCGACAGCTTCTTCCACGCGGACATGCACCCGGGCAACATCTTCGTCGACCCCACGCGGCCGACGGAGCCGCGCTATATCGCCATCGACTTCGGGATCATGGGCTCGCTCGCCCCCACGGACCACCACTACCTCGCCGGCAACTTCATGGCCTTCTTCAACCGGGACTACCGGCGGGTCGCGGAGCTGCACGTGGAGTCCGGCTGGGTCCCGGCGGACACGCGGGTGGAGGAGTTCGAGGCGGCGATCCGCACCGTCTGCGAGCCGGCCTTCGCCCGGCCGCTGCACGAGATCTCCTTCGCGCAGCTGCTGCTGCGGCTGTTCCAGACGGGGCGGCGCTTCAACATGGAGGTGCAGCCGCAGCTGGTGCTGCTGCAGAAGACGCTGCTCAACATCGAGGGGCTGGGGCGCACCCTCTACCCGGAGCTGGACCTGTGGACCACCGCCAAGCCCTTCCTGGAGCGCTGGATGCGCGAGGAGCTAGGGCCGGCGGCGGCGCTGCGCAACATCCGCAAGCAGCTCCCCGAGTGGAGCGACAAGCTCCCCGAGCTGCCCAAGCGGGTCGACCGCGGGCTCGACGACCTGGCGGCGATGCGCGCCGAGCTCCACCGCCACTGCCAGGAGATGGAGCAGCTCCGGGCGGAGGTGGACCGCGGCAATCGGCGGGTGTACGCGGCCATCGCCGGGGCGGCGCTGATCGTCGCCGCGGCCCTCGCCCACTCCGGCGAGGCGCCGGAGGAGCTGGCCGAGGTACCGGCGGCGACCTGGGGGCTCGGCGGCCTCGGGGTGGCGGCGCTGCTGCTGGCCCTGCCGCGGCGGCGCCCGACAGGCCGCCGCGGCGCTCAATAGCGCTGATGGGAGAGCGGGCGCTGCAGCCCGGACTCCACCTCGGCGGCCTTCTCCGCCCCGTAGACGGCCTCGATCAGGCGCAGGGCGAAGTCCATGGCCGTCCCCGGGCCGCGGGAGGTGACGAGGTTGCCATCGATCATCACCGTGCGGTCCTCCGGCTCGATGCCGTGCCTCTCCAGGTGGCCCGGGAAGGCCGTCACCCGCCGGCCCCGCAGCACCCCGGCAGCGGCGAGCACCCGCGGCGCGGCGCAGATCGCGCCGATCCAGCCGGCGCCCTCGTCCTGCTCGCGCAGCATCTCGACGATGCGCTCGTTGCCCTCCAGGCGCTCGGCGCCGCTGGCGCCGCCAGGGAGGACGATCAGGTCGAAGGACTGCCCGCGCACGGTGTCGAGCTCCGTATCCGGGCTGAGCAGGACGCCGCGGCTCGCCCGCACGACGCCCGGCTCCAGGCCGGCGACGACCACCTCGGCCCCGGCGCGGCGGAGCAGGTCGACGACGGTGACCGCCTCCAGCTCCTCACAGCCCGGGGCTACCGGCACCAAGACTCGTACGCTCATGGCTGACGCTCCTCCGTGGGCTCACTCGTACGCTGGCTGACCACCTCGCTGGCGGGCACGATCGCCACCCCCCGCTCGTGCAGCCTGGGCAGCTCCCGCTCGAGCAGCTCCAGGGTCTCGGGGTAGGGATGGCCGATGGCGATGACACCGCCCCCATCCTGGGCCGCCGAGACGAAGCGCTCGAACTGCTCGGCGATGACCGCCGGGTCACGCTGCGGATCCAGGAAGACGCGTCGCCGGGCGCTCGGCACGCCCTGCTCCTCGGCCATGCGCCGCGCCACCGTGCGCGGGGAGGTGCGGCTGTCGATGAAGTAGAGGTCCTCGCGCGCCGCCAGCTCCTCCATCAACCATGTCATATGGCCCGGGTGGCGTGTCAGCAGGCTGCCCATGTGGTTATTCACCCCCGCCGCCCCCGGCACCGAGGCCAGGGCGGCGCGGACCCGCTCGCGCACGGTAGGCTCATCCATGTGCAGCCGCAGCGCCCCGGGGCCTGGGTCGCTACCGCCCTGCGGCTGCATGGGCAGGTGCAGGATGACCTCCCGGCCCGCCGCCCGGGCCCGCTCGGCGAGCTGGCGCCCGTAGGGCGTATGCGGCAGCACGGCGAGGGTGACCGGGGCGGGCAGCTCGATGCTGCGCACGCCGGGACGCCACTGATTGCCGAGATCGTCGATGATCAGCGCCGCCGGCTGAGGCCGCGGACCGTCGGCCTCCCCGCGCCCATCCGCCGGCGCTGCCGCCGCCGTGGCCGTAGCGAGCAGCAGCGCCGCGCACACCGCCCGCAGGCCTGGCACCGTCAACGCTCCCCGAGGACCCGCAGGCCCTTGAGCAGGCTCAGGGCCTCATGGAGGGCGTAGTCCTCCTGGGCCAGCCCGGAGGCGCCGCCCTCCTCCTCCGCCGGGCGGGCGCGCGCGTGGGGCGGGCTCGCGGGGCCCCCCTCCTCTCGCTCGGCGAGGCTGAGGGGCTCCACGACGATATCCGGCTGGATGCCGTCGTCCTGGATGGAGCGCCCCTTGGGGGTGAAGTAGCGCGCTGTGGTCAGCTTCATAGCGGCGCCGTCCAGGGGGATCACGCTCTGCACCGAGCCCTTGCCGAAGCTCGGCCGGCCCATGACCACCGCCCGGTCCCGGTCCTGCAGGGCGCCGGCGACGATCTCGGAGCCGGAGGCGGAGCCGCGGTTGATGAGCACCACCATGGGGGCCCCCCGGGCCCGGTCCAGCGGCGTGGCGTCGAAGGCCATCTCCGCGTCGCGCATACGCCCCTCGGTGTAGACGATGCGGCCGTCCGTGAGGAACGCGTCGGCGACGGCCACAGCGGTGTGGAGCACGCCGCCGGGGTTGTTGCGCAGATCGAGGATCAGGCCCGAGAGGGCACCGCCGGCCTCGTCGAGGAGCCCCTCGAGGGCCGTGTGCAGCTCGGTGGCGGTCCGCTCCTGGAACCGGCTGATGCGCAGGTAGCCGTAGCCGGGCTCCAGCATGCGGGCGCGGACGCTATCGACCTGGATGGTGCCGCGCTCGAGCTGGAAGCGCCTCGGCTCCGTGCCGCCCTCGCCCCGCCGCACCGTGACCTCGACGGCTGTGCCCGGCTCGCCGCGCAGCCGCTGCACCACGTCGCCGAGCCGCCTGCCCTGGACCGGCTCGCCGTCCACGCGGAGGAGGACGTCGCCGGCCTGCACCCCGGCGCGGCTCGCCGGCGTATCGTCAATGGGCGTCACCACCCGGATCTCGTCGCCCTCGCGGCTGAGCTCCAGGCCGACACCGGTGAACTCGCCGCGGGTCCCCTCGCGGAGGGCCTCGAGCTGCTCCCCGTCGAGGTAGGTGGAGTGGGCGTCAAGCTCCGCGAGCATGCCGCGGGCCGCAGCCCGGAAGAGCTCCGCGTCGTCCACGTCCTCCACGTAGTCGCGCTTGATCCGGCTGTAGACCTCCGTGAGCAGCTCCAGCTCGGCCATGGGCAGCTCCTCGCCGCCGTCCCGGTCCGGCTCAGCCTGCGCCGGGCCGAGGCCGGCCCCCAGGGCGAGCAGGGTGGCGGCGAGGCTCAGGCTCCAGGATCGCATCGCAGCTCCTCCGATGATCGGTGCACGCGGGGTCAGCGCAGCCACGCCGCCGGGTCCTGGGGCTCTGCGCCCTGCCGCACCTCGAAGTAGAGGCCGGGCTCGGCGCGGTTCCCGCTGCTGCCCACCGTGGCGACGGTCTGCCCGGCCTGGACCCACTCCCCGACATCCACGTAGAGCGCCTCGCTGTGGCCGTACAGGGTGAGATAGCCATCGCCGTGCTCAATAATGGCCAGCAGACCGCGGCCGCGCAACCAATCACTGAAGACCACCCGCCCCGGGGCCACGGCGCTCACCTCGGCCCCGCGCTCCGCCCCCACGACGATACCCGTGCGCTCCAGCCCGCCGCCACGGGCCGAGCCGAACGCCTCGACGACCTCGCCGTCCACCGGCCAGGGGAGCTCGCCCCGCCGCCCGGCGAAGTCCGCCGCCTCCCCGAGATCGCCGGGCACGTCGGCGAGGCGCTGGCGCAGCTCCTCGAGCAGCGCCTCCTGCTCGGCCACCTCGGCCCTCAGGGCCTCGGCCTCCTCGCTGCGCTCGGCAACCCGCCTGGCCAGCTCCTGGCGCCGGGCGTCGCGCTCCGCCCGCCGCTCCGCCAGGGCCTGGCGCTTCTCGCGGGCCTGCGCCTCGAGGCGCTCGAGCTCCTCGATCTCGGCGTCGAGCTCCTGGCGCAGCTCGGCGAGCCGCCTCAGCTCGGCCACGGCGGTCTCGATGCGCTCGGCCCGGGCCTCATGGAAGTAGTCGTGGTAGACGAGCATCCGCTGCGCAGCGGCCGGGTCCTGCTGATCGAGCAGCAGCCGCAGCCGCCCGCGGCCGCCGGCGACGTAGGCGGCGACGATCTGGCCCGCGAGCGCCTCCCGGTGGCGGCCCAGGCGCTCGGACTCGGCCTCGTACGCCTCCCGCAGCCGCGCCACCCGCTCCCGGGCGGCGGCACGCTCCTCGCGCAGCTGCGCCAGCTCCTGGACGGCCTCGCTGACCCGGCGCTCCAGGCGGGCGACCTCGGCCGCCACGGCATCCCGCTCGGCGCGGTCGGCCGCCAGCTGCTCCTCGAGCCCGCTGAGCTCGCGCTCCAGCGCCTCCAGCTCGGCGCGCTCCTGCTCATAGTCCGCGGCCCCGGCGCTGAGCGCTACGGCGGCGCCGAGCGCCGCCGCCCAGCCGCCGCGCCACCACTGCCGCCTCGCGACCATCCGGCCTCTCCACTGCGCTCCGAGGGCTCCCATGGTAGCGCGAGTGCCGCAGGCAGGCCTGCAGCCGGCGGGGCGGGCTGGTATCATCCCAGGGCCTGACCACGCTAGAGGGCAAGACCGCGTCCATGCAGGAATTCCTCGCCTTCCTACAGAGCAACTGGGCCCTGGTGCTCGCCTTCCTCCTCGTCCTCGGGTGGTGGATCGGCGGCGAGCTCTTCCACTGGTACAGCGGGGTACACCCCGTCGACTGCGACACGGCCACCCGGCTGTACAACCGGGAGTCGGCACGCTTTATCGATATACGCCCCCGCAAGGAGTACGACAGCAACCACCTGCCCGGCGCCTTCAGCCTGCCCGAGGGGGAGATCGAGCAGCTCATCGACAAGCTGTGCAAGGAGGCGGCCGATGACCCGCCGCTGATCGTCTACGATGAGCACGGGCCGCAGGCGGCCCAGGTCGGGCGCAGGCTGCGCAAGGCCGGCTTCAGCCGGGTCTACCGGCTCAAGCACGGCCTCCGCGCCTGGCAGGGCAGCGGCTACCCGATGGCGAACGGCAAGAAGGGATAGAAGGACATGGCAGAGGGTAACGGCAACGGCAGCGCCGGCGCGACCGAGCAGGCCGCCCAGCAGCGCTTCCAGATCGCCAAGGTCTACCTGCGGGACATCTCCTTCGAGGCGCCCGGCGCCCCCGAGGTATTCCGGGAGACCTGGCAGCCCCAGGTCGACGTGGAGCTGGGCACGCAGCACAGGGCGCTCGACGAGGGCGCCTACGACGTCCTCCTCACGGTGACGGTGACCGCGCGGAACAACGAGCGCACCGCCTACCTCTGCGAGATCAAGCAGGGCGGCGTCTTCCGCATCGAGGGCTTCCCCGAGGCCGAGCTGGAGCGGGTGCTCGGCGCCTACTGCCCGGCCCAGCTCTTCCCCTTCGCCCGCGAGGCCATCAACGACATGGTGGTCAAGGGCGGCTTCCCGCAGCTGCTGCTGGCGCCGGTGAACTTCGAGTCCCTCTACCAGCGCCAGCGTGAGGCGTCGGATACCGGGGGCAACGGCGCCGGCGACGGGCAGGGGCAATAGGCCCATGGGAAGGATCGCGGTGCTCGGCGCCGGGGCGTGGGGCACGGCCCTCGCCCGCGTGCTCGCCATCAACGGGCACGAGGTCCGGCTCTGGAGCCGGGACCCGGACCACGCCGCGGCGATCAACGCCGAGGGCGAGAACCGCCGGCACCTGCCGGGCTGCCCGCTGCCGGCAGGTCTGACCGCCACCGCCGATCTCGACGCGGCGCTCGCCGGCAGCGACTGGCCCCTCCTGGCGGTGCCGAGCAGCGCCTTCCGGGCGCTGGTCGAGCGGCTCGCCGCCCATCGGCCCAGCAGGGTCGTCTGGGCCACCAAGGGGCTGGAGTCGGAATCCGGCGGCTTCCTCCACGACGTGGTCGCCTCGCGCATCGAGCCGGCGCCGGCGATGGCGGTGATCTCAGGGCCGAGCTTCGCCGCCGAGGTGGGCCGCGACCTGCCCACGGCGATCACCATCGCCGCCAGCGAGCCGGAGCTGGCGAGCGCCGTGGTCGCCGCCTTCCACAACGAGCGCTTCCGGCCCTACTCGGCTACGGACATGGTGGGCGTCGAGCTCGGCGGGGCGGTGAAGAACGTCCTCGCCGTGGCCACGGGCGTCAGCGACGGCCTCGGCCTCGGGGCCAACGCCCGCGCCGCCCTGATCACCCGCGGGCTGGCGGAGATCTCGCGGCTCGGCAGCGCCCTCGGCGCCGATCCGCAGACGCTGATCGGGCTCGCCGGCATGGGCGACCTGCTGCTCACCTGCACCGACGACCAGTCCCGCAACCGGCGCTTCGGCTTCGCCCTGGGGCAGGGGCAGGACCCGGACAGCGCCCTCGCCGCTGTGGGCAGTACCGTCGAGGGGGTGCGTACCGCCGCCGAGCTCCACCGGCTGGCGGCACATCAGGGCGTGGAGATGCCGATCTGCGAGACCGTCCACCGCGTCCTCGCCGGCGAGCTCCCGCTGGAGCAAGCGGTGCGCGGGCTCATGGAGCGTGCCCCGAAGCCCGAGTTCGGCGGCTGAGGGCCCGCCGACGGCCGGGAGGGACGGCTCGAGGCGGCTCACGCCATCCCCAGCTCCTTGATCTTGCGGGTCAGGGTGTTGCGCCCCCAGCCCAGCAGCCGGGCCGCCTCCTGGCGGTGGCCGCCGCTGCGCGCCAGGGCGGCCCGGATGAGGGTCCGCTCGAAGGCCGGCTGGGCATCGTCGAGCAGGTGCGCCCGGCCCGCCGCCAGGGCCTGGTCGGCCCAGCGCGCCAGCGGGGTCTGCCAGTCGGCGCCATCGGACGCCGCCTGCTCGTCGCCGGCGCCGGCCTCGCGCAGCTCCTGGGGCAAGTCCTCCGGGACGATCTCCTGGCCGCTGGCCATCACCGTCAGCCAGCGGCAGGTGTTCTCCAGCTCCCGGACGTTGCCGGGCCAGTCCAGCTGCATCAGGTGCCGCTCCGCCTCCGGGCTCAGGCCCTTCGGCTCGACATTCAGCTCCCGCGCCGACGCCGCCAGGAACCGCCGCGCCAGCGCCGGTATGTCCTCGCGGCGCTCGCGCAGCGCCGGGAGCCGGATGCGGATGACATTGAGCCGGTGGTAGAGGTCATCGCGGAAGTGGCCCTCGCGGACCCGCCGCTCCAGGTCCTGGTGGGTAGCGGCGATGATGCGCACATCCACCCGCATGGCGCTGTGGGCACCGATCCGGTAGAACTCGCCGTCGGCGAGCACCCGCAGCAGCCGGGTCTGCAGATCCGCCGGCATGTCGCCGATCTCGTCGAGGAACAGCGTCCCGCCGTCGGCCTGCTCGAAGCGCCCGCGCCGCATCTGCTGCGCGCCGGTGAAGGCGCCCCTCTCGTGGCCGAAGAGCTCCGACTCCATCAGGTCGTGGGGGACCGCCGCCATGTTCAGGGCCACGAAGGGGCCGTCGGCCCGGGGGCTGTGGCGGTGCAGGGCCCGGGCCACGAGCTCCTTGCCGCTGCCCGACTCGCCGGTGAGCAGCACCGTCACGCTCGACCGCGACAGCCGCCCGATCGCCCGGAACACCTCCTGCATGGCCGGCGCCTCACCGAGCAGCTCCGCCGACCCCTCGCCCTCGTCCGCCGTGCCGCCGCTACGGTGGCGGTTGGCCGCAGCACGGCCGGCGAGCGCCACGGCCTCGTCGACATCGAAGGGCTTGGGCAGGTACTCGAAGGCGCCGCCCTCGTAGGAGGCGACGGCAGCGTCGAGATCGGAGTAGGCCGTGATCACGATGACCGGCAGCTGGGGGGAGCCCGCCTGGATCCGCCGGAGCAGGTCGAGGCCGTCGGTCCCCGGCATGCGGATATCGGTGACCAGCACGTCCGGCTCGTGCTGGGCCATCGTCGCCAGGGCCGCATCGCCGCTATCGAAGGCCTCGACCCGGTGGCCGGCCCGGTGCAGCGCCTTCTCGAGGACCCAGCGGATGGAGCTGTCGTCGTCCACGACCCACACCAGCGATGCATCGTCACGCATGGTCCGTCTCCATGGGCAGCCAGATGGTGAAGACCGTCGCTCCGGGCTCGCTGAGGCACTCGATCAGGCCGCCGAGGCGGCTGACCAGGCTCTGCGCGATGGGCAGCCCGAGCCCCGTGCCCTCCACCCGGGAGGTCACCATGGGGTAGAAGATCTGCTCCTGCTGCTCCGGGGCGATGCCCGGCCCGTCGTCGATCACGTCGATCCGCGCGACCAGGCGGTGGGGCCGGTCGGCGATGGTGAACTGCCGCTGGACCCGGGTCCGCAGGGTGACGTTGCCGCCGGGCCCCGCGGCCTGGCAGGCGTTGCGGACCAGGTTGAGCGCCGCCTGGACCAGGTGGTTGTGCTCGGCGCGCACCTCCGGGATGCTCGGGTCGTAGTCGCGGTGGATCTGCACCGAGGCCCGGTCCCCGGCGCCCTCGGCCTCCTCGGCCACCACCAGGGCCCGGACCCGCTCCAGGACCTCGTGGATGTTCACCCACTCCTGGCGTACCGGGGCATTGGGACCGAGCAGGGCGTCCACCAGCTGCTGCAGGCGATCCGCCTCGCGGATGACGACCTGCGTGTACTCCCGGTGCTCACCGCTCTCGGGCAGCTCCGCCTCGAGCAGCTGAGCGGCCCCGCGCAGGCCGCCGAGCGGGTTCTTGATCTCGTGGGCGAGGCCGCGGATGAGCTCCTGCACCGCGCGGTTCTGGGAGAGCAGGTGCTGCTCGCGGCTGATGCGCGCGTGCCGGTCGACCTCGGCGATCTCGGCGAGGACCCGGTCCGACGCGAGGGGGGTGATCGTGCAGTCCACGGTCACCGGCTGGTCGCCGCGCACGGGCAGGCGCCGCTCGCGCTGGGTGTAGGGGCCGCCGGTGCGCAAGGTGGCTGTGACGAGCTCATGCAGCAGATCGGCGCCGCGCATGGCCTGATCCAGGGGCTGGTCGAGCACCTGCCGGCTGCTCACCCGGAACAGGGTCTCAGCGGCGTGGTTGATGTAGCGGATCCGGAGCCGATCGTCGACCACCAGCACGGCAGTGGTCAGCTCCTCCAGGATCCGGCTTGGCTCCTCGCGCTGGCTCATACCCATCCCTTTGCAAGCCGCGGGCCAGCCGGCGCGGCCGTTGTGGCCCGGACAGGGCGGCGCCCAGCGGCCCGCCTATGCACCGTCTTGGTGCAAAGGGGGGCCCAAAAGCGGAAGGGGCGGGAGCCGACCGGCCCCCGCCCCTTCCTGGACGCGCCTGCGGCAGCGCGGCTCATACGCTGTAGTAGAGATCGAACTCCACCGGGTGGGTGGTCATGCGCAGCCGGGTGACCTCCTCCATCTTCAGCTCGATGTAGGCGTCGATGAGGTCGTCG
>Ga0207714_1002002_pt1 | contig 12723 bp, 14 predicted proteins | sample PonA232FremontCA_2_FD_187270 | JGI IMG/M metagenome (GOLD analysis project Ga0207714, IMG submission 187270) | Marine sediment microbial community from Fremont, CA, USA - Pond A23 Sediment 2 (SPAdes) | ecosystem: Environmental > Aquatic > Marine > Unclassified | place: USA: Fremont, California... | reverse complement strand
TCACGCGCTGGCTGTCGGGGGCGGCACGGCCGAGGCCGATGCGTGATCACACCATCACCTGTATCGGCTGCGGGACGCAGTTCCGCCGGCGCGAGGTCGGCTCACTGTACCGCGGGAACTACTGCTCGGACTGTCGCGATGAATGACCGATGATGACCCGAACACAAACTCGCCCGTGGTGGTGCTCGGATCGGCTCACCGAGGACTACCGCGAAGTCGCGGAAAATGGCGGTGATCTCCGGATGCTCAAGACACTCAAAATCGTCCGGAGCATCATCGTTAACCTCGGTATCATCGGGATCTCGCTGGCCGCGCTCTTCTATACCGGCGCTGATGCGACGCTCGTCTCCGTGATCGGGTTGATCACACTCGGAGCATACAACGGCGTTGAGGTCGCGGACTACGCCGCGCTGGCGACCGCCTTCGCCGAGGTCAAATCCGAAAATCAGAACCAAAATGAGTGACCTGCCGAATCTCTCCCCACGACAGCGCGAGCTGATCAGTTACCTTCCGGCGAGCTCGAGCGCGCTCGCTGAGGCGCTCGATGTCGCTCCGACAACGGTTGAGGGCTACCGGAACGCGATCCAGGACAAAGGCGTCGACCTCCGCTACGATCGGCAGGCGAACGAGTGGTATCTCGCCGACGAGCGGGCGCCAAAGCTCCGCCGGATCTCGACGAAACACAAACAGACGAAGACCCGGGAGGCGAACGAGGTCATCGAGGCCGAAGAGTCGCTTCTGCTCCGGCGACTCAAACGGACCGAGCCACTGCGAGCGCGGCCGCGGGAGGATCCCGACGCAGAGTCGTTCGTCGCTGCGCTCGGCGATCTCCACTTCGGAGATGTCGTCGAGACGGACTCAGGCGAGGTCATCTACGATATGGAGACGGCGACCGAGGCCGTCCGGGCCTTCGCGGAGAAGTGCCGGCACATCAAGCGGCTGGAGTCCGAGTACACCCGCTTCGACGACTGCCATCTCATCATCCTCGGCGACCTCGCGACGGGGACACACATTTACTCGGGACAGGTCCACGATGTCGAAGCCTTCCTCGCCGAGCAGGTCACGGCTGCCGCGCAGGCGCTCCTCGATCTCGTGGAGACGCTCGCGGATGTCTTCGAGACCGTCCACGTTCACGGCGTCCTCGGGAACCACGGCCTCGATCGAGCCTCGGCGGCGCGGGGCTCGAACACCGACCTCATCGTGTATCGGTGGCTCGACGACGCGCTGCGGCGCCTCGGCCGTGATAACATCTCGATCCAGATCGCAGAGTCCTCGCACCACCTGAACACCGAGATCCGCGGCTGGAACGTCCACGTCCGCCACGGCCAGGACTCACAGAAACACGTCGATAAGACGGCGGCTTCCTCCCGTGACTGGCGCGGGTGGCAGATCAAACACGACTTCGATCTCGCGCTCCGCGGCCACTATCACAACCCCGGCCTCGACTGGGTCGTCAACAAGTACCCGGTCGTCTCCCTCCCGAGTCCGAAGCCCGGCGGCGAGTTCGCCGAGCGCATCGGCGAGCCCGACGCCTCGACGACGCGACATCTCGGCTGGTGCTTCGGCGTCGAGGAAGACCGGAAACTGACCTTCAAGCGCCTCGTCGACGATCAGTGACCCGCGATGATGCATCGGAACGCGTGGGTCACGCCGTCGGAGCGGCGCTGGAGGTCGTCCGACGGACCGACGCCGTGTGGCTCAAACGGGGCTGCCTCACCGATGAGCGAGCCCCGCCACGACACCGACATCACGGCCGCCGAGGTCGACGGCGACATCATTCTCGCCCGTGAGGGCGGCGACTCCGGCGAGTGGATTCTCTCTTCCTGGACGATCTCCGAGGCGTACTGGCGATAACCTGCGGCGACTGACGGCCCCGATACAATCCCATGGACGACGACGACCGCTGTCCGGCGACGAACCGCGACGGTGAGCGCTGCGGCCATCCCGCCGGCTGGGGGACTGACAACGACGACGGGCCGTGTAAGTTCCACGGCGGCGAGGCGGGTGCGCCCGAAGGGAACGGGAACGCTGAGAAGCACGGCCTCACGGCCGACCGCGAGAAGTGGTTCGACCGCCATCGCGAGGACGCGTCCCCGCTCGTGAAGGCGCTCGTTGAGTCGTACGTCGAGGACGCGCCGTTCGGCTTCGAGAACACCGCGAAGGTCGATCAACTCTGCGAGGTCGCGATCGATCAGGCGCGACTCCGGGAGGCGAACGAGTACCTCGACGAGTTCCTCACCGAGCAGGTGGTCGGCGTCGACGAGGATGGCTCTCCGATCGTGAAGGTGGAAGAGAATCCAGCGCATATGCCGCGGGATCGCATCAAGCGGACGAACGCCCGGATCCTCAAAGAGTTGGGGGTCCTCGACGATCCGGACTCGGCGCAGGCGGCGGCGACTGAGACCCTCGCGGACGTGATCAACGGATGAGCGCGCGATCCCGAGCCGACTACGCCGGCGATGTCGAGCTGCCGGAGACACGGGACCACGGCGTCGACGTCACGGCCAAGGACTTCGTCGACCTCTCGGAGGCGGAGGCGAAGGCCCGCCTCGGCGAGCTGACGCGCGCCGAGCGGATGGCGGTCCTCTTCGACTTCGAGCCGTTCGACTACCAGCGGGATCTTATCGGGCGCGCCGAGGCGACGTCGCCGACGCGGATCGCGATCCAGCCCGGTCGGCAGGTCGGGAAGACGCTCACCGGCGCCGCGCTGGCGGCTCACGACGCGGCGACGGTCCCCGGTGAGGACACGCTGATCGCGGCGCCGTTCCAGGAGACCGCCGACGAGATGATGCGGGAGGCGACCCGCCTCCTCGAGATCGCTGAAGAGCGGCTCGCGGCGATGGGCCTCGCCCTCGGCGTCGAGACGAAGAACAAACGCGAGTGGGAGTTCGCTCACGGCGGCCGGTTGCTCTCGCGGACGCTCGGCGTCGACGGCGTCGGACAGCGCGGGAAGAACCCTCGCTTTGTGATCGTCGACGAGGCGGCGTTCGCCCCGGACACCGTCTTCGAGGACGTCATCGAGCCGTTCTTCGCGACCCACAGCGACTTTACGTACATCCTGACATCGACGCCGGCTGGCGACGCGGGGTACTTCTTCGCGAAGTGCCGGCTCGACGACGACTGGCACTCGCCGCGATGGCCGACCGCGATCTCGCCGCTGCTTGATGCGGAGTGGCTGGCGGAGCGCGAGCGAAAGAACGACCCGCGGACGTGGCGCCAGGAGTACCTCGGCGAGTTCATCGGCTCCTCGGACCGGTTCTTCTCCCCGGAGCTCATCGACGAGGCGAGTGGCGACTCGGCCTTCGACCTCGCCGACGTCGTCACGATCGGCGCCGACATCGCCCGCGCCGGCGACGACCGGACGGTCATCGTCGGGATCGACGCGAGCGGGACCGCGGGCGTCATCGAGAGCGACGCCGAGCTCAACCTCACGGAAGCGACCGGCCGGCTGACGCAGTTGTATGAGCGACACGGGCCGGACGAGGTCGTGGTCGACGAGACCGGCCTCGGCGCGGGCGTCGTGGAGATGCTCGGCGAGGAGATCAGTTCCCGTTCCGTCCAGGGTGTGAAGTTCACGATCGACCGGAAGCAGTCGCTGTATAACGGACTGAAGAGCGCGCTCGAAGGCGGCGACGTCGTCCTCGAGCATCATCCGCGGCTCGTCCGGGAGCTGAAGAAGCTCACGTACTCGCTGACGTCCTCGGGAAAGACGAAGATAAGCCACCCGAGCGGCGGTCACGACGACCACCCGGACGCGCTGGCACTGGCGGCGGACCGATACGCCGGCCGGACGTCCGGCGACGACATCCTCGCGTTTCAACTATGAGTGATGACACATCCCTGACGGCGCGGCTCCGCGACGCAGTCGCTCGGCTCGCACCGTCACAGGACGGCGACGTCTCCCCGCAGGCGCGCGATGAAGAGCCGATCGCGATCTCCCGTGAGGAGCACACTGCCGAGCCCGACCGCGACGACATTGAGCGGTGGGTCCGCGAGTATTACCGGAACCCACTGATCCGGCAGCCGGTCCGGAAGTTCGCCGCTGACGTCGTCGAGCCCGGTGTTCGGGTCAACGTCGACGCCGGCGACGAGGAAGAGCCGACAGTCCCCTCGGACTATCGCTTCGCGGAGTTCCGCGGGCTGGAGCTTTCGGACGCGCTCCGCCAGTGGCTCTCGCAGTCGGCAATCGTCGGCGGCCGGTTCAACCGCGACATCACGGACCTCCTTGAGGACGTCGTGATCGACGTCCGCGGCCGCCGCGGGACGGCACTCGTTGAGCACGCCTACGACGACCCACGCGAGCGCGAGTATATCCTCGGCCTCCGGGCGTTCAAAGCCGAGACGACGACGGCGTACACGCGCGACGGGAAGAACATCCTCCTCCGCCCCGACGATACGGACGTCGACTTCGAGACGGTCGCGGTCCAGGACATCAGCGGCGACCCGACGCGCTTCGATCAAGCGCCGCGGACGCCGGCGGGCCAGGCGGCGGCGTTCGTCCAGTTCGACGACATCTTCGGCAGCTATGACGAGAAGGACGACGTCCCGCTGGCGCTCGACGATGTCACGCTCCTCTCGAACGACCCGGACACCGGGACGATCTTCGGCGAGCCCGACGCGGCCTCAGTCGTCGACCGGAGCGAGGAACTCCGGGAGATGTTCGAGGACACCGCGCAGGCGATTAAGGCGGTCGGGTATGGGCACTGGATCGCACAAGTCGAGACCGACGACGAAGACGAGGCGCGGGCGCTGCTGAACTCCTTCGATCCGTCGGACCCCGAGCGCGTGAACGTCACGAACTACGGCGTCGAGGCCGAACGCTTCGACGGGCAGACGCCCGATACGGTCGAACAGATCCAGCAGCAGATCGAGTATATCCTCACGTCGCTGCCGACGCCGCTGTATCGCGTCGGCTTCGCCGGCGACATCAACCGCGACATCTCCGATGTCCAGCAGGACGACTATCGGGAGGCCGTCAGTCGGGAACGCGACCGCCTGGAGTCGGCGTTCCACGAGTTACTCCACGAGAAGGCTCGGGAGTTTATGCTCGGCGACGCGAAGGCCGACGAGTCCCTGGACGTCGACGTCGGCCTCGTCATTGAGCCCGAGGAGTCGGAGTCGCCGCTCCAGGACGAGAACTTCTCGGCGGACGAGTTCTCGAACGTGATGTCCGGACTGAAGCAGGCAGCCCCCGGCGGCGCCGTCGAGCAGCTCGTCCCGCCGCACGAGATCCGGGAGACGTTCCTCGGGCTGGATCCCGAGCCGCCGGACGCACCCGATACCGACCCGGACGCGATGATGTCGCTGCCAGATGAGACCGACGAGCGCGTTCAGGAGACCTTCCGGGATGCGTACCTCGCCACACGGTACGCGGAGGGAGACGAGGTCGAGACTCCGGACGGCGTCGGCGTCGTGATCGACGTCTTCACGTCGGACGACACCTTCGCCGGGCGGGCGGTCGAAGCCACCTCGGACTCGCCGACGTACGTGGTCGCGACCGAGGGCGGGCGGCCGGCGTTCGACCTCTTCTCGGCGAGTGACCTCTCGGCGACCACGATCGAGGTCGAGGGCGTCGAGGACGCGACCGACGCGGCCACGGAGGCCGAGGCGATGATGGACGCGCATCTCGCGGACGCGAACACCGAGGCGGACACGATCGCGGAGCTCGGCGTGACCGACTGGGATTACCCGCCGTCGTGGCGGGAGTCGCCGACGCCGAACCGCGTGATACTGCTGAAGGCGTGGGCCGGGATGGACGGGTCGTTCTCGGGCTGCCAGCGTGAGATGCGCGGCGAGATCGCCCGGACCGCGCCGTTCTGCGGCGCGATGAAAGACAGGGTCCTCCTCACCGAGGACTGGCGGTGATGAGTCACGCGCACCACCACGCCGGCCTCCGGCAGCTGTCGACGGACCCGACAAACACGCAGGAGATCCGCCGACAGTTCCTCCGGGCGGTCCGGGAACGCTTCCGGACGCTGCGGGGGCGGATCCGGGAGGTCGTCGGCTACGATGAGGATCGGCTCCACCTCGCCGACGACGCCCGGCTCCAGGATCCCTCGGACATCGAACGCTTCCCGACGGATGAGGGGAAGATCCGCGAGTTCATCAAGTGGCTCGCCGAGCGCCTCCAGGCGGGCGTCCTCGAACGGACCGGCCGGAAGGACGTCCGCGCGGGCGAACACTGGACGGCGACGTACATCCGCGCGGCCTACCGACGCGGCTGGGAGAACGCCCGCGCTCGCCTCCGGACCGCCGGCGTCGGTGTCGAGCCCGTTGAGGCGATCTTCGAGCTCGGCGTCCCGCAGCGACAACTCCGCCGCCTCTACACGCGGACCTACGAGAACCTCCAGTCCGTGACCGACGACTCAGCGCCGGCGGTCCGCGACGTCTTGGCGACGGGCCTCGACGAGGGCGTGAATCCGCGGGAGATGGCCCGTCGGCTCACGAAGGAGGTCCGCACGATCCAGCGAACGCGGGCGGAGGTGCTCGCACGGACTGAGGTTATCAACTCCTACTCCGAGGCCACGCTCGACCGGTACGACCGCGCGGGCGTCGGCGGCGCGACCGTCTCCGGGGAGTTCGCGACTGCGGACGACGACCGCGTCTGCCCGATCTGCGAGGCGCTCGAAGGGACCGAGTTCGGCACCGATGAGATGCGGTCGGCGACCTTCGACTTCGAGGCGTCGGAGTCGGAGCCGGATCATCTCGAGGGCGAATACCCGGTAAAGCCGCCCGTTCATCCCCAGTGTCGCTGCGCGATCCTGCCCGTCATCGGGTGATCTTTGAATTATGACAGTTGCAAACGTTCAGTCTCGAGTCGCAGGGCTCGCCGAGAGCGAGCAGGTCATCAGCGGCGTCGCGGTCGGCGTCGGAGACGTGACCCGCGGCCTCTCCGGCGATCAGAAGGTATGGACTGCCGAGGAGCTCCGAGAGGCCGCCGAGTCCCTCGAAGGGACGCCGGTGAACCCGCTTCATAGCCAGGCCGATGTCGGCGAGGTCGTCCGCGCGGGCTTCGATCCCGACCGCGGCGTCGTCTACGAGGCCGAACTCGAAGACCCCGACCTCGCCGAGCAGGTCGCCGACGGCGGCCTCGAAGTCTCGATCGAGGCCCGCCACGCCGACGGCGGGACGGTCGAGACGGATCGCGGCGAGGCGATGCGGGCGTCGGACATCCAGTTCACCGGGATGGCGCTTGTCCAACACGGCGCAGCTCCGTCGGCCTCAGCCTCGCCGGGTGAAGCCGCAGCGCTCTCGCCGGCAGACATCCACGCCGCCCTCGAGGAGGACGATCCGGCCTCGACCGAGGGCGACGCCTCCGACATTGAGATCTCCGACGAGGTCGAAGAGGGCCTCCAGAACAAGGTCGATGAGCACAACGAGGAGGCGCCCGAGAGCAAACAGGTCACGCTCGGGATGTTGAAGAAGGTGTTCCGGCGCGGCGCGGGGGCGTGGTTGAACTCGAACGCAGGCGCGACGCAGCAGCAGTGGGCGTACGCCCGCGTGAACGCCTTCCTCGAGGACCTGATGGCCGACCGCCCGCTCAACTCCGGGAACGACAACGACCTCGCGCCGGATGGCTACGACGTCGCCGAGAACGCCCACCTCGTCGACGTCAACGGCACTGAGGTCGACATCGAGCCGCCGGAGCGCGTCATCAACGCCGTTGAGGCGGGGATGGAAGCGAAAGAGGAGTACGCCGACGCCATCGGCGACTGCGGGACCGGCGTCGGCGAGGCGATGAGCGAGGTGATCGTCGGCGGCGACCTCACGCCGGAGATCCTCCGGACCGGCGGCGACATCGCCTCGAACTCGCCGGCGACGTACCTCGCGAGTCACGCGGACGACGTCGGAGCCGAGGGCGCGCCGACGACCTGGACCGAGGACGACTGGACCGGCGGCTGCGGCGAGGTCCAGCAGGCCCTATGGGGCTTTTACGAGGAGTGGTTCACCGCCGTCAAAGAGGAGATTGAGGCCGCGATGGAGGACTCCGAGATGGCATATCATCAGGACGAAGAGGCGGATATGGCGGAGGTACCGGACGAGTACATCTACGATAATCCCGGCGAGGCCGTCGCAAAGGCCGAGGAGATGGGCGTCGGCGACGACCGGGATCTCGCCGGCGACGAGATGATCCACACCCACGGCGGGGGCGAGGATACTGTGTTTATGCCGGGGCCGTCACACGACGCGCTGATGGAGATGCTCGAGGAGATGGGCGAACTCGCCGCGGCCGACCTGAAGGGCGTCGGTCCGGTCGAGTTCGACGACGTCGGCGAGGGTGAGCTCGACGAGTCCGAGATCCCGACCGACGACTACGAGGGCCACTACATCAACGCTGGTGAGAACAAATCAGACTCCTCCTTCCCGGTGGTCGACGCCGACGGGACGCTCCGCCGCGGGAACGTCGAGGCGGCGTGGGATCTCCGCGGGCAGGGCGATCTCGGGATGCCGCGCGATGCCGCCGAGCGCGTGATGCGCTCGCTCGGCCGCGAGTTCGGCGACCCCGGCTCCGAGGCGAACCCGATCCCCGAGGAGGCATACGAGAGCGAGTCGGCCGCCGCCGACACCGATGACCCCGAACCGGGCGAGGTCGCCGGCGGCGAGCCGGAACAACGTACCGACGAGCAGACAGGCCGATTCAACCCACATATGAGCGAAACCGAAGAGGAGCTCCGCGCGCGGCTGTCCGAGAAGGACGACCGCATCGCAGAGCTCGAAAGTCAGGTCGAACAGTACGAGGCGGAGCGCGAGGACGTCGCGCGCGCCTACGCCGAGGCGCTCGCCGCCGACGACTCCGTCTTCGATGCGGATGACCTCGTCTCGAAGTTCGAGGTCGCAGAACTCCGAGAGAAGTTCGAGGCCGCCGAAGACGCCACCCTCGCCGACACTGAGCCCGACGTCCAGTCGGGCGCCGGCGACGGCGGCCCGGAAACAGCGACGCTCTCCGACGAGCAGCAGGCCGAAGTCGCCGAGCACCGCGAGGTCATCGCTGACCTCGCCGACTCGGACAGCGTCATCGCCACGAAGGAGCGCGAGCATCGTGCGGACCTCGTGGCCGAGATCACGGGTGAGGATCCCGATACTATCCTCGAGGAAGCCTAAATCATGGGACTCAACGCAGGACAGTGTTTCTACGGTAACAGTCTCGCGCTGGCGAAGGTCGCCTCCGGCGTCTCTGCCGGCGACGAACTCGGCCCGAGCGCGACCGACGGCGAACTCGCCAGCGGCTCCGACGGCTACTCCGCGATCTCCGCGGAGGGCTCCGTCGGCGGACTGTCGACGAACGAGTCGCCGCCGAGTGGCTTCGCGGCCGTGCGCGTGTACGGCACCGTGTCCTACGAGGCGGGCGAGACAATCAGCCCCGGCGACGCCGTCGGGATCGACGGCGGCCAGCTCCGCGCGGCCAACTCCGGCGACGGCTCCCCGAATGTGGTCGGGATCGCCGGCCGCGGCGGCGGCGAGTCGGCCGACGAGGACTACGGCAGCGGCGACGACGTGCCGGTCCATCTCATCGAGTAAACAATGCCTCAAGTTATCAGTCAGGAAGCAGTCGAAGCGACCGTCGAGGAGCGGCTCCAGGAGATGCTCGTCTTCCGGGAAGCCTTCCGCGATCTCGACGCAACGAACGTCAACAGCGACACGATCAAGGTCCCCGACCCGGACGACGTGATGGCCGAACCCTCGGCCGTCGAACCGACGTCGGAGTACCCCGGCACTCGCGAAGAGTACCAGAAGGTCCCGATCGACCGGCAGAAGTACGGTGAGATCATCGAGGTCCCCGAGGAGGACGTGATGGACAACGTGTTCGACCTCGTCGCAGACCACGTCGACCTCGCCGCCCGCGAGATGGCGGAGTTCCTCGACGGCCTCGCCTTCCAGGAGCTCTCGTCGAATGTCGACAGCGCGTCGCCGGTGAGCGACAACGCGAACGACGACCTCACGTACGACGACGTCCAGGAGGGCGTCGCGCAGCTGGAGGAGAACGGCGCGACGCCGGACATGGCGTTCGTCGGTCCGCGCGGGAAGCAGGACATCCTGACGTACCTCGCGGAGCGTGGGACCGACCTCACCGACGAGGCCATCCAGACGGGGAACTTCGGGACGATCGCCGGACTGGACTTTATGTTCAGCACCGTCGGCGATCTCACGCTTCACAACGCGATCCTCGTCGACTCCGACCGGTACGGGTACGAGGCGACTTTCACGCCGGTCGAGACGGAGTCGGAGTCGGACTTCGACACCGACACCGAGAAGTACAAGATCCGGACGCGGAAGGGCTTCAAGGCGATCAAGCCCGAGGCCGCGATCGAGGTCGAGGGCTAAACGCCTAACCGATGGCCCGGGCGACGCCGTCGGACGTCCTCGTCACGTTCGACGCCGACGCGAGCGACGCCGAGGTCCAGCAGTGGATCGATCAGGCGTCGGTCATCGCCGACGACGTCGATGCCGCGGGGTCGGTCACGGACGCTCGGCTCGAACAGATCGAGCTTCTCCTCGCGCAGCACTTCCTCGCCGCGCAGTACCCCCGCTTTACGAGTCAGTCCGGTGGGTCGCGGAAGGCGGACTTCGGCGAGGGGCGCGACGGGAACGCATATCTCGCGCGCGCGAAACGTCTCGATCCGACCGGCGTCGTCGAAGAGTCACTCGAAGCCGAGAAGTTCACGCTGTCGACCGGATGAGCGACTTCGAGGTCGAGCTGGAGGGCTTCCGGCGCGTCCTCGACTCCTTAGAAGAGATTGAGGACGACATCCGCGGTGCCGGCACCGTCACCGTCGGCACCGGCGTCGAATACGCGGTGTATCTCGAGTTCGGCACCTCCGATATGGATCCGAAACCGTTCTTCCGGCCGGCGCTCGCCGAGCTTCGTGTCCAAGGTGTCGAGGGGTTCCTGCGGTCGAACACGAATCTCTCGGCCGAACAGTTGGACGACCTCGAGACGCTCGTCGACGCCGTCGGGCTCGCGCTGGAGCGGCGGATGAAGGAGATCATCACCCGAAAGGGGCTCGTGGATACCGGCACCCTGCGGGCCAGCGTGCTCGCCGTGCCGGGCGACGATGCCTCGAAGTTACCGGGCGAAGCAGCGTTCTCCGGGTTCGACTCGGACAGTCCCGCGCCGGCCAGCGCCGGCCGCGCCGCGGCCTCCGAGACTGTGGAGATCAACGTATGACAGACCAATGGGACCGCTTCGCCGCCTCGGCGGACCGCACACTCGACGCACTCGGGTGGGACGCGGCCGTCGCCGTCTATCAACCCACCGAGGAGTACACGCCCGGCGAGGGCTTCGAGATCACCTACCCCGACGAGCCGACGACGACACTCGACGGCGCGCTCGAGGTGCCATCAGATTCGGCCGACGTCGACACCGGCGGAACGACCGAGACCGCGGACCTCACGGTGTACGTCCGCGCGGACGTCCCGGTCGACTTCAACACGACGGGCGAGACCGACGAGGCGCTGACCGGTCTCGAGATCGACGGTCGGAAGTACGTCGTCGACGACATCGAAGAACAGTTCGACGGGTTCATCGCGCTCGTCTGTGACGAGGTCGATCAATGGCGCTGACACTCCCCGAGCGACCGGCACAGTACTTCATCAACGAAGTACTCCTCCCGGGCTGGCGGCCGTCAGAGGCTCGCGGCTTCGACGCGACGCTGTCGGATCCAAGCGCCGAAGCGTTCCTCCCGCTCGCGACGAGCATCGACGATGTCGGCGCCGTGTACCCGTCGCTCGTGGTTCAATACTCGAACGAGACGAGTGGCGGACAGTCGACGTACGACTTCCTCACGCGGGACGGCCCCGGCCAGAACCGCACGGGTGAGCTCATCGTCACGGCCCGCGCGCAGGACCGCGAGGACGACTACGTCGGCGACAGCGACGCGTACGGCGCCGCTGAGGCAGACGACATCGTCGTCGAGCTGACCGAAGCCGTCGAGAACGTCGTCCAGCGGTCCGCGGCGGGCGGGACGACGGAGTTCGCGACGCTCGGCAGTCAGCGTGGGCCGGACATCCCCGACGACTACGAAGAGGACCCGCCGGTCCGCCTCGCCGACGTCCAGGTCAGTTACTCGTGGACGCGGCACCCCTAACACACTCATACAACTATGTCAACAGCCGAAAACGCGCTGCAAGATATGCGCATCGAGTGGGTGGAGGAGTCCACCCCCGGAGAACCGCCCGCCGATCCCGACTGGCAGCCGTTCAGCCGGGAGATCGACGAACTGAGTACGAGCATCGACGGCAGCAAGGAGGCGACCGACTCGCTCGGCGTCCGCGACTTCATCGAGATGTACCGCGGACCCGAAGAGTCCGAGCTGACGCTGTCGTACGCACAGTACAACTTCCCGCTAGACGCCGACGGCAACGTCGTCGACCCGATCGGCTACCCGATGACGGTGCCCGAGGGCGACTACCCGTCGCTGACGGTCGTCTCGCGGCGAGATGTTCAGTCGGGTGGCCGACTCGACGCAGGCTACCGCGAGTTCCTGGTCGTGCTCGGCGCGCGACCGACGTCGTCGACGCTCGACGGCGACCCGAGCGCGGCGGAGGCCATCCCGCAGGAGCTAACGCTCCCGTCGGCGGCGGCTCGCCCGCACATCATCCACCAACCTCCCAGCGAGGGCGAGCTCGTCGTCCGGTCGACCGACGCCGACGACACGATCGACGTCACGATCGAGAGCGAGGGCGGCACGACGACGGAGACAGTGACGCTACCCGGATCCGACT